>OJSN01002121.1_pt1 | contig 12068 bp, 6 predicted proteins | sample 1599421 | NCBI WGS metagenome assembly OJSN01 (sample SAMN04168659, study PRJEB22393) | human gut metagenome | biome: human gut microbiome; feature: stool | host: Homo sapiens | collected 2014-05-12
GATGACAGCTATGATTCGTAAAATTGGACAGGCATTCGTACTGGATACGGCACATACAACATATGCATTTTCCATTCTGCCGGGGGGACATCCGGAGCATCTGTATTACGGGAGAACTATTCATATCGAGCATCCGGATGATCTTGAAATTCTTGTGGAAAAGCATGTGTTTGCACCGGGAAATGTGAATATCTGTGAAAAAGAGCATGCCGGTTTTTCGCTGGAGGATGTGCGGCTGGAAATGTCTTCGTACGGAAAGGGCGATATCCGTGAGCCGTTTGTTGAGGCCATTCTTTATGATGGGGCAAAGACTCTGGATTTCCGCTATGAAGATGCCGTTATTACCGGGAAAAAAGATGCGCTGGACGGACTTCCGGGTTCCTATGGAAGTGCGGGAGAAGTGCAGCAGCTGTGTGTGACAATGGTGGACCGGCAGTATGATCTGAAGCTGTTGCTCTACTACTATGTCTATGAGGCGGCAGATGTGATCGGACGGAGTGCGAAGATCGTCAATGCCAGCAGTCAGGATGTACAGCTTACCCGTCTGATGAGTCTGCAGCTGGATTTTGATGACAGTGATTATATTTTTACGACATTTCGCGGCGCATGGGCGCGGGAGATGCACCGCTGTGACCAGACGCTGACCGGTGGCAGAATTGTCAATGATTCTTTTACCGGAACCACGTCGAGCCGGGCAAATTCGTTTGTGATGCTGAGCCGTCCGAAAACGGGAGAAGATCAGGGAGACTGTTACGGATTTCATCTGATCTACAGTGGAAATCACTGTGAGACTGCGGAGGTCAGCAGTTTTGGAAAACTCCGGCTTCTTACGGGGATCAATCCACGGGAATTTTCGTGGAAACTGGAGCCGGGAGCACAGTTTCAGGCACCGGAGGCCTTTATGACCTATGCGCCGGATGGATGGGGAGGCATGAGCCGGCGGATGCATGCGTTTATCCGGGAGCATATCGTGCGCGGATATTGGAAAAACAGGCCGCGCCCGGTACTTTTAAACAGCTGGGAGGCCTGCTATTTTGATATCAGTGAGAGCAGGCTCTTAAAGCTGGCAAAGGTGGGAAAAGATGCCGGAATCGAATTGTTTGTGGTGGATGACGGCTGGTTTGGCAGACGAAACGATGACACTTCTTCGTTGGGAGACTGGGTGCCGAATACAAAAAAACTGCCCGGCGGCTTATCGCGCCTAGCAAAAAAAATTACAGATCTGGGGCTTGCTTTTGGAATCTGGGTAGAGCCGGAGATGGTCAGTGTGGACAGTGACCTTTACCGGAAGCATCCGGACTGGACCATTGAAATTCCCGGAAAACCACATGCAGAGGGACGAAACCAGAGAATTCTGGATCTTGGCAGGAGAGAAGTGCAGGAGTATATCATTGCCAGTATGACAAAGGTCTTTTCTTCGGCACCGGTTTCTTATGTGAAGTGGGATATGAACCGGACGTTTTCCGATTATTATTCACAGAGCCTGCCGGCCGCACAGCAGGGAGAGGTGGCACATCGTTATGTGCTGGGACTGTACCGGTGCATGGAGGAACTGACCCGTCGTTTTCCGGAAATTTTATTTGAAGGGTGTGCAGCAGGCGGAAACCGTTTTGATCCCGGCATTTTGTGCTATTTTCCACAGATCTGGGGAAGCGATGACACAGATGCCTGTTGCAGGGCGGACATACAGACAAATTACAGTTACGGGTATCCGCTCTCGACGGTGAGTGCACATGTATCTGCGTGTCCGAACCATCAGACGCTGCGCCGGACACCGCTTACGACCCGCTTTGCAGTTGCCGCATTCGCAGTGCTGGGGTATGAATGTAATTTCTGTGACTGTACCAGAGAGGAACTTGAGGAGATCAGGGCTCAGATTGCACTGTACAGGAAGTGGCGTAGTGTATTGCAGCAGGGCACATTTTATCGTGGGCGGACATTTGCTGACGGAAATCTCACAGAATGGACCTGTGTTTCAGAAGATCAGACACAGGCAGTCGGCATGCTGATGCAGAAACTTGCGGAACCGAATACACAGTTTCATGCGTATTATCCCAAAGGACTTGCAAAAGAGAAACGGTACCATTTTACCAACCGCGCGTTAACGTACAGTATTCTGGAGTTTGGGGATCTGGTCAACACGGTTGCTCCGGTACATATCCGCCCGGATTCTGTGACACATCATCTGCTGGCAAAATTTGTAAAGATGGATGGGGAAACGGAGGATTTCTGTGCATACGGGGATGCCCTGATGTATGGAGGTGTACATTTGCACCCGGCATTCGGAGGCACCGGGTATAATGAGAACGTACGGTATTTTCCGGATTTTGCGTCTCGTTTGTATCTGATGGATTGCAATTTATAGCCGAAAAGTGCTATGATACAAAAGAGCAATTCAGGCAGGACAGGAGATAAGAAAATGCAGAAACGAAAAAACAGATGGTACATAGCCGTTGTAGCAGTTATAATTTTAGCAGTTGTTCTGGTATTGGCAGTTGTGCTGGGGAAAAAGGGAAAGAACAAAAAAGATCCAAAGATGATTGAGCCGACGCAGCAGGAGCAGGCATCGGAAATACCGACGGAAACAGAGGAAGTATTTGATTATTCCGCTACGGAGACCGCAGAGACAAAATCGCTTCCGAAGTCCGTTGTTAGCAAGCAGGGAATTCTCATTGATGTGGATGCCGGAACGATTCTGGCTGGAAAAGATGCATTAAAACGTATGATTCCAGCATCTATGACCAAAATCTTTACCGTGCTGGTAGCAGCGGAAAATATTAAGCCAGAGCAGCTGGACGAGCTGGTTACCATCAGTATTGATGCCACAGATTTCAGTTATAGTAATGACTGCAGCAATACCGGATACGAAGTGGATGAGCAGGTAACGGTAAGGGATCTGTTTTATGGAACCATTTTGCCATCAGGGGCAGATTCTGCGGTTTCTCTGGCAACTTATGTGGCCGGTTCACAGGAAGCATTTGTGGATATGATGAATCAGGAACTGGAAAAAATGGGATTGTCGGAGACCACACATTTTACCAACTGTGTCGGCATATACAATGATGACCATTACAGTACGCCGTATGATATGGCAATGATTTTAAAAGCCGCAATGGACAATGATCTGTGCAGGGAAGTTCTTGGAACGCGAACCTATACGACATCAAAATCCAAACCACATCCGGATGGGATTACAATATCCAACTGGTTTTTGCGGAGAATTGAAGATAAGGATACACACAGTGAAATTATCGGGGCAAAGACTGGCTTTGTGAATCAGTCCGGAAGCTGTGCGGCAAGTATGGCACAGACACCGGATGGAAAAGAGTATATCTGTGTGACTGCAGGGTCCACCAGCAGCTGGCGCTGTATCTATGATCATGTGGATATTTACGATGCGTTTCTGCCGGAGACGGCACAGCCTTTTGAAAGTGAAGAGGTAACACAATAAAAAAGGAACAGCGAAAGCTGTTCCCTGTTGTTTAAAGAATGATGATATTGGCACAATTGATATCTTCTCCAAGGTTGTAAACATTACCGCTGGTAAGCCCGACAACCACAGGACGGAGAATATAGTGCGGAATATTTTTGACCACACGCGCCTGTTCGCCGTTACTCAGTTCCACGATGCTGTCTACCGGATATAGAATCATGCTTTCAAGGAAGCTTTTCATGGCAGTTATGTCGAGTTCCATGGTCATGGACATAATCATTTCCACGGCATCTCTCTGGGAATAGGCTTTTTTATAGGGGCGTTCGGTAACCAGGGCATCATAGATATCCGCTACGGACAGAATCTTGGCATAGGGGCAGATTTTCTCCGCAGACACACCCATCGGGTATCCGCTTCCATTGATCTTTTCATGGTGTTGCAAAACACCAAGGCAGACAGCCGGAGAAAATTCCGCACGATCCTTGATCATGTTGTAACTGTATGTCGAGTGCTGCCGCATAATGGCAAATTCGTCATCAGTGAGTTTGCCCGGTTTGTTTAAGATAGCATTTGGAATTTTGGTTTTTCCAATGTCGTGCAGCAAACCACAGACACCGATTTCCCGTACTTCTTCGGGAGAGAGTCCCTGCTGCTTGGCAACGATCATGGAAATGGTTGCTACATCCACGCTGTGTTTGAAGGTGTATTCGTCACTGGTTTTGAGTGTGGAGATATCAATTGCGATGGCATCATTGCTTTTAATGGAACGCATCAGGTCATCGGCAATGCTCTCTGTGGTGGCAACCATTTCCTCGGAGGTTGTATTGTTGTAGATAAACTGGATACCGGTAGAGACACGTTCACGGATACTGGCAGAAAGGGTAACTTTTGCGCGGTCTTCGGTACGGAGCCGTTCGATATTTTTTTCTGCTTTTGGAGAAGTAGGAACCTGTTCTGGGTTTTCCTCTTCTTCCCCCTCTTGGATGTAAACAGACATAATACCCAGTTTCAACAGGGAATCAATCATATAATCATCCAGTTCGGCACCTCTGGCAACGAGATTACGTCCCAGACGGTCAACGACCGGATGATCGAGCTTCATGCCCGGTTTTAATTGTCTTGTTCTCATGTACTTTCGTTTTATCATATTTATATTTTACTATTTGTTGGATATTTTTCCAAGTTTTTTTGGAAAACTTTAGGAGAAATTTAGGAGAAATGATATGCTTCCACAACTTTTTTTAGATCGAATGAAACAAATGCTGGAGGAAGAATACCCGGCATTTCTAAACAGTTACGAAGATACGCGTTATCAGGCACTGCGGATCAATCCGTCAAAAACCGACACAGACCGGCTTATAGAGGAAACTTCCTTTCATCTGCAGCCGGTGCCGTGGGAAGCGAACGGGTTTTATTACGAAAAGGAAGATCAGCCGGGAAAACATCCGTATCACGAGGCGGGCGTGTACTATATTCAGGAGCCGAGTGCCATGGCACCGGCTGCATATCTGGATGCGCAGCCGGGCGAAAAAGTTCTGGATTTATGTGCGGCACCGGGGGGCAAAAGTACACAGATTGCGGCAGCGATGCAGGGGAAAGGGCTCCTTGTCAGCAATGAGATTCATCCGGCGCGGGCAAAGATTCTTTCCGAGAATATGGAACGGATGGGTGTAAAAAATGTGATGGTGACAAACGAGAGTCCGCAGACACTTGCGGGAATGTTTACGGAATATTTTGACCGGATCATGGTAGATGCTCCGTGTTCCGGGGAAGGAATGTTTCGCAAAAATGAACAGGCGTGTGAGGAGTGGAGTCCTGAAAATGTTCAGATCTGTGCGGCGCGGCAGCAGGAAATTCTTGCATGTGCGGCCTCCATGCTCCGGCCGGGAGGACGTATGGTTTACTCTACCTGTACCTTTGCACCGGAGGAAAACGAGGGAACGATCAGCCGTTTTCTGGAACAGCATCCGCAGTTTCATATTGTGCCGGTGAAAAAATATCCGGGAATGGCAGACGGTGTAGCGGCATGGACAAAACATCCGGCAGCGGAGATTGGCGATACGATCCGGTTATTTCCGCATCATCTGCACGGAGAGGGACATTTCGTTGCGGTTCTGGAAAAAGAGGGAACCGTTTCGGAAAATTACCGGGGATATTGTGCGAATGGAGAAGAAAAACCGCTGGCAAAGGGAGAAGCAAAAGCGTATCTTGCAGGATTACAGGAGTTTCTTGGAAAGATACCGGCAGATGATGCCGGGCGGCTGTTTCTTTTTGGAGAGCAGCTGTATCTGATGCCGGAACATATGCCGGCAACCAGACGGCTGCATGTGCTGCGTCCGGGCCTGCATCTTGGCACAGTTAAAAAGAACCGGCTGGAACCGGCACACGCACTGGCGCTTGCAATTTCTCCGCAGGAAGCATGTCACAGCTGGAATCTGTCTGTGGATGAAGCACGCGCGTATCTGTCCGGGCAGACGTTTCCGGCAGAAGGGGAGAAAGGCTGGTATCTGATCACGGTAGATGGATACAGTCTCGGCTGGGGAAAACTTGCGGGTTCTGTGATGAAGAATCACTACCCGAAGGGGCTGCGGAAGCTGCTCTAAAAGAAGCAAGATAGGAATAAAGAATTAACACAAGGGCAGTTTTTAAACTGCCCTTGTTTTGTCGGATTATATACTGTGACCGCCCCCACCACCGGAGTGACCGCCCCCACCGCCACCGCCGCCGGAATGGCCACCACCGCTGCTGCCGGAAGATACCGGACTGTAAGTACGCGACTGGCGGATGAATTGTGTGCGTGGGTTATTGATCTGCATCTGTGCATACAATCCGGTCATCACCTGTCTGCGGTCTGCCTTGTGGGAACGTGAACTCCACAGCGCAAAAAAGAGATTGAGAAACAATGCAGCAACAATGGCCAGCAGCGCACTGCAGAGGTAGCGCATCGGTTCTGCAATCCGTTTGCCCTGCATCAGCGTTTCGATCTGGGCAAAGACCTTGTACGCACAGGTATAGTAATCCTTATCGCGTGCGTAGGTATAAGTGTTATCGGTAATCGAACGTGCGCGGGAATTGGTGATGATTTTGTGCGCCTGTCCATCGCTGTAGAGATAAATCTCATTCAGGCAGCGGTCAATGACGAAGATCGTACCGTTGGCATGCGAACCAAAGACATCATCTAAATAATCTGCAGCAAAATCTTCGGTGGAAGATTTACTGTGTTCGGTTGTGGTTACAAAAGCCACATTACAGTATGCGGTCAGATCATATAGCTGCTTTTGCAGACAGTTTTCCTGGGAGTCTGTCAGAAAATTCGCAGAATCATCCAGCACATAAACGTAGCCGGTTTCCTCATTGGAAGCGGAAACTGCGGATGCACAAACCGGTATGGTGCTGGCGGAGAGTATCAGACAAAATACAAATGCCGTAAGGATATGTTTTATTTTACGCACGGTCATCACCTCCCTGTTTGTCAAATTGTGGCAGCCGGCGGGTGGACAACAGATTATACGCATGGATAATACTGATGAACGACACGAGGATGGCAGCCATGGAAAGAATTGCGGCTCCGTAATAGTAGAGATCCGATACCGGATGCAGGAACCATATCCCAAACGAAAGTACCGCAGCACAGAGCGGAAGAATCCAGCCAAGTGGATTGTTTTTTGCGGCAGGCTCCAGTTGGACTTCAGGGGTTTTCGGCTTGTCTGCAGCAGAAGCTTTCTTCGATTGGATGAACATTTTGCCCCGGTCATTTGCCCCGGTATCTTTCTGGTGGATAGAAACGCATTCGTAGCAATAGACACCGATGGAAAGCAGTGACAAAAGCAGGGTGGTCATTACCAGAGAAGAGGGCTGTAAAAATGCCGACCATGCCAAAAGAGCAAAGATCGGAATTGCCAGAAGCAGCGAACCGAGCAGATAACGCTTCGGATCAATCGGAATATCCGCAACGACCAGTCCGGTCTGTCCGTTGACCGTTGCATAAGCGACACGGTCTTTTTTGCGGTAGGATAAAAACCATACCGGAAACATGGTGCTGTCGATGGTTTCTGTTTTTGTATGGAGCTGTTCAGGACGGATGGTATCCATGGTAAAACCGGCAAATGTCCCGTCAGAAGCAATACGCTCGGTTGTCTCCGCAGATGCAGTGTATTCGGCATCGCCCTGATATACTTTTGCATCCACATCAGAAGTGTCCGCGTAAAATCCGCTTAAATAGGCGGGGGTAAAGGCTTTCATGCCTTTTAAATTATAAGGAGCCAGTTCTTCGCTGATGTTGTCATCAAAAGAGGATGAGGCATCATAGGAAAGACCTTTGTAGTAGGCATCCAGATCCCCGGTAAGTGCGTAGTGATCGGTAATAATATAATCACCGCGGCGGGAAGTCTTTTTCCCATTGAGCGAGAGAGAACCTTTCTGGGAGATATAAAATGCCCAGTAAGGCATGTAAATTCCGCGGAAACTATCGATATAAGAAGGATCGCGGAGTTCTTTTGGCGCAAAAATGGAATGTTTCATACGGCGTGCGTACGCTTCCTTACACTGTTCCTTTGTCTTCTGGAACGGAATAATATAATTGGGCCGTTTTTCGTGACTGATTCTGCTGTAAAGAATCGTGGAGGCTCCGCAGAAACTGCAGAAACCGGCAGCTGCATTGTCGGTGCTTAAGATTTCACCGCCACACTGCGGACAGGTAAAGATCGTGACCTCGTAATCTCCGTCGAATGTCTTTGATTCTTCGGCATCACTTGTTTTCCCGTCAAAATCATAAGGATCAAACAGTGTGTGACAATGCTCGCATGAGAGTTGCTGGGAAGGAATGTCAAATTTGAGATTTCCTCCGCAGTTTGGACATGATAGCATAGTGTTTTCCCTTTCCAAAACATTTTCCTTTGTAACTATTTTATTCTAGCATTGTGGAAATATTTTTACAATGGGTTTCATGCCATGGAACGTGAAAATACCGATTTACAGGGATTTTACAGACTTTACGCAAATTTACAGTAATTTTACAACATTACAGAAATTTTACACAGGGTTTACATTCTGGGATGGTTTGATTTTACACTCCGATGATAAACTTATTACAATCTCAGAAAAAAAGTATACGGAGTGTAAAGTTTATGAAAAGAAATGGGGAGGAACCATAAGTGAACGAGACGATGAAAATTATTTTCGGACTGGTCGGAGGTCTGGCAATCTTTATTTACGGCATGAATATGATGAGCGAGTGCCTGCAGAAAGCAGCAGGGGAAAAGATGAAGAAAATCCTTGCCCTGCTTACAAAAAATCCGATTCTTGGTGTACTTGCAGGTGCTTTGACGACCGCAGTGTTACAGAGCAGCAGCGCAACAACGGTTATGACAATCGGCTTTGTCAGCGCAGGATTGATGTCGCTGCCACAGGCGATCTCCATTATTCTCGGTGCCAATATCGGTACGACCATGACGGCACAGATTATTGCATTTAAAATAACGGATTATATTTATCTGTTCATTTTTGCGGGATTTCTTATTTCTTTTATTTCAAAGAAAGAAAAGGTGAAAAATATCGGACAGACAATTTTCGCATTTGGTTTGTTATTCCTTGGAATTGAGACGATGGGCGATGTCATGAAACCATTGGCATCCAGTGCATTCTTTGTCAACATGATTGGAAAAGTATCCCATATTCCGATTCTTGGGGTATGCGTGGGTGCCGTTATGACACTTGTTGTACAGAGCAGCAGTGCAACGATTGCCGTATTACAGAATTTTGCAGCTCAGGCAGGACCGGACGGTGTGACCAGTATCATCGGACTGACCGGTGCCATCCCGATTCTGTTGGGAGACAATATCGGTACAACGATTACCGCAGTGCTGGCATCTATCGGACAGCCAAAAGATGCCAGAAGGACGGCGTTTGCCCATTGTGTATTTAATATTTCGGGAGCAATTTTATTCCTGTTTCTTGTAAAACCGTATGCAGCCCTGATTCAGTTCATTTCGCCGAAGGGAAACGAAATTGATGTGATTTCACGGCAGATTGCAAATGCACATACCGGATTTAACCTTGTCATGACGCTGATCTGGATTCCGCTCATTCCTCTGATGGTAAAAATTGTGATGAAACTTGTACCGGATGGGAAGGAAATGGGAGCTAAAGCACTGGAAAATCCGAACTATCTGGATAACAAGCTGATTGCACAGCCGGCAGCAGCATTGCAGCTGGTGGCAAAAGAAGTAATGTACTGCGCAAAAATTGTAGATGAAATGATCGGAAAACTGCAGTCCGGAAACGGAAAGATTGATAAAGAAAATGCAGGAATTGTAGAAGAAAAGGCGAAAATACTGCAGAAACTGTATGCATCCATCAATGATTATTTTGCAGCACTGTATTCCGGAGGTGTGCTGACCGAGGAACAGGCATCACAAAGTGCCGGTATGCAGTCTATTCTCTGTGATATTGACCGGATCGGGCAGCTGACGAGGGAAATCATGGAAACCGTGGCAAAACAGAATAAAGGAAAACATAAGTATTCCAAAGATGCTTTGAAAGAACTGAAAAAGGCAATGGAACAGATCCAGATGATTTTCGGAAGCTGCATTCAGGCGATTTCCGGGGATGTGAATATGGATATCAAAGAACTGATGCGGCAAAAAGAAGACATCATGCAGCTGGGTGAAAAAATGCGCAAAAACCATATTGCCAGAGTGGGAAAGGGAAAGTGCGATTCCAAACTTACCATTCCGTTTAATGATGTGCTCCATAATATTGACCGGATTGGAAACAGTTGTGTAAATCTTGTGGAGGTAGCAAAGGAAAATGTAACTATGCAGGCATTTTTTGCAGAGGATTAGGGCATGCAATAAATAAAGCTGTCAGTAATAACGGTTCGCGGAAATCTGCGAACCGTTATTTTTATACAGGTACATAACTCTGATCCACATGAATCATAAACTGGTAGTTTCCTTCGATTTCCTGAAGCTTGTTTTCAATTTTTTTCTTCAGGTCTTCCGGACGGATTCGCATACCATAGGGGATGACCGCGTCAAAGGCAATGCTGGTGTAGGTATCGCAGTTGATCAGGCGGAAATCGTGGATGGTAATACGGCGGTCAATTTCAAGAACCTTTTGTTCTACCTGCTGCTGCATCTGGGCAATTGCGGCATTATTGGTTTCAATCGGATCCATGTGGATGACGGCTTCACATCCGAGTTTCTGATCCAGCTCCCGTTCAATGTGATCGATCATGTCATGGAGCTGAAAGACATCTTCATCCCCCGGAACTTCCAGATGCAGGGTGATCATGCGGCGGCCGGGACCGTAGTCATGAACAATCAGATCATGGATACCGTGTACTTTGGGATGGGACATGACAATGGCACGGATTTCCCGGACAAACGTCTGGTCCGGAGCTTTTCCGAGAAGCGGATCCATGGTGTCTTTGACCGCTTTTATTCCGGCATAGAGGATGAAAATAGCTACCAGCAGACCGCCAAATCCATCGATATTGATGGAGGTCAGGCGCATGATAATCATGGCTGCCAGAACCACAGAGGTGGCAATGGTGTCGGAAAGCGAATCCATGGCGGTTGCCTGCATGGCATCCGAATCGAGTTTTTTCCCAATAAAATGATTGTAGCAGTACATGTAGACTTTTACCAGAATGGAGCATACCAGAATTCCCATGGCAAGCAGACTTGTGTCTACGGCTTCCGGATGCAGAATTTTGGAAAAGGAAGTTTTTAAAAGCTCAAATCCCATCATCAGGATAGCAATCGCTACAACAAATCCCGACACATATTCAAACCTCCCATGTCCGAACGGGTGCTCCGAATCCGGAGTTTTCCCGGCATAAAGAAATCCGGCAAGTGTAATAAAAGAGGAACCGGCATCGGACAGGTTGTTGAACGCATCCGCTGTGATGGCAACGGAACCGCTTAACATTCCGGCAAAATATTTTCCGGCAAACAGGCAGACATTTAAGCAGATTCCAACGATACTGCACAGGGTGCCATATGCCTGCCGTTGTTCTTTTGCCGGACGGTTTTTGATAAAGATTTTCGCTAACATTGTAATCATGGATATCCCCCCAAGAATCATACATGTCCATTGGTTTTTCCTATTATATGCTACGTTTGGGAAAAGGTCAAATTATATATATTTTACCTACATTTTATACATGCACCACCCACAAATGCAGGAAGCTGTATTCCTTTCATCGTAAGTCTTGTTTTTGTACTTGGGTATCAGAAAATGGGATTTTCTTTTGAAACAGGAATGATGATTGCGTTTGCCGTGGTTGCGGTGTGGTGGCTTGTGATGTCGCTTCCTTTAATGAAGCAGTATCGCCAGGTTCATTATGTAGAGCGGAAACCGCATGCCATGAGGGAAAGCGTTGGACGTATCATAGAAACGCTGCGCAGTGTACGGAAACAAAAGAAAATCTTTCTGTTTCTCATAGCATTCTTCTTTTTCATTGATGGAGTTTATACGATTATAGATATGGCAACGGCGTATGGTTCTGCCCTGGGGCTGGATTCCACAGGACTGCTTCTTGCATTGCTTGTGACACAGTTTGTTGCATTTCCGTTTTCCATTCTGTTTGGCAGGCTTGCGGAAAAATACGATACCGGAAAGCTGCTTTTAA
>OJSN01002145.1_pt1 | contig 11996 bp, 9 predicted proteins | sample 1599421 | NCBI WGS metagenome assembly OJSN01 (sample SAMN04168659, study PRJEB22393) | human gut metagenome | biome: human gut microbiome; feature: stool | host: Homo sapiens | collected 2014-05-12
TTGACCGTCTGGATTTCGCTCATGCCCTCCTGAATGGCAATGCGGCTTTCAACCGGCGAAAAGAATCCCTTTGCACCGCCCGGAATGTCCTCAAAGGAAATAGGGACGGGAGATTCCTGCTTGAGTGCATCAAAGAACGCCTCGTAGTTCTCGACGGTGCCTTTCAGCTCATCGACGATGATGTCCGGAAGCTCCTTGCCGTCCGTCTGAGAAACATCAAAGACACTCACCACCTTAAAGGCAGGACGCAGGACTTCGACCGTTTCTGTGACAGTTTTTCCATCTGCGCCGATCACCGGCTTCTGCGTCAAAGGATCAATCTTCTCGCGCTCTTCCTGCGACTTGTACGGCGCGGGTGCAAGAATCTTGATACCCTTTTCGCCCTTCATGACCTGACGGTCAAAGTTGCGCTGCCACGAGGTATAACCGGCAACATAGGTTGCCTCCGGCTTCTGCATCGCAATGAGCAGCGTGTTGTTGAAGGAATAGTTGTAGAACTTGGACATCGTGCGGAGATATTCCTTGAACCGCTCGGATTCAAAAAGCTCCTTGATGCCCTGTTCCAGCTTGTCCGTGATTTCGCGGACTTGCTGTGCATTTTTGTTTTCAGCCATCTCAAACCTCCATTTCTTATTTTCTTTTGGGTGAAGAAAAGCCCGTCTGGGATTTGCTCAGTAAACGAGCCTTTACCTCAGACGGGGTTTCTCTGCGCGTCATCCGACGATGAAAGATGTTATCCTCCTTCTCCCATTCAATCAGTCTGTCAAACAGCTCCGGGTGCTTTGTGACCATGTGCAGCAGCTCCGAGTCACTGGCGTTGGGACAGAACCAGCAGCCGTTTCTTCGGCAGTGAGCGTAGATTGGGGAAAGCAGCCCGTGTTCCTGACAGAGCTTGTAGGCGTCCGCCTCGGTCATACCGTATTTGGCAAGCAGACTGACCTTCGTTATTCCATCCAGACGAGCAAGGCGTTTTGGCTCATCCTCCGCGATGCCGACATAGCTCACGGTGTCCGGAGAAAGCGCGGCATTGTACTTTCGGACGGGCGGGATTTTGCAATCCCGATTGACCGCGCACATCCCAGCCCACGCGAAGCCGCGAACCTCGCCCTTATGAGGCCCGCGGGTGATGACATGGTGGAACACGTCATCGTAGGTCTTGTCCGCGTGGAGAATGGTGAACTTGATGCCCAGCTCTTTTTCGCAGAAGGGCTTGAGCCGGTCATAAATGAAGTCCCGGTGTTCCGGGACTTCGCCGCTTGTGTCCTTATCAAACATGACTTCACTGAAAACTGCCTCGTTCAGCGGCTCATTGTGCTGTGAAGCCAGCAGGAGCGTCGCTACGCTGTCTTTGCCTCCGCTGCAAGAGGCAACATACTTCGGGCGGCTCATCGATCAAACTCCATCTTGAAGCTGACGTATTTGCCGCCGCTGTCATCCAGACGGATCACCGCGTCGTAGAGCTGAGGCTTCTTCGGCGTGTAAAGCCCGGTCACGCGGCACCAGCCTTTGTCCAACAGCTCTTTTGCAATCTTCTTGGTCAGCTTCTTTTTCTTGCTGGAAAAGAACTTGTTGTCTTCCCACAGGCAGAAGGAGCATTCCTTGTTCGAGCAGTAGAAATTGCCCTTGCCGACATAGACCGGAGAGCCGCAGCGGGGGCATTTGCCGATTTCCTCCTTGCCCGTGCCGAAACGCTGGGCTTCGGCATCGGAGAGGAACGGATAGGATTTCACAAGATCGCCGGTCATCCGGACAATGCCGCTGAGGAAGGCGTCCGCATCTGCCTTGCCATGTTCAATCTCCATGAGCGTGTTTTCCCATTCCGCCGTCATTTTGGGAGACGTGATCTGTTCCGGCAGGACGCAGACGAGGTTGCAGCCGTCCTTTGTGGGAATGAGGGATTTGCCTTTGCGCTCTGCAAAGCCGGACTTTACCAGCTTTTCAATGATACCGGCGCGGGTTGCGGGAGTGCCGAGACCTTTCTTCTCGGTGTCATCGTCGAACTGATCGTTTCCGGCAGTCTCCATCGCAGACAGGAGCGTGTCTTCCGTGTACTGCTTCGGGGGTGTCGTAAAGTGTTCGGTGACACTGGCGGACACACCATCCAGAACATCGCCCTCATGGACTTCGGGCAGGGACTTCATGGGATCGTCCTTTTCCTTCGTCTTGAGGGAGGACTTGAACAGCTCTTCGATGGCTTTCCATCCGTTTTGAACGACGGTCTTCCCCTTGGTTTTGAACTCGTAGCCCTCGCAGGAGAGCGAGATCTGCGTTTCTGCGTAGGTGTGCTTCTCGCCGGTCGCACACAGAAGGCGCATCCCGATGAGATTGAGGATTTTCTGCTCCGACTGAGGAAGCGCCGAAACATCCTGCTTTTCAAGCTGGACGGTCGGGAGAATGGCATGGTGATCTGTGACCTTGCTGTTGTCGGTTACGCGGGAAATGTCCGGAGTGACCGAAACGCCGGAGAAAAGCGGAAGCTGGCGGCAGACAATAGAAATGACCTGACGGGCGGTGTCCTCCATATCGTCCGTGATAAACTGGCTGTCCGTGCGCGGATAGGTCAGGAGCTTCTTTTCGTAGAGCGTCTGGACGAGATCGAGTGTCTGCTGGGCAGTGAAGCCGTAGTATCGGTTTGCCTCGCGCTGCAAGGTGGTCAGATCATAGAGCTTCGGAGGATTGACGGTTTTCGTCTCCCGCTTGAGAGAAGAAACGACGGCTTGCTTTTTCTCGCAAGCCGCCGCAATCTTTTTTGCTTCCTCTTCGGTTTTGACCTTTTCCAGATCGGCGGTCAGATCGCCCTTGCCGACGTGGACGTTGAAATACTTCTCCTTATGGAAAGTGGAGATTTTCCCGTCACGCTCCACCAGCATTGCAAGGGTCGGCGTCTGGACGCGCCCGACCACCAGCTTCTTGTGATAGAGCGTGGTGAAAAGGCGGGTGCCGTTGATGCCGACAATCCAGTCCGCCTTCGAGCGGCTGAGTGCTGCTTCATAGAGACGGTCATATTCCTTGCTGTCCCGGAGATGATTGAAGCCTTCGCGGATGGCGGAGTCCTCCAACGAGCTGATCCACAGACGCTTGAAGGGCTTGGTGCATCCGGCTTTGTTGTAGACCAGACGGAAGATCAGCTCACCCTCGCGTCCTGCATCGGTTGCGCAGACCAGCTCGGTGACGCGCTTGTCCTTCATGAGAGCGGACAGCACCTTGAACTGCTGTGCTTTGTCCTTCGTGACCTCAAACATCCAGCTTTCCGGAACAATGGGCAGATCGTCATACCGCCACTTGGCATACCGCTCATCGTAGGAGCTGGCGTCTGCCAGCTCCACCAGATGACCGAAGCACCACGAAACGATGTAATTGCCGCCTTCCATGTAGCCGTCCTTTCGTGACGTTGCGCCCAGCACCTTTGCGATGGACTGAGCAACGCTGGGCTTTTCAGCAATGACTAAGATCAATCCTCATCACCGTCCGTTTCCTCGTCTACCGCAATTTGCGGCTCATCATCCTCGTTGATGTACGGCTCTTCCTCGTAGCCTTCATCGTCGAAGAAGTCCAGATCCTCGTCCTTGGGCTTTCTGCCCTTGACGAACTTGATGTAGTAATAAGCTGCACCCGCAGCACCGGCAAGAACGAAGATGACGAGGATCATGCCGATGTTGGATTTCTTTTCGGGTTTAGGGGCGGGAGCAACGGTTTCTGCATCCTTATCCGGCTCAGGTGTAACGGGGGCTGTGCCGGTGCATTCGCTCATGTTGGTCTTGCAGACCGGGCAGTCGGTGTTGACCTGACCGGCAGCGCATTTTTCCTTGCAGTTACAGGTGGTCAGCGCAGCCGCAGTATCTTCGTCCAGCAGCGCAAGCAGATCGCTCTCATCGACCATGTTGAGGAAGTATGTCTGATACTGTTCCTCGTCCTCATTGATGGGTGCATCGTAGTCGATGACAATGAAAAAGGTGTTGCCGTTCTTCGTCTGGACTGTGATGAACTGCTTGTTGGTTGCCCTGTCATAGAGCAAGTCGCGGGTGTAGGCGTTGCCCTCATCGTCAATCGGCTCACCCTTCGGCTTTTCCGGTGCGGGAGTGACTGCGGGCTGCTGTTCCGGCTGGGTTGCCTCAGTGACCGGAAGGTTCTGCTCGGTGTCATCGGCATAGGCAAACGCCGTCACCGAGAAGCAGGACAGAACCATGACGCAGACCGCAAGGACGGTCAGAAAACGAAACTTCTTACGCATTGTCGATTACCTCCGTATTTCCGGCGGGCTTGGTGCCGCCCTTCATGGAAGACAGGAACACCATGATCTGATCCTTGTCCATCACCATAGAGCGCACGGTATTGATGATTTCAAGGTTTTCCAGCTCTGTCTTCTTGTCGTACAGCTCCTTGAGCTGACCTTCGATTTCGGACTTCTTCTTTTCAGCCTTCTCAATGTCGGAGAGGACTTTCTGATACTTGGGATTCATGCAAAACTCCTTTCTTTTAATAGGCGGGTCTTCCTTATCAGTAAAATAGAGTTATCAGGAAAACATGGTTGAAACCGTTGTCCACAAGGGATACGGCAGAGAAAAATTCCTGATAACTCTATCTGATTATTTTAGGCCGCATAGCCTTTTTAATAGTTCCTCATCGCTGACCTTGTAACGCTCCGCATTTAGATGTTCTTTCAGCGGGCTGTCAACAGGTACAGCTTTTTCAAGTGCTTTCCGTTTCAGTTCCGTATCAGCATGGGCGTAAATGAGAGTTGTTTCCAGATTGGAATGGCCGAGCCATTGAGAAATCAATGTCAAGTCCACTCCATTTTGGTATAGTACCATAGCCCATGAATGGCGGAATAAATGCGGATGCACATTTTCAGGCACTTCTTTACAGATTTTTCGTGCCTGCACACCGTATTTTGCAATCAGTTTTCTCACGTTATCCTCGGTCATACGTTTTCGGTTTTGGTTCCGGGTAACGTAGAATAAATACTGCTCCGAAAAAAGGTTTTGCTCCGGGTGAAATAATGCCAGATATTTTTTCAAATGCTGCACTACATCATCCCTCAATGGTATTGCTCTGGTTTTCGCCCCCTTTCCGTGGATCGTCACTTTGGGATGTTTGCCTAACTGTATATCACAAAGCCGGATGTCAACAAGTTCCTGAACACGCGCCCCTGTTTTGTATAGGAAAAGGAGAAGAAACGCATCTCTTTTCCCTTTTTCTGTATAGGTATCGGGCTGTTTCAAAATGGCTTGAACGGCATCTTCGCTCATGTGCTCCACTATGGTTTCCGGCTGCTTTGCCCTTTTTACCTTTTGGATTTCCTCTAAATGGGCAATTACGGTGATGTCCTCCTGCGCCGCATATTTGAAGAAAGCGCGGATGCAATGCAGCCGGTGGTTCCTTGTGGAGATACTGCAATTACGCTCTGTTTCCAGATAGCTTAAAAATTCGGATACTGTGTTGCGATCCATCATTTCAAAAGTGATTTCGTTGAGCGCAACGGAATTCCGCTCCTTTACGAAGTCAAACAGCAGTTCCAGAGACTTTCGGTAAGAACGTATCGTGTTCTGGCTGCATTTCTGTTCTTCTGGTAGAAAGACCAGAAAGAAGCTGCGGACAAGGGTAAACAAAGGGCTTAGTGTTTCCATATATCCACCCCCATTCCGATGCGGTCGATATTATCCCACTGTACTCCGGGAGATACCATAAGGCGTTCCGGCAGGATGTGGATGTAGTAGGCAGTATCCGAAAACTTTTCGTGCCCCATATAGGCCCGAAGATATGGCAGCATCGCATAAAGGTTCCGGCCTTCATCGAGCCAGCGGTGCAGGACAGTTGAGGCAAATCGGTGACGGAGATCATAGGGCCGCACCCGTGGTAAAACTTTAGGGTCAATCCCCGGATGTGCCGCTATCCAGCATGACTTTACAAGGGCGGTCAGCTGCCACGATTTTATAGCTGTTGAGTCAGTATGGATAAAGAAATACTCATTTCCCTTATCAAAGACCGCTCTTTGTAAACGGTATTTCTTCAGCAGGAGAAGCATATCACCAGAGACAACAACAATCCTTTCTTTTCGCCGTTTCGTTTTGGTGATGAAAAGCTCTCCTGTCTGGAAGTTGATGTGTTCCACCTTCAGATTTCTACCCTCGTTTGGTCTTAGACCACACGCATACAGCAAACGTAAAAGTGTAGAGGCAGTTTTCTGGAAGAATGGATCGTTTTTATATTCCATCGTATCGGCGGCTTGAAATAAAGCGGCCAGTTCCTCGTCTGTAAGGATGTATGGAAGATAGTCGGGTGTCTTTGGTACACAGTTCATCGGCAGTACATACGCAGATGAACCGAGATACCTTGCAAACAGGCGTATTGTCGTAGCTTTACTGCTTAAACAGGCCCGTCCGCTTGCGATTTCATCATAGAACCATCCCCGGACGACTTCTTTTGTAAGTTCAGTCTGCTCCGGGAAGTGTTCATAACAGTACTTGTCAAAATACCTTAACTGCTGTTCATGCTCATTGCAGTACCCCATAGCGCTACGGAATTCAAGATATTCCTCAATAGCAGGTTTGAAAGCACTTTTGAATTCTTTCATGCTCTGCCACCTCCCTCCGGCATAAAGCCGTTCAGGTCAAGGGCACATTCTTTCAGGTGCACACTGTCAAGGGAAATGTACTGCTTTGTTGGGTCAATCCCCGAATGACCTAAAACCTGCGAAACCGTAGTGACTGGAATTCCAGCTACAACCATATTTGTTCCAACAGCCCGCCGCAGTCCATGAAACGCACATTTAGGAAGCCCCAGTTTCAGGCGGTAGCCATTAAAAATCTGATATGGCAGAGTACGGCCCATTTTCACATAGGGAGCGCGGCCATGTAAAAATACAAATGGGAGATCGCTGTCAGGACGACCATTCAGTATGTAGTCCTGGATAGCCATGCCAACGTCTTTTGTCAAAGGAAGGGCCAATGTTTTTTCCGTTTTGGACTGGGTAATCCGTATTTCGCCGTTGATCCAGTCGATTGCAGTAAGCGGAAGATTTATAATGTCAACAGATCTCAGTCCTGTAACAGCAGCGAGCACAATGACCGCATAGTCCCTCTTTCCAATAGCCGTATTTCTGTTAATGATACTCAGGACAGCAGCGATGTCCTCTTGAGGGACGGGCTTTTTTATCCTATGCTCCGTGGGTACTGTAAAGGATAACGTGTCAGAAAAACTATCCTTGCAGATTTCCACTTCATATAAATAACGGTGCAGTTTTTTCAGCACCCGTTTTGTAGTATCGACGCTGTTGAGCGTCATTCGATTGGAACAGTCCAGAAGATATTTACGGATCATCTCGTCAGTCACTTGTTCAAGAGATGTAACCCCGTTCTGCAACAGCCACTTGAAATATGGCATGCTGAATTGCCGGATATAATGTTTGGTACTTTTACTCCAGCCTTCATAATCGTGTAGGCGCGTAAAAATCTTTTCATAGTAGGGTGTCAGGTTGGTTGAGATATTCCGGCTGTATAAATCTAAGTTGCCGTTTTCGTGAAATTGAGTTAAATAGTCCGCAGTCTTTTGATAAAAACGGAAACGGATTTTTCCGATTTCCTGCCTCTGGTAGCGGCGCTCCGCATCCCGCAGGAACAGGGCCATGATCTCTGGACTGTAACAATCACATCCGTGTTGCTTGTGCAGAAGAATTATTTTCCGCATGACAACTTCTTTTTCATGGATACTTCGGTGATTGTATCCATTTTGCAAAAACAAATTTGCTGTTTGAGCAGCAAGGTTTTCAATCGTTGATTGAATCACAATAATCACCATCCTTAATGATAGTCAGGCAAAAGCCTGCCAATATCATTATGACAGTAACTATTAACAAGCGACAGTCACCTTATCACAAGTTATCAGGAATTATAGAAGCTCAAACCACCATATAGACGTTACTTCTGTATTGAATTCCTGATAACTCTATTTTACTGATAAGGGCGCTTATCAGGAATTCCTGATAACCGTCCGAAGGCGAAAAAATGCTGCTGCCAGTAGGAAGAATTGATGGATGTGTACTGAATGGGGTCGCCGCAGTGGATCATGACCCCATCACCGACGTAAATGCCGACGTGGGACACACCGGGGGTGTCATACGTCCCGACGAAAAAGATGAGATCACCGGGCTGTGCATTCGCCTTTGAAACCGGCGTACTGATGTTGTAAAGCCCCTGTGCGCCCAACCGCCCGGTATTCACAAGTCCGCTGTTTGTGAGAACGTAGCTGACGAAGCCGGAGCAGTCGAAGGACGTGTCGGGATTGGAGCCGCCCCACAATAGTGATAGGTAATCCTTTGATGTTATCTCCGGATTTTCCCCCACTTCACACCGTGCATGCGACTTTCACCGCACACGGCGTTCCATCGTTAGTCATACTCACAATCTATTACAATCTACCTTGTTCGTTTTTAGGGGTTGTGTTCCCCGAATTTCTCCTAAACCTGCTTTCAGGCGCAGAGCGTTCAGCTTTTCCATTTGCTTCTTATTGAGATTGCAGACTTCAAGGTAATAAGTAATCGTTTCAACCGTTTCTGCATGGACGAGCCGGTGTACCAGTTTATTTATCAGCACCAGATTTTCGTAGCTGTCATTCCCACCGTATTTTTTCGGCTTGATGTGGTGGCAGTGTATTTCATCTGTTGTCAGAAATGGCATTCCCGTAACAGCACATTTTCCGTATTGTGCCGAGAATAGGGAAATCCGGTTATCAGCTAATTCAACGCTCCTGTTTCCTATAGGCTGTCGCATAAGTGCCAGCATCAGATTCACGTTGATTTTCAGATTATCGTGCAATCCCTTCCGCCCCGCTGGGGTGTAGCAGTTGATAGCCCTTTTTCGGCTTAGAGGGATGCTATGCCGGATATAGCTGATAGGATATACTGGTTCGTCCGTCCCTTTCACATAGCGTAGCGATTTAGACTTTCCATATTTCTGCGATTCAAAGACTGTTAATTTTCGGCCGTTTCTCACAAGTCTGCTTCCCTGGCGTTCCTTTAATCCATTGGTCAGCACTGTCATGACAGAACGTCCCAGGGAACTGCAATCTTCACTGATACAAGTTGCTATTCTGTAATAGTCTTGCAGCCCCACGACGATTGAGTTATACAGCGAAATCTCACCACGCTCATGTTTTTCCTTTCTTGGGTGGATTATATTTTTCGCCTGTGTGACCAGTTTTTGACGCGCATGTTCAAGCTGTTTGTCACCTACATGAGATTTGATGACATATTTATCTGCTCTGCGAAACACCTTCATCTTGAACCCTAAGAACTCTGAATAGCGATGTTTTACATTCACTATCCTTGTTTTTGTTGGCGAAACCTCTAAATGCAGACGTTCCATTAACCATTGTGTGACTGCCTTCATCGTCCGTTCCGCTTCATCTTTCGTCCTGCAAAATATTCTGAAATCATCAGCGTAACGGACAATATACATCTCCTTTAGATTTGTCCTTCGCATAAACTTGTAAGCATTGGATTTATTGATACTGCCATTTGCGTTTATGGAGGTCTTGTATTTTGCCGTGACCGGATTATCCTGCCATTGGCTGTCAACCCATTGGTCTAATTCATTCAGCACGATATTCGCCAGAAGCGGGGAGATAATACCGCCTTGGGGTGTCCCTTTGGTCGGGTATTCCATTGCCCCATTTTCTAACCGTATTGGTGCTTTAAGAATCCGTTTCAGCACGAACAGGAGATTTTTGTCCCTGATTCCGAGCGACCATATCTGCTTTATCAGCTTGCTGTGGTCTACATTGTCAAAGAATCCTTTGACATCAAACTCAACGACATAGTGCAGTCTTGTATTCTGTATTAAGAACTCCGCTCTTGCGATGGCGTTTTCAGCAGACCTGTTTGGACGGAATCCATAACTGTTTTCGCTGAATTTCGCTTCACAAATCGGCTCCATGACCTGCTTGATACATTGTTGTACCAGCCGGTCCCAGACGCAGGGGATTCCCAGCGGCCTGGTTTTTGTTGGGTCGTAAGGTTTTGGTATTTCTTTTCTTCGGACAGGTTTCGGACGATACCCATGTGTACTGCCGATTGTAATGAAACGGACTGTATCAATAACCTCATCCGGCATCAGCTTTCCGATGTCATCGAATGTCACGCCATCTGTTCCCGGAGTTTTGCTTCCGTCATTTGACTTGATATTTCTATATGCCAGCAGGATATTTTCACGTTTTAAGATGATGTTCATCAAATTTGTGAAAGTCTCATTTTTACTGCTTTTCGCATACAGACCGTCAAACACTTCCTGCATTCCGTAATACTCAGCATGGCGCAGTCCGCTCATACATAATGATTTTTCGGCTTTCTCTTTTGGCATAAGGCATCACTCCCTTCTTTTGAATTGAGTGACTTTTTTGTCCTACTCGAATCCTTACTGCGATTGAATGATTGTTTCATATATGACTAATGACTTGAGGCCATCCCTCCGAATCCTTCTTTTTCGCGGGATTCATCGTAAGTCCGACCTCTGCTTTTCAGCACCGGTTCGGCAGCTTATTTTCTTCGTCTGCCTGCTTTACCACTATGGTAAAGCCCGATACCTTTCCTTGTTCCGATAATTCTATCTGTGCATATACCCTTAGGTCTCCGCTTTAGTCCTGTCAGCTTGGATGCGCCTTTAACACATCATGGTCGTTCATACATACGATTTTTACTAAACCACACTGACGGCGAATTAACGCCACCATACATTTCTATATGGCCTACCTTTAGACCTGTACATTCGCGGTTTTCGTCAGTGCTTCCGCACATTCTAACCATAGGTATTTTATAGAGCCCCGGCCTATAGGTGACACCGCCCACCTCTGGGCGGCTTTCGTGTGGCTGGTTGTTATCCAGCAATTCTTACGGTCACTCTCGGCCGACTTCACCGAGCTTCTGACCCATAGCGTTTCCGCTTTAAGCCAGTCGGAGTATTAGGCTGGCGTTTCAGGGCGTTACCCCATCATTCCACCAATCGAATTACCAGTTCACCTGTCTTTCTTTTCACCTCCAATCATTGGACAAGTGCCCAACCTTTTCAGTTGGGAACAAGTTGCACCATACGGATAGCCGAGATACTTTTCCGCCTCGGTGATCAGTGTCGCAAACTTCTCGTCGTTCAGGTATTCCGGGTTGACATCGTAGTCGGCGGGAGGATTTGTAATGTACTTGTCCACATAGGGAGAGTCACCGAACAGATCCTCACGGTTGCCCAGCACCGACATATACGTTGCGTACATGGAAAGCTGTTCCTGAGACATGATATAGACTGGAACGTGGGAGAGATTGAAGTTTTCGAGCTTCACGTTGCAGATGTAGTAGTCATACGGGACGCGGTAGGTTTCCGTGTGCGTGTTGCCGTCTGCGTCCGTCCATGTGTCGGTCTCCGTGCGGTATCTGGTTTCGACGATGACCTCTTCGGTGAGGATGTACTGCTTTTCAAACAGCATTTGGAGCGTACCCTGCACCTCATCCAGCGTGAACTCACCCTCATGGAGAGCCGAGAGGATGGAGATCAACACATAGGGGTCATGCTCAATATCGTCCAGATCGAAGTGATACTCGTCGTAGCTGTGAGTGCTTTCGTAGGTGTCGAGATAGCGTTGCAGCTCCTGCTCCATCCGGCAATACTGCGCCTCCGCGCCCAGCATCGCGTCATCCTCGCTGAGATAAGAGGACGCAATGACCGACGAGCCGGTAGAGGTGAGCATCGAACACGAGCTGATTCCGGCACCGAGCAACACGAGAAGGGCAATTCCGACGCCGATCCAGATGAAGACCTTCTTGTTCTTCTCAAAGAACTCCTTGATCTTGTCGGACGCCTTCTCACCGAGCTTCTTGCCGGTATTCTTTGTGGCAGTCCCGGCAGTCTGAGACCCGGCATTTCGAGCGGCGGCATATTCCTTCTTGATGTTCTGCTTCTGGTAGTGCTTGTTCATGTTCTGCTTCTTCATCTCAGGATGCTCCTGCTGATTTC
>OJSN01002181.1_pt1 | contig 11781 bp, 10 predicted proteins | sample 1599421 | NCBI WGS metagenome assembly OJSN01 (sample SAMN04168659, study PRJEB22393) | human gut metagenome | biome: human gut microbiome; feature: stool | host: Homo sapiens | collected 2014-05-12
ATATAAAAGGGCGTCCCGCCGCGGCGGGACGCCCTTTTTTCCGTTGTTCACAAATAATTAAAACCCCGGCTATTGACAACGGTTCCCGCCGGTGGTACACTGCGTTTAGCACTCAAAGATAACGAGTGCTAAACGGAGAATAGACCTATGGAACTGACCCAACGAAAAAAGCAAATACTGAAGATCGTGGTGGACAGCTACATCAACACCGCTGAACCGGTGGGCTCCAAGGCCATCGTGGCGCTGATGCCGGAAAAGGTCAGCTCCGCCACCGTGCGGAACGAGCTGGCCGACCTGACGGACATGGGCTACCTGGAGCAGCCCCATACCTCGGCGGGGCGCATTCCATCGGCCAGAGGCTACCGGCTGTACGTCAACGAGCTGATGGACCGCAAGACCCTGTCGGCAGAGGAGGAGGCCAGCATCAATACGGCGCTGGCAAAGCCCCTGCAGCAGGTGGAGCAGGTCATCGACCAGGCGGGACAGATGGTGTCCAGCTTTGTGGGCTATCCCACCTACGCTGTGGCGGACCACCGCACGGCGGCCACGGTACAGCGGTTTGAGCTGATCGGCGTGGACGCCTCCGGCTTTATCGCCGTGGTGATGCTGTCGGACAGTCGGGTGAAGAGCCAGCTGATGCGGACGTCGCTGCCCGTTGAGGCGGAGGCGCTGCCGCAGCTGAGTCACCTGCTGAACACCCACTTTACCGGGGTGTCCGCGGAGCAGATGAATGCCACGCTGATGAACCTCAGCGAACAGGTGTCCGGCCAATGGTTCCTGATTTTGAACCAGGTGACGGAGTACGCCGGGTCGCTGCTGGAGGAGTCCAACCACCAGCAGGTGTACACCAGCGGCGCCAGCCAGCTGCTGAAGTTCCCGGAATTTCGGGATATCGACAAGGCCCACGACCTGATGAGCTTTATGGTGGACAACAAGCAGGAGCTGCCTGTGCCTGCCGGGGACGCGCCCATGCAGATACTCATCGGGCCGGAAAACGTCAACGACGCGCTGAAGGAGAGCAGCGTGGTGATCGCCAGCTATGATATCGGCGATAATATGCGCGGCTTAGTGGGCGTTGTGGGTCCCACGCGTATGGATTACGCCGCGGTCGCGGCGCGGCTGAGCTACTTTGCGGAGAGCCTGAGCCGTATGTTTGGTAAAAAACAGCTACCGGAGGATACAACGGAATGAGCGAAAAGGATAATAAAAAGAACAAGAAGGCGGCAGAGGCCGCCGAGAGCGCCGCGAAGGAAGCCGCGCCGGAAGCGGCGGAGAGCGCAGCAGAAGCGGCCGAGACGACCGAGGATACCTACACCGTCACCAAGGCACAGATGGAGCAGATGGAGGCGCTGGCGAAAACGCTGGCGGACGCCAATGACAAATACCTGCGGCTGGCGGCGGAGTACGACAACTACCGGAAGCGGACTGCGCGCGAGAAGGAGCACCTGTACAATGACGCGAAGATCGACACCATCAAGCCGTTTTTGGCGGTGCTGGACAACCTGGAACGGGGCGTGAGCCAATTTGAGGAGGGCGACGCACACCGGCAGGGCATGGAGCTGATCTGCAAGCAGTTCGAGGAGGTCTTGACCAAGCTGAACGTTGCGGAGATACCCGCCCTGGGTGAGAAGTTCGATCCGGAAAAGCACAACGCGGTGATGCACACCGAGGACGAGACCGCGGCGGAGAACACCGTGGTAGAGGTATTCCAAAAGGGCTACACACTGGGCGACAAAATACTCCGCTTCGCCATGGTGAAGGTAGCCAACTGAGAGGGAGGAAGCTATTATGGAAGGCAAGAAGCTGTACAAGAGCAGCACAGACAAGAAGATCGCCGGTGTATGCGGCGGCATCGCGGAGTATTTCAACATCGACTCCACGCTGGTGCGTTTGGCGTGGGTGGTGTTCTGCCTGCTGGGCGGAAGCGGTGTGCTGGCCTATATCATTGCCGCGCTCATCATGCCGGACCGGCCCTATTAAGCGGCCAGATCAAATACAGTAAGCAATAAATATTTATCTATATACAGGAGGCAATCATTATGTCTAAAGTTATCGGTATCGACCTTGGTACGACCAATTCCTGCGTAGCCGTGATGGAAGGCGGCGAGGCAGTCGTTATCCCCAACGCGGAGGGCAACCGCACCACCCCGTCCGTGGTGGCGTTCAGCAAGACCGGTGAGCGTATGGTGGGCCAGGTGGCAAAGCGCCAGGCCATCACTAACCCGGAGCGCACCATCTCCTCCATCAAGCGTGAGATGGGCACCGATCACCGCGTGACCATCGACGGCAAGAGCTACACCCCCCAGGAGATCAGCGCCATGATCCTGCAGAAGCTGAAATCCGACGCCGAGGCCTATCTGGGCCAGACCGTCAGCGAGGCGGTCATTACCGTGCCCGCCTACTTCACCGACAGCCAGCGTCAGGCCACCAAGGACGCCGGCAAGATCGCCGGCCTGGACGTGAAGCGTATCATCAACGAGCCCACCGCCGCCGCATTGGCCTACGGTGTGGATAAAGAGCAGGCACAGAAGATCATGGTCTACGATCTGGGCGGCGGCACCTTTGATGTGTCCATCCTGGAGATCGATGACGGCGTGATCGAGGTGCTGGCTACCGCCGGCAACAACCGCCTGGGCGGCGACGACTTCGATCAGTGCATCATGAAGTATCTGGTGTCCGAGTTCAAGAAGTCCGACGGCATCGACCTCAGCGGCGACAAGGTCGCCATGCAGCGCCTGAAGGAGGCCGCCGAGAAGGCCAAGATCGAGCTGTCCGGCGTGACCACCAGCAACATCAATCTGCCCTATATCACTGCGGACGCCACCGGCCCGAAGCATCTGGACGTCACCCTGACCCGGGCGAAGTTCAATGAGCTGACCGGCCACCTGGTGGAGGCCACCATGGGCCCCGTGCGTCAGGCTATGTCCGACGCCGGTCTGAAGCCCAGCGACCTGGCCAAGGTGCTGATGGTGGGCGGCTCCAGCCGTATCCCCGCCGTGGTGGAGGCCGTGAAGAGCTTTACCGGCAGCGAGCCGTTCAAGGGAATCAACCCCGATGAGTGCGTGGCCATGGGTGCCGCCCTGCAGGCAGGCGTGCTGACCGGCGACGTGAAGGGCCTGCTGCTGCTGGACGTGACCCCCCTGTCCCTGGGTATTGAGACCATGGGCGGCGTGTGCACCCGTTTGATCGAGCGCAACACCACCATCCCTGTGAAGAAGAGCCAGATCTTCTCCACCGCCGCCGACAACCAGACCTCCGTGGAGGTCAACGTGCTGCAGGGCGAGCGTGAGATGGCCGCCGCCAACAAGAGCCTGGGCCGCTTCCACCTGGACGGCATTGCCCCGGCCCGCCGCGGCGTGCCCCAGATCGAGGTCACGTTCGACATCGATGCCAACGGAATCGTGAACGTCAGCGCCAAGGACCTGGGAACCGGCAACGCCCAGCACATCACCATCACCTCCTCCTCCAACATGAGCAAGGAGGATATTGAGAAGGCCGTCAAGGAGGCCGAGCAGTACGCCGCCGAGGACGCCAAGATCAAGGAGAAGGTGGAGGTCCGCAACCAGGCCGACCAGATGGTCTATCAGGCCGAGAAGACCCTGAACGAGGTGGGCGACAAGGTGCCCGAGAGCGAGAAGGAGCCCATCCGCGCCGGTGTCGAGAAGCTGAAGGAGACGCTGAAGGGCGAGGACACCGACGCCATCAAGGCGGCCACTGAGGAGCTGACCCAGCTGTTCTACAAGATGAGTGAGAAGCTGTACCAGCAGCAGGCGCCTCAGGGTGACCCCAACATGGGCGGTCAGCAGCCCGGCGGCGACCCCAACGGCGGTCAGCAGTACTACGACGCCGACTACAAGGTAGTCGACGATGATGACCAGAACAACAAGTAAGGCAAATATATCCCGCAATAAGGGGCAGGAAATACCTGTCCCTTGTTGTGGCGTTTAGGAAAAGCGCGCCTTTTGCGCCCTGCCATCGTCAGACCTCCTCGACGTACACGCGGTACGCCGTCGTCGGTCTGCCATCGGCAGGACGCAAGATCCATCGCTTTGCCGATGGAGTCGGCTCCGCAGGCAACAAGACTGGCAATAGGAGATTTATCCCATGGCACAGGAAAAACGAGATTATTATGAGGTCCTCGGCGTCAGCAAGGGCGCATCGGAGGACGAGATCAAAAAAGCATATAAAAAGCTGGCCCGAAAGTACCACCCGGACATGAACCCCGGTGACAAGGAGGCCGAGGAGAAGTTCAAGGAGGTCAACGAGGCCAACGAGGTGCTGTCCGATCCGGAGAAAAAGGCCCGGTACGACCAGTTCGGCTTCGCGGGCGTGGATCCCAGCTACGGCGCGGGCGCAGGCGGCGGCGCGTATGGCGGTGCGGGCGGCTTCGACTTCGGCGATCTGGGCGATATCTTCGGCAGCTTTTTCGGCGGCGGCTTTGGCGGCCAACAGCGCCGTAACCCCAACGCGCCCCAGCGGGGCGAGAGCATCCGCGCCAGCGTGTCCGTGACGTTCAAGGAGGCGGCCTTCGGCTGCGAGAAGGACGTGACCGTGGAGCGCAGCGAGCAGTGCGCTACCTGCAAGGGCAGCGGCTGCCAGCCGGGGACCACGCCGGAGATCTGCCCCGACTGCCGCGGCAGCGGCCAGGTGCAGGTGCAGCAGCGGACGCCTATGGGCGTGTTTGCCACCAGCCGTCCCTGCCAGAAGTGTCACGGCACCGGCCGCATTATCCATCAGCCCTGTACCGACTGCGGCGGACAGGGTCGGGTGCGGAAACGCAAGACCATCAAGGTCAACATCCCCGCCGGCATCGACCACGGCCAGACCATCTCTCTGCGGGGCCAGGGCAACGCCGGCAAAAACGGCGGCAGCGCCGGCGACCTGCTGATCACCGTCATGGTGCAGCCGGACGAGACATTCCGCCGGGAGGGCGTGGACGTGTTCTGCGACGCGCCCATCACCTTCGCCCAGGCGGTGCTGGGCGCCACGCTGGAGATCCCCACCATTGACGGCAAGGTGAAATACGACCTGCCGGAGGGCACCCAGACGGGCACGGTGTTCCGGCTGCGGGGCAAGGGTATCCCGGTGCTGAACGGCAGAGGCCGCGGCGACCAGTATGTCACCGTGAACGTAGAGACGCCGCGAAATCTGACGAAGGAGCAGAAGGAGGCCCTGCGGAGCTTCAGCGATATGCTGGGCGAGAGCAACTACGAAAAGCGCAAGAGCTTCTTTAAGAAGAAATGAGCAGGTGAAGGATGTATCTGGCGGACTATCATACCCACTCGGCCACGTCGCCGGACGGGCAGCTGACGGTCAGTGAGCTGGCGGAAGCGGCGGTGCGGGCTGGGCTGGACGAGATCTGCGTGACGGACCACGTGGACACGGTGCTGTGGGGCGACCACCGGCCCCGGGAGCATTTCGACTGGTCGCGGCTGCTGCGGGAGCTGCCGGAGGCGCGGGAGACATACACCGGGCGGCTGGCCATCCGGCTGGGGGCGGAGCTGGGCGAGGCGCCCATGGGCTTTGACCGGGCGGAGAAACTGCTGGGCGAGGCGCCAAAGCTGGACTTTGTTATCGGCTCCGTGCATATGGCAGGCGAAAAATTCAAACATTTTGACCTGTATTACATTGAAAAAAACAGCGAAACGTATTATCATAGAGTCATAGACAGCTACTTGGAGGACGTACTGCGTCTGGCGCGGTGGGGTAGGTTCAGTGTGCTGGGCCACCTGACGCTGCCGCTGCGGTACATGAATGAAAATCTGGGCGAGCAGATGACCTTCGACGGGCATTACGACCAGTGCCGGGAGATCTTCCGGGCACTGATCGAAAGCGGGTGCGGCATCGAGGGCAACACCAACCGGGGCAACGTGCCCCTGCCGGACGCGCCGCTGTTGAAGCTGTACCGGGAGACGGGCGGCGAGATCATCACCATCGGCTCGGACGCGCACTCCGCCGAATATGTAGGCTGCCGCGTCCGGGAGACGCAGGCGCTGCTGCGGACGTGCGGGTTCCGGTATTTCTGCACGTTTGAGGGCGGAAAGCCCACGTTCCGGAAGCTGTAAAAACACAAAGGAGACGACCACTATGAAAATTGCCATCGCCTGTGACCACGGCGGCTACCTGCTGAAGCAGGACATCCTCATCTGGCTGGAGGAGAACGACATCGACTACGAGGATTTCGGGTGCTACTCCACCGAGAGCGTGGACTATCCCGTATTTGCTGAAAGGGCCGCCCGGGCGGTGGCCGCCGGGGAATGCGACAAGGGCATCGTGATCTGCACCACGGGTATCGGCGTTTCCATCGCCGCCAACAAGGTGAAGGGTATACGCTGCGCGCTGTGCACCGACTCTCTCCAGGCGGAGATGACGCGGCGGCACAACGACGCCAACATGATGGCGCTGGGTGCCGGCATCACCGGCGGCAATCTGGCCAAGCGGATGGTGGAGATTTTCCTGCACACGGAGTTTGAAGGTGGACGTCACGCCCGGCGTGTGGCGCTGCTGGACGCGATACAGTAAACAGGAAAACGTATTTGTGAGGTAAACGCCTATGGCAACAAAGGGATACAACAGCTACCGTGGCCGAATGTCCGGCGGAAAGATCGTGCTGATCGTGGTGCTGGCGCTGGTGCTGGTGGGCGCGGTGGCCTATCTGGTATTGCAGAACTATGTGGTGTACGATGAGGCGGGCAACGCCACCATCGACCTTCCTTTTTTCCACAGGAAGGACGACCGTGATGACAAAACGGATGACAGCACCGTCGACGGCACCGGAGACCGGGATGACATCGTGGACACGGTGGTGCCGGAGCATCCCCATGTGAAGGTGGCGGCGCTGCACGGCACGCGGCTGCCGGACGACTGCCTGTGGTGGGGCGCGGACTACATCATGAACACGCTGGCGCCGGAGGACCTGGTGCTGGCGGTAAAGCGTACCACCGGCGGCATCACCTACGCCACTGGCGTGGAGACGCCGCAGGGCGTGGTGGTGGAGACGGGGCGGCCCATCGAATGTCTGCGTACACTACTGAGCAGCGGACGGTACACCGTGGGGCACATCGTGTGCTTCCGGGACAGCGCCTACGCCCGGAGCGTGCCGGAAACGGCGCTGGTCCGGGAGGACGGGCAGCTGTGGTACGATGCGGAGGGGCAGGCCTGGCTGGACCCAACCGACCCGCAGGTGCTGCAATACATCACCGCGCTGGTGAAGGAGTGCGGCGAGCTGGGCTTTAAGGAGGTCCTGCTGGACCAGTTCTGCTACCCGGCGGATACGACGGGCGTCGCCAACACGGCGGCGGACCCGGCGCAGGTGCTGGCCGACTTTGCCGAAAATCTGCGGGCGGCACTGCCGGAGGGCACAGCCCTGTCGGTGGTAGTGCGGAACACGGCGGACCTGGACATCGCGCAGATGGCTGAGCTGTTCGACCGGCTGTATGTGCCGTCGGCGGACACACTGGCCGCGGTGAAGGCCGCACTGCCGGAGGGCTATGACCCGGAGACGCGGGTGGTGGCCATGACGGCGGAGGCACCGCAAAGCGGAAGCTATGTGATCGTAAGCTGAACAAAAAAAGAAGCACCCGGGCGGGTGCTTCTTTTTTTGCCTGATTTATTCCTGAGGCGGTGTGCTGTCGGCCGGGGCGCTGTCCTTGGGGGCGGAGCAGTGGGGGCAGACGCCATTTTCCAGCTTGGCACCGCACTGGCTGCAGAAATTGACGGGCTGGCTCTGTGCCGCCTGTGCCGCAGCTTGTGCCGCCTGTGCCGCTTCACGGCGCTGGCGGAGAGCCTCCTTCATCTCCTGCATATTCGGGGCGGCAAACACGTCCCCGCTGCCCTTGCCGGTCTGATCGGCCAGCTTGTGGTTGATGGAGATGACGTTCTTCAGCAGCAGGATGGCCATCATCATCAATTCATAGCTGAGGCGGATCGCAATGGGCCCCAGGATGATGATCAGCAGACCATAGCCGCCCATCCAGATGCGGTCGCCGGTCCAGTAGTTGTACTCGGTGCGGAAGAGCATGAGCACGCCGAAGATGATAACGGCGGCGGTGGTGAAGATGTACAGGGCCTGAAGGATCTTTTCCACCATCAGGTACTTGAAGTTGCAGGTGTCGTGGAGGAACTTGCCGAAGGCGCCCAGCTTCTCCCGCTTCTTCTCCGGGACCACATAGATGAAGGCCAGGACAGTGGCGACGAGGGCCAGGACACCGGCGATAATGAGCATGGTGGTAGGCATCATAATTCTCTCTCCTTTTTATATGTGATATCCTCAATATATCGGGAAACCGGGCTATTGTCAAGGCAAAAACGTCCCGCGGCGAGAGCCGCGGGATGTTTCGTTTTCTCTGTTGATCAGTTGTTGTCCTCGGGACGGGGCCGACGGTACTCCTGGGCCTTCTCCTCGCCCTTCAGGACGCGCAGGGCACCCTGGGCCAGGGCCAGCAGCTCATCTTCACCGGGATAGACGGTGATGGGAGCGATCCAGCCGACCATCTCGGAGATGGCGTCCACGGTCTCCTTGCCGTAGGCGATGCCGCCGGTGAGGATGATCTGGTCCACCTTGCCGTGCATGACGGCGGCCATGGCGCCGATCTCCTTGCCGATCTGGTAGTGGAAGGCATCCACCACGCCGGCGATTTTCTTATCGTGCTCGGCCTGCGCCAGCAGATAGCGCATATCGTTGGAGCCGGTGTAGGCCACCAGACCGCCGCGGCCGGAGAGCATGCGGTGCATCTCCCCCTCGGTGTACTTGCCGGAGAAGCACTGCTTCACCAGCTGGCCGGTGGGCAGGGAGCCGGAGCGCTCGGGAGAGAAGGGACCCTCGCCGTCCAGCGCGTTCTGGGTGTCCACCACGCTGCCCTTCATGTGAGCGCCGATGGAAACGCCGCCGCCCATGTGGCAGACGATGAGGTTCAGGTCCTCATACTTCTTGCCCTGCTCCTTGGCGAAGCGCTTGGCCACGGCCTTCTGGTTCAGAGCGTGGAAAATGCTGACGCGCTGGAACAGGGGGTGGCCGGCATAGCGGGCCACGTCTGTCATTTCATCGATGACCACAGGGTCGACGATGTAGGAGGGGATGCCCAGCTCGTCGCCGATCTCGCGGGCGATCAGGCCGCCCAGATTGGAGGCGTGCTGTCCCTGCACGCCGATGGTGCAGTCCTTGACCATGTTGTCGTTGACAGCGTATGTACCGCCGCGAATGGGGCGCAGCAGACCGCCGCGGCCGGAGACGGCGGAGAGGGTGCGGGCGTCGAAGCCCTGCTCGCGCAGCGCCTTCATTACCAGGTCGCGGCGCCAGTCCTTCTGGGCGGGGATAGTGTTGAACTGGGCGATCTCCTCCGCACTGTGGCGCAGGGTCTTGTCGAAGAGAAGCTGCTCATCCTCATACACACCGATCTTGGTGGAGGTGGAGCCGGGATTGATAACAAGAATTCTGTAAGACACGTTTGTTTTCCTCCTATGCTCTTTTGTTCCGCGGCACAGCGGGTAAAATCAACATCCCTTATTATACAGAATATGATGCCGTCTGTAAATGGGTTTTTACGCAAAAATGCGGTATTTTACATACGGGGCTGATTGACAAAGCGCATAGTGTGGGCTAAAATGATATATGTGAGTTTATACCGTTCTTCCATTCGGAACGGGGAAAAGGAGAACTATCCTATGGAGAAGAAGACGTTTTATATCACCACGCCCATCTATTACCCCTCGGACAAGCTGCACATCGGCCACAGCTACTGCACCGTGGCTACCGACGCTATCGCGCGTTACAAGCGTTTGCAGGGCTATGACGTCATGTTCCTGACCGGCACCGACGAGCACGGCCAGAAGATCCAGGATAAGGCCGCCGCCAAGGGTGTAACGCCGAAGGAATACGTGGATGCCATTGTGGCTACCGTCAAGGACCTGTGGAAGACCATGGACGTCAGCTATGACCGCTTTATCCGTACCACCGATGACTATCATGTCAAGAGTGTGCAGAAGATCTTTACCAAGCTGCATGACCAGGGTGATATCTACAAGAGCACCTATAAGGGCATGTACTGCAAGCCGTGCGAAAGCTTCTGGACTGAAGCCCAGCTGAAAGACGGCAAGTGCCCCGACTGCGGCGGCCCTGTCTATGAGGCAGAGGAGGAAGCCTACTTCTTCAAGACCAGCAAATACGCTGACCGTCTGCTGAAATATTATGACGAGCACCCGGATTTCATCCAGCCCGCTACCCGCAAAAACGAGATGATCGCCTTCATCAAGCAGGGCCTGCAGGATACCTGTGTATCCCGTACCAGCGTTTCCTGGGGCATCCAGGTTCCGTTTGACCCGAAGCACACCATCTATGTGTGGATCGATGCACTTTCCAACTACATCACCGCACTGGGCTATGATAACGATACCTACCACGACTTTGATAAGTACTGGCCCGCTGACATCCACATGGTCGGCAAGGAGATTCTGCGTTTCCACACCATCATCTGGCCTGCCATGCTGATGGCTCTGGATCTGCCCCTGCCCACCAAGGTGTTTGGCCATGGCTGGCTGCTGCTGAACGGCGGCAAAATGTCCAAGTCCAAGGGCAACGTGGTAGACCCCGTCAAGCTGTGCGACCGTTACGGCGTGGACGCTGTGCGTTACTTCCTGTTACGCGAAGTTCCGTTCGGCAACGATGGTGCTTTCACCAATGAAGCCCTGATCAACCGCATCAATACCGACCTGGCCAACGACCTGGGCAACCTGCTGTCCCGTTCGGTCGCTATGTGCGAAAAGTACTTTGGCGGTGCTGTGAGCGCCAACGGCCAGGCCGATGCCCTGGACGATGAGCTGAAAAGCCTGACTGCCGCCCTGCCCGGCAAGGTGGATGCCGCCATGGATGCTCTGGATGTACCCACTGCACTGATCGCCATTTTTGAGGTTGTGCAGCGCGCCAACAAGTATATTGACGAGACTGCCCCCTGGGTGCTGGCCAAGAGCGAGGAAACCAAGCCCCGCCTGGAAGCTGTTCTTTACAACCTGTGCGATGCCCTGCGCACCGTTACCGTGCTGATGCAGGCTTACCTGCCCAACACCGCACCCAAGATGGCCGAGCAGCTGGGTTTGTGCGATCTGAGCTATGCCGACCTGGCAAACCATCCGGCCGAATACCATGTGCACAAGGGCGAAGCCCTCTTCCCGCGCATTGACGTGAAGAAGGAAATCGAGTATCTGGAAGCCGAGGACGCCAAGCAGAAGGCTGCTGCCGAAGCCGCCGCTGCCCCCAAGGCCGAGGAAAAGAAAGAGGAAGCCGTTGCTGAAATCACCGACCATGAGCCGGAGATCAGCTTTGACGACTTCTGCAAGGTGGAGCTGCGCGTGGCCGAAGTGCGCGCCTGCGAAAACATGAAAGAAAGCAAGAAGCTGCTGCACCTGACCGTGTTTGACGGCGAGCGCGAGCGCTGCATCCTGTCCGGCATTGCCAAGTGGTATAAGCCGGAAGATCTGATCGGCAAAAAGATCGCCATTGTGGCCAACCTGGCACCCCGCCCGATGATGAAGGGCAAGTATACCAGCGAGGGCATGATCGTTGCCGCTGACACCGCTGACGGCGGCTGCGAGATCGCTTTCTACAGCGATAACGTGCCCACCGGAACGAGAGTACACTGAGGAAGGTAGGAGTCAGGAAGCAGGAGTTAGGAATTTTTGGGGCGCAAAGGCCGTTTTGAATTAGCAATTAGATTTGAAACTGCCAGATAGCCTAAGGCAACACCGCACAATTCCCGCCTTGCGGCTTAAGCACCGCTCCGGCAGCTG
>OJSN01002202.1_pt1 | contig 11684 bp, 9 predicted proteins | sample 1599421 | NCBI WGS metagenome assembly OJSN01 (sample SAMN04168659, study PRJEB22393) | human gut metagenome | biome: human gut microbiome; feature: stool | host: Homo sapiens | collected 2014-05-12
CTTTACTTTTGCAGGGCAGTCCGTGTGGATTGTCCTGCTTCTTTATATAAGGAGAAGACAGATTATGATCTTTAATGCAATGACCGAACACTACGAAGAGATCACGGTTTGCGGAAAGCCTGCACTGTTCACCAGCATCCGCATCAAGAGAGATACCATCCCGGACGGCCTGTACGCCTACGATGTCCGGCATGATGACGAGTGCCGGGGCATCCCTTGTGAGATTGCGCCCTTTGTGATGGTCAACCACTGGGGTACCATCATCCTTGCGGAACCGCTGGAACTGCCGGACGGTGGGCGGCGATATATTAACGAGGACACCGACTGGAACTACGCTCCGTTTGGAGGAACAGAGAAAAATCAAAAGCCATGTGTCACAGTGGAAGAATTTATAAAGACCTATGTGAAGCAGAAATGACAGAAAACTTGTGCCGGAAAAGTATTAAAAATGCTGTTCGTCATTTTAGCGTTATTAATCTGCTAAGATAAATTGTCCAATCTCGCTGTAATTGATACTTTTCTGCACCTACGGCATTTTTGATACAGAAAGAAAAGAGTTATGAGTATTTATGGCTATTGCAGAATTTCCACTGCAAAACAGAGTATCGACCGCCAGATCCGCAACATCAAGGCAGAATACCCGACTGCCCATATCGTGCAGGAAGCTTACACCGGCACATCCATTTTTCGCCCGGAATGGCTGAAGCTCTACCGGATTCTGAGAGCCGGAGATGTGGTGGTGTTCGATTCGGTGTCCCGGATGTCCAGAAATGCAGAAGAAGGTTTTGCTCTGTATGAAGATCTCTACCATAAGGGCATCCGGCTGGTGTTCTTGAAAGAGCACCACATCGACACCGAGACCTACAAAAAAGCCCTGTCCGGCAGCATTGCCATGACAGGGACAAATGTGGACTTCATCTTAAAGGGCATCAACGAGTATCTGATGGCCTTGGCAAAGGAGCAGATCAAGCTGGCCTTTGAGCAGTCCGAAAAAGAAGTTGCCGATCTGCACCAGCGTACCCGTGAGGGACTGTTGACCGCCCGGCTGAACGGCAAGCAGGTTGGCCGTAAGAAAGGCATTGGCTTTGAAACCAAAAAGTCCAAAGCAGCCAAGGAGAAGATCCGTGTCCATTGTAAGGCGTTCGGCGGAACATTGGATGACATGGAGTGCATGAAATTGACTGGGCTTGCCCGGAATACCTATTATAAATATAAGCGTCAGATTCGGGAGGACGCTGAAATGAACGATTGACTTCTATGTGAAAGAAGCCGCTGTAAAAGCGGACAGAAGGAACACGGTACATTCAAAATGAGAATGCCGTGTTCTTTTTTTTGTGGCTTGTGTAGGATGGACAACCATACCGTCCAGCCAAATCCGTATAATGAGAGCAGAAAAGTTGATAGAAACATAAGACAGAAGGAGAAGAGCATATGAAAAAATTTTTGATGGTACTGTTGAGCATTGCATTTGTGCTGAATCTTGCAATTGCGATTGGGTTGATGGGTGGATATGGTTCGCCACGCCGGGCGCTTTACACCATCACAGACGAGCTGATGAACAGTGCCTATCGCTTCAAAAGAGGCTGGCAATTTAAGAATAGTCTACCTTGACTTTTTATCGCAATTTTCAAAAATAGCGCCAATCAAAACGGCATATTTGCGATATGCAGTTTGCGGATGTTGCTTGTGCATTAAAAACGCAAACTGCTATAGAAGATGGACAGGCTGTCTGTCCATCTTTTTTTGTATACTGGGGTTGTGCAAAAGAGACAAAATTTTTTTGTAATTCTGTAAAACGACAAAAGTTCATACAAAGAATTGCAGGGATAGTTGTGTTGTGTTACAATGAGCAGAGAAGGAGAATGAACCGTGCGTAATAGTAGACTGGACCGTATACTCTATATCCAACAGGTGCTGGTACAGGGCGGTGTGCTGAACAAACAGCAGACGGCTGACCGCTTCGGTGTCAGTGAGAAAACCATCCAGCGCGACCTTGACACCCTGCGCAATCATTTTGCAGACAGCGAGCCGCGCCGGGAGATCTTATACAACTCCGCAAAGGGCGGCTATCTGCTGGATGATACGCTTTCCCGCTTCCTCACCAGCAGCGAGATTCTGGCAGTGTGCAAGATCCTGCTGGAAAGCCGCTCTATGGTCAAGGAGGAGATGTTCCCGATTCTGGACAAGCTCATTCTGGCCTGTACACCGCTGGACCGGTTGAATCAGGTCAAAGACCTCATCAGCAATGAGCGCTTCCATTACGTCGAGCCGCAGCATGGCCGGAAGTTTATCGAGAGCCTGTGGGAGATCGGTACGGCAATAGAAAACCACAATGTTATGGAAATTACCTACTGCCGCACCCACGATGGCGAGACCCGTGTGCGCACCATCGAGCCGGTGGGCATCCTGTTCAGCGAGTATTATTTCTATCTGGCGGCGTTTATTGAGGGCATCGACAAGGATAAGCACTTCCGGAACCCGCAGGACAACTCCCCGACGATTTACCGCATCGACCGTATCCAGAACTATAAGACCCTCGAACGGCACTTTGCCCAGCGCTATACCGACCGCTTTCAGGAGGGCGAGATGCGCAAGCGCATCCAGTTTATGTACGGCGGCGAGTTGCAGACCATTCGGTTCGAGTATACCGGGCCAAGTCTGGAATCGGTGCTTGACCGGCTGCCCACGGCAAAGGTTTTGCAGGTGACGGAAAAGGGCTGGATTGTAGAAGCCGAGGTGTTCGGGACGGGCATCGATATGTGGGTGAGAAGTCAGGGAGATTACATTAAAGATTATAAAACCATAAGGAGCGATAGAATATGAGCGAAATTCAGGTGGAAGTGTGTTTTACGGACAAGCTGGAGTCTGTCCGCGTGGGCGGAAAGCCGATGGAAATCCCGAAAGCCGTGAAGGCAAAGCCCGTCGAAGAGTGGTTTGAACCGACTGCGGGCCGCGTGAAGTGGGGCGGACTGGGCGCTGAGATAAAGGAAATGGATTTCGGCGGAGAGAAGGATGCCGCGTACAGTTTCCTGTTCAACGGCCCGGAGGACAAAAAGCAGGAATTTATGGCTTGCGTGGAGCGCTTCTGCCTGGGCGAGGAAGCACAGCAGGAAACAAAAAAGAAGACTGTGCAGGACTACCTGCAGGAAGCTAAGAAGAATCAGCAGGCCGGCAATGCCGAAATGGCGTTCCAGCAGTATATGATAGCGGCCAGAGATTACGGACACCCCGAGGCACAGTTTGAGGTGGCACGGTGCTATCAGAACGGCATGGGTGTGGAAAAAAACGAAGAAAATGCGGTCGTGTGGTATAAAAAGGCCGCAGAGCAGGGCAATGCCGAGGCACAGTGCGCACTGGGCGAGTGCTATTATCAGGCTCGGGGCGTTGAAAAGGACGACAAAGAGGCCCGCAGATGGTACGAAGCGGCGGCGACTCAGGGAAATGTGACGGCCCGGTATATGACCGGGCGGCTGTATGCGGCACTCTCGTACAATGTGGCGGCTGTGAAGTGGTACACCAAAGCGGCGGAGCAGGAATGCCCGGAAGCACAGTATGAGCTGGGTGTGTGCTATGAGGCCGGCGACGGCGTCGGCAAGGACGAGGCAAAGGCCGCAGAACTGTACCGTAAGGCGGCAGGGCAGAGCTATGCGGAGGCACAGAAAAAACTGGGTGACTGCTATACTCATGGCACAGGTGTCGCAAAAGACTTGGAGCAGGCATTTGAATGCTACAGCAAGGCGGCAAAACAGGGCAATGCAAGAGCGCAGAACAATCTGGGCGTTTGCTATACGAATGGAGAAGGTGTAGTGGAAGACCCTGCTCAGGCCGCTGAATGGTACAAGAGAGCGGCAGAGCAAGGGCTTGCACAGGCGCAATGTAATCTTGGCTACTGCTATAAATATGGAGAAGGCGTAACAAAAGACCTTGTCAAGGCAGCGGAGTGGTACCGGAAAGCCGCAGAGCAAGGGCTTGCACAGGCGCAATGTAGACTCGGCGATTTCTATGAGTATGGAGAGGGTGTAACAAAAGACCTTGTCAAGGCGGCGGAGTGGTACCGGAAAGCGGCGGAGCAGGGCAATGCGGGAGCACAATATAAATTAGGCAAGTGTTATTATTATGGAAAAGGCACAGAAATGAATAATAATGAAGCCGTAAAGTGGCTTCGGAGAGCATCAGAGCAAGGTGCTGCAGATGCACAGGATCTGCTTGGTGATTGCTATTATTATGGCTATGGCGTAGAAATGAATCATTGGGAAGCTGTGAAATGGTATGAGAAAGCAGCAAAGAAAGGCAATGCGGATGCGCAGTGCAGTCTTGGCTACTGCCATGAGAGCGGAAGAGGTGTTGAAAAAGACCTTGCCAAGGCAGCGGAGTGGTACCGCAAATCTGCGGAGCAGGGATGGGCGCGGGCACAGTGCAATCTCGGCTATTTTTATGAGAACGGAAGAGGCGTTGAAAAAGACCTCGCCAAGGCAGTTGAGTGGTACCGCAAATCTGCGGAGCAGGGATGGGCGTGGGCGCAGTACAATCTGGGCCGTTGTTATCATAAGGAACAGGGAGTGGCGAGAGACCTAAAAAAAGCTATGGAGTGGTACCTCAAAGCCGCAGAACAAGGCTGGGCAGATGCACAATATATCGTTGGAGAATTTTACAGCCATGGATATGGCGGTATAAAGGTGAATAATGCGGAAGCCTTAAAGTGGTATTATAAGGCTGCGGAACAAGGTGTTGCAGAGGCGCAATTTATTCTGGGGCTTGACTATAAACGTGGCGAAGGAGGAGTGAAAAAAGATTTCGCTAAAGGAGTAGAATGGTATCGAAAAGCAGCAGAGCAAGGTCATATGTATGCTCTGTACAATCTTGCAGTAAGCTACGAATATGGAGAAGGTGTCCCAAAAGACAAGGAAACAGCAATAAAATTGTATCAGAAGGCGGCAGAGCAAGGCTGTACAGATGCAGAAAAGGATGTCAAGCGACTGGAAGGCGGCGGCCTTGGCTCTGCCGTCGCAGCCAGTGCGGCACTGGGCGGAGCTGCCCTGCTCTGGAAAATTTTGAGGGGTTAACAGCAGAAAGGAAAATAAATCATGGCAGACGAGCTTGAGGTGCTTGAAAAACAGCAGCTTTCCGCGCAGCGGTCGCTGAATGACCTGACGGACCAGCTGACCCTTGCAGACCATCTGGTGTATAAAAAATATCTGACGGAACTGCAGAACTATGGCATGGTGGAGCTTTCCCAGCAGATGCTGGACGTGCAGGACCCTGCCCAGTGCATCCAGCTGTTCCAGCTGCAGAAACTGACCCTGAAAAAGGGCGAGGATATGTTCCAGAAGCTTTCTACGGTGTACTATTCCAGCATGGCGCAGGGCTGCAGTCTGGCGGTGATGATCGATGTGCCGGAGGAGAATGTCGGCGCAAATATCTATCTGGGTGTCCGAGAGGACCCCTTGAAAAAGAACATGAAGAGCCGCGACCTGGATACTTCCAGCAAGGCGCTGCAAAAGGTGCTGAGCTCCAACTTCCCCGGCTCCGAGACAAGAGGCATTCCGCGGCAGGAGGAAAAAGAGCTGCTGGACGGAGCCTTTGGCGATACGCAGGAAGCTGTGGCCTCGGTGTCCTGCGTGGCGGCACTGCGGGATAAATCCAGGACGGAAGACAAAGCTTTTGTGCAGGGCATCGAGCGCTTTATGGACGCCATGGACGGCGAGGTGTACACGGCGCTGTTTCTGGCAGAGCCTGTCTCGGCGGAAACGCAGGCGGAGATACGCAGCGGGTACGAAAACCTCTACAGCAGTCTTTCGCCCTTCCGCAAGAGCACATGGTCCTATAGCGAGAACCAGAGCACGGCTGTGATGGAGAGCCTGTGCAGCGGGACTTCCCACACCATCAGCGATACCGTCAGCACGACCACAACGGACGGCACGAGCCAGTCCTCCTCGGTGACGGATGGCACCCAGAAAACGAAAGGGGTCAGCGGCGGCATCAACGGCGGTGTCGGCAGCAGCTCCGGCACCTCGGTCACAAAGATCTCGCCGGTGGCTGGCGGCATTGCAGGCATTCTGGGTCTGGGCGGCGCAGTAGCCTCGGTTGCGATTCCGGTGGCAGGTGCTGTTATTGGACCGCTGCTGGGCACGGCTGGCAGGGCCATAGGAGGCATGGCACCATCCAGAACGGCTTTCAACAGCATTGCCCGGAACATCGGCGGCTCCATGGGCGTAAACAACTCGTGGGGTACCAGCCACTCTGCCACCGAGCAGACCGGCACTTCGCACAGCACCTCCGATGGGACGTCGCATGGAACATCGGACACCATCAGCCAGCAGGAGAGCCACGGCACAACAGACACCCGCGGCATGGGCCGTACCCAGCAGGTCGAGCTGTGCAACAAATCGGTGGAAGAATTGCTGGAACGCATTGAAAACCAGCTCAAGCGCGCCAAGGAAAGCGAGGATTACGGCTGTTATAAATGTGCGGCTTATTTCCTTTCGTCTACCCCGTCCACGGCGATACTTGCGGCCAATACTTACCGTGCATTGATGGTGGGCGAGGGCTCCTCGGTGGAGAGCGGTGCTGTGAATGTCTGGCAGAACGATGAGGCACAGGTGGCCCAGCTGCGGGAGTACCTCAAGCGATTCATGCACCCGGTCTTTGCCCGTCCGCTGTGGGCGGGTGCGCCGGACAGCCTGCTGTATACGCCAGCAACACTGGTCAGCGGTCGGGAACTTCCGATGCACCTTGGCTTGCCCACCCGCTCAGTGCACGGCTTGCCAATCATCGAGCACGCGGAGTTCGGCCGCAATGTGCCGGACGAAACGGTGCCGGATGCGGACAAGATGGAGCTGGGCAAAATCTACCATATGGGCAGGGAGGAAAAAGCGGACCTTATCCTGAACCGGCAGGCAATGGCCTCCCATACCTTTGTCACAGGCTCTACGGGTACGGGCAAGTCCAACGCAGTCTACCATCTTCTGGACGAGATAACAAAGGATGGACGGACGTCGTTTCTTGTGGTGGAACCGGCCAAGGGCGAGTACAAGAATGTGTTCGGCAGCCGCGCGGATGTAAAGGTGTTCGGCACCAACCCCAGAGAAACTCCGCTGCTGCGCATCAATCCCTTTGCGTTCCCGCAGAACATCCACATTCTGGAACATATCGACCGTCTGGTGGAAATCTTCAATGCCTGCTGGCCCATGTATGCAGCCATGCCAGCGGTGCTGAAGGATGCCATCGAGCGCAGCTACCAGAAAGCCGGTTGGAACCTACGCAATTCGGAAAGTGAAAAGGGGGTTTTCCCGACCTTCTTCGACCTGCTGGATATTCTGCCGGGCGTCATTGAGGAATCGCACTACTCCAAGGACACCCAGAGCGATTATGTGGGCGCTTTGTGTACCCGTGTGAAGTCGCTGACCAACGGCATTTACGGCAGTGTGTTCTGCGCAGAGGACGCGCTGAGCGACGCAGAGCTGTTTGACTGCAATGTGGTCGTGGACCTGAGCCGGGTGGGGTCGATGGAGACAAAATCGCTGCTGATGGGCATTCTGGTCATGAAGCTGCAGGAATACCGGATGTGTGGCAGCGAGATGAACAGCAGACTGCGCCATGTTACCGTGCTGGAAGAGGCGCACAATCTGCTGCGCAAGACGTCGGCGGAACAGTCGCAGGAAGGGGCAAATCTGCAGGGCAAGTCGGTGGAGATGCTGGCCAACGCCATTGCGGAGATGCGTACTTACGGCGAGGGTTTTATCATTGCAGACCAGGCACCCGGCCTGCTGGATATGTCGGTCATCCGCAACACCAACACGAAAATCATCCTGCGCCTGCCGGACGAAGAGGATCGCAAGCTGGTAGGCAAGTCTGCCGCCCTGAAGGAGGCACAGATCGACGAATTGTCCAAGCTGCCGCTGGGTGTAGCTGCCGTTTACCAGAATGAGTGGCCGGAGGCGGTGCTCTGCAAGATTGAGGCATATCCCATGCCGGAAAATGCTGTTTACCACAAGCCTTCAAAAATGCCGCATGAAATCAACGCAGAGTTTGTATTTGGACAACTGGCAGCGGGCAAAGAGCTGGAACCGCTGAGCATTTCGGAGATGGAGCAGCTGAAGCTCTGGCTGAAACGCCATGAGATGATGTTGAAGCCAGGGGACAGCCGCTATCTGGAACAGGTCTTTGCAGGCGGCGAACTGGATGTGGCTAAGACCCGGAAAGCTGTGTTTGATTTCTTTGGTGGAATCAGCACGGTCGTTGATTACTGTGCCGTAGCCGAAAAATCGTTCACACCCCGTAAAGAATTTCTGGAACAGTTGCAGGGACAGTACGGCCTGAAAGCTGCTGCCGCAGACTGGGTGCTGAATAGCGTGATAAGCATGGGCATGAGCCTGAACCCGGATGCAAAGGCTGTAGAAAATCTAAGGACGAATTTTGAACAGCAGGGAGGTCGTGTGCTGTGAGGCGAGAAATCTCAGAAGCGGAACCGATGGAAGCAAAAATGCACATTGGGTTGGATGATGTCGTCAAACGGTCATTTGAGCGTCTACAGAAAGGCGCGATAGAAAAGCCAGAAGAAAAACTGGATGCTGCTACGGAAAAGTCATTTGCAGAGCTAGAAAAAGAGCTGGAATACAAAAATAACGATGATGGAATGCCGTACCGTATGGAGCAGGATCTTTTGTCGGATGCAGAGTATAAAAGAAACGGATATGAGTATACTACCGATCACCTTGGAAGGTTGTTTACAGCCGAAGGAGACCTGCATCTGAAAGAGCATGATGGTCGTCTGCAAATTAAAGACAGCATCCATGACATCGGTAAAGGATATGAAAAAAGCACAGATGACCGTGGACACGCGATTGCAGATCGCTTTGGTGGGGCAAACGATTTGGAAAATCTCATTCCGCAGGATTCTGGACTAAATCGGAACGAATTCAAAAATTTTGAGAATAAACTGGCACAGGAAGTGGAAGCGGGGAAAAAAGTCAATCTGAAATTGGAGATGCATTATCCGGGAGACTCCTTCCGCCCGGATGCCATTACTGCTGTGACAACGATTGACGGAAAGCAGGAAGTTAAAGTATTTCTGAACGATCAGTATTTATAAGTCCACTGCGCTTTCAGGTTATTACAATCTCGGTCGATTGCACATACAATACAAGTATCACTTCACAAAACGGAGGGTACTTGTACTATGGTGGATTACGCTGACATTGGAAAACGCATCCGTGCCTGCCGCCTTGCAAAGGGCATGACGCAGGAGCAGCTGGCCAATGAGGTCGGCGTTGTGGTCACGCACATCAGCCATATCGAAACAGGCAACTCCGTGCCCAGCCTGAAAACGCTCATCGACATCATCAACGCACTGGACTGCTCCGCGGATGAGCTGCTCTGCATCGAGATCAAAAAAGCAAAGCCGGTGTTCGACAGCTGGATGACCGAGCAACTTGCAGATTGCTCTGCCGATGAGGCGAAGATCATCAAAGAAACAGTGATTGGTCTGAAAAAATCGCTCCGGAAGGTGTACGGAAAGTCCTCTAAATACAGATATGACTAAAACTTCAAAAACTGAATGCCAGTTGGTAGGCATTGAGTGTTTGAAAAAGCACCCATAAAGTAAACGAACCGCCCCGGTTTCCATAGCAGGAAGCCGGGGCGGTTTTTCTATGCAAAGCTATATAGAAAAATCCGAATGAAAGTTTGCCGGATGGACAATATTGGTGTCCAATCAACGCTTTATAATAAAGGCATCAAAATGATTCATTGGAATCATTCCGAACGGAAAAGGTTACGCATCCATTGATATGGGAGGAAAAAACCATGAAAGAGCTATTTGAAATCTATGATGGCAATGCAGAGGCTAAAAAAGCCAAAGGAAAATCCAAAAATCTGAGCGGCTTTCATCCGCTGTTTACCGCATCTGCCCGCAGAAGCATTGCGCTGGATTCCTTAAAGATCTGGCTGCTGCTGGGGTTCATTGTGGGCGTGGTGACAGGTGTTGCAACCGGTGCCGGAGCAGTATCCGTCTTTTTGGGGCTTCTGATCGCCGCAGTAATCTATTTTGGCTTCCGGGATGATGTCTATAAAAAAGTCTATGGCCCGGAGCATGACAGAGGTCAGCTTCCTTTGCCGGAAGGAATGAGCTGGGAAGAAGCCGTAGACCGCATCCGCCGCGGATTTGCCAACCCGGACGTTGAACAGGTGACAGATACTGCGGATGCCATGACCTTTTACAGCAAAAAGCGTGGCACCTATCAGCTGAAAAATACAGCCGATGGTCTGAAAATGACCATCCTGACCAAACCGTCCAAAAGCAGTAAGAAGGAATATCTGTATGCGGTGTTCAGCAGCGTTCTGCTGTCGCAGGTGATCGCCATCCTGTACCCTGAAAAAATTTCTGCGGAGCAGGTGGAAGAAGAAAAGGCAGCAGTCCGGAAGCTGTTCGGCGCACACAAGATGCCTCTGGTCATTGAACTGGCGATTACAGCAGCATTTGTTGCATTCGCGGCGTATGTGCTCTATACCACGCTCTATTCGGATAGTGCCCGCTCCAAAGGTATCTCGGATAGCTATCTGAATGTGTTCCCGTCGGAAGCTACCGTGGGAGAAGTGCTGGATGACTTCTTTGCGGACGGCAAATGGGACAACTACGAGCAGAACGGCGTGACCTATGTCAGCTATACTGGCATCGGGCAGAATACGCAGACCGGTGAGAAGATCGTGATTGGCATTTATTTCAAGCTGAACAGCGATAAAACCTTTGGCATCGACCGGATGACATGGAACGGCGATACCATGAATACCTTGGAACAGCTTGGCGTGATCTCAGCTCTGAACGACAGCTACCGGGAATCTCACGGCCTTGCCAGCAGCAATGCGCTGGACAGTGCATTCGATGAACTGGAAAATGCACTGGATGATGCTCTTGCGGATTCATCTTTCAGCGTCAGCATGGCAGAACCTGAGAGCGAAAAGGTGAGTGTTGCAGAAAGTACGGTATACGATGAACCGGAGGAGTATACACAAAATCAGACAGAGTCTGATAGCACTGGATATGAGATCCACCAAAACAGTCTGGCTGAAGATATCTATATCTCTATTGGTGATTATACAAGTGGAAATATGACAGAAGAACAAAAAGCAGAGTTCCGGAGCTACGGAGAGAATGCTTTTTATTCGGCATGGCAAGACGCAATGTATAGCGATGTATATCGGTGCTGGGGAAGATATGGCTATCTGGTTGCATGGGAACAGTTTGGCGATTATCTGGACTTTTACGAGGGCGTTTTTGGAAGTGAACGCTTGAAGGATTATGATAGTATCTATAATAATGCGCCGACTGGAATGGAAACAGATGATGAGGCCGGATATTATGTAGATGAAGTTCTTGCTCTTGCAGAGAAGAATAATGCGGACATGATCTTCAACTAAGTAACGAGCAAGTGCATTAAAAATCAATAAGATTAAATCCCGCTGGATTCCTGCTGCGGGGTCCAACGGGATTCTTTTTGCCTCAAACGAAAGATAAGGCTCACTGACATTGGCTCATATACTGGATCAGATCTTGTTTGTAAACCTTCCAGAGTTTTCCCATCTTGAAGGCGGGAATTTCGCCGCTGTTCAGAAGACGAAGCAGTAGATTTCTTCCAACATGTGTAATTTCCATGACCTGCCGGAAGCTCAGGACATCGGGATAGTTG
>OJSN01002209.1_pt1 | contig 11645 bp, 9 predicted proteins | sample 1599421 | NCBI WGS metagenome assembly OJSN01 (sample SAMN04168659, study PRJEB22393) | human gut metagenome | biome: human gut microbiome; feature: stool | host: Homo sapiens | collected 2014-05-12
TTAACAACAAAAAATACCGTATTTATGCGGTGTTTGGCGTTTCGCAAACGCCTATCTATTTTGATAGGAAAAAAGGAGAGTACTTATCACTGGAAACAGAAACCGGTAAATGGAGAACTGCAATGCTGGGGAATCTTGACGTAGATCTTTCTTGTTATGACTTTAAACATTATATTTCCGAAAAAGATGCGGAGAAGATCAAGAAATATCTGAAGATAGGAGAGGGTGATTTTTATTCAATATGTCAATATCAATCATCTCTACGGACAAAACGTTTAGACAGGCAGTACAAGCGCAAAACAGATGAATGGGATCAGATATTAAAACCTGTTCGCAGTCTTCCGAAAGACTGGAATAAATGGGTTCTGCACAGAGCAATTTCTGAACACTATATATTTTACTACTATAAAAGGAACAGATCAACAGAAGGGTATTGTACTTGCTGTGGTAAAAAAGTGGCTGTAGAGAAACCAAAATACAACGGAGAAGGTGTATGTCCAAATTGCGGTCAGACTATAACATATAAGTCAATCGGAAAATTTGGTCGGATATGGACAAAACAGGAAACGGCGTATTTAATCCAGCGTTGTCATCCTGGCTTTATAATAAGGGAGTTTTCCGTCCGCATGGCTGTGGGAAAAGACAGTTACCGGAATCCGGTAGTTCTCAGCTCGGAAGAAAATCGGTATTTGTATGACAAGGATTTTAACGAAACTGCTTTTTACTTTGATGATTATAAAAAAAGAGGCGCCCGTTGGATACAGGGAGAAGCAAATAGAGGGGGATATTGGTACTATTATTATAGATATATTTCTAACTGTTCTGGAGCAGTATATCCCACGACCATTCCTGATCTTGCAAAAAAGGAATTGAAAATGTCTGGTCTTCCCGAGATTTTAAAACAGAAAAGCGTCTTTAGACCACGGGACTATTTTATATCATTAAGAAGGGCACCTGTACTGGAACACCTGGTTAAAGCAAACTTATATAAGTTGTCACAGGAAGTCATGAATTACCCGGAAAAAATATCCTGTACACAACAACACGGTGCGTTACATACTCGGCTTGGGATCAGCAGAAACGCTTTAAAACGCTTAAGAGAACGGGATGGGGGATTAGAATATCTTGTGTGGCTTCAGGAGGAAAATACATCCGCACATTATTTAGATGACGATTTAATCTTTTGGTTTATGAATAACAACATAAAACCTAAAGATTTAAAGTTTATTCAACCGAAAATGAGTTTTGTTCAAATAAGAAATTATTTGACTCGTCAGAAAGGACGGCGAAAAGACAGTATTTCTCAGGTGCTTATCACATGGCAGGATTATCTTTCAATGGCAAAGAGGATTAAGATGGATACGGATGATGAGATTGTGTATCGGACATCCAAATTATATCAGCGCCATAAAGAAATTATTCAATATATTGAAGAAAATCGCCTGTCTGTAACAGCGGGAGAACTTGCTGACAAATATCCGAACATCAATGAAATCCTCTCAGGTTTAGACAAAAAATATGAATACGGCAATGAAATATTTACTGTTTTAGCTCCACATTGTATTGAAGACATTTTAAAGGAAGGACAGGCGCTTCACCATTGCATAGATAAGAAAACAGAGTATCTGGAACGCATCAATGAGCAGGAAACTTATATTTTGTTTCTGCGTAAGACAGAACAGCCGGACAAACCGTATTATACATTAGAAGTAGAGCCGGGCGGAGTAATACGACAGAAACGGACAGAATATGACAGGCAGAATAAGGACATTGAAGAGGCGTCTGAATTCTTAAAAGAGTGGCAGAGAGAAATACAGAAAAGGATTACAGCAAGTGATAAAAAACTGGCAGACAAGAGCAGGCAGCTTCGCATAGAATCTTATGCTGAGATGCGCAAAAAGAAAGTAAAAATCAATGGCGGGTTGTTTCAGGGAAAATATCTGGCAGATGTATTGGAAGCAGATCTTATGGAAATGCCGGATACCATTGAACATGCAGCGTAATTGGAAAAGGAGGACCATGAATAATAAAGTAGATATGACAGGAAAAGAGCAGCTTCAGAAACTGTGGAAAGAAAGGGAAAATATGCGACAGGTAATCCATAGTGCTGTCAAAAATTCTAAGACCGGAAAGCTTTCTTACGAGATGCTGTTTCAGGAGTTAATGTTGCGATACGGAAACGTATCTGGTAAGAGTGGTGAAAATGTGATTTTGAAAGGCATTTTGGACAATCTGTTATGGCACATGATTGGTGATAAAGAGCTTTGCGAGCAAATTACAGAACATGGAATTTTATATAGTTGTCCGGAATGTGATACACAAATGACGGAGGAAAATGCCGCATAGAAAGAAGGGGTTATATGAGTAAAAAGGAAAGTATGTTGTTTGAGCTGATGGAAACCTGCAATTTTCGTGATGTGTTTGAGCATTACTCAGAAGCACCGGATTCTTTACAGTCAGGGAAACATCCGGACGCCCAAATAGGACATATTCGTGCATACTGGAATGAAGACGGATGGCATGGTAACTATTTTCCTTGTAGAGGTGAGCTTTGGACGAAAGCATTTAACCGGGAATCACAGGACATTTATCGCTGTCTGGTGACACAGTTTTATAATCTGGAAATATTAAGAGAATTTTGTAAGGGACATCCATCTTCGCATGTGGGTGAAAATGAGTATAATTTTTTTATGAATGGCCGCACAGCAGACTACTGGATTAGATTTATAACAAGGGAGAATGATTATAACCTGTACCTAAAAGGATATAAGAAAAACTGTCAGCATACATAAAGCTACGGAAATATGATGAGACGTAAAAAGGAAAGATAAAATTCTTTCCTTTTTACGCAAAGTAGCAAAGGTGGAAACGCAAGGGAGGAAAGGATGGGAGAATTTGACAGGATTATAGAATTTGCAATAAGAACAGATGTAGAACTATATACAGCAATGCCTACAGGCTGGAGAAAGATTACCGGTTCAATGACTGCACCACGTGGGAGTACTTGGATCTACAATGGAAAATCATATTTTTCAGGGCAAAGGAAAACAGCGCTTTTGGTAGAAAAAGAATGTTTGAAATAGGATTTTAAAATGAGGTGGATAGTATTGAAGAAAACGGAAGGATATTTTCAGCAGTCAAACGGTCAGCTTACTCTGTTCCAGCCGGATTTCATTCGGGATGCTGATTGTACCAAAGAGACTCCGGTTATATATGGAAAATCGGATATTCCGATCTATGGAATGGGTAAAAGAATTTGTCCAAGGGTTTCTGGAAGAAAAGACACAGAGTATATGAAAAAGATCTATCTTGAAGAATTACTGCCTTTGGAAATGTATGATTTGGTTATAGTTTTAATATCTGGTGGTAAGGACAGCATTGCCTGTTATTACAAGCTATTGGAGTTAGGCGTACCAAAATCCAAAATCGAGTTTTGGCATCATGATATAGACGGTGGACACCCTTCACGAACTATGGATTGGAGATGTACTGCAAATTATATACGCTCATTTGCAGAAGCAGAACAGATTCCACTTCGGGTATCCTGGAGGAAAAACGGATTTTTCGGAGAACTGTATCGTATTGGGACATCAGAATTAATTGAATGGGTAGATCCAGAGACAGGGGAAATTTATCAATGTCCTCCGTCAAAAAAGTATATGGAATGTCAAAAGTTAAAAGCGGCAGCAATATCAGAAATGGAAAATAAACTGGCGGAATTTGGTTATCGAATGAAATTTCCAATGAAAAGTGGAGATTTGAGTCGGCGCTGGTGTTCTGCTTATCTAAAGATCATGGTAGCAGATACCGTTTTGCGAAACATGAACAGTATGCAGAAACTAGAGAATACGGGTGGTAAAAGACAAAAATTTCCAGCAAAAGGGAGCACACATCAGGGACGTTGGTGTAGCGGAAGTTTAAAGGCATCTGTTCAGGATAGTGTGACTGCTAATTTAACAAAGACACGAAAGGATATAAAATTATTAATTGTATCGGGAGAAAGACGTGGTGAATCCGTTGGGAGAAGCAAATATAATGAAATAGAAATTCACCGTACCAATGCAGTTTCCAAACACCACCGTACTGTACACCAATGGCGTCCGGTTATTGATTACAGTGAAAGAGATATTTGGGAAGTGCTGAAGCGGCATAAAGTAACCCCGCATCCTTGTTACCGGGCAGGTTGGAACCGCTGTAGTTGTGCAATGTGTATTTTTTCTACTCCCCGATTATTTGCAGGAATCAGGGAACTGTATCCGAAAGAATATGCTCTTTTATGCCAGGACGAAAAAAATCTTGGATTTACGCTGGATAACCATTGCGATTTGGAAACTTATATCGGTAGTGCGGACTCATGTGTATATCATGGTGATAAAGAAGCGATTCAAAGTCTGCTTACGGGAGAGTTTCCAGTCGAGTCTGTTTATGTAAAGGGCAAATGGAAATACCCGGCAGGAGCTTTTCATGGTGCAGCAGGAGGACCTTGTTAATCTGAGGAGGAGATTATAAATGAAAACGGTAAAAGAAATAACACAGGAAACAGTAGATGCTTTCATTGAAACGATGAGTTTGACAATCTTTTATGAAAAAGTGGCAGATGAATTGCAGATGACAGCACCAGAAGGTTATGGATTTGACTGCCGGAAGATAAGTATTTCAAATAAAATTCAGGAGCAGTGGATACAGCAGTTTGAGGAAAAGTTGGGAAAAGAGCATCTTCCGGAATTGTTCAGAATGCTCTTACTTGCTGGACCAAAGGTGGAACATCAACTGAAAGCAAACGAAATAGCTACTGAAGAGAATTGGATTTGCAAAATGAATTAGTGTTATTATTTATATTACGAAAAAAGAGAATAGGAGAAGTTTGATATGACAGATGAAGAAAGAATAATTTCTTGCCAGCAGGAAATCCGAAGACTTAGGGGTGTTGTGCAGGAATATGAAGAAAAAAGAAGAGAGTTTCTTGAATGGTTGGAAGAGGAAAGTAAAATACCGTCTGAAAACCAGTCTGGATTAAATGTGGTGAAGCAGTATTTGGATGTTGATCAGCACATTATAATATGCCATTTTCAGAAAAATAAATAGTGCAGAAATAATACGGGGATCTTCCATCCCCGAACCCCTGGAATCCTTGTTATAACAGTAATAGAAAAAATTATTACCGTTATAACAAGGCTAAAAATGGGATATTTTAATTTTCCGAATTCTGCAAATTATGGCATCAAATAAAATGCGTTGTAACAATATGCGCCATTTTTTCTCATGTAAAACACTTGATTTTTATTTAAAATGTTTTTATTGAAGAAACGGGATTTGCTTGAATAAAGAATTAATTAAGTGATTGTAAGGAAAAAGAAAAATGAGAACAAGAATGAAATTTAGCCTAATTAGGAGGTTTATATGGATATTGTATTGGAAAATGTATGTAAACAATAGGGGAAGAAAAAATGTTGATAATATAAATCTTCTTATTCTATCAGGAAAATGGATTTATTAAATTGAATGGGACAGGAAAAACTACCACTATGAAAATGATGATGGGATTAACCAAGGTATCATCAGGGAAAATAAAATATTCAGGGAAAGATATTGAAGAAAAAAAGAATTATAGAGGCTGTTGAAAGATAAAAATTGCAATAGCCTTTGTGATTTAAAGATCTAGAATGGCTGTTTTTCTAAGTGGAAAAAGAAGAAGATGTGTGTTAAAATTTAACTTGGATATTTATATGCAAAAATCAATACAAGAACTTGTGTTCGATAAATAAAAATGATATATTATATAAAATAGAAAATACGTTCGAGGAGATAAAACATGAATAGTGAAAAAAATAATATAGATATGAGTAATGTGATTAACAAATTGTTTGAAGGTGATTGCTTAGAATATATGAAAAAGATACCAGATGGAAGTGTTGATATGATTTTATGTGATTTACCATATGGTATGACACAAAATAAATGGGATAGCTATATTCCATTAGATGAGTTATGGAAACAATATAATAGAGTAATAAAAGCTAATGGGGCAATTGTTTTAACATCAAATGGAGTTTTTACTGCAAAATTGATTTTGAGTCAACCTAATATATACAAGTATAAGTGGGTATGGGAAAAATCAAAGCCTACTAATTTTTTAAATGCTAAAAAGCAACCATTAAGAAAGCATGAAGATGTTTGTGTTTTTTATAAAAAACAGCCAACATATCATCCTCAAATGACAAAAGGAGAACCATATAATAAGGGAATAAGAAAAAATCAGCTTAGTGGTAATTATGGAGACTTTGAACCAGTACATGTAGCAAGTGATGGAGAACGCTATCCTACAGACGTAATTTATATTAAAACAGCAGAATCAGAAGGAGCAGTTCTTCATCCTACTCAAAAACCTATAGAATTAGGCAGGTACATGGTGAGAACATATACTAATCCGGGGGACGTGGTACTTGATAATACTTTTGGTAGTGGATCATTTTTAGTAGCAGCATTGATGGAGGGGAGAAACTTTATAGGAATTGAAAAAAATGAAGATGTTGCGTTGTTTAAAAAAGAGGAAATAGATTATATTGATGTAGCAAAAAGAAGACTTTTTTTAGCATGGGAAGGTTTGGATAAAAAAACTCGTAAATATATTAAAGAGGAAAATCTTATAGCAGAATTCAAAGAAAGGTAAAGTTGATTCGTATGGGGACAATTATCAGAAGAAACGAAAGAAGTTGGGCGATTGTAATAATCACAGAGATTAAAGTAATGCTTAATGGATTAGGGTTAAAGATTAAGAGTGCAGGTGGAGAAAGTACGCTTTCTGTAAATAAGAAAAGCATGTTTCCGGATGTTTTGCTGTATGAGGATGAGGCACAAACCAAAATATTGCAAGGCTGGGAGTTGAAGATGCCAGATGTATTGATTACGGATGAAACATTGATTGCAGATGCAACAAGAAAGGCAAAAGCATTAGGATTGAATAGTTTTGTAATATGGAATTTTACATATGGAAAATTATATATACAGAATCAACAAGGCTTTTTTGAGGAAGCTAAAGTATGGGATGGAACAAGTCATATTCAATCAAGAGAAGATGTTACTACATATAAAGCAGAATGGTTGCCAATTATTAAAGATATTGTATTAACTGTAAATGAATATTTAGTTACTGGAAAAATTACAACATCATCAATAACGGGAATAGTTTCGGAATCAATAATGGCAGAATTGATACAGCGGAATAAGGAGATAGTAGCGGAAAATATTACAATAGAAGCAAGTCATAATACACGAATGGAAAGTAGAATCAAAGTATGGTGGAATGTTTTTCATGAAGAGTATGATAAAGATGAAAGCAATATGTATTCTGCATATGCAAAATCAATATTGCTGAATTGGACTAATAGAGTTATGTTTGCTAATGCAATAAAGAAATATCATAATTGTGCATATAAAATAAAACAAATTGATTTTACTACATCACCTGAGGATGGAAATCTTATAATCCAACAGATTATAGATGAAGGTGATTTTTATAATGTATTCAATAAGATTGATTTTAATGAATTAGTACCAGAGGATACATGGATTGATATTGTAGATTTTAATCAATTTTTAGTAGATAGTAATATGGACAAAATAGATCAATCAGTATTACAGGAGATACTAGAGAAAACAGTCAATGTTTCCAAAAGGGAGATGAGGGGACAATATGCAACACCTACAATATTGGCGGATTTTTTATCTAGAATTACAGTAGATGATTGGAATAAAGATTGTGCAGATTTATGTGCCGGTACTGGTACAATTGCGAAAGCTATAATTAGGAATAAAACCAAAAGATTGGCAACGGCTGAACAGTCATTTATTAGTACATGGATGTCAGACAAATATGCCTATCCTCTTCAGATTGCTAATATATCAATAACAGATATTCAGGCAATAAACATACCATTAAATATGTTTCAAAGAGATGTTTTTTCTATTAACGTTGGAGATGAAATTAAAATCAAAAGTCCAATAGATGGCAGTGAAATAAAAAAAATCATACCAAAATTTGGAGCAATTATTTCTAATCTTCCGTTCGTTGAATACAATAAAATTGCAAAGGATGAACAAGCGTTTATTACAGAAATAAGAAAGAATGTACAAGATAATACAGGAATAGAATTTACATTAGGTAAGACCGATTTATATAATTTTATTCCATTTAAGTTACATGAATTATTAGATACTAATGGAAAACTTGGAATCATATTATCAAATTCATGGTTAGGAACAGATATTGGAAGAAAGTTCTTTGATGCACTGCAATATTACTATGTTATAGAAGCGGTAGTCGCAAGTGATAATAAGAGATGGTTTAAAAATGCTGATGTTGTTGGCACATTATTAATAATGCAAAAGAAAAGTATTTCACAGCCTGATTTGCAACATAAAGTATCATTTTGGTTGGTGAAGAAGGATATACACAGCATTGATAATGATGAGACTGAAGTGCTAGTAAATAGTATTGTGTTAAATGAAATTTTAGAGCCAGAGCTTGCAACATTTAAGCAGTATAGTTATCAAGAGATTATTGATATTACAAATTACGGACTTACACTTAATACTCTTTTTCATGATGTGTTATGGGTGAAAAAGATAGCCGATAAATTGGTTCCTATTTCTAGAGTTTTGGATGTTAAGCGTGGTGAACGTAGAGGTTGGAATGATTTGTTCTATCCGTCAGATGTAAATGATATAGAAGCGGAATATATTCGTTCTGTTTTAAAAAATCCAGCCAGATTAAAATCGTATAAGGCAGAAACGGATATAGAAGCGTTTTGTTGTCATAGAAGTAAAAGCGAATTAGAAGAATTAGGTCATAACGGTGCACTTGCATGGATAGAAAGATTTGAGCATATAAATAATGGTTCTGGTAAGCCTCTTCCGATTGCATTAAAACGCTCTGGCTGCTTTTGGTATGAAATGGATGATTCTGCCAGAGCTGATTTTGTTACAGCATTGAATCCTGATAAAAGACTGTTTGTTGCAAAATTCGAGGAAAGAACTTTTGTGGATCAGCGTTTTACAAGAATGTTATTAAAATCAGAAAATCTTAATTCCGAATTAGTTCATGCTGTTTTAAATTCTCTGTATGGAATGTTTGCAATAGAAGCTATAGGATTTGGAAGAGGACTAGGTGTGCTCGATGCGAGTAGTACTAGGCTAAAAAATATGTATATGATAGATATTGAACAAATATCACAAGATGATGCTGAAGAAATTCTTAGATTATTTGAAAATATTAAGGGGAGAGAAGTAATGGATGTTGAAGATGAATTAAGAGATTCAGCCCGTAGAGAATTTGATAACAAAGTACTCCAATCAATTGGAGCACAGGATTTATATGACAAAATAAAAGATTCGCTTTTGTCGCTCCAACATACAAGACATTGCATAAAATAATGCAAGGAGTTGTGTATGCAAAGTATTGTAAATATTAGCTTGCAAATAAGTTCATTATTGCTTTGGAGAATTTAATTTATAGGAGAGATAAGAATATGGAAGATACTATTACAAAAATATATGGTGGTAAGTGGTGGAAAACAGATTTTCATGTACATACACCTGCTTCAGAGGATTATGGAAAGGGAAGTGAAAATCCGGAAGATGAAAAGAATATCACGCCAAAGGAATTTCTGCTTAATGCAATGTCAAAAAAATTGGATTGTTTAATTATTTCTGACCATAATACATTTAAATGGATACCGCAATTAGGGATAGCATTAAAAGAAATGGAAGAAAATAATGAGATAGGTTATAGAAAAATATATATATTCCCTGCTGTTGAGTTAAATGTAAATGGAAATATTCATGTGTTGGGCATTTTTGATATTGGCACAGATTATGAAACTTTGGCAGGTATACTTGGTAAAGTAGAGTATTCTGATTCTTGCAAAGCAACTACAAAGTCATTAGCTGAAGTAATTGAGATAATCGTAAAAAATGGGGGGATTGCAATTCCGGCACATGTTGACGGACCGAGTGGAATGTTTTATGAGGAGTTATGTTCTGCCTCAACGATAAAATCAGCATTAGAAGTTGATGGCATCTTGGCATTAGAGATGACTGGATTAGAAGTATGTCATCAATTATATATAGAAAATAAAAAAAAGTTGTCTTATGTTCTTGGAAGTGATTCGCATTGTTTGGAGTCTTTGGGGAAAAATTATACATGGGTTAAAATGGGAACTCCTAATATAGAGGCTTTAAGACTAGCTTTATTTGATGAAGAAGATGGTGTTAGGAGAAGTAAGTATATTGAAGGCAATCCAAATGATATTAATGAAAGAATGTATATAAAATATATCGAAATCAAGGAGGCTAAATATGCAGGAAGAAGAAAACCTTTGAGAATAGAGTTTAGCCCATGGATGACATCTATTATTGGTGGTAGAGGAACTGGAAAATCTAGCATTATACAGTTTTTGAGAGTGGTATTAAAAAAACATAATGATTTGCCGGATGAGTTAAAAAAGGAATTTGAGGAATTTGTAGCAGTTCCTAAGACTAGAAATGATTTAGGAATGTTTAGAGATGAAACAATCATCGACATTTGTATTGTAAAGGAAGGAATGGAATATTTCTTGAGATGGTACAATGGGAAAATATACGAGAAATTTTCTGGCACAGAAGAAGAGGCTATTGATGTTGAAAAAAGGTTTCCGGTTAGAATATTTAATCAAAAACAGCTTTTTGAAATGACCAAAAATGCAAATTTATTGTTACAGTATGTAGACTCACAATGGAAATCGTATGAATGGAAAAAGGTAGTTGATAGCAAAAAAGTTGAATACAAGGAATGTATGATTTTATATAGGAAAATATGCGAGCGTAAAAAGGAACAAAATAGTATAATGGTATCGCTTCGTGAAATTGAGAGTAAGATAAAAGCTTTTGAAACTGAGACGACAAAAAAGATTTTAGAAGAACAAAAAAATATTTTAATAGAAGAACAACAAATTAAAGATTTATACATGATGTATGCTTCGTTAATAAGTAAATATATTGAAGTTCAACAAAGTATTGATGATATTAGTTCAAAATCGATTGTATTAGATAAGATTGATGATAAGTCCGCAGAAGTCATTAATAAATGGCAAAATGCATTAAAGGATTTAAATGGCAATGTAAAATCATTATTATCTCAGTATAAAGATTCTTTAATTACATATGAGGAATTATTTGATAAATTAGAGTGTGCGAAACTTAAATTACAGAATAAAACAGCTATGGAAAATGTAATAGAAGAACTGAAAGAACATGGCATAGAGGGGATAGATTTGTATCCGATATTGCTTCAAAATAGAGATAAATTGGTTGAACAGTTGAAAGAATATAAAGATGTGGATAAGGCTTTGATAGAAAATCGTAATCGTCAGTCGGATATCCTATTGGAATACAGTGATTTGATGAAAAAAAGAATAAGTGAAAGAAAAAGGGTTATAGATATATGGAATTGTAATTCTGGTTTGAGAGTTTCGCTTATTACTTTTGGCAATCTTGAAGATAATGAAAAAGCATTTAGAAATATGATTATGAAGACGGGAAGTACTTTTTCTAATGATATTTTAAAAATGGATGGAGATGATGTTTATTGTGGGGGAATTATATATGAT
>OJSN01002236.1_pt1 | contig 11511 bp, 10 predicted proteins | sample 1599421 | NCBI WGS metagenome assembly OJSN01 (sample SAMN04168659, study PRJEB22393) | human gut metagenome | biome: human gut microbiome; feature: stool | host: Homo sapiens | collected 2014-05-12
TTCCTCCGCATCGACCGGGCCTACGGAAAGAAGAATAGTCAGCCTACACAGGTACCTGTTGCCGAGAAGAGAAGCCCCTATTCGGCAATGGGACTTTACAATGAGGACGCAAAGACATGAGTTACTTTGGAAGCATCTATGCGGATCAGGAACTATCCCATCGGGCCAAGACGGTCTATATGTACCTCAAGGACCGCTCTAACGCCGACAGCACCTGCTGGCCCAGCGTCCGCAGGATCGCTGAGGACTTGAAGCTGTCCCGCCGCACCGTGCAGCGGGCCTTGGCGGACTTGGAGCGACACGGGTTCCTGGAGCGCACCCATCGCCAGCGTCCCAACGGCAGCTTGACCAGCAATTTTTATCGGCTCAAATAGGCAGGAAAAAGCGCACTTCCCGCCAAGGGGGAAGTGCGCTTTCAGGCTGTCATAAGGGTAGCGTCATCATGGCACATCCAGAAGAACTCACTCTATCGGAGGTACTAAGACAGAGAAAGAACGAACAATAGCTCCTATGATCAGAATCTTGCGTCTAGCCGAACAACCAATGCTGTCTCTGACTCTGTGTCTCCAATTACATTGACATTAGAATTCATAGTTCTGCAGTAGTAAATTTTCCGTTTCTTATTCGCTCCACCAGCCCGCAGCTTCCAGAAACGCAAGCACATCGGCCTTGCCCTCCTGCGTGGTATACACATAGAGCATTATCTGTCCACTGCGGATTTTTGCTGCGAAATTCGTGGGGCTGTCCACGGCATAGACCTGACCAGTAAAGGTATTGCTCTCCGTCACCTCACCGGTGATGGGGAGGGTCGCAGCGGCATAGAAACGGTAGCAGGCATCTGCGGAATCCAGCCTGCAGTAGTCCAACCGCAGAGAGTCCTCATGCACGGAAACAGAGCGGATTAGCATGGAACCGATGCCCCAGCTCTGGCGGATATCCTCCGTAGAGTCCACGGCAGTATAGCCGGCTGCCGCTGCGGCCTTGCGGAACTTATCCAAGTCCGAAGTTCCCGACGTGAGGAAGAATTTCACGAAAAGGACGAGGGCGACGAACGCAAGAAGCCAAGCCGCAAGTCGGGGGACCCACTGCTTCGCCGGGATTTTTGCAATGGCCGTTGAATCAAATCCCGTGTCTGTCTCCGGAACCGATTTCTTCAGCTCCTCTGTGTGCGTCCTTCGCAGAAGGCTGCGAAGTAGCTCCAGCACCCCAGAGAGGAAAAAGCCCACCACTGCGATGGTCGTTCCCAAAATCAAAAGGACCAGCAGATTGTGGGTATTGGGAGAGAGAATCGCCGTATTCTCTTCCGGCACTTCTGGGTTATATTTCACAGTAATGACAGTACCAATCAGACGGGGCGATGACATACGCCCTGTGCGGCCCGTATAGGTTTCTCCGTCCACGGCATACTCATACGCCATAATGTAGTAGGTACTGCTGTTGCTACCATGCCTTCCGGGCGAAGAGCTGACTACCTCGCTGGAGACATCCGTGACCGTGGCCTCTATGGGAATCCAGTCCTTCTGACGGGATTGGCCTGCATAGTCTCCAATCCCGTTTACGATCAGGTAGATGCCCACAATCATCATCACATAGCCCATGAATCGGAAGTAGGCGAATAATGTTGTATTTTTCCACATCTTCATAATCTTCATATTCCCTTGCTTCGCTCCATCAGCACCTTCATTTCCCGTTGAAACAAAGCCTTATCATACAGAATCTTATGCGGCTTACCAATGGAGTCAGTGAATGTAAAATAGTAAGAATATCCCGTCCGTCTGGTGCCGTTGCGGACGGAACCTTGCCTTTGCACCACCTCTGTCAGGTGGCAATTTGAAATTTCGCTGTATTTATAGTATTTTCCGTCAAAGGGGTTGGTTCGGCAGTAAAATCCGTCCTTTTGAATCAGAATTTTGTAGAACAGATTATGACTCACCAACACAAAAAAGGCTGCTACTGCCAGCACTACAGGCGGTATATAGATAATGGGTGGCAAGCCTTGAGTTCGGAGATAAATGCTCACAAACAAAACCGCCGCCAAAATACAGACAGCTGCAACGAGCCTGACACCGCCCTGTACTCTGCCGCTGATCATAAGGTCACCGTCGCTCCTTTGCGCCTGTCCCTCGGTGTTTTCTACTTGGGCGATTAAATAGTCTACGGCATCCCAATCTAGATTTCTAAAGAAAAATCTCATGATTCTTCCGTCCTGCATTTCAAAGTTGCAATATTGCATTTGCTGTGCATTTACATCGTTTCCACTGCTGACCCATATTTGGCGGATTGTGTAGTAGTGATAGTATCTTCCGTTACCTGGAGCGGTCTGATAGAAGAATCCGTCTTTATCAATCAGTACCCTGAAAAATAATGTGCGGTACAAGGCCAGGAAAAAGGCAAGCGATGCAAAGATCACCAATATTATGCCAATGATGATCGCCCCGTTCCGGCTGAGGCGAAACCAAAGTGCCAGACCACCAAATATGGTGAGCATAATAAAAGATATTATAACTCCGGTTATTCCGTTCGTAATTGTATATTCCCATTTTTGTTTTTTCAATGATTCTCCTCCCAGCTGCACTCTTATTGGCCAAAATGCTCCAGATTCTCTCATAACCACATATGTTTTTGTGCTTTCTTCGCTGCAATAAGAAGTAGCAAGTGTATTAAAAGTAGGCATCTCCATTATATATACGCCCATGGTCATGATTGAATAAAATTATATTTATTTGCGAAGCCTATAAAAATTTCAATAAATATGATGGTTCGGGGGAATGCAAGGTTATTATTCCTTGCATTCCCCGATAGATTATTAGCTGACTACGAACTGTGTTCTATACGATATTCTTTTTCCGGTTGCATCTGTTACAAAAGCCAAAAAATCATATGTACCAGATTGAGATGGTGTCCACTCCGTGAAATTAACTATCGCAGCGTTATCTGAATACACCACCTCATTATCAGACTGAATGTAAAACTCCCATTGCCACGGTTGTACTCCTCCAGTCGCACTCACAGTGAATGAAATGGTTTCTCCGGCCGAAAGCGTGCCAAAAATCTCAACATCTGTAATTTGCAAATCATTTTTCTTAAAGCGAGCTTCGAGAGTCCGGTTTGAATCGACGGTAATTTTGCATTCGTTAGAAACCCCATATAGTCGTTCTCCGTTTTCATACCATCCATCAAAAATATACCCTGACGATGGTGTAGCAATAAGGATAGCGTCATCTCCTTTAACATAAGTACCACCGCCTGAAACATTTCCGCCAGTTCCAGCGATTAAGGTGATATCATAATCAGGATACAAATATACAAATTCACTGTTATTGCCACAATCGCTTTCTAGTTCTTCGGTTTCTATCAAAAAATAGTACGAGCTTGCTTCTCCCGACACATCGTTATAGAATTCATCCATGCCGATGTTAAATGTGAATACCTCTTCAACTCCCGGATTGAGAGACGCTATATGTTCAGTCGAAATCAGCGTCATTTTATCAGTAGCCTTAAAGAATTTTAAGGTTGCTGAGTTTACAGGAGTGTATCCTTTGTTCTTCACGGTAACCATCAACGTTCGGCCGGTCTCTGTTCGACTTTCTTGGATATTATCAATAGAAATATCAGCGAAGCCTACAGTAAGAATCGCTTCGTTATCCGAGTCGAACGCATCCTTTTGACCTGCAGGATAGACTTGAATGGTATAATTAGTTCTTTCAATATTGGCAGGAAGTGTAAAGGGAATTTCTAATTCGTCACTATCTCCAATAGCTAAATGATGATCAATTGTATATGTTTGGAGAGTAGCACCGTCAGCATCGATAATTTTTACTGTAAACTGGCTTATATCCATGGATCCATTATTGGAAACATTAATGCGTATGCTAATGTCTTTGTTTGGTTCAATAACTCCTGAATAGGAACCAACAGGATCCACATGGACATCATAAAATCTGTTTGCTGTTTTCTGTACCAGATCAATTTGCCCATAAGGCTTTCTATTTACAGCTTCTTGCAATTTCTCTGCAAAGCCATACGCCAGTTCAATTTGACCATTCGGTAGCATAGAAGCATCCCAACCGCGAACGATTCCAGAATCTGTCGAAATAGGTTCAACTGTTCCAAATGCGTTATTGACTTCATTGTAGTTTACGCCATAGAAGTTTACATCGGAATCACATTCTTGCTGCCAAACAATCGCCTTTTTCCCGTCCGAATTTTTAAGTGCCTTGATTCTTGTAACATTGCTGTTTAACTCAGATACAATGGTGCATCTAGTTTCTACATTTCCGTTAGAAATACAAGCAATTGAATCGCCACTTATCCAATAAAGCTCGTTGTCCAACAAACTCACTGAATAATCTGGAATTGAATCATTGGTCAACCTGATGGTTTCACTGTCATTGTAATAGAAAACCTCAAGATCACTAACATCCGAAGAATCGGAATTAGTCTTTGCAGTATATGCAACAACATTATTGCCCGCTGCATATGCAGTATCAATACTTGTTACAACAGCTAGCCCGCTTGCGATGACCTCGGCATTCTCCCAAGCACCATTTACATATTGTTTTCTGAGAATGGAGTTTGTGCCATTAAGTGCAGAAACATCATTTTCAGAATTCTGTTGCCATATTACCGAAATGCTATCGCCAGAAGAAACAACCCTATGCGACATTTCATAATTTGCATTGTTTGCAGTAATCGCCGTAGTATTAACAAAAGATGTACCATTCCAATAGGTATAGTACAGATCCATTGCAGCTGCCATTTCATCAAGTGTAGCATTGGGGCCTAGAACAGAGTTGCAATTTTGCCAAACTACATGTGCACCGCCATTGCCATCCGAAAAAATATAGGGTTCAAAATCTGCGGTAGAATCATCCAGCACTGGCTGTGCAGCACTCCAAGAAGTTCCATCAAAAACACGATACATCAAAACAGAACGGTTTGTTGCCGTTCTATCCATATCATCTGCGATATAGAGTAGTAGCATTTTCCCATTGCCCAGGCTTGCAAGTTTAGGATTGCAGTAAACTTGGACATTAGAACTCAAAACATTTAAATCAGCTGCATTAGTTGCATTATTAAAAGGAGATAACTGAGGCAAAGGTTCAATAAATTTGAGATCGTCCTTTCGGATAGACATTACATTTGTGGAACTCGGGGATTTGTACAAGTCTGTTTCCAGAAATTTCCACTCATAGCTGTTGCCCCAAAAAAGAGCTTGATATTCAAAAAATGCCGATGCAGTCAATTTGGCCGAAAATGCCTTGCCGAAGTCATTAACGGGGAATTTTAATTCGCAATCTATCACTCCGCTTATTCCCGCATAAGCGTTAGCGACTAAAACATCGACACCTACACTAAAGCTAGGCTTAACACTAAATTTCATATCCCCGTTAATCGCTATTTTCCCAGTCTCAATTTGATCCAACTTAAATCCACTTTCAAGTGAGCCTTCAATTGCGAATTTTGCATATACGCAGGGAACGATTGAGTAGGATATACTCTGTCCAGTTGTTCCAACTACAGCTAGGGCACCTTCCTTCAAACCATCTTTGAGGCTTACTGTCATATATCCAAACACAAAGACATCACAGTCGAAACCTACTTTTGTGCCCTTTTGATACAGACTACCTTTAAAATCCTTGAAATGTCTCGAAAATTCTTGATTATTTTTTCCTATTAAAGAAAGTGTAGTTTTGGCTTCTCTATAGTACTCCTTAAATTTACCACTTCTTGTGCTTCCACCAGTAATTTCTGTTGATAAGCTTTCCTTAGTTACGCCAATTAGGACTTTGTATGCGTTTTCTTGCTGATCAAACTCCACCTCCATCTTTACAATATCTTTTACCTCTAAGCCTACATTTAACTTAAACAAAGGGATTTGGTAACCTAAAATATCTACAGTAGGTCCTACTACTTCATCATTTGCTGAGTTTCCTGCGAACAGGTTTTCAGGAGATGGTGCAGAACTTATATCATTCAATCTTGAAACGGCTGGATCATATCCTGAATAGCCATCTTTATCTATCTCTATTTCACCGTTGCCACTACCGATAGTAGTAGTTACAAATTGATCAAAAGCCCAGTTTGAAGGCATTTTAAAGCCCAAGTTGCCGCTAAAGCCAGTTGACATATCGCCCACAAAGCTGCTATAAGCATATCCAAGATTGGAAACTCGCATGCACGCATTTCTTGTTCCGTAAATACCAACTCTATACCCACTATCCGCCATTTCACTGTGGACTCTTTCAAAATACGGGATAACATTGTTAGTTATTTGGTAATCCAAGCAATCAAAATCAACCGCAAAATATATTATGGTATTTTCAGGGAGACCAAGCTCTGTTGCTGCTTTTTTGGCCTTTTGTGCATCATCAGCTCCCTGCTGCGGAGTGAAATATTCAAGGTAATTTGCCGAGGATTGGTATATTGGGAAGAACTTGAGCCCAGCATCGAAGATAATTTGTGCCTCGCTGCGTGTAATTTTTTTACTATTTCCGGTCAGATATCTTCCTATGTATCGATATCCATTGTCATATAATGTTTTCGCTTTTGCGGCTGTGAGCTGGGTTGCGCAGTCCGCAGCCAATGCTGACCTTGATGTATCGCCGCAACTAATAAACAGCGACAGCCATGTAGTTTTATCTGCATATCCAGTCGGCGTGATTTTCATATCCTCTTGAAAATCGTATAGCGCTTGCCTTGTTGCATCGCCTTATTCGCCGTCTATTGCTCCAGCGCTATGCCCGTTAACAAGCAATGCGAACTGTAGCAACTCCGTAATGGCTGTGATTTGTGCAGCCGAATAGTAGCTTCCTGATGATGTTCCCGGGTATCTTCTTGCTGATGAAGAATTCCTTGCGTATGGAATTTCCGGGCAGCACAATCTTGTCGTTACGCCAAAGTTTGCATTTGCAACATCTGTTGGCATGCCTTCCTCGGCCTGCAACGCATAAATCAGAGCCCTGTTTGTATTTCTGCCATACACACCATCACAAGGCGTGATCCCAGTATATGCCTCATACTTGCGGTTCAGCTTTTGCTGCATTTCACGAACAGCCTCTGTTCCGCCATAGGAGCTTAACAGTTTAAATGAATCCATGGACATCAAGGCCTTCATGATATTAACTGTCACGACTCCATCTGGATTGATAAGGCCGGCATCTTCTTTTAATTCAATGATGGCCTTTTCTACATCTGCATCAAACACGCCATTGAATACAACGGTGCCATCTTCGGTTTCGGACAGATTATATCCAGGGTTATACCCTTTGCACCAAAGTGCTCCCTGCAATATTGCAAATTTCCGATTTGTGACACCGTCCTGGCGTCGCAGCAGATTCTGGCTATAAAGGCGCTCTGTAGTTGGGCCAAAATTATCTGCCAGACTTGTAATTCCCAGTTCCACTTGTAGAGCTCGTGTAAGGCCGTAAACGGTATCCCAACCCGTTCTACCGTCTTCGGTGACATATCCAAATCCCGGCACATTACCATACTCCTGATTCAGCCATCTTTGAGTCAGATAGACCATAGCATCACCAGGATAGTCGCTATGAATCGAAACGCCATTCTCCACAAGCGTTTCTTCGCTAATTTGTTCCAAATCGGGGATCTGTACCTCCGATATATAATCTGCCTCGTTGCCATATTCATCATCGATCTGAACATCGGCGTTTATAAGGTTGAATGTGCTTTCTTCCTCCGTAGATGCGTCATTAGTTGCTACTTCTACATTTTCTGTAGTATTTTCAGCAGCAAATGCCGGAACAGTAACTGTTTGGAGCATAATTAGAACGCTTAACAACAATGTTAATGCTCTGCTAAAATGCTTCTTCGCACCTTTCACTTAAATCCTTCCTTTCCTGTAAGTAGAATACGTTTTTCCTTCTCTTTTCTGAAATAGCGCCGTTGGAACCTCTATTGGATAGGCATCACTCCCTTTTCCATTACATGTGCGTTCATAAAACATACACGATTCCTATGATGCAACCAGAAAATGTTGATTAAAACAGAAGCGTACTACTTTTTCTGATCACATCAAACAACCATTCTTTCTTCAAAATTCTTGATTATAGTGATATCCCGCGATTCGGCTATATTTTTCCATTTCTGCCAATTATTTTATACGCTATATTCTCCTTTGGCAATATCAAGTCGAAATTTTTGTTGATTTTGTGAAAACTCTTGAACTATCATTATTAAAAATGCCAAATCAATACCTCCACTCACCAACAGCTGGTGTAATGATAATGCAAAGGAAATGGCGATTATTTTTTGTACAAAATACGAGCGATTTATTTCACTTGACATAGATTAACGGTCGTGCTATACTCCCTAACAGGAAGCGAACAAATGTTCTAATTTGTGGACGCGTTGGAATAGAAAGGGGCGCATGTAGATGCTCTGGCTTTCACGGAAAGACATCGAACACATTTCCCGTAGATTGCTTCGTGATTACCTAAAAAAAGTCCCTCAAAAGGTCGATCATATTGATCCGGCAGATTTTGCAGAGAAGATGTGTGGCCTGCAATTTACCTTTGCAGATATCAGTGAAGCACATGATGCCATCGGCCTTACGGCAACTTCGGGGGTGATCATAACGATCCCTCAAAGGGATGGCACAAAGCTCGACTATGAATTAGACGGGAAAACGGCCTTCATTGATCAGAGCCTTGTGGCAGAAAATCAGATTGGCCGTTTGAACTTTACTATGATGCACGAAGCAGCGCATCAACTGTTTTGGATGCTGTATCCGGAAGAATATGAGGCGCAAACTCCTCGCTGCGTATTTCGCATGACAGATGAACATACGCAATACCCTGTTCTTGATTGGGAGGAGTGGCAGACCAATGTGCTGACTTCATTTCTCCTCTTGCCAAAGGAACTGGTATATCGCCATATGGCAAATGTTGGCCTGAAAGATGGTATCAGCGTGCTGAATCGCATATACGCACGCAAAGACTATGAGCGTTTTTCGGAGGCCGCAAAGCGGCTCGGTGTGTCCAAAACCGCACTGACTATAAGATTATCCCAACTCGGTTTGGTAGGGAGAAATGATTTGTATGACCCGTATGCACTGGTAGATATATTTCCGGAGAAAAATGAGATCGCCTGATATGGCAGGGAGAAAGTATGGCAAAAATCAATGCAAGGGAACTTGATCCACAACGCTATTCCTGTATTCAGACAGAACAGCAGGAATTGAAAAAGCAGTATTCCAGCCATATTACAATGGCGAGGATTTGCCCGTATTGCCAGAACAAGTTAGAGATCCTGTGCAAAGGAAATCACGGCGCAGTTTATGTGAAATGCCCCCATTGCGGAGAACAGGTGTTTTTCCCGCCGGTGGCATTTCGACTTAACCGGTTTTAAGATGTAACGGCGTGTAATAAACGCCTTGTCCGTGACAACTAAAAATTGAATATCCAAGTTTGTACCCCGGAGCCGCTTGATGCGTGACCTTCCCATGTGTCGCTTGATTTGCAGTCCTTGCTCTCAAAGAGAGTGAGACGAATCAATGCGTCCATGGTGGTGAAGGCAGATCAAGCGGCTTTTTTCGCTCATTTGGTTCCAGAAAGGAACTGAATGAGCGTTTTGTTTTTCTGGCTTCCTGCCTGCGAGAGATGCCGAGGCCCTCCGCTTCATCGTTTTTGGAATTTTCAAAATGATGAAACGGAGGACAGAAGATGTCGTATCACAATGACCCATATCGGGTCGATTATTTGAAGATATATCCCTGCTTAAAAGAGCGCCCGGATGTGTTGGAAGTCTTGAAGAAAAGTGACCGCAAGATGAAATACATGGAGGTGGATCTGAAAAGTGAGCAGCGCAGGAAAAATGCTGCGAATGGTGCGGAGAGTTACGTTCCCAGCAAAGAGGATTCGCTGGAGCGACTCGTATATTCTGCGAAATGCCAGTTTGCGGACGATGCTGAAGGCGTCGAGGATGCCGTAATCAGAATAGATGATTTATGCCGTTTACGGACCGCACTGGATCAGTTGAGCGAAGAAGAAAGATCCCTGATTTATGCGCTGTTTTTCGACGAGCGCTCAGAGCGTGAGCTGGAAGAAATGATGGGTATCCATCGAATGACGATCCATAATCGAAAGATCCGTATCTTGCAGAAATTGAAAAAGATGCTGAGATGACAAAAAAGTTTGGTGCAAACGGTGTTTTCAACGGCTAATAGAGTGAGAGGGCTTTGAACCTCCCCCCGCTGCTGATAAATCAGCGGCTTTGTTCCTTGAAAAACACCGCCCAGGCGGTCATATCCGGCAACTTGAATACATTAGCTGACGGAGCCAGCGTCAGGCCGAGTGCGCGAAGACCACCTGTGCGGAGTGATTCCGCATCAAAGGACGGCCAAGTAAGGTGCAGAGCGATACCCACTCAGGCCAAGGCAGCCTTGGCAAGCTGTCCCCGCCATGATCCCGTCAGCCCACAATGATACTCCTGTACGCAGCTTCGAGAGATCCTCGGAGGGGTGAGAGCCCCGTGATGTGCGCCAGCACAGTTCAAGTTGCCGCCCTGCCTGGGGAAGTAGTGTCGAATACAGGCAAACAAAACCGTAAAGTTCTGGCCGCTCCGGTAATGGGAGCATCTGCTTCCGCTGCCGGAGCGACCACACTCTTGCGGCAGAAGCATGGGAACTGTCTACACCTTTCAATATTCTTATATTCGATTCCTCTTTCCTTTGTCCGATGGCACCGCTATTCTCTCCTACCTTTTCCTTCCCCGGACGGTTCCCATGCTTGTGCCGCAGAGATTGTCAAATGTAGAAAGGAGACCAACTATGGACCCCAACATCAGTTACTATGGGATCGTCATCCTGCTCAGAAAACTCCGGGAATGCGGCAGTTTTACCGAAAAAGAACTCAAAAAAATCGCCGCACGGATCGCTGCGGACAACGGTGTTGAAGTCGTGTTTTTTCTCTGATTTTCTTCATCTTTCAGTAGCTATTTGGATGCAGTTGTGGTAGTGTTTGTGTTACAAAAAAGGAGGTGAGCGGGTGTGGATGAAAAGCGGCTGGTAGACGGAACAACAGCACTGGCAGAAAAGCAGCCCCGTGTTATAAAAATCGAACCTACAGAACGGCCTCAAAATGTGCGGCTGCGGGTCGCAGCCTACACTCGTGTCAGCTCAGACTCCGAGGATCAACTCAATTCCTTTGCTGCCCAGAACCGCTACTACACGGAGCTGATCTCTGGTAAGGCCGAATGGCGCATGGTTGACATCTATGCGGACGAGGGAATCACCGGAACTTCGGTGGCTAAGCGAGATGACTTCCAGCGGATGATGACAGACTGCCGTCGGGGCCTGATTGACCAGATCCTTGTCAAGTCTATCTCACGCTTTGCCCGCAACACCAAGGACTGCCTTCAGAACATCCGTGAACTGAAAGAATTGGGTGTCAATGTCCGATTCGAGCGTGAAGGTATCGATACTGTCAATGTGAGCAGTGAGCTCATCACCGCCATCTACGCTGCCTTCGCCCAAAAAGAGAGCGAGTCCAT
>OJSN01002251.1_pt1 | contig 11434 bp, 9 predicted proteins | sample 1599421 | NCBI WGS metagenome assembly OJSN01 (sample SAMN04168659, study PRJEB22393) | human gut metagenome | biome: human gut microbiome; feature: stool | host: Homo sapiens | collected 2014-05-12
GTTTTGTAGCGACGGAAGCCGACTTTTTCGTTTTTGTCGCAGTCGATTTCGCAGTCACGGTAGTTGATTTCACCGGAGTCTTGGTAGCCGAGGCAAAAGCGACACCCCCATTATCTACATATAATCTTAACCGTTTTCCTTTCGCTACCCGGTTGGAGCCTAGCCCGTTCCATTTACGGATATCTTTCGCTGTCACGCCATAGCGATTAGCGATCGTATAAAGATTCTCACCACTCAATACCACGTGGGTGATTTTTTCCCGGGTCGCACCACTTGGTAAAGAGCCATTAGAGTTATTCGCAGAAATGCAATTCGCCAACAGTTCCTCGATCCGATGCGTATAGACCGTATCTTCTTTATCGATAAAAGCATAGGTTTCCGCCGCAGGTAGTTTCAAAACCGAAGGGCGGGTATTACCCGGAACGATGTCTCTTTTATATTGTGGATTTAACGCACGCAACGTCTCAATATCTACTTGCAATAGATCCGATACCTGCTGCAAATGTAGGGCATTATTCACCATGACCGTATCCGTGGCTAGCGGCAAGCTGGTTTGCATCGGACAGATGTTATGCTCGCAATAATAATTCATGACGTAATTGGCGGCGATAAATAAGGGGACGTATGAACGAGTCTCTTTCGGTAAATAAGGGAAGATATCCCAGAAGTCCGTCTTGCCCCCCGAACGACGGATCGCTTTATTCACGTTGCCCGGCCCGCAGTTATAAGATGCCAACACTAAATTCCAATCCCCATAGATAGCGTACATATCCTTGAAATACTTACAAGCGGCCTCGGTCGCTTTCAAGGGGTCCCGGCGCTCGTCCACCAAGCTATTAATCTCCAAGCCATAGCTCTTACCCGTAGGAAGCATGAATTGCCATAAACCACAAGCGCCCACACGAGAGAGGGCTACCGGATTCAAGGCACTTTCCACGACGGCGAGATATTTCAATTCAATAGGCAGGTCATGCTCATCCAACACCTGCTCGATTATCGGAAAATAAAAGTCCGCCATCCCCAGCATATAACGCACTAAATTTCGTTTACGCTCCGCATATAAGTCAATACAATCACGCACTATATTATTATAGGGCAAAGCGATCACGCTGGGAAGCCTAGACAGGCGGTCGATATAGACCGAATCCGGGAAATAGACATTCTCGTCGTCATCATGGCAAAAGTCCTCTCTTTTTGAGAAATATTGCACATGCCAAGTACGGAGCAAACTATCCACGTTCGCATCCAAGCTTTCCGGAATCAATCCGACCTCAGACTCCAGCGAGCTTAAGGTATCTTTTTCCTCAATTCGGGTCTCTTCCTGCGCATAGACCAATGAGACCAAACAATTTAAACAAATGAGTGCTAGCAGGTATCTTTTCATGTATATCAGAATTTTAGACTGCAATTCAATCCGTAAGTACGAGGCGTGACACTCGTCTTCGGACTAACAACCGGCTCCAAATGCAAGGATAAATCCGGTGATATATCAAAATCGAATAACTGGGCATCCACGTAGGCATCCACGATACTCAACGCATACACCCCGACCGTAATAATTATACTCAAGTCTCTATATCGACGAAAATAATCCTTCTGTCTTTTCAATTGATCCTTGAAATTTGAATTATTAATCGCATCCTCAGGAGCCATGGAAGTCAAGTCTTGCCAACTTTTACTCCAAGCATCCGGATTTTCCAGATTCTTAGCGGCATCATACATGATATCCTTATAAGCCGTCGAATAATCCTTATAGTTCTTGTTGTTCCAAGTCACGGCATACATACATCCCATCAAGCCACCGTAAACGATCGGTAATTTCCAATATTTCCGGTTATAGATCTGTCCCAGACCCGGTACCAAGGCGAACAAGACCGCTTTTGTCGGATTCGGCTTAAAAGCCAGCTTCATCTTCACTTCCGGTACACCCACCGAATCGGCCGCCATCAAGACGGCTTGCACGGTAGAATCCGGGGCAGCTACCTCCACGGAATCGGAAACTATAGCAGGAACGGCTTTCTCCGTCTTATCCTCCTGTGCGTTACCCATCCCGGCATAGCACATGAATCCGATCAAAAGGAGTATGATTCGATTTCTCATTTCAATTTATCCAGTAACCCGATCAATTGCTCCAACTCTTCTTCCGTGGCGAAAGGAATCGTAATTTTACCTTTTCCCTTCTCATTGCAAGTCAACTGGACTTTCGTATTGAAGTAACGGGACAAATGATCTTTCAGCAATTTAAACTCTTCCGGAAGTATCGGCTTACGATCCGATTTTTTCTTTTCCGGCAATTCCGGTTGTATTCCCTCGGCTATATTACGCACCATCTCCTCCACGTTACGAACGGAGAGTCCTTGAGCCAATATCTGCTCATATAAAGCTAATTGAACCTCCGGATCATCCACCGGGATCAATGCCCGGGCATGTCCCATATCGATCTTCTTGTCCTTCAATCCTACTTGGATCTCGGCGGGAAGTTTCAATAAACGAAGGTAATTAGCGATCGTAGCACGTTTCTTTCCAACCCTTTCGCTCAGCCCCTCTTGGGTCAAGCCGTAATTATCGATTAATTTTTGATAAGCTAACGCGATTTCGATAGAGTTCAAGTCCTCTCGTTGGATATTCTCTATCAAAGCCATCTCCACCACGTTTTCGTCGGCCGCCGTCTTAATATAAGCGGGAATACGCTCCAAACCTGCTTTTAGCGACGCACGATAACGGCGTTCGCCAGAGATGATCATATATTGCTCGGGGCCGATTTCCTTCAACGTAATCGGCTGTATCACGCCTAACGAGCGGATAGAGGTAGCCAACTCCTCCAAGGTCTCTTCCTCAAAGACGGATCGAGGTTGCTCTGGATTAGGCTGGATCTTGCTTAACTCGATCTCACTAATAGACGATGAACCACCTGTCTTCAGGTCATCCATCGTAATTAACGCGTCTAATCCACGGCCTAACGCCGATCTTTTTAATGCTGCCATAATCCTTTATTTTTTTCAACAATCTCCTGTGCCAACTGCATATGGTTGATAGATCCTTTCGAATCCGCGTCATACAATAAGACAGGTTTACCGTAACTGGAAGCCTCGCTCAACTTCACGTTTCGTTGGATCACGGTAGTAAATACCAAATCGCGGAACGGACGTTTCACTTCCTCATAAATCTGGTTCGCCAAACGCAGGCGGGAATCATACATAGTCAAGAGGAATCCCTCTATCTCCAGTGCCGGGTTCAGCTTTGATTTGATAATCTTGATCGTGTTCAACAGCTTACTGATACCTTCCAAGGCGAAATACTCGCATTGTACCGGGATGATCACCGAATCGGCGGCTGTCAAGGCATTCACGGTTATCAATCCCAAAGAAGGAGAGCAGTCGATCAGGATAAAATCGTACTTCTCTTTCAGCGGTGTCAATATCTGCTTCAAGATCCGTTCACGATTCTCCAAGTTTAGCATCTCGATCTCCGCTCCCACCAAATCGATATGAGAGGGGATGATATCCAGTCCTTCCACTTCAGTCTGTGTGATAGCGCCGCTCGCATCCTCACCGTTCACCAGACATTCATAGATAGAAAGTTCTACATTACGTATGTCCACACCCAGACCGGATGAGGCATTCGCCTGCGGATCAGCGTCTACGACCAGCACCTTTTTCTCAAGAGCGGCCAATGACGCAGCCAGATTAATCGTGGTGGTTGTCTTCCCGACTCCACCTTTCTGATTTGCTAAAGCGATAATCTTTCCCATACTATACCTAATTAATTCGAGGGCAAAACTAAACATTAAAAACTGAACCAAACAGGGTTCAATCAAAACAATGCTTGTTTTGTTGATAAATCGCCCTAACTGTTGATAACTCGCAAATATAAGCAGAATAAATCAAATAGGGGGTTATAAGGCTGGTATATAGGTGTTTTTTTGGAAATGATAACGAAGTTTTAAACAAGCCAAGCTTCCCCTTTTGAGGATCTCCGCAATTACCATTTTGACAATTTGTAATATCAACTCCCGGAGAATCGATTTTTCCGGACTTATGGACAACTCACTCTCTAATACGAGAAAAAATTTCAGCAATCATTTACGTGACAGACTCTTATCGAAAAACAGCCTTTCATTCTAGCGAAATTTATCCATTGTAATTCATATTTAAGGGGTTGATTAAGGGACTTTATGGGATTAGAACTGGGTCATAACAGGGGTATGATGCCCATTCACAAGTATCAACAACCCTATTCTTGACTGCTCACGATGCCCAACGGCATTGCCGGAGTTGCCCAATGCGACCTATCGCATAAGCTTTCACCATCTATCGCATACAAAAAGGGGGCTTTTCTAATAAAAAATACCGTTTACAGTCATCCAGCCTCTGCTATTTTATACTCTCCACCAGAAAGGAATGTCATACATATAGACATATATCAATCAAAAAGAAAGAATAACGTTTGTTTCATCGACAGAAATACTCGTAACACAACACACAAAAGCCCCGCCGAAATACATCGACGGGGCTCTACCTTATGAACTGTGTCTTTCCTTACGGAAATTCGATCAGTTTTCTACTTATTTAACGATCGTCTTAACAGCCTCTTCACCCTCAACAGCTACAGCTACGATACCAGCAGGTACAGCGATAGTTGCGTTGTCTGAAGTAAGAACTGTCTCAGCAACAACCTTACCTAAGATGTTAGTGATAACTACAGACTTACCAGCAGCGCCTTGAACAGTTACAGTACCGTTACCTGCTACTACGGATACGCCTTCAGTAGCGATTTCGTCATTAGAAGTTACCATATCTTCTTCTTCAGTCTTCTGGAATGCGTTGAATACCAATGCACCGTCGCCACCAGTCTTAGCGTTGTCGAATGTAGCATTCACATCTGTCAATACCAAGCAACCATTGTGCATCTTCAACCAAGCGGCAGCAGCCTTCGGAGCGATAGCCTGAGTTGCATCACCATTTACAGTTTGGTATTGAGTATCATGAGCTTTATCATATACATTAGACTCAATCAAGAATGAGTTATTCTCGCCTTCTTTTCCATCTACATAAGAGATAGCAGCTAAATCAGGATTTACATAACGGAATGACCAAGTTACATTCTTATGTTTGTCACCTCTCAAATCATTGATGAATGAAGGATATTCTTTCTTATAAGTAGCGATCATAGATTCGATACCCTCGTTCTTCAATTGCTCTTTCGTCATGTTTGCATACTTGCCAGTCAAGACTAACAATGTATCACCATATTGAACAGCAGGAACAAAACCTACGCGAGTATAGCTACTGTTAGAAACAGCTTTCGTATTGAAGATAAACGGATTTACGTCAGCTTTGCAAGCAACTGCAGAATCAGAGAAGTTAACTAAGTACTTACCATAAACGAATGCCGGAGTCTTAACATGAACAGCGTGTACACATTCGTAAGGATTCTCTGTCGGAGTTCCATCAGGTTTGATGTGCTTACCATCCTCTGTACAAGGAATGATCTTCTCACCTGCGATTACATCTTGGAATGCAGAAATCAAGTATTGAGGTTTGATCTCGCCTGCGCCACGTTTCAACCATGCAGTATCAACACGGAATGCCAATTTACCATTAGCTTTATCCTTGTTCCAAATACCAGCGTAGTCCACTGTAGAATGTTGCAGGTTCGTGTTGTTCTCATCCATTAAGTACTCCTTACGGATAGACTCTACGAAATACAAGCTATCAGCAGCATCATTAGCATTCTCTCCAACAAGAGTATTGTTGAAACGACGATACAACGGAGTGTTATCAGGAGCGATATAGAACGCAGATGTTCTTGTTTCTTTCAAAGTCTGAGCCTTCAAAGAAGCAGATGCGTCATAGTCAGATACACCAGCTTTATAGTTACGGATAACGCCATCCACGTCAGCCTCTACAATTGCATAGTAATGAGCAACAGTAGCACCTTCTTCACGAGCGATACAGTTGTTTTCTTTGAAGTAAACAGAGTCTGTAGTTTGATGCAATTTACTTACTGTATACTTATTCTCTTTAGCCTCTGCGTAGCTACCAAAGATAGCACCATCGTAAGAAACTTGATACATAGTTCTTACCAATTGAGCTAATCCCGGGATTCTACCCTTTTCGCCATTTACTAAAGAAGCGTCATAACCATACTTATGCTCTTTACCTGTAGTCTTGATAGTAAACGGAGTCTTGCCATCTTTTACAGTCATCGTAGAATCTTTCATAACTGCGATATATTTATCAGCAGCATACGGATGCCAATAGTTGAACGTATACTTATTAACCATCAACTCATCCTTAGTCAAATTCTTATAACCAAGATACTTATCAGAATAGAACTTCTTATCTACTGCGATCAACTCTAGAGAATCACCAGCAAGCACTGTTCCTGCGTTAGTAGTAATATAGAAATACTTACCACCTACATTCTTGTTCAACTGAACAGAACTCAATGTTACTGTATTATACTCACGGTTCCAAGCATCGATCGGAGAAATATTATTTTTATCAACAGCATTCTTTTTCAAAACAACCCATTGATAAGCAGGCATATGATTAGCATCTTGTAAGTCCAAAGACGCCCATTCTGCTGTGTTTGCTTTCTCTACGTTGTTGACCCAAGTTGTATCGTTATGCAAAGGTATTGCCAAATACTTACCAGTCTTAGCGCTCTTAATTAAATAAACGCCATCAGCAACAGAAGTCTTTGTAGAAGCAACCGGATTACAATCCATATTGCCGAAAGAGATATGTGTATTTTGCTCCTTAGCATCAACCGTCAAGATTCGAGTTTGGTTCTTGATCAAGTCTTGCAAAGAAACACGCCAGTTAGCACCAGTATTTGCAGCAGCATCTTCCCAATACTTAACGTTATCTTCTTTCCATGTAATTTGTTTTACATAGATATACAAGCTATCATAAGCAGGAGAATAAAGGAAAGCGAACTTGTGTTGATCTTGAATTTTACTGCCTCTCACTGCATCTATAGCTTCGCCTGTTTTACCTTTCTTCGTCCAATTGTAAGCCAAGAACTTTGTACCGCTTTCATTTGTATAAGCTGTATCAACTCTTAAATAAGCTTCTTTCTTCAAATCAGAAATATACAAATATTTAGTATCACCAGATTCTTCTGCTAAGAATTTGTTAGCGTTAAACGGATTCGTCAAAGTTGTACCAAGCACATCCTTATTAAATGTCAATTTAACACCAGCATCCTCCTTTTGCACACCGAAGATTGTATTCAACTCCTCGGCACTCAAATAAATCTGACCCGGAGCTTGTAATGTAAACTTCGCAAAGCCAGCTGTCTCAGCTTTCTTAGCTCCCTCTTTCTGCACATAAACTTTGTCATCGTTAGTTTTCACTGAAAAACCAACAATAGAATCGGCAGAGAAATGAGAGAACAGAGGTCTCTCCGGTTCCAACTTATTGATTTCTCTAGAGAAAGCCCAACCAGAAATTTCACCTCCAGTTGTAGGGATAACGGGTGTACTTTCTTCAGCACCTACGATATCAGACATAGTTATATCCAACATCATACCTGTTCCCTTATTCATGAAATCATACTTGTGAGTCTGACCTTGATTCTCTGAAGTAACAGTTACACACCATAAAGTGTTAGCCAACTGTGAAGAGGTAGTAACGTTTACCAAAGTCAACTTACCATCCTTATCCATTGATAAGACTTTGTCAGAATCCTTAATTTTCAATTGGAATAAACCAGTGTTTGTTCCTTCTGCTAACTTAACGATAGGATAAGCACTAGCCTCTGTTGGCAAACTGTTATCCTGCACCCCCTGTGCATAAACAGAATTAACTGATACAGCACTCAAAAATGCAGCACCAGCCAAAAGCGTAGAAAACTTTTTGTTCATAATTAAATAATTTAATATTAATACTAAAGTGTAATAAGCTCTTCTATTGGATTGCCTGCCTTTTAAACGGACTTAGGGCAATCGGTTTTATTCATCATTGCAAAGGTACGCGTTTCTTTGATTCGTGCAAATCTTCCCTATTATTTTTTTGTTACCATATACGCTTTCTTATCAATCAAATAGGCTATTCATTACGAAACCGCCAATTATAAAGACAAACCATCTCTTATCCAATACCACAATACTTATCTTCGGTTCATTCCTCCAACAGATATACACTATTACACACATTTTATAATGTACGTGTACATTATAAAAATACGTAGTAAAAAATCACTCCGATCAAAAAGTCATTTGCAATAAGAGACTTCCTTAAAAGCATAACGGCGAATGCTTCCATCCCGTAATGCTAGCAAAAGATGCCCGGTTGATTCTATATCATGGATACAGGCCTCGAACTCGCCGGACTCATCCTTATAACCATGATACCCCTCTCTTCTATACAAAGCGGATTGATAACGAGCTCGAATATCCTCGTGTTCCTCTTGGAGAAGAGATAAATAATAGCGATAGAATATTGAGAGGAAACGGTGCAAAACCTCTTCCCGATCTACTTCCTTACCGATTATTTGAAACAAAGATACAGGATTCGGAGCATCTCCTCGAAATACCGTTTGATTCAAGTTTATGCCGATCCCGATGATGGAGCAATACAGATTATGCCCCGACAGGTCGTTCTCAATCAACATTCCGCAAATCTTCTTGTCTTTCCAGTAAATATCGTTCGGCCACTTCACGGTGATATGATCCGCATATAAGTCCAACGCCTCCTTCACGCTTAGAGCTGCTATTTGAGAAATCAAGAACTGACGGTTCGCAGGGATGCACGTAGGGTACAGGACTAAGCTAAACATCAAGTTCTTTCCCGCCTCAGACTCCCAAGTATTCCCGATCTGACCACGTCCGGCTGTCTGGAAATCAGCGACAACTACACTTCCTTCCGGAAGAGATTCCTTGATAACCAGCTCACGAAGCAGGCTATTCGTAGAAGTGGTTTCCGCCACACGCAAGATGCGAGGAGATTCATTATCAGTGCTCATCATTATAAATTTCCCTTATATTTTTTGGTAGTTTAGCGATCACTTCCCGGTAAGAATGGAAGATCCAGCGTTTAATCTCCTCGTCTTCCATATCCCGGTCCAGATAAATGCTATTCCAGTATTTCTTATTAAAATGGTAAGCTGGCTCAACCGCCGTATAATGTTCCCGTAACTCTTCCACATAATCCGTACTACATTTCAAGGAGACATGAGGCTCCTCCGCATCCAAAGGAAGCAGCAGGAACATCTTATTCTCTACCTTAAAGACCAACGATACCTCATCGAACGGGAAACACTCGATGGTATTCTTCAAGGAAAGGCAGTATTCACGTACTTCTTCTATATTCATAACGTTTATCTTTTAACAGCAAGGAGCATAGAAAGCATCTTCGATATGGTCGATCAGGAACCCCGTCTCTTTCTTGATCAATGTCACGATATCAAAACGGACCGGTAAGTCTATATTAAAATAACGGACATAGGCATCCGCTGCGGCGACAATCCTCCGAATCTTCTTGGTGTCTACCGCATCTTCCGGTGAAAGCAAAAAATCCTCAGAGCGTGTCTTTACCTCCACCACGATTAACTCATCTTCCTTGACAGCGATAATATCCAGTTCATAATGATGCCAATGCCAATTGGTATGCAACACGTTATATCCATGTTTTACCAGATAGGCACGAGCCTCAGACTCACCTTCCCGACCCATATCGTTCTGTCTTGCCATCGCATTAATTTGCACAAATATAGCCATTTTCTTTGTTATTCGGCTATTCACTCGTACATTTGCAAATGTATGAAAGAAGAACGTAAATATTCATCGGCTCACCCCAATCATCCGAGGGTACACAAAGTGACCTTTATGCTGAATGACGAAGAGCATAAAGCGGTAAAACGTTACCTTTCACGCTACAAGATCGAGAATAAGTCCCGTTGGTACCGAGAGACGATCCTTTCTCACATCCTCAAGACCTTGGAGGAGGATTATCCGACTCTTTTCAACGAAAATGAGATGAGAAGATGAATCCTTTCAATGACGAATATTTCATGAAGCAAGCGTTGGTGGAAGCTCGTGCGGCAGCGTCCGAGGGTGAGGTTCCCGTAGGAGCTGTTATCGTCTGCAACAACCAGATCATAGCGAGGGCGCATAATCAAACCGAATGCTTGAACGACGTGACCGCACATGCCGAGATGTTGGCGATTACGGCCGCCGCCGGAGTCTTAGGAGCGAAATACCTGACAAATTGTAGTCTATACGTAACCGTGGAACCCTGCATAATGTGTGCCGGCGCGATCGGATGGGCACAATTAAGCACGATCGTATACGGGGCATCCGATGATAAAAGAGGTTTCTCCAAATTCGCCCCTCAAGCCTTCCATCCGAAAGCGATTATCAAAAAAGGTATCCTTGAAAAAGAGTGCGCGGAAGAAATGCAGCGTTTCTTTAAGCAAAGACGCTAAGCTCTATTTAACTTCCTCGTAATCCACATACTCCCCTTCATCCTTGGCGAATATCTTCTTACGGTGCACATAAGGTGTACGATCATCATCATCGTCCCGGGCGGTAGTAGTCGTAGAACGATGTCCGGAAGTATTGCTATTTGTTTGACGACGTTGTTCTCCCTTACGAGTGCTGTTTCCGCTACCAAAAAAGATGTTCTTAAAGGTACGCAAGATGGAGAAACCCATCAGAAACACCAACAGGATAAAGAAAAAGAATATTACAAACAAAAACTTAAACATAATCCGATACTTAAATGATTCTTTACTATCACAAACACAAAGATAAGAATTCTTGTTTATCCCTTTTTGTTAAAAATAGACAAGACTATATATAACAGGATGGTTCCAGAGATTCCCAAGAATCCCCATAACGCCACGAAAATAATGGCACAAGCGATCAATATATAGCGAAGCTCATTACCCTTCCACGCTAAGGATTTCACCTTCAGCGAGAACATCGGTATCTCAGACACCAACAGCAAGGAGGTAATAAACGCCAAGATAACAGTCACCAACACGAACAAGCCTTCATTCGCATGGATAACCGGTAAAACAGAATATCCCACCGAAGCCCAAAATAAAGCATGCGCCGGAACCGGCAAGCCGATAAACGAGGTAGTTTGCCGTTCATCAATATTGAACTTAGCCAAACGCAAACCTGAAAACGTAGGGATCACGAACGCCAGATAAGGGATATACGTATTCAAAGAGCCAAAAGGCAAAGCCGTAGAAGCCTCTCCCAACAACCAATAGACCACCATGCCCGGAGCGAAGCCGAAACTTACCATATCCGACAAGGAATCCAATTCCTTTCCCATCGGCGAGTAAGCCTTCAATAAACGAGCGGCAAAGCCATCGCAGAAATCAAAGACCGCGGCTATAATAATCCAAATCAACGCAGATAAAAGATTTCCGTGCAAGGCCATAACACTGGCGACACAACCGGACAGAAGGCTTA
>OJSN01002255.1_pt1 | contig 11427 bp, 9 predicted proteins | sample 1599421 | NCBI WGS metagenome assembly OJSN01 (sample SAMN04168659, study PRJEB22393) | human gut metagenome | biome: human gut microbiome; feature: stool | host: Homo sapiens | collected 2014-05-12
ACCTTGCCAAGGTCGGGGTCGCGAGTTCGAGTCTCGTTTCCCGCTCCAAATTCTTCTCTCAATAAAATATCCACAGCGACGCGATGCGTTATTGCTGGTTTTTGTTGTCTCTGACAAACTCTTGTAAACAGAGTTATCCACAGCCTCAGGCCGTAATCTTAATTTCAAAGAAACTTCGCACGGTGAATAGTATTTTTTTAACCTATTGATAGATAAGTTAAAAATTAAGATTTCGTTTTGTCGTATCGATCACTTGACGATTTTTTCCGGCTTGAATTGCAATGCGTTTTTATTTTTATTCACAAGCTGTGGATGAATCAGGCGTCACGCGGTAACCCTTTTTCAATCACCCGAACCAGACGCTGTTTTTTCGGTAATTGCACTTCGACCACGCACGCATTTCGTCTCTCGATTTGCTGCGCAATCGCCCACGCTATGTGCTCATCAAGAAGTGGGTGCTCACCTTTACGACTTTCCAGCGCTGTCAAAATCGTTTCATCCCAGGGGGCATTGCCTAATGCTACGGCGATATTACGCAGCCAACGCAGGTGACCTATACGGCGAATCGCCGAACCTTCCGTGACTTTTAAAAACTTCTCTTCACTCCAGGCGAATAACTCAATGAGTTCCGGTGCGTGTAGCGGCTTACGCGGGCTGAAATCGTCTTCTGTAGTGAGTTGCGAATAGCGATTCCACGGGCAGATAAGCTGGCAGTCATCGCAACCGTAAATACGGTTTCCCATTAACGGTCGCAACTCTTCCGGGATCTCCCCTTCCAGTTCGATGGTGAGATAAGAGATACAGCGGCGAGCATCGACGGTATATGGCTCGACGATGGCACCGGTCGGGCAAATCGTCATACAGGCCACGCATTTACCGCATCCTTCCTCGACTGGTTGATCCACGGGCAGCGGAATATCGACCAGCAATTCGCCTAAAAAGAAGAACGAACCGGCCTCGCGATTGAGGATAAGTGAGTGCTTACCTGTCCAGCCAAGACCTGCTTTTTCAGCTAACGGGCGCTCGAGAATAGGCGCAGAATCGACAAACGGTCTAAAATTCAGCGAAACACAATGTTGCTGAATCATCTCGCCCAGCTTTTTGAGTCGGTTGCGCAGAAGCTTGTGATAGTCACGGCCCAGCGCATAACGGCTAACATAGCCGAGTTTGGGATTTTTCAGCGTGCTGGCAAATGCGGCGTTAGCAGGAAGGTAATTCATCCGCACGCTGATCACGCGCAGCGTACCGGGCAATAATTCGTGAGGACGAGCACGCAGCATACCGTGACGCGCCATCCAGTCCATTTCGCCGTGGTATTGTTTGTCCAGCCATGCTTGCAGTTTGGGCTCGGACTCGCTGAGATCGGTATCGGTAATACCTACCTGCTGAAAGCCCAGTTCCAGCCCCCACTGTTTAATTTTTTGCGCTAACTGATTGAGATCGAGGGGCTCTGACATGACGGACCATACAATGAAGAAAAACCCCGTAAGTATACCACACACCGTCTGGTACGCCGACGATATCCGCCGCGGAGAACGCGAGGCGGCAGATGCGCTGGGGCTCACACTCTATGAGCTGATGCTTCGCGCTGGCGAAGCCGCATTCCAGGTGTGTCGTTCGGCTTATCCTGACGCCCGCCACTGGCTGGTGCTGTGCGGTCATGGTAATAACGGCGGCGATGGCTACGTGGTCGCGCGGCTGGCCAAAGCGATCGGTATTGATGTCACGCTGCTGGCCCAGGAAAGTGACAAACCGTTGCCGGAAGAGGCCGCGCTGGCACGCGAAGCATGGTTAAACGCGGGAGGCGAGATCCATGCTTCGAATATTGTCTGGCCCGAATCGGTAGATCTGATTGTCGATGCGCTGCTCGGCACCGGTTTGCAGCAAGCGCCCCGCGAATCCATTAGCCAGTTAATCGACCACGCTAATTCCCATCCTGCGCCGATTGTGGCGGTTGATATCCCTTCCGGCCTTCTGGCTGAAACTGGCGCTACGCCAGGCGCGGTAATCAACGCCGATCACACCATCACTTTTATTGCGCTGAAACCAGGTTTGCTCACTGGAAAAGCGCGGGATGTTACCGGACAACTGCATTTTGACTCACTGCGGCTGGATAGATGGCTGGCAGGTCAGGAGACGAAAATTCAGCGGTTTTCGGCAGAACAACTTTCTCAGTGGCTGATACCGCGTCGCCCGACTTCGCATAAAGGCGATCACGGGCGGCTGGTGATTATTGGTGGCGATCACGGCACGGCGGGGGCTATTCGTATGACGGGGGAAGCGGCGCTGCGTGCTGGTGCTGGTTTAGTCCGAGTACTGACCCGCAGTGAGAACATTGCGCCGCTGCTGACTGCACGACCGGAATTGATGGTGCATGAACTGACTATGGGCTCTCTTACCGAAAGCCTGGAATGGGCCGATGTGGTGGTGATTGGTCCCGGTCTGGGCCAGCAAGAGTGGGGGAAAAAAGCCCTGCAAAAAGTTGAGAATTTTCGCAAACCGATGTTGTGGGATGCCGATGCATTGAACCTGCTGGCAATCAATCCCGATAAGCGTCACAATCGCGTGATCACGCCGCATCCTGGTGAGGCCGCACGGTTGTTAGGATGTTCCGTCGCTGAAATTGAAAGTGACCGCTTACATTGCGCCCAACGTCTGGTACAACGTTATGGCGGCGTAGCGGTGCTGAAAGGTGCCGGAACCGTGGTCGCCGCCCATCCTGACGCTTTAGGCATTATTGATGCCGGAAATGCAGGCATGGCGAGCGGCGGCATGGGCGATGTGCTCTCTGGTATTATTGGCGCATTGCTTGGGCAAAAAATGAGCCCTTATGATGCAGCCTGTGCGGGCTGTGTCGCGCACGGTGCGGCAGCTGACGTACTGGCGGCGCGTTTTGGAACGCGCGGGATGCTGGCAACCGATCTCTTTTCCACGCTACAGCGTATTGTTAACCCGGAAGTGACTGATAAAAACCATGATGAATCGAGTAATTCCGCTCCCTGATGAGCAGGCAACATTAGACCTGGGCGAGCGGGTAGCGAAAGCCTGCGATGGCGCAACCGTAATCTATCTGTATGGCGATTTAGGCGCAGGTAAAACCACCTTTAGCCGGGGCTTTTTACAGGCTCTGGGTCATCAGGGTAATGTCAAAAGCCCCACTTATACGCTGGTCGAACCCTATACGCTCGACAATTTAATGGTTTATCACTTTGATTTGTACCGCCTTGCCGATCCCGAGGAGCTGGAGTTTATGGGGATCCGCGATTATTTTGCCAACGATGCCATCTGCCTGGTGGAGTGGCCACAACAAGGTACAGGTGTTCTTCCTGACCCGGATGTCGAAATACACATTGATTATCAGGCACAAGGCCGTGAGGCGCGCGTGAGTGCGGTTTCCTCTGCGGGTGAATTGTTGCTGGCGCGTTTAGCCGGTTAACCTTTGAAAGGTGGCGGGATGATGTATCGCATCAGAAATTGGTTAGTAGCGACGTTGCTGCTGCTGTGCGCGCAGGCGGGGGCCGCGACGCTCTCTGATATTCAGGTTTCTAACGGTAATCAACAGGCGCGGATAACGTTGAGTTTTATTGGCGATCCTGATTATGCGTTTAGCCATCAAAGCAAACGCACCGTGGCGCTCGATATCAAACAAACGGGGGTAATTCAGGGGCTGCCGTTGTTGTTTAGCGGTAATAACCTGGTGAAAGCGATTCGCTCCGGAACGCCTAAAGATGCACAAACGCTACGGCTGGTGGTCGATCTCACCGAAAACGGTAAAACCGAAGCGGTGAAGCGGCAGAATGGCAGCAATTACACTGTTGTCTTTACGATTAACGCCGATGCGCCGCCATCGCCTCCGCCAATGGTTGCGAAACGCGTTGAAACGCCTGCGGTTGTCGCACCGCGCGTCAGCGAACCGGCGCGCAATCCGTTTAAAACGGAAAGTAACCGCACTACGGGTGTTATCAGCAGTAATACGGTAACGCGTCCGGCAGCGCGCGCGACGGCTAACACAGGCGATAAAATTATCATCGCTATTGATGCCGGACACGGCGGTCAGGACCCTGGCGCTATCGGCCCTGGTGGTACACGGGAGAAAAATGTCACCATCGCCATTGCGCGTAAATTACGTACCTTGCTCAATAACGATCCGATGTTTAAGGGCGTTTTAACCCGTGACGGGGATTACTTTATCTCGGTGATGGGGCGTTCGGACGTCGCACGTAAACAAAACGCCAATTTCCTGGTTTCTATTCACGCGGATGCCGCGCCAAACCGTGATGCCACAGGTGCTTCCGTTTGGGTGCTGTCGAACCGTCGGGCGAACAGTGAGATGGCCGGCTGGCTGGAACAGCACGAAAAACAATCGGAGCTGTTGGGCGGCGCGGGCGATGTGCTGGCAAACAGTCAGTCCGATCCTTATCTCAGCCAGGCCGTACTGGATCTGCAGTTCGGTCATTCGCAGCGCGTCGGGTATGATGTGGCGACCAGCATGATCGGCCAGTTAGAACGTATTGGTTCGATGCATAAGCGCCGTCCGGAACACGCCAGTCTTGGCGTACTGCGTTCGCCTGATATCCCGTCTGTGCTGGTTGAAACCGGCTTTATCAGTAACAACAGCGAAGAACGTCTGTTGGCGAGCGATGATTACCAGCAGCAACTGGCTGAGGCGATATACAAAGGATTGCGTAACTATTTCCAGGCGCACCCGATGCAAACCGGACCGCAGGGCGCGCCGGCGCAAACCGCCAGCGCCATATCGCCGGGTAACACGTTAACAAATTAAGGATTAGCCATGCCGATTCAGGTTCTACCGCCACAGCTGGCGAACCAGATTGCCGCAGGCGAGGTGGTAGAACGGCCTGCGTCAGTGGTGAAAGAGCTGGTGGAAAACAGCATCGATGCCGGTGCGACGCGCATTGATATCGATATTGAGCGCGGCGGCGCGAAGCTTATCCGTATTCGTGACAACGGCTGCGGGATTAAAAAAGACGAGCTGGCGCTGGCGCTGGCGCGTCATGCCACCAGTAAAATAGCCTCGCTTGACGATCTTGAGGCCATCGTGAGCCTCGGATTTCGTGGCGAAGCGCTGGCAAGTATCAGCTCCGTGTCTCGTTTAACCCTGACATCGCGCACACAAGAGCAGCCTGAGGCCTGGCAAGCCTATGCTGAAGGGCGCGACATGGATGTGACGGTAAAACCTGCTGCGCATCCAGTGGGAACCACACTGGAGGTGTTAGATCTGTTCTACAACACCCCGGCGCGGCGCAAATTTATGCGCACCGAGAAAACTGAATTTAATCATATCGACGAGATTATTCGCCGCATTGCGCTGGCGCGTTTTGATGTGACGATTAATTTGTCTCACAACGGCAAAGTGGTGCGTCAGTACCGGGCAGTGGCTGCGGATGGGCAGAAAGAGCGCCGGCTGGGCGCGATTTGCGGCACGCCGTTTCTGGAGCATGCGCTGGCGATTGAATGGCAGCATGGTGATTTGACGCTGCGCGGCTGGGTGGCCGATCCTAACCACACAACGGCAGCACTGGCAGAAATCCAGTACTGTTATGTGAATGGTCGGATGATGCGAGATCGGCTGATCAACCATGCTATCCGCCAGGCCTGTGAAGATAAGCTGGGAGCCGATCAACAACCCGCTTTTGTGCTGTATCTGGAAATCGATCCGCATCAAGTGGATGTCAACGTACACCCAGCTAAACATGAGGTCCGTTTCCATCAATCCCGCCTGGTGCACGATTTTATTTACCAGGGCGTGTTGAGCGTCCTGCAACAGCAGCTTGAAACGCCGCTGCCGTTGGCTGATGACGACGAACCCGCTCCAAGGCACATTCCGGAAAACCGTGTTGCTGCCGGACGTAACCATTTTGCCGAGCCGGCCCCCGCGCGTGAACCTGCAACACCGCGGTACTCAGCATCCGCTGGCGCTGGAAACGGCAGTAGTGGCGCAGGCCGTCAGGCGGGGGCCAGTTGGCCTCATGCCCAACCCGGATATCAAAAGCAGCAGGGCGAAATTTATCAGAAACTGATGCAGACGCCGGCTCCAACGCGTAAAACGCCGGTCTCTGAAACATCATCGGCACCTCTGAGTGGCAGCAGTCAGGGCTTTGGCCGGGTGCTAACGATTGTCGGCGCAGACTGTGCGTTACTCGAGTGCGATGGCCATATTCGGTTGTTGGCATTACCGGTGGCTGAGCGTTGGCTGCGTCAGGCGCAATTAACGCCGGACCAGGGGACCGTTTGCGCCCAGCCGTTGCTGATCCCTTTACGGTTAAAAGTCAACGCCGATGAAAAAGCGGCGCTGCAAAAAGGACAGAGCCAACTGACTGAGCTGGGCATTGAATTTCAACTGGATGCGCAGCATGTGACCATCCGGGCGGTGCCTTTACCCTTACGCCAACAAAATTTACAAATCTTGATTCCTGAACTGATAGGCTACCTGGCGCAGCAATCCGTATTCGAGCCGGGCAATATTGCGCAGTGGATCGCACGTAACCTGATTAGCGAGCATCCACAGTGGAGTATGGCACAGGCGATTACGCTGTTAGCGGATGTTGAGCGGCTCTGCCCACAACTCGTGAAGGCACCGCCGGGTGGTCTGTTACAACCTGTTGATTTACATTCGGTAATGAATGCCCTGAAACATGAGTGATACCCGTAAGGCGAGCCTGCCAAAGGCGATTTTTTTGATGGGGCCAACGGCCTCCGGTAAAACGGCACTCGCAATTGAATTGCGTAAAGTTTTGCCCATAGAGTTGATAAGCGTTGATTCCGCCCTTATTTACAAGGGGATGGATATCGGTACAGCCAAGCCCGATGCAGATGAATTACAGGCCGCGCCGCACCGATTACTGGATATTCGCGATCCGTCGCAAGCGTACTCCGCTGCGGATTTTCGTCGCGATGCGTTAGCCGAGATGGCCGACATCACCGCCGCGGGGCGTATCCCGTTGCTGGTGGGCGGCACAATGTTATATTTCAAAGCCTTGCTTGAAGGGCTGTCGCCGTTACCGTCGGCGGACCCGGAAGTCAGGGCCAGAATTGAGCAGCAGGCGGCAGAGCAGGGTTGGGACGCGTTACACCGACAGCTTCAGGACATCGATCCGGTGGCTGCGGCGCGTATTCATCCAAATGATCCGCAAAGACTTTCCCGGGCACTGGAAGTTTTTTTCATTTCGGGTAAAACTTTAACGGAACTGACGCAAACGTCAGGAGATGCTTTGCCGTATCAGGTGCATCAGTTTGCAATCGCCCCGGCGAGCCGTGAACTGCTCCATCAGCGAATTGAGCAGCGTTTTCATCAGATGTTAGCTTCAGGTTTTGAAGCAGAAGTCCGGGCGCTTTTTGCCCGTGGAGATTTGCATACGGATTTGCCTTCCATTCGTTGTGTAGGGTATCGCCAGATGTGGTCATACATTGAAGGTGAAATTTCATACGATGAAATGGTTTATAGAGGTGTTTGCGCCACGAGGCAGTTGGCGAAGCGACAGGTAACCTGGTTGCGTGGTTGGGAAGGGGTGCACTGGCTTGACAGTGAAAAGCCTGACCAGGCGCGAAACGAAGTATTACAGGTTGTTGGTGCTATCGCAGGCTGAATGTGTACAATTGAGACGTATCGTGCGCAATTTTTTCAGAATCGAAAGGTTCAAAGTACAAATAAGCATATAAGGAAAAGAGAGAATGGCTAAGGGGCAATCTTTACAAGATCCGTTCCTGAACGCACTGCGTCGGGAACGTGTTCCAGTTTCTATTTATTTGGTGAATGGTATTAAGCTGCAAGGACAAATCGAGTCTTTTGATCAGTTCGTGATCCTGTTGAAAAACACGGTCAGCCAGATGGTTTACAAGCACGCGATTTCTACTGTTGTCCCGTCTCGCCCGGTTTCTCATCACAGTAACAACGCCGGTGGCGGTACCAGCAGTAACTATCATCATGGTAGCAGCGCGCAGAATACTTCCGCGCAACAGGACAGCGAAGAAACCGAATAAGGTTTCGGGCTGTTTTTTTACACGGGGAGCCAGCGATCCTGCGTTCCCCGCTGATCTATTTAGAGGGTTATACGCTTGTTTGACCGTTATGATGCTGGTGAGCAGGCGGTACTGGTACACATCTATTTTACGCAAGACAAAGATATGGAAGACCTCCAGGAGTTTGAATCTCTGGTCTCTTCCGCCGGTGTCGAAGCATTGCAGGTGATTACCGGGAGCCGTAAAGCACCGCACCCGAAGTATTTTGTTGGTGAAGGTAAGGCAATCGAAATTGCCGAAGCCGTAAAAGCGACTGGCGCTGCGGTGGTGATTTTTGATCATGCTCTGAGCCCCGCCCAGGAACGTAACCTGGAACAGTTGTGCCAGTGTCTTGTAATCGACAGGACCGGTCTTATTTTAGATATTTTTGCTCAGCGTGCGCGCACCCATGAGGGTAAGTTGCAGGTTGAGCTGGCGCAGTTGCGCCATATGGCTACGCGTCTGGTCCGTGGCTGGACCCACCTTGAAAGGCAAAAGGGCGGGATTGGTTTGCGTGGTCCGGGTGAAACCCAGCTCGAAACCGACCGTCGTTTGCTGCGTAATCGCATTTTGCAAATACAGTCGCGCCTGGAAAAAGTTGAAAAGCAACGTGAGCAGGGGCGGCAGTCGCGCAAGAAAGCGGATGTCCCAACCGTATCACTGGTGGGATATACCAACGCCGGAAAATCCACCCTGTTCAACCAGATCACCGAAGCCCGGGTTTATGCAGCGGACCAGCTGTTTGCGACTCTGGACCCAACGCTGCGCCGCATAGACGTGGCGGACGTGGGTGAGACCGTGCTGGCGGATACCGTAGGGTTTATCCGCCATTTGCCGCACGACCTGGTGGCGGCATTTAAAGCCACCTTGCAGGAAACACGTCAGGCGACATTGCTGCTGCACGTTATTGATGCTGCAGATTTTCGTGTGCAGGAAAACATCGAGGCAGTCGACACGGTGCTCGAAGAGATCGATGCACATGAGATCCCGACCCTGCTGGTGATGAATAAAATCGATATGTTGGATGACTTTGAGCCGCGTATCGATAGAGATGAAGAGAATAAACCCATTCGCGTTTGGGTATCAGCGCAAACGGGGATTGGTATACCACAACTTTTTCAGGCTTTGACTGAGCGACTTTCCGGTGAGGTGGCGCAGCATACGTTGCGTTTGCCGCCGCAGGAAGGGCGATTGAGAAGCCGGTTTTATCAACTTCAGGCAATAGAAAAAGAGTGGATGGAGGAAGACGGCAGCGTAGGTCTGCAGGTTCGTATGCCGATCGTAGACTGGCGTCGCCTCTGTAAACAAGAACCGGCACTGGAAGACTATGTTGTCTGATCTGACGGATATGGCCTGAAGATTTTTTCGCCTCTATACCTTGTGGATTTTGTGCGGCAGGAAGGCGGCAAGTCCTGAAATCTCCAGGAGCATAGTCAACTATGTGACTGGAGTTGAGGGACGCAGCCAACGCATCGGCAGCGCAAAAGACGCAGGTATAGCATCGCATAACAAATATGGAGCACAAAAATGGCGTGGAATCAGCCCGGTAATAACGGACAAGACCGCGACCCCTGGGGAAGCAGCAAACCTGGCGGCAACCCTGAGGGAAATGGAAACAAAGGTGGTCGCGAGCAGGGGCCTCCCGATCTGGACGATATCTTCCGCAAACTGAGTAAAAAGCTCGGTGGTCTGGGTGGCGGTAAAGGTACTGGTTCTGGCGGCGGTAGTTCATCGCAAGGCCCGCGTCCGCAACTGGGCGGGCGAGTCTTTACTATCGCAGCGGCCGCCATCGTCATTATCTGGGCGGCTAGCGGTTTCTATACCATTAAAGAAGCGGAACGTGGCGTGGTGACACGCTTCGGTAAATTCAGCCATTTGGTTGAACCGGGTCTGAACTGGAAACCGACCTTTATCGATGAGGTGACACCGGTCAACGTTGAAGCCGTGCGTGAACTTGCCGCATCCGGCGTTATGCTGACCTCTGACGAAAACGTCGTGCGCGTCGAAATGAACGTACAGTACCGCGTGACCGATCCGCAGCGTTACCTGTTTAGCGTAACCAGTGCGGATGACAGTCTGCGTCAGGCAACTGACAGCGCCCTGCGTGGGGTTATCGGTAAATACACCATGGACCGTATCCTGACCGAAGGGCGTACCGTTATTCGTAGCGATACCCAGCGGGAACTGGAAGAAACAATCCGTCCGTACAACATGGGTATCACCTTGCTGGACGTCAACTTCCAGGCAGCACGTCCGCCGGAAGAAGTAAAAGCCGCGTTTGACGATGCTATCGCAGCACGTGAAAACGAACAGCAGTACATTCGTGAAGCAGAAGCGTACACCAACGAAGTTCAGCCGCGTGCAAACGGTCAGGCTCAGCGTATTCTGGAAGAAGCGCGTGCGTATAAGACTCAGACCATCCTGGAAGCACAGGGTGAAGTGGCTCGCTTCGCAAAAATTCTGCCGGAATATAAAGCCGCACCGCAAATTACCCGCGAGCGTCTGTATATCGAAACCATGGAAAAAGTGCTGAGCAATACCCGCAAAGTCCTGGTTAACGATAAAGGCAGCAATCTGATGGTTCTGCCGCTGGATCAAATGCTGAAAGGTGGTAGTGCGCCAGCAGCAAAGACTGACAGCAGTTCAAACCTGTTGCGTCTGCCGCCAGCAACGACTTCCAGCACTGGAGCAAGCAATACATCGTCCACCAGTCAGGGCGATATTATGGACCAACGCCGCGCGAATGCGCAGCGTAACGACTACCAGCGTCAGGGGGAATAACGATGCGTAAGTCAGTTATTGCGATTATCATCATCGTTCTGGTAGTTCTGTTCATGTCTGTCTTTGTGGTCAAAGAAGGCGAGCGCGGTATTACTCTGCGCTTTGGTAAAGTTCTGCGTGACGATGAAAACAAGCCGCTGGTCGTTGCACCAGGCCTGCACTTCAAGATTCCGTTTATTGAATCTGTGAAGATGCTCGATGCGCGTATTCAGACCATGGACAACCAGGCCGATCGCTTTGTTACCAAAGAGAAGAAAGACCTGATTGTTGACTCCTACATCAAGTGGCGTATCAGTGACTTTAGCCGTTACTACCTGGCAACGGGCGGTGGCGATGTTTCTCAGGCGGAAGTCCTGCTGAAACGTAAGTTCTCTGACCGTCTGCGTTCTGAAATTGGTCGTCTGGACGTGAAGGACATCGTTACCGATTCCCGCGGTCGTCTGACCCTGGAAGTTCGTGACGCGCTGAACTCCGGTTCTGCTGGCACGGAAGATGAAGTGGCGACTCCAGCAGCAGATAGCGCGATTGCCGAAGCGGCTGAACGTGTTCAGGCTGAAACGAACGGTAAAGTACCGGTCATCAACCCGAACAGTATGGCGGCGCTGGGTATTGAAGTTGTCGATGTGC
>OJSN01002259.1_pt1 | contig 11399 bp, 6 predicted proteins | sample 1599421 | NCBI WGS metagenome assembly OJSN01 (sample SAMN04168659, study PRJEB22393) | human gut metagenome | biome: human gut microbiome; feature: stool | host: Homo sapiens | collected 2014-05-12
GTGCAGCTGTTCTGCGCCGACAGCATCGATGCCGAGAGTCTGCTGGCCGGGGACACAGCTCCCCGCCGCCGGGCCGAGATGCAGGAAAAGTATTTCAATTACCTGACAAGCGAGCTGGCTCCCCGCATCCTGACCCTGAACGGTGCCAAAAAGGACACCCTGCTCTGGGCGGTGGGCGTGGACACCGGTGCGTATCAGGCAGTGAACTGCCGCCTGCGCCGCCCCGAGGTGTTCGCGGGTGCCATCGGCCTTTCCGGCCTGTACGATGTGAGCCGTTTCCTGGGCAATGCAGCAGATGACCTGGTCCTGCGCAATGCCCCCCTGGCCTATCTGGCAGAGGAGGGCCTTGTGGACAAGAAGCTGCTGGCAAAGGCTGAGGAGAATTCCCTTCTCCTCTGTGCCGGTCAGGGCAGCTACGAGGGCGACGCGCTGGTGGACACCCAGGCCATGGCCGATGCACTGACCGACTGCGGCCTGCCCGTGCATCTGGAAGTGTGGGGCAGCGATGTCTCCCACGACTGGTACTGGTGGGGCAAAGAGCTGAATCTCTTTGCCGCCCGTGTGTTCGGCTGATGGAGGTGGAGGATGCCTGAATTCATTCTTGGTGCGCGCGGCCACGATTTTGGCCGCCATGACCCCGAGACCCTCTTTTCCTCCATCGGGCAGGCAGGCTTTGCCTGCACCCAGCTGGCCTTTCCCAAGGCGGTGGAGGGCGTAAAGAGCTATGACGATGTGACTCCTGCGCTGGTGGAGCGGGCAAGAGCGGCTGCGGCAGCATCCGGCGTGGGCATTGCCGTGGACGGCACCTATGTGGAGCTGAGCTATGTCGACGAGGACAAGCGCCGTGCCGAGGTGGCAAAGGTGCTGAGCCAGATCCCTGTTGCCAAGGCGCTGGGTGCAGGCTGCATGGGCAGCGAGACCACCAACATGGCCAAACAGCCCGGTGTGACCCGGAAGGAGGCACAGGAAGCGCTCCTGCGCAGTCTGGGCGAGATCCTGCCTGCCTGCGAAGAGCAGGGAGTGCTCTTTGCCGTGGAGTGCGTCTACTACCACGCCATGAATACCCCCGAGGCAGTGCGGATGGTGCTGGACACCATGGCAAGCCCCAACCTGCGCGTCATCTGCGATTTTGCCAACTATGTGGGCCCGGAGGCCGCGTCTGTGGATGCACAACGCTGCATCTGGGATAAGGTGGGCAGCTGGTATGGCGACAAGATCACGGCGGTCCATTTCAAGGGCCAGAATTTCCAGCCGGACGGCACCCTCTACTCCACCAGCCTCGAGGACTCCTGTGTGGACTACAGGGGCGGCTTCGAGATGCTGCGCGCCCTGCCCCAGCCTGTTCTTCCCGTCCTGCGGGAAGAGGCTGTCCCGGCCCGCGCCGCCAGCGATATTGCGTTCATGAAGAGCCATTTCTGAAGCTTCCGAAATAAAAAATAAGAGGCTACTGGCCTCAACCTCTCCGTCACGGCTTCCGCCGTGCCACCTCCCCTATCGAGGGGAGGCTTTGGCATCGCAGAAAGCTTTTCCTCTTCGCCAGAGGCTCCCCTCGGTAGGGGAGCTGTCTGCGAAGCAGACTGAGAGGTTGAGACCGTCTCACAAAATAAATGTGGGACGGTCTCTTTTCTTTTTGCATTTTTCTCGTTGTATCCAACTGTTTGTGAGAGATGCACAAATATATCGGATTCGATTTGTGAGAGCAAAACCGAATATCCACACCATTCGACCGATTATCGCAACGGTCTTGCGAAAGGAAAAGTCTTTGATAAAATAATAGCGAAAGACAGAAAAACGACCGCACAACAGAGAAAACGCTACAGATACACGGGAGGAAAACGAATGCGAAGCATCGCCAAGCTCATGCAGGACTGGCAGTTCACCGGGCCGGACGGCAAGACCACTCTGGTGGAGCTGCCCCACACTTGGAACGCAAAAGACGGCCAGGACGGCGGCAACGATTATTGGCGCGGCACCTGCACCTACAGCACCACCTTTGCCGCTCCGGCGTTCGACGCAGCTTCGCAGGAAGTCTGGCTGCAGTTCGAGGGCGTCAATTCCAGCGCCAAAGTTCTGCTGAACGGCAGGAACATCTGCACCCACGACGGCGGCTACTCCACCTTCCGTGTCCATGTCTCCGACCTGCTGGCAAAAGACAACCAGCTCACCGTCGAGGTGGACAACAGCATCAACGACCGCATCTACCCCCAGAAGGCGGACTTTACATTCTACGGCGGCATCTACCGCGACATCAGCCTGATGGTGGTCAGCAGGAACCACATCGCGCTGGGCCACTTCGGCGACACCGGCGTCAAGATCACCCCCGCCCTCAAGGACGGCAAGGCTGACATCCGGGTCGAGACCCTCGTGGAAGGCGAGGGCGCTGTCTCCGTCGAGCTGCAGGACGCAGCCGGAAGCATCGTGGCCAGGGCTGAGGGCGCAGACGCTCAGCTCCACCTCGACGCTCCCCACCTCTGGGACGGCGTGAAGGACCCCTACCTCTACACCTGTGTCGTCCGCCTGAGCAGCGACGGCACCGTGGTGGACGAAGTTTCCACCCGCGTGGGTCTGCGCACCTTCTCGGTGGACTCCAGGAACGGCTTCTTCCTCAATGGCCGTCCCTATCCGCTCCACGGCGTCTCCCGCCATCAGGACCGCAAGGGTGTGGGCAACGCCATCACCCGCGAGATGCACGATGAGGATATGGCCCTCATCCGGGAGCTGGGTGCCAACACCGTCCGGCTGGCCCACTACCAGCACGACCAGTACTTCTACGACCTCTGTGACCAGTACGGCATGGTGGTCTGGGCTGAGATCCCCTACATCTCCGAGCACCTGCCCAATGGCCGCGCCAACACCATCAGCCAGATGAAGGAGCTCATCTGCCAGAACTACAACCACCCCTGCATCGTCTGCTGGGGCGTCTCCAATGAGATCACCATCTCCACTAAGGACAAGGCCGACATGCTCGACAATCACCGCGAGCTGAACGACCTGTGCCACAAGATGGACTCCACCCGCCTGACCACGCTGGCCTGCTACGCCATGTGCGGCCCCTTCAACCCGGTGGCCCACATCACCGACCTCGTCAGCTGGAACCTCTATCTCGGCTGGTATGTGCCGGGCCTGTTCCTGAACGACCTGTGGATGGACTTCTTCCATCTGGTCTACCCGGGCCGTCCTCTGGGCTTCTCCGAGTACGGTGCCGAGGGTATGCCGAACCTCCACAGCTCGAAGCCCCGCCGCGGCGACCACACCGAAGAGTATCAGGCAAAGTATCACGAGTACATGCTCCGCTGCTTTGACCGGCATAAGTGGATGTGGGCGACCCACGTCTGGAATATGTTCGACTTTGCAGCCGACGCCCGCGACCAGGGCGGCGAGCCGGGCATGAACCATAAGGGCCTCGTCACCTTCGACCGGAAGACCCGGAAGGACAGCTTCTACCTCTACAAGGCATGGTGGAGCGACGAGAACTTTGTCCACATCTGCTCCAAGCGGTTCACCGACCGCACGGAGAGGGAGATGGAAGTGAAGGTCTACTCCAACCAGAAGTCCGTCGCCCTCTACGTCAACGGCGAGAAGGCCGGCGAGCAGACCGGCGAGCACGTCTTCAGCTTCCGTGTGCCGCTGACCGGCGAGATCGAAGTCAGGGCTGTGGCCGGTGACTGCACCGACACCGCTTCCTTCCGTCATGTGGACACCCCGAATCCCAGCTACAAGCTGGTCAAGACCAAGTCCAAAAGTGCAAACTGGGTCTGATTTGTGAAACATTCCGCCGACCGGCGGTTGTTATAGAAAAAAGGAGGAGAATCCGTGAAAAACACCAAACCGAAAGTACGGCTGTGGTCTGTTCTCACCGGTCTGACGGCTATCCTGACCGTCGCTGCCATCGTGGGCAACATCATCGCAAACCAGTACGCTACCACCCTCAACGTCGCTCTGAATGCATCTACCTATAAGATCATCCACGGCGAGAATACCGGCGATACCGAATACTTCAAGAAGGGCTTTGCTTCCGATGAGGAGCGTGAGGCTTACGAGGCCGAACTGTGCGCGACGGTCGAGGCCGAGGGCGCAGCTCTGCTGAAGAACGAGAACAATGCCCTGCCTCTGGCCAGCGGCGCTAAGGTCAGCCTGTTTGGCCACGGCTCTGTGGACCTGATGTACGGCGGCACCGGCTCCGGCTCTGTCGATACCAGCAAGGCTCCCAACCTCAAGCAGGCTCTGGAAGCTCAGGGCATCACCATCAACCAGACTCTGTGGGATCTGTACAGCTCTGACTCCATGATGAGCAAGTACAGCCGCATGACCCCCGCTTCCATCTCCGATACTCTGGAGGCGAACACCCAGTACGCTGTCAACGAGGCTCCCTGGAGCGCTCTGTCCAGCGCTGAGTCCAGCTTTGCTGAGTACGGCGACGCTGCGATCGTGGTCCTCTCCCGCTCCGGCGGTGAGGGCGCAGACCTTCCCAGCGGCGAGAATGGCACCAGCGACAGCTGGATCTCCGGTCAGGAGGGCGACGGCAACTACCTCGCTCTGTCTGCTGAAGAGATCGAGCTGCTGCAGAACCTGAAGGCTCTGAAGGACAACGGCACCTTCAAGAAGATTGTCGTCCTCATCAACAGCTCCAACGCCATCGAGCTGGACTTCCTCAACCCCGAGATCTGCGGTGAGGACTACGGCATCGACGCTGCGATGTGGATCGGCGACGTGGGCCAGACCGGCATCAACGGTGTGGGCCAGCTGCTGTCCGGCGCTGTCACCCCCTCCGGCTCTCTGGTCGATACCTATCTGTACGACAACATGGCAAACCCCGCTATGTACAACTTCTACACCCAGGCTTACCCCAACGCAGCAGAGTACAACCTGCTGACCGAGGGTGCTGACGTGCAGGGTATGTACAGTGTCTACCAGGAAGGCATCTACCTGGGCTACCGTTACTTCGAGACCCGTTACGAGGATGTCGTCATGGGTACCGCCAAGGCTGGCGATTACAACTGGGCGACCACCGTTGCTTACCCCTTCGGCTACGGCGACAGCTACACCACCTTCGCATACTCCAACTTCAATGTGACCGAGTCTGACGATGCCTTCACCGTCACCCTGAAGGTCACCAACACCGGCAAGACCTTCTCCGGCAAGGAGACCGTCCAGATCTACTTCCAGTCTCCCTACACCGCTTACGACAAGGCAAACGGCATCGAGAAGGCTGCTGCTGAGTTGTGCGGCTTCGCAAAGACCGACGTGCTGGCTCCCGGCGCTTCTGAGAACGTGACCATCACTGTCCCGAAGAGCGAGCTGCGCACCTACGACGCGAACAACGCCAAGACCTACATCGTGGACGCCGGTGACTACTACTTCACCGCTGCCACCGATTCCCACAACGCAGTCAACAACATCCTGGCTGCCAAGGGCTATACCGTCGGGAACACCAATGGCCGCATGACCGAGGACGGCAGCACCGACCTGGTCTGGAAGTGGACCAACGACACCCTCGACACCACCACCTTCTCCACCGGCGCAAATGGCACCGCCATCACCAACCTGTTTGACGAGTCCGACCCCAACAAGAGCAGCAATGCTCCCGGCAGTGTGACCTGGATGAGCCGCTCCGACTGGACCGGCACCATCCCCACTGCTCCCGCACAGCTGACCGCCAACGAGACTCTGGCTGCAAGCCTCGCCTTCACCAAGTACGACGGCTCTGAGGCCAACAGCGTCGAGATGCCCACTCTGGGCGCCAAGAACGGCCTGACCCTCGCTTCCATGATCGGCAAGGACTTCGATGATCCTGAGTGGGATACCCTGCTGGACCAGCTGACCTACAGCGAGATGGTCAACACCATCACCCTCGGCTTCCACAACACCGCAGCCGCTGCCTCCATCGGCAAGACTGCTACCAAGGACGAGAACGGCCCTCAGGGTCTGACCGCTGCCCTGACCGGTGGTGCATCCGCAATGTGCTACACCTCCGAGGACGTCATGGCTGCTACCTTCAATGTTGACCTCATCAACGAGGTCGGCAGGTGCATCGGCGAGGACTGCCTGGCCATGGGTTACTCCGGCCTGTACGGCCCCGGCATCAATATGCACCGCACCGCTTACTCCGGCCGTAACTTCGAGTACTACTCTGAGGACCCGTTCGTGGCTGGCACCATCTGCGCTGCTGAGGTGCAGGGCATCCAGTCCAAGGGTGTCTACGTCTACCTGAAGCACGTCGCCCTGAACGACTCCGAGACCAGCCGCCGCGGTGTCAACACCTGGCTGAACGAGCAGACCGCTCGTGAGATCTATCTGGAAGTCGCTGACAAGGCCATCACCGATGGCGGCGCCTGGAGCGTCATGACCGGCTTCAACCGCTGGGGTGCTACCTGGTGCGGCGCGAACGCCAACCTGCTGACCGGCTTCCTGCGCGGCGAGCTGGGTATGCGCGGCATGTGCATCACCGACTTCTCCGGTTCCAGCCAGTACATGGACCTGGTGGACGGCCTCATCGCCGGCTCTGACATCTGGGACAGCCCGATGCCCAAGATCCACACCACCAAGGCTGCAAACTATGAGAACGATGCTTACATCGTCACTCAGATGCGCAATGCGATGCACCACATCCTCTACACCGTGGTCAACTCCAACGCCATGAACGGCTGGGCTTCCACCGATACCCTGAAGACCATCACCCCGTGGTGGCAGACCGCCATCTATGCGCTCATCGCCGTGCTGGCCGTCCTGACCATCCTGTGCGCATGGCAGCTGAGCAAGGCCCTCAAGGCTAAGAAGAGCATGGTCGATACCGCTCCCGCAGCGGACCAGAAGTAATTCCGGCGCAGATTTCCGCAACTGTTAAGAACAAATGGCAGCCTGTCCCCCAGAACGGCGGGCAGGCTGCCGTTTTTTATAAGAAAAAAGGAGACACCGCAAATGGGTGAACAAACCGCAAAGGCGCCGGGCCTGAACCGCGCCAAGACCTACCAGCTGGTGCTGTTCCCGCTGAACAACGGCGCAACGAACGTGTACTATGTGCTGGTGCTTTCCTACATCGCCACCTTCGGCAGCAAGGTGCTGGCCCTGTCCATGATCTTCGCTTCGGTCATGGTCACCGGTATGCGCCTGTTCGACGCCATCACCGACCCCATCATCGGCGCCCTGATGGACCGCACCAACGGCAAGTTCGGCAAGTTCCGGCCCTTCATGGTCATCGGCAACCTCATCATGGCAGCCAGCATCCTCGTGCTGTACTGCCTGACCCCGCTCATCCCCGCCAGCTCGATGGGCCTGCGCTATGCGGCTTTCGTGGCTCTGTACGCAGTCTGGGTCATCGGCTACACCTTCCAGACCAGCTGCACCCGTTCCGGCCAGACCGTTCTGACCAACGACCCCAAGCAGCGCCCCCTGTTCACCATTTTCAACACCGTCGGCTCTCTGCTGGGCATGGGTGCGATGCAGTTCTTCGCCCCCATCCTCGCCAAAAACTATGAGGGCGGCTACGCCTCTGCCGGTTTCTTCCGCACCCTGGCTCCTGTGGGCATCGTCATCTCCATCCTCCTCACCATTCTGGCCATCATCGGCATCTGGGAGAAGGACCAGCCCAAGTACTTCGGCATCGGCGGCGAGGTCAGCGAGAAGGTCAAGCTGCACGAGTACGTCCAGATCATCAAGAACAATAACCCCATGCAGCGTCTGATGGTGGCTGGTGCCGGCTGCAAGCTGGCTCTCTCCATCGCCACCAACACCACCGTCCTGTGTATGCTGTACGGCTGCATGATGGGCAACTATGACGGCCTGTACCTGCCCATGATGGTGCTGGGCTACGTCTTCAGCGTGCCCTTCTTCCTGCTCACCGTCCGCACCAGCCAGAAGGAGGGCCAGAAGGCCAGCCTGATGAAGTACGTCAGCGTGGCATTCATCTGCTACATCGGCGTGCTGGTGCTGCTGCTGTTCTGGGGCCGCAGCGACGCCTTCACCCTGTCCATCATGGGGGACAACGGCCTGTCCATCAACCTCTACACCATCCTCTTCATCGCATTCTTCGGCATCGGCTACGGCGCATACTACGCCACCGCCGATATGCCCATCCCCATGGTCGCCGACTGCTCCGACTATGAGACCTACCGCAGCGGCAACTACATCCCCGGCATCATGGGTACGCTGTTCAGCCTGGTGGACAAGCTGGTGTCCAGCCTGTCCGCTACCGTCGTGGGCATCGCTGTGAGCTTCATCGGCCTCGAGAGCCTGCCCACCCAGTACGACTCCTACACCCCCGGTATGAACTGGGTGGTCATCGTGCTGTTCTGCATCATCCCGATGGTGGCCTGGGCCGCTACCCTTATCGCCATGAAGGGCTACACCCTGACCGGCGAGAAGATGAAGGAGATCCAGGCGGTCAACGCCTGCCGCCGCGACGCTGTGGCAAGCGGCATGAAGCTGGAAGAGGCCATGACCAAGTGGCAGAGCATGGACCAGCTGCCCGCTGAGTACCGCAGCTGAGCCTGTAAAGAGGAAGAACATGGAACAGAATGTACTGAACACGGACCTGACCGGCAAGGTGGCCGTCGTCACGGGCGCAAGCGGCACCCTGTGCTCCATCTTCGCCAGGGCTCTGGCCCGGGCGGGCGCAAAAGTCGCCCTGCTGGGCCGCAATATGGAGAAGCTCAAGGCTCTGGCCGACGAGATCGAGGCCGAGGGCGGCATCGCCAGGGGCTACACCTGCAACGTCATGAACAAGGCCAACTGCCTGCAGGTGGCTGAGGACGTGATGGCAGAGCTTGGCCCCTGCGATATTCTGGTGAACGGTGCCGGCGGCAACAACGCCCGCGCCAACACCGACAAAGAGTATTTCGAGATGGCTGATCTCGAGGACGATACCGTGACCTTCTTCGACCTCGACGAGAGCGGCGTAGAGATGGTGTTCAACCTGAACTTCATCGGCACCCTGCTGCCCACGCAGGCCTTTGCCCGGCAGATGGTGGGCCGCCCCGGCTGCAACATCATGAACATCTCCAGTATGAACGCCTACCTGCCCCTGACCAAGATCCCGGCCTACTCCGGCTCCAAGGCTGCCGTCACCAACTTCACCCAGTGGCTGGCAGTGCACTTCAGCAAGGTGGGCATCCGGGTCAACGCCATTGCCCCGGGCTTCTTTGCCAGCGAGCAGAACGCACGGCTCCTCTACAACGAGGACGGCACCCCCACCGCCCGCACCGAAAAGATCCTGGCTGCCACCCCTATGGGCCGCTTCGGCGACAGCGAAAAGGATCTGGTGGGTGCCCTGCTGTTCCTGCTGAACAACGAGGCTGCCGGCTTCATCACCGGTATCTGCCTGCCCATTGACGGCGGCTTCTCCGCCTACTCTGGTGTCTGATGAGGGCCCCGGCCTGAGCCGCAGACCCTGAGAGAAACAATAAGAGCCCTGGGGCTGCAATTTTCTGCAGCCCCAGGGCTCTTTCTCGTTTTTACAGACCGGCCAGCAGGATGGCCAGCACGGCTTTCTGCACATGGAGACGGTTCTCGGCCTCGTCAAAGATCTCGTCGGCGTGCTCTTCAAAGACAGCGGTGGAGATCTCCTCGCCCCGGTGCGCAGGCAGGCAGTGGAGGAGCATGGCATCGGGCTTTGCCCCCTCCATCAGCCTGCTGGTCACCTGAAAGCCCGCGAAATCCCGCAGACGGCGCTCACTTTCGGGGGTACCGGGGGCCGTGTTCCATGCAGAGGTCACCACCACATCGGCATCCTTCACACCCTCGGCGGGGTCGGTGAGCAGGTGAAACTTTTCGCCATACTTGTGGGCGAACATCAGCACGTCGGCGGCAGGGCGGTAGCCCTCGGGGCAGACACAGGTCACACGCATCCCTGCCAGCAGGCCGCCTACGATGAGGCTGTTTGCCATGCTGCAGCCATCCCCGATGAAGCAGAGCTTCTGGCCCTCCAGCGTGCCCCGGCGTTCCCGGATGGTCATCAGGTCGGCCAGCACCTGGCAGGGATGGGCATAGTCAGTCAGGCCGTTGATCACGGGCACACCGGCCAGCTCGGCAAACTCTTCCAGATCACACTGGCGGTAGGTGCGCCAGACCACGCAGTCGTAGTAGCGGCCCAGCACCCGGGCGGTGTCCTTGAGGGGCTCGCCCCGGCCGGACTGCAGCTCGGTGGCGGCGTTCATGTAATTGCCCAGACCGCCCAGCTGGTAGACACCCACCTCAAAGCTGGTGCGGGTGCGGGTGGATGCCTTGGAGAACATCAGAGCCACCGTTTTGCCCGCCAGCAGTGCACCGCTGACAAGCTTGATGCGCTCCGGCTCCAGCACGGCGCAGTTCTGGTGCCTGGCCCACTCATCCACGGCAAACACACCGTTGGCATCGGTGGCCGTGGTAATGACCGGCACCGCACCGCAGACCGCCGCCAGCGCCCGGACCAGATCGTTGGCCCCGCCCAGATGCCCCGAAAGGATCGGCACCGCAAAATGACCACACTCGTCCAGCACCACCACGGCAGGGTCCACCGCCTTGCTCCGGCAGTGGGGCGCAATGGCCCGCACCGCTATGCCCACAGCCCCCACAAAGATCAGGGCATCCGCATGGGCGAACTGCTCTGCAGCCCAATCGGCAAGGCCGGGCCCGCCATGGCCGCAGCGGTCTACGGTGCCGGGCAGGGCACCGGCCAGCTTTTGGGCCAGCGCCAGCCCTTTTTCCGTAAAGGCGAGATAGGCGCGGGTCACTGGTCTGCCCCCTTGCGGAACTCCGTCGTAAAGGTTGGGTCGTAGAGCTTGCTCCGCTCATACCGGGTGCCCAGAAATTCCCCCACCACGATGAGCGCCGTCTTGGTGATGCCGTTGGCGCGGGTGCTCCCGGCCAGCGTGCCCACGGTGCAGCGCACCACCTTCTGCTCCGGCCAGCTGGCCTTATAGACCACGGCGGCAGGAGTCTCCGGCGTGTAGGCTCCGCCTGCCAGCAGGGCCTGCTGCACCTTGTCGATGAGGCCGATGGAAAGGAAGATCACCATGGTTGCCCCATGGGCGGCAAGGCTGGCCAGCTTCTCCTTTTCCGGCACCGGGGTGCGCCCCTCCATCCGGGTGATGATCACGGTCTGGCTGATGGTGGGCAGGGTGTACTCGGCGTTCAGCGCCGCCGCCGCCCCGCAAAAGCTGGACACGCCGGGGGTATCATCGTAGGGGATGCCATCCGCATCCAGTGCGTCCATCTGCTCCCGGATGGCCCCATACAGGCAGGGGTCGCCGGTGTGGAGCCGCACGGTGGTCCTGCCTGCGGCTTCCACCCGGCGCATCACGTCCAGCACCTGTTCCAGTGTCATCTCGGCGCTGTTGTAAACGGCACTCTCCGGCTTCGCCAGCCCCAGCAGAGCCGGGTTGACCAGACTGCCCGCATAAATGATGCAATCAGCCTCCTGCAGC
>OJSN01002261.1_pt1 | contig 11392 bp, 10 predicted proteins | sample 1599421 | NCBI WGS metagenome assembly OJSN01 (sample SAMN04168659, study PRJEB22393) | human gut metagenome | biome: human gut microbiome; feature: stool | host: Homo sapiens | collected 2014-05-12
TTCATCCTCCAACAGGGCAATCTGGAACATTAAAATATCGGCATCCTGCCCGCAGGCGTGCTGCTGCAGGCGGTTCAGTTCATCTTTTGCCAGCACAATGGCAGCTTCGTACAGGGCACGCTCCCGGAACGGGTCGCACACAATGCGGTGCAGGCCCGCCGCACCGCGGTCAATGCGAACAACAGGGCCGACTGTTAAGCCATCGGACACTGCCAATCCCTGAAAAGTTTGCATGTTGTCCTCCTTGTTGAACCTTCTTGTCTGTGCAGTCTCACAGGAATTTTGCCGACGGCATTTTGCTTAAAGTATGGCTGACCAGCGCGGTAACAAAGTCTTCCGGCACGGCTGTTGCCATGGCGGCTTCGCCAAGGATATTGCCCTCTTCCCGGCCAAGCAGGGTCTTATAGCGGTCCGCGGGGTCTTTATCGCACTGACCCATAAAAGTCAGGGCCAGCAGTTTGGGGGTATAGGGTACTTCACTCGGCACATCCACCATCTCCGCCGCTAGTTCCAGCGGGGCAATCGCGCCGCGGGTGGGGGCGGTCAAATTTTCGGAGAACGCCGCCGGGTAATGCTTATGCTGGCGAGCCAGTGCTTCGGTCAGCGCCAGGGTCGGCGCGCGGGAGATTGCCGCGCTCAGCTGGGCCTGGTATTCAGCGGCAAAGTCCTGCATAAAGCTGTTTTCATCGGGCAGAATGCCATACGCCGTACCGCCCAGGCGGCCAAATTCCCGCATGGTATCCATATAGCCCAGGGCAATGTTTTTGGCGGCACGCACACCGTCAAAATCAAACAGCGGCCCCAAGTCCCAATGGCTGCGGATGATGCGGGTAGGCAGACCGGTCAGGTTGGGGCGGGTCAGCCCAACGCCATCCACATCCACGCCGATCAGCTCGGTTGCCCCCATTTTGGCGGCCAGCTCCAGCGGCATATTGTCCCGCCAGCCGCCGTCAATGTACTTTACCCCGTCAATCTCATAGGGACGCAGCGCCGGGAAGCAGGCGGAAGAGGCCAGCATATAATCTTTCAGCTGCCCCTGCGGGATATCATCCAGCGTACACTGCACGCTGCGCAGGGTGTTCATTTCGGTAATCACCAAACCGTACTTGATGTGGGATGCCCGGATGGCGTTCTCGTCCATGTACTGGTCAATGGTCTGACCCAGCGGTTCGGTGTTCAGCCCGCCGCCGCGCAGAGTTTCCAACAAGAAATTACGCAGTTCCTCCGGCGTTTTGCCCTCTGGCAGTTCCAACACGCCGTGGTTATCCAGGCTGCGCCACAGGTCTGCCGCTTCGTTCACCTTGCCCATCACAAACAGTGCTGCGTTCAGGCTGCCCACACTGGCACCAGTGATCACATCCGGCAGCCAGCCAAGTTCCATCAGTGCCTGATACACACCAACCTGATAACTTCCCTTTGCGCCGCCGCCCGCAAGCACCAGCCCGCGCACGGTATCATGTTCTTCTGCCATATCCTGCACCTCCCGGTTGTATCCCTCTATCTCAAATTGGTATCACTTATATCAAATGGGTATTACTTTCATGAATCACGCTTATTATAGCATACCCAGCCTGTAAAAGCATATATTATTTTGCCGAATTTATTTACCTCCTTGCAACCAGATTCTTAAAAGTGTATCATAAAAACAGCAGAGTTTATTTTTTGATTCCCCTCATACTGGTTTACCTGCTAGATTGGGCAGCACAGTAATCCAATCATTTTTCATCATCTTGCACACTGTGTTCGCCCATTAGGAAAAGGAGTTTATATTTTCATGAAAGATACCGCAAAAAAGCCGATCCTTGTCATTATGGCAGCCGGCATGGGCAGCCGGTTCGGTGGCCTGAAGCAGATCGAGGCCGTTGGCCCCGCCGGGGAAGCGATTCTGGATTACAGCCTGTTCGATGCCCACCGCGCCGGGTTTGAAACGGTCGTGTTCATCATCAAGCACGCAATCGAAGACGCGTTCAAATCCACTGTGGGTGCCCGCGCCGAAAAGGCCGGGCTAAATGTGCGCTATGCGTATCAGGAGCTGGATATTCTGCCGGAAGGTTTTACCGTGCCGGAGGGCCGCATCAAGCCGTGGGGCACCGCCCATGCCATTTTGTCTGCTGCCGATGCGATTGATGCGCCGTTCGCTGTCATCAATGCCGATGATTATTACGGCCGCACCTGCTTTGAGCTGATCTACAATTACCTGAGCGCCGGGCACACCGGCCCGAAATATCCTTGGGTGATGGTGGGGTATCTTTTGGGCAACACGGTCAGCACCAACGGTTCCGTCAGCCGTGGTGTCTGCGTAACAGATGCTGACGGAAATCTTGACACGGTAACGGAGCGCACCCGCATTGAAACTTATGATAGTGGTATCCATTACACGGAAGACGGCGGCGAGACCTGGGTGGACCTGCCCGCGGATACGGTCGTTTCGATGAACATGTGGGGCTTTACCCCGGATTTCATCACCGAGGCCAAAGCCGGGTTTGTAGATTTTCTGCGCAGCAGCCTGCCGGGCAACCCGCTCAAGTGCGAGTATTACCTGCCCACCGTGGTAACGGAAGCGCTGGAAACCGGCAAAGCGGAAGTAAAGGTGCTGACCACCCCGGACAAGTGGCACGGCATTACCTACCGTGAGGACAAACCGGAGCTGGTTGCCGCCCTGGCCGCCATGCACGCCAGCGGTTTTTACCCGAAAGAGCGGCTGTTTTAATTACGGGGGATTTTTCAGCCTTTCTTGAACGAAAGGCTTCGGCGTAAGGACTTTAATAATAGCAGAACATCATATGATCTTATTGTGGCGTGCAAGCGCATCTGTAGGGAACGGTCTATCTCCGGCCTGAGAGCCGGGATTTTCAATCCCGGTTGCAGGGTTGCGAGCCAGAAAATCACATTTGAGTTTACGAAAATGTAATGGAGAGCAATGCAAAACCCAGTGGGTTTTGCAACTGCACGAGCGAGTTTGCATTGCAAACTGACGGGCATTGCCCGTCAAGCGTGCCTCCGAAACGCGCCTGCGGGCGCAGTAACCGTTCCGGAGCTTAAATTTGCCCTCTTTACTACCTCACAAAATACTTTTCTTGAACCATTTGAAACGCTTCTAACGCTTTTATTGATATTTTTCATTTGCCGAATATTCTTATCATCCCCTATCTTCCCTTTTCCCCCCTCAAACCAAAAACATCCCCGTTCCCTGCCGGTTTCACCCGGCAAAGGGAACGGGGATGCTTTTTACAGATTCAAACCCAATCAGCAATCACGCTGCATCAAGCAGGCTCACCGGCAACGGCGGGCTGGCCATCAACCCAATGGATAACCTTCTTGGGGCACTTGGTAACACAGGTGCCGCAGGAGGAGCACTTGGCGTAATCGATAACAGCAACATTATTGACCAGGGTAACGGCCTGCTGCGGGCAGTTGCGCACGCACATGCCGCAGGCAATGCAGCCTGCCTTGCAGGCTTTCATCACAGCGGGGCCCTTGTCCTTGTTGGAGCACAGCACCGCGGGCTGCGGGGCCATCGGCTTCAGGCTGATGACATGGTGCGGGCAGGCTGCCACACAGGCGGAGCAGCCGGTGCACTTTTCGCGGTCCACAACAGCGCTGCCGTTTACCACATGGATAGCGTCAAATTGGCAGGCGCGGGTGCAGTCGCCATAACCCAGGCAGCCAAATGCACAGGCGCTGGGACCACCGGCAATGGCAGCAGCAGCGGCACAGGTGGGAATGCCGTGGTATTCAAAGCGGGTGCCACAGTTGCCGTTGCCGCCGTTGCAGTTTACAACAGCGTGCAGGGCCGGGCCGCTGGCGCTCTCAGTGCCCATAATGGCGTTGACAGCCTCGGTGGCTTTGGCACCGCCGGGGGCGCACTTATTGGTGGGTGCGCCGTTTTCAACAATCGCTTTTGCATAGTCAGCACAGCCGGCATAGCCGCAGCCGCCGCAGTTGGCGCCTGCAAGGCATTCGGTGATCTGCGCAATGCGCGGGTCTTCGTACACAGCCATAAACTTGGAAGCCAGCACCAGAATAATGCCGCCCGCCAAGCCCAGAACAACAAGCACGATGACGGCGAAGGCAATACTATTCATCGATTTCTCCCCCTTACATCAGTGCGGCGATGATGTTTTCTACCAGACCGCCAAAGCCCATAAAGCTCATGGCAGTAATGGCAGCAGACACCAGCGTGATAGGCAGGCCCTTAAAGCTTTCCGGCGGGTTGGAGCGCTCCACGCGCTGGCGAACGCCGCAGAACAGCAGCATGGCAACCAGGAAGCCCACACCTGCACCGGCGGCGCAGATCAAAGCCTCGGCATAAGCCATACCAAAGCCCTGTGCCTCATAAACCTTGGTGTAATCCTGCACAGCCAGGATGGTCACGCCCAACACACAGCAGTTGGTGGTGATCAGCGGCAGGTACACGCCAAGGGACTGATACAGTGCATGAACGTAACGCTTCAGCACAATTTCGATCAGCTGGACCAACACAGCGATGACCAGAATAAAAATGACCGTCTGCATATAGCCCAGGCCGTTGGCATCCAGCAAAAAGATCTGCAGCGGGAAGGTAACAGCGGTTGCGATCACCATGACTGCAATAACAGCCGCGCCCATACCAACGGAGGAATCCAGCTTTTTGGAAACGCCCAGGAACGGGCAGATGCCAAGGAACTGGACCAGAACATAGTTATTAACAAGGATCATGCTAAAGAAGATGGTAGCAAAGGTTGCAACAGTCTGGCTCATTCCTTAGCACCCCCTTCCTCGGTTTTTGCTTTGTCGATTTCTTCCAGCATCACATCACCGCAGGTTTTGCGCTCAATGGGCTTGTTCAGCTTCTTTTCAATGTACACACACAATGCCATCAGGCAGCCGAACACGAAGAAACCGCCGGGGGCCTGGTTCATCAGGCTCATGCGGTCAATGCTTTCCGGGATGATGGTAATTCCCATCCAGGTGCCGTTGCCCAAAATCTCACGCACAGAGGACATGAGCAGCATAGTCAGGATGTAGCCGCAGCCCATGCCCAGGCCATCCAGTGCAGAATCCACAACGCTGTTCTTGCAGGCAAACATCTCGGCACGGCCCAAAATGATACAGTTGACAACGATCAAGGCCAGGAACACGCCCAAAGATTTGTACAGTGCGGGCACATAAGCCTGCAGTACCATCTGAACGATGGTAACGAAGGTTGCAATGATAACAATGTAGCACGGCAGATGCACTTTGGCCGGAATGACCTTGCGCAGTGCCGAAATAACGATGTTAGAGCAAACCAGAACGAACGTCATGGCCAGGCCCATGCCCAAAGCGCCGGATACCGTGGTGGTAACAGCCAGTGCCGAGCAGCAGCCCAGAACCAGGCGCAGAACCGGGTTTTCGCGGATGATGCCGGCGGTAAAAATGCGCCATTTGCTTTGTTTTTCAGCCATTTTAAGCCACCCCCGCAATATCATTATTGTAGCAGTCGATTGCGCTGTTGATGGCGCTGACAACTGCACGGGAAGAGATGGTAGCGCCGCCGATTGCATCAACGGGGTTGCCAACCTCTACCTGCTGGGAAGCGCTCCAGCCGACATAGCCGCCGTAGAAGCTCTCTTCGCCCGTCTTGGAACCGATACCGGTGGTCTGGGTGGAAGCATCCACAGACAGAGCGGTCAGGGTGCCGGTGGTATCAAATGCAGCGTACACGGTAACCAGGTTGCCGCTGTAGCCTGCTGCGGTGGACTGCACAACAGCCATGCCGTCTGCGGTCTTAACTGCGCCGGTCACATTGGCTGTGGTAACAGTAACATCCTGCAGATCATCCGCCGTGGTGCCTTCCGGCAGAACGGACAGATAAGCCGCCAGGGTCTCAGCCTTGGTGTTGGCTTCAATGATGGGTGCGGTTGCGTCGTTCAGCACAGCCAGCAGCGCGCTGCAGACCAGGCAGATCACAACCAGAACAATGACCGGAAGAACCAGTGCCTTAAAGTTGGATTCCTGTTCCGGAGCCTTTGCATTGTTTTCAGCCATTATTCTTTCCCCCCTTTCGCAGCTTTCTGGGGCTTTTTGTAGCCCAGCGGGGTCTGGTGGCCCCAGGCGTTGAACCACGGGGTCATCAGGTTGCCCAGCAGGATGGCGAAGCTCATGCCTTCGTTCATGCTGGCAAAGTTACGGATCAGGAAGGTGATCAGACCGATGAACACGCCATAGAACAGCTTGCCCTTGGTGGTGAACGGGCTGGTCACATAGTCGGTCGCCATGAACACGGCGCCGAACAGCAGGCCGCCGGACATGCAGTCCAGCAGGGCAATGTACGGGTCACGGGTAGCCAGCAGGGTCAGAACATACATAGTGCCAACGATGGAAGCCGGGATGGTGAACTCGATGGTGTGGGTAAACAGCAGATAAGCCAGGCCCAGCAGGATGGCGATCACACAGGTTTCGCCCATCATGCCGCCATGGATGCCCAGCAGCATATCCACAAAGCTGACGCTGTGCAGGTCAACAGCTGCGTTCAACGGGGTAGCGGATGCCAGGGCGTCCACTGACATATCCGGGTAAACGTAAGCCGTCATGCGGGAGGTAAAGCCCAGGAACAGCACGATACGGCCAACCAGCGCAGGGTTAGCAAAGTTATAGCCCAGACCGCCGAACAGCTGCTTGATGATAACAATAGCAACCAGTGCGCCCACAATGGCAATCCACAGCGGCATGCTGACCGGCATGTTCAAAGCCAAGATCACGCCGGTAACGCAGGCAGAAAGATCCCCCACCGGGTTGGGCTTGTGCATCAGCTTGCAGTACAGGTACTCAAAAACAACACAGGCAAGGGTAGTCACTGCGGTCAGCAGGATCGCACGCATGCCAAAAATCAGCCCCGATGCCACAATGCTGGGTACCAGCGCGATCAGCACGTTGCCCATCAGGCCGCGGGTGGTCGCATTGTCCCGGATATGGGGCGAAGCGGTTACGATCAGACGATCATCCATTCCTTATTTCCCTCCTTTGCGCAGTTCGCCCATGTACCAGGCCTTTGCCAGACCCATGTTCTGGGCCACAGGGCGCTTGGCCGGGCAGGCAAAGGTGCAGCTGCCGCAGGCCACGCACAGATCCACGCAGCGTGCTTTCAGCGCATCAAAATCTTTTTCGGCAAAGTTTTCCAGAATTTCGACCGGTTCCAAACCCATGGGGCAGGCGGCAATGCAGCGCCCGCAGCGGATGCAGGGGTCAGGCTCCGGCAGGGTGGCCATTTTGCGGCTGAACAGCAGCAGGCCGTTGTTCTGCTTCAATACCGGGTAATCAGCGCTCGGCGAAGCACCGCCCATCATGGGGCCGCCAAAGATGATCTTGCCCAGCTCAACATCCGGCTTAATGCCGCCGCATGCTTCGATCACATCGCGGTACAGAGTGCCGATGGGCACTTCAATGTTCTGCGGCTTGGCAATGGCATCGCCTTCCACGGTAACGCGCTTGGTGGTCAGGGGCACACCGGTCTTCAGGAACTTGCCCAAGGTAGAAACGCTGGTCACGTTCATGATGATACAATGTACGTCTGCAGGCAGGCCCGGTTTGCCGGAAGGACCGATCTGCGGCACTTCGCGGCCGGTGCAGGTTTCAACCAGCGTTTTTTCAGCGCCCTGCGGGTAGCGCATGGGCAGCGGCTTGACCGAAACGCCCTGCATATCACGCACCAGGGAGCACATCAGATCAATGCACTCCGGCTTGTTTCGTTCAATGCCGATGATGCAGTTGGGAATGTTGCAATACTTCATGACGGCAGTAATGCCGGAAAGGATCGTATCACTGCATTCCAGCATCTCGCGCGTATCCGTGGACAGATACGGCTCACACTCAGCTGCGTTGATCAGCAGGGTGTCAATGCCCTCTGCTGCCAGCTTGACATGCGTCGGGAAACCGGCGCCGCCAAGGCCAACCAGACCGCAGGCCTGCACAGCTGCCATCAGGCTCTTTTTATCGGTCACAACCGGCGGCACACAGGCCGGGTCAACCGTCTGCTGGCCATCGGCTGCAATCGCAACCGCCTGGCAGGTAGAACCGTTGACCATGCGGAACGGTGCAACGCCCTCAACTGTGCCCGAAACGCTGGAATAGATATTGGCACTGACAAAGCCGCCGGCTTTGCCGATGAGCGTACCAACACAGACCTGATCGCCTTTTTTGACGACCGGCTCTGCAGGTGCACCAATGTGCATCGACATGGGAATGATCACGTGCGCAGGCGTGGCCATTGTTACGGTAGCCATCCCGGCCGTGCCCTTCTCATGCGGCACTGCGGCACCCTTGGCAGAGCGCTTCAGGGATTTAAACATGGACTCATTTCCCCCATTTCATTGTCTGCCCTGTTATGGAAAGCTCCGGAGCCGGTCATCCCGTCCCCGCTGATCACAGCGATCGCCGATACACCTTTTTATAAAGTCAAACCGTCATTGCCCCCACTGCCAGCCGAATCAAAAAAGCTGAGCCGCCGGGCCGATGCTGTTCCATGGCCGCAAAAACAAAAACCGCCTGCATTTATCAAATGAAGCCCAGGCCGTTTTCAGGCTTTTGGGGCACACTGCCCCTTTACAAAAGATGTATTCTTTCCCAAAAGGCAAAATAAATACAGTATTATTGTAGCATTTTTGCCGTACAAGTCAAGAAGAAAGGGTCGTAAACCGCAATACAAAGTCGAATGTTTATACTAAAAAGTAAATTCTTTATGGGTTGCTAATACCACCGCTCTGTTGGGCTCTCCACGGAAAATGCCTGTTGTGTATGTTGTTAATTTTTAGACATAGCGCATTGTTTCCTGTTGTTCCCTAAGGTGTATCTGAAAACAAAGAAAATGACGAATATTTCGCAGACACAAGCAGGATTTAAGTCAAAGAGCCTTGGAATCCTTTGTGGATTCCAAGGCTTTTTAACGCAAAATCCCACTGCGCTTGTAGAAACAGACGATATTTTCGACGTTTCAAATACACCCTATGGATTTTCTGGGTTAAACACGCTGCGGGCTGCCGGTGTTCCCAATCCCCCGCCGCCTTTTGCGCAGCGGTTCATTGCCTGTTTTTGCAGCCAAACCGCTGCGGCAAGCCAGAGCAAAAGCGCATATATTTTGTCATCTCTTGAGTCACCCTGTATTTTATGCTCGTTGCTTCGTTATTTCCATATTTTATCAAAAAAACTTCAAAAAACGTGTTGACAAATGCCTGCCAGTCCGCTATAATAACTAAGCGTTGAGGGCAGCGCGGAAGCAAAGCTTCTTAACAAACATGCAATGGGGATTTGCATAATGGTAGTGCGACGGACTCTGACTCCGTTTGTGGGAGTTCGATTCTCTCATCCCCAACCACCGCAGCAGCAAAGTTGCTGCGGATTTTTTTTCGGGGTGTAGCGCAGTTGGTAGCGCGCTTGGTTCGGGACCAAGAGGCCGTGGGTTCGAATCCCGTCACTCCGACCACAAAAAGCTCTTTCACCGTCTGGTGAAAGAGCTTTTTGTTTTTCACGGAGTGACGGGATTTGAACAGCCCGCTCTCGCCACAGCGGGACACAAACAGTCCAGTGGACTGTTTGCGAGGGTGCGGGAGAATCCGCGCCCGTTTGCCGCATAGAGCTCTTTGGACGGTGCCGAGGCAAAACAGTCCGCGGAAAAACTCTCAGCGCGCCAACCAGCAAAGCCACTCACACATCTTTTTAAAGATTTTCCCCCGCCCTTCTACAAAAATCTGCCAAGAGCATTTTCAGCCCTTGGCAGCGAAGTCTTTATTTCACCATCAATAAGTTTTCATCCGGATTTTATTTGGGTATGCCTCATTCAATCGTTTCAAAGCAAACCGTATATCCAAGCTCTTCTACCAAATCATTGTCAATGATTTTTCTAATGATATTTTTTGCATTTTCAAATGCTTTATCCAAAATACCGTTTTCAATAGCCCTTTCTTCCATTGCGTCCTGGCTTACTGAATCAAAATTCCGAACATCTTCAACCTTAACCGGATTGAACAGCCCATCTTTCTGATCCAGCGTTTCAATGCTGTCCTTATCAATTTGGTGCGAAAGAATTCTCGCTTTCGGCATATGTATTACAATCTCTTTATTATCCTTATCAACCTCCGCGGTAACCTCGCTGATTTCAACCCCTGCTTTAATGCTGCCGTCCCACTTAGCAATAAACGATTTTGTTGTAAACGGGACATTTTTGCCAAATAATTGCTTGGGGTCCTCAAATTTTCCTGCATCGGTATACAGATACTCTACCGTCGCAAGTTCCCCGATATCCTGAATTTCCGTGTTTATTGCATTGATATCCACTTGTTTGGTAGCTTCTTCATAAACTGCCACTGGTTCAGACATACTATTTATTTCTGCTTCCAGTTCTGCGATTGTTTCTTCATATTTTTGTTTTGTTGATGAATATTGCTTTGCAAAAACCGCCAATGCTGCAATTAACGCCATCCCGATAATCATCGCAGCGAATATGAGCTTGTTTCTTTTTCGCTCCATTTTGATCAGTTCGTACTCCAATTCCACATTAACATCATCATTCAGCGTATGATTCATAGCAACTTCCTCCTCTGTGGTGATTGACTTCATAAGAGTGCCTGAAAATTTCGCGTGGCTTTTGTATAGTAAAATATTAGCATATATTTCCTGATATGGGAACATCATTCGAAATTTTTATCAGTGATTCATCCTATTATAGCAATTTTCAATAATACAGCAGAGAGTGCTTTAACTTTTGAGAAAAAGTGATATAACAGAGTCAAAGAAGGTGAGTGCTAGCAAGCATAACAATCGCTGTGCCAACCGTGCGGCCGCCTTTCTTCCTTTCGCCGCAGCCGATCTTCCGGTTCAGGCAGCCGCGGCAGTAGCACAAAACTCCAATTTCTTTATTGGTCAGCATAACGCTTTTCCCCCACCCCCCCCATTTTATTTCGAGCAGTCGCTGTTTTTAATCCAGCCTGCCCATTTGTTCTTTCAAATCGGTCTTATTCTGCACAGCGGCTTCAATGGCAGCTGCCAGGGCCGCGGTAATGTCTGCCAGCGGCATGGCCGGGGTACCCGCAGCTTTGCCTTCCAGCTGGCTGGCTGCATACGGCACATGCACAAAGCCCGCCCGTATATGGGGATAACTTTGCACGGTATGCAGCACGGTATACATGACCGCATTGCAGACGTAAGTACCTGCCGTGTAAGACAGCTGGCAGGGATAGCCCTTTGCCTGTACCCCGCGCACCATGGCCTTGACCGGCAGCTTGGCAAAATATGCCGGGGCGCCGCCCTGTACCAGCGGTTCGTCCACCGGCTGTGCGCCGTCATTATCCGGGATACGGGCATCCGCCAGGTTGATGGCTACCCGTTCTACACGCAAACCAGCAGCGCCGCCTGCCTGGCCCACATTCAGCACCAGATC
>OJSN01002276.1_pt1 | contig 11277 bp, 8 predicted proteins | sample 1599421 | NCBI WGS metagenome assembly OJSN01 (sample SAMN04168659, study PRJEB22393) | human gut metagenome | biome: human gut microbiome; feature: stool | host: Homo sapiens | collected 2014-05-12
TGCGGATGAGCTTTTTCATTGCGTGGCTGGCCGGGCGGTAGTAGCGCTCGGCAATGGAGATATCCCGATCCACCGCGTGGGTGTACTGGGTCAGATCGTTTGTCTCGATGACAAAGAAATTGCACCCGTGCTCCACGAATTCCTCTGCCGTCAGGCAGGCCGAGGGCACCCCGAACATCACGCCAAAGGGCGTGTTCGGGTCAAACTCCTCCCCGCGCTCCCGCAGCAGCTGGCGGCAGTGCGCCACCAGCCGCATGGCTTCGTCCCAATCCTCGAGGTTGGTCACCATGGGGAACATGACCCGCAGGGGGCCGTGGGCTGCCGCCCGGAGCAGGGCGCAGATCTGCGTTTCAAACTGGTGGGTCTGGCGCAGGCTGCTGCGGATGCCCCGCAGGCCCAGCTTGGAGGATTCCAGCCCCCTATGGATATCGGCCATGGCGCGGTCCACACCAAAATCAAAGGTGCGCACTGTCACCACACCGCCCTTTGCGGCGGCAATGCAGGATTGATAGAACACGAACTGCTCCTGCTCGTCCACCGGGCGGCCCGGCAGCATCATATAGCCGCTGCGCAGCAGGCCCACACCGGAAGCGCCTGCCTGCAGCGCCGATTCGATATCCTCCTGCCCGTAGCAGTTGGCCAGAAGCTCAAACGGCACATCATCCTTTGTCCGGTTGGGCAGGACGCTGATGCGGGCGGCTTCCGCGCTCTCCCACTGCAGCTCGCAGATGCGGCTGACCGCCTGCTGGCGGGTGTTGGCATCCGGATCCAGGATGCACTCGCCGTTGTCGGCATCCAGCACCACGGTGCGGCCGTCGCAGTCGTCCAGGAACGCCTGCCCCACCTGCACCACGCAGGGAATGTGCATGGCCCGCGCAATGATCGCCGCGTGGCTCTGCTTATTGCCCTCCGAAGTGATGATGCCCAGGATCATTCCCGCCGGAACGCTGAACAAATCGCTGGGCATCAGCATCTCTGCCGCCAGGATCACCGGGTGATCCAGCGCCAGCCAGACCCGGGGACGGTTGGTCAGCACGTTCACCACGCGGCGGGCGGCATCCAGAATATCTGCACTGCGCAGCTGCATGTAGGCGTTGTCCTCCATGGCAGCAAGCTGCTCCGCATAGCGGTTGCCCGCACGGTACATGGCTTCGGCAGCGCTGATGCCCGCCTTGATCTGGAATTTGACCTCGTTCATAAAGCCTTCATCTTCCAGCATCATGCTCTGGAACAGGAAGATGGCCTGCTCCGTGGGGCCGCTGCGGTCTGCCATGCCGTCCAGCTCACGCTGGGCTGTCCGGACAGCGTTTTCCAGCAGACGCTGTTCCCGTTCCGCGTTGAACGGCCCGGTGGCAAAATTTTCGTGCCAGCGCTCCAACCGGCTCACCTGTCCCATCACAAGGCCCGGCGAGGCGCTGTGTCCCTGATAGACCTTCATTCCTCGATCACCTCCGGCAGTACCGGCCCGGTAAGGGCACGGCAGACCAATGCCTGTAAGAACGTATTGGGCAGCAGAGCGGCCCGCGCGGCCTGTGCCGCATTGCCGCTGCCCTCAAACAGGGGCGCAAAGCTCTCGATGCGCTCCCGGTCGCATTTTTCCAAAAAGGCTTCCGCCAGTGTCCGGGTGGTATAGAACACGGTGGGGTCCACGCCCGCATCCTCGGCGGCAGCTTCCAGCGGGGCCAGCTGGGCATCCTTCATGTTGGCCAGCAGCAGGGCCGCATCCGCTGTCAGGGTCACGGGGTATTTTTCCCGCACCGCCTTCTGCACCTGCTGGAATTTCCACGCAAAAGCGGCGGCATCCTCACAGCTCTCAGCGCTGGTGGAAACGGCATAGGCGCAGCCCCGCAGATATCCCATGGCGCGGCGGGTATCGTAGTAGCCCAGCTCCATGTTCCGTCTGGCGGTATCGGGGTCAAAGTGGAGGATGTCCCCCAGCTCCCAGTAGCTGCGGATCATGGTGGTGGGCAGGCCGGTGCGGTTGGGCAGGGTGATGCCCACCCCTTCCAGGTCAACACAGACCAGCTCCTCCGCGCCCATCTTCTGGGCCAGCGCGGTGGGCATATTGTCCCGGTAGCCGCCATCCAGGAACTGCACCCCGTCGATCTGCTTTGCCCGCAGGGCGGGGAAACAGGCGGCCGAGGCCAGCAGGTAATCCTTCACCTTGCCCGCCGGGATATCCTCCAGCGTCAGCTCCCGGGGCTTCAGCCCCCGCTTTTCCACGGTGACAAGGCCGAACCGGATGGGCGAAGCCCGCAGGGCATCCTCATCCAGCACCCGCTCCACGATCTCTTCCAGCGGGGTCACGTCCATGCCGCCGTCCCGCACCACTTCCCGCAGGAAGGCGTGCAGTTCAGAGAGGTCGGCGTTTTCCTCCGGCAGCTCCATCACGTCCTGGCTGCGGATGCTCATCCACATATCCCGGGCCGTTTCGTACAGGTCCAGCGCAAACATGGCACCGTTCAGGCTGCCCACACTGGTACCGGTGATGATCTGGGGCCGCCAGCCCAGCTCGGTCAGCGCCCGCCAGACGCCCACCTGATAGCTGCCGCGGGCGCCCCCGCCCGCCAGCACCAGCGCCCTTACAGGGGTGTTGTTCTGCGCCATGTTTTCTGCCTCCTTTGATGTGTTCCGGTTTTGCCTAGATTATAGCATATTTCCCGGGAGATTTCTCTCTGTTTTTGTAACAAAAAATGTGCTATAATAAATTCACTTTGCCAGAACGATTCAGGAGGACGACAGATGCACCGCAAGCAATGGATTTTCGACATGGACGGCACCCTCACCGACAGCATGACCGTGGTGTGGCAGGGCGCACCGCTGGAGCTGCTGCGCCGCTATGGCCGCACCGCAAGACCCGGCATCCACGATGTTCTTCTGAGCATGGGGATGGTGGAGGGCGCGGAATATCTCATCCGCACCTACGATCTGCCCCTGACCCTCCGGGACTACGAGCCTGCCATGCGGCAGGTCATCCGGGACCTGTACAAAAAAGTTGAGCTGAAGCCCGGCGTCCGGGAGATGCTGGCTCGGCTGAAAGCCGAGGGCGTGCGGATGTGCATCTGCTCCAACACCTGGGCAGAGCAGTGCGAAGAAGTGCTCACCCGGCTGGGCGTCGCAGACTATTTCGAGTTCTTCTACACCGCACAGGGCGCGAAGAGCAAAGCCCACCCCGAGGTGTTCCACGAAGTCCTCGAGCGGCTGGGCGGCAGCGAACCCGCCGACGCCGTCGTCTGCGAGGATGCCGTCTACGCCACCCGTACGGCCAGGCAGTGCGGCTTTTACCTCATCGACATTGAGGATGAGACCAGCGCTGCCGATCAGCCCGAATTGCAGCGCCTCGCCGACCAGTACATAACGGATTGGACGCAGCTGGACTGGACAAAATTATAAAGCAATGGGGAGGCCCTTCCGGGCCTCCCCATTGCTTTATCGGAACTGCTTTTCCAGATAATCTTTCAGCGCCGTGCGGGCTGCAGGCTCCCGCCCGCGGGGGACCGGGACCCGTGCGCCGCTCTGCATCCAGAACTCGCCCGCCGCCAGCTGGGACACCGCCGCCAGATTGACCACATAGGAGCGATGAAGCTGGACGAAGCGCTCATCCGCCAAAAGCGGCTGTGCCACCTGCGCGAACGGCACCCGGACGGACAGGGACGGCACATCCTCGCCGCTGGCGAGATGGAAATGCACCACATGGTGGGTACACTCGAGGTATTCGATGTCCGCGAAGGGCAGCACCCGCAGACCCGACGCCGTGGCTACCGGGATGGCCGGGCCGTACTCCGGCTCGGTGGCCCGGGCCAGCAGAGCGTCCAGTTGTTCCGGCGGGACAGGCAGCAATAAATACTGCATGGCGTCCACCCGGTAGGCACTGTAGGCGTGGGCGGGCGTATGGGCCAGAAAAGCCAGCGGGCTGCGCCGCCCCCGGCTGCGGAGTGCAGCCGCTGCCTGCAGCGACGCGGCGGCTGCTGTGGACGGCAGCTCGATGAGGTACAGCTCGTACCGCTCCCCGGCGTCGTCCCGGGCCAGCAGGGCCTCCGGGCCATCCAGCTGCTCGACGATGCAGGCATCGTCCCGTCGGGCATAATAGTCGAGGCACTGCCGCTCCACCCGGCTGCGGAGGACGCTGTCCGGGCTGCACACCGCGATATGAAATATCATTCCGAAGCCCCCTTTCGGGCCTGCCGCCGGCGCTTGCTTTTTCGGCCCGGCGGGAGTATCATTGCTATAAAAAAAAAAAGGAGAAACTGCTATGGAAATGCCTCTCGTCAGCATCATCGTCCCTGTGTACAATGCCCAGAGCCACCTGAGCCGCTGCCTCGAAAGCATCTGCGGGCAGGAGTACAAGAACCTCGAGCTCATCGTCATCAACGACGGCTCCAAAGATAAGAGCCTGCCCGTCTGCGAGGAGTTCCGCAAAAAGGACAGCCGCATCCTGCTGGTGGACAAGGCAAACTCCGGCGTGTCCGACACCCGGAACCTCGGCCTGAAGCTTGCCGGCGGCAAGTACGTCCAGTTCGTGGACAGCGATGACTACATTGCCCCGGACTACACGGCCCGGCTGGTGGAGGCGGCAGAGAAGACCGGTGCCGACCTCGTCATCTCGCCCTACACCATGGTCATCCCCGCCGGGGCGTCGAAGCCGGAACAGGTGCTGGAAAAGATCCAGGACGACCTCGGCGTCATGCACGTTGCACGCCCGCCGGAGAACCGGGAATACGGTTTCCTGCCCGAGGGCGTCTACGACAAGGACACCTTCGCCCGCCGCCTGATGGATAAGCCCGCCTCTTACTTTTACAGCGTGCTCTGGAACAAGCTCTACCGCCGCGACATCCTCACCCGGCACGACATCCGCTTTACCAGCGAGATGCGCTGGGCCGAAGACCTCGTGTTCAACATGCAGTATATCCAGTACGCCGAAGTCTTTGCGTCCATCCCGCAGCCCGGCTACTACTACGTCCAGAACCCTCAGAGCATCTGCCACACCCAGATAAAGCCTGCCACTCTGGTGCAGAACAAGATCCAGGTGTTCCACTACTACAAGGACCTCTACACCCGGCTTGGGATGTATGAGCAGGTGCGGCCCCAGCTCTACAAATTCCTCATAGACATTGCCGAGAGCACTTACCCCTCCGGCCCCTTCAAGAAGGTCATCGACGAGGCGAAAGCCTACTGGAAAGAGCACCGGGCAGAGATCTCATCCTAAAGAAAAGCGGGAGGCCCCTGCGGGGCCTCCCGCTTTTGTTGAAATTCAACCTCTCACCGCTCCATCCCGCTGACACGGGCATGTCGCGGAGCTCCCCTAATAGGGGAGCCTTTTAGAGGAATTTTACGCTCCGATGGCGGCACACTTCTTAGCCAGCCAGTCGCGCTCGTCCTCGGTCAGGCGGGGAGCCAGCTTCTCGAAGACCTCGCGGTGGTAGGCGTTCAGCCAATCCAGCTCGTCGCGGCTCAGAACGCCCGGGACGATGGGGGAGGTGGCGATGGGCACGAACGTGATGGGGCGGAATGCCAGGAACTCGCCGTACTGGTTGGATGCTTTGTGGTAGCACTCCAGCTCATTCTCGATGCGGATGCCGACGACGCCGCCCTCATAGACGCCCGGCTCGTCGGTGACGATCATGCCCGGCTTGAAGACGGTGGTGTTGCGGCCGTTCAGGGCGTGGGGTCCTTCGTGGACGTTGCCCACATGGCTGACGCTGTGGCCGGTGCCGCAGCGGTAGTTGATGAGGTGGCGCCACAGCGGCTCACGGGCGATGGTGTCCAGCATATGGCCGTCGCAGTAGTCCAGCCAGACAGCCCGGGCGATGTCGATGTGGCACTGTAAAGTCCAGGTGTAGAACAGGCGCTCGTCCTCGGTCAGCTCACCCAGCGGGTAGGTGCGGGTGATGTCGGTGGTGCCGTCCATATAGGTCGCGCCGCTGTCCACCAGCAGGAAGCCCTTCTTCTCGAGCTTTGCGTGGTCTTCCTCGGTGGCGTGGTAGTGCATCATGGCGGCGTTGGGGCCGTAAGCTGCAATGGTGCCGAAGCTCTCCGTCAGGAACTTGTCCTGTGCGCTGCGGTACTTGTGCAGAATTTCGTCGATGGTCAGCTCGGTCAGCTCTTCGCCGGCGGCCAGACGGTTCTCCAGCTCGATCTGGAAGCGCACCATAGCCACGCCGTCCCGGATGTGAGCCTCGCGGGTGTGAGCCAGCTCGACTTCGTTCTTGACGCCCTTCATGGGCAGCAGGGGGTCGGCCTCGTCCTTGACGGTCAGAGCCGAGTTGGCCTGCAGGGTCTGGTAAACAGCGTAGTTGACGGAAGCGGGGTCGGCCAGAACGGTCTGCTCTTCGGTCTGGGCGGCGAGGACGGTAAGCACATCGTCGTACTCGGCCAGCTCCACGCCGTTTGCCTTCAGCTCCGCAGCAGCCTCGGCGCTGACGCGGGCGGTGTTGATGAAGAGCGTCGCCTTATCGGGGGTCACATAGCAGTAAGCCATTGCATAGGGGGTGCATTGAATGTCCATCGCACGCAGATTGAGCAGCCATGCAAGGTTGTCCAGCTTGCCCACCAGCTGTGCGGTGCAGCCCAGCTCAGAGAGCTTCGCACGCAGCTGGCCCAGCTTTTCGGCGGGGGAGAAGCCTGCATATTCCTTCGGCAGGATCCACGCCGGGGTAGCAGGCAGGGCGGGACGGCCCTCAGTCCACAGCTCGTCCTCGAGGTTCAGCAGCTTGATGGTGCCCTTCTTGGCGTCCAGCTCTTTTTGCAGGCTGCGCACCAGACCGCAGGAGGCCGTCAGGCCGCAGAGGCCCAGCTTGCCGCCCTCGGGCAGGACTTTGGCGCAGTACTGCTCGGCGGTGGGCACATCCGGCTCACCCATCCGCATCAGCTGGATCTCAGTACCTGCAATTTCCTTCTCGGCCTGCACAAAGTAGCGGCCATCCGCCCAGACGGCGCTCTCGGTCATGGTCACGACGAAGTTGGAGTTCTCGCCGTGGAAACCGGAGAAGTAGGTCAGGGCGGTGTAGTGGTCCGGCATATACTCGCTGGCGTGCGGGTCGCCCACCGGAATGAGGTAGACGTCCACACCATTTGCCTTCATGGCCGCGCGCAGGGTGGCCAGACGCTCAGGAACGGTATTCATGCTCATATCAAAAAAGCCTTCTTTCTTTGTTCTGCCGGAAAAACGCCCGGCGGCGATGATCTGCCGGGTCTATTGTATCATTCTGCGCCACAGAATGCAATTCGTGGGCATCATTTTGACTTTTTGCCGCGTTCCGTGTATCCTAGGGCCATAGACTTATTGAATGGAGGCGTTCTTATGGCATTTTCCATCATTATGCTCGCCTGTCTTATCGTCTGCGTCGGCATCGATTATCTGAGCCTGAAGCGCATCGACCAGAACGGCGCTCTGCTGGGCGTCACACTGCCGCCGGACGCCGCCGCCCTGCCCGAGGTGCAGAGCATCGTGCAACAATATCTGCGCTGGTTGCGCATCATCTGCCTGCTCTGCGCCGCCGGGGGAGTCGGGCTGTTTTTCCTGCCCGATTCGCTGCTCCGGGTCATGGTCTGGGTCTATTTCTTTTTCGGAAGTCTGGCTCTGCCGTATCTGCCCTGTCTGTGGGCAAACCGCACCCTCCAAAGGCTGCGGGACGCCCACGGCTGGCCCGCAGCCCCCGGAGATGTCCCATGGAAATACGGTCTGTTCTATTATGCTCCTGACGACACGCGCGCCTCTGTGCCTAAGCGTATCGGCAAGGGGACTACCGCCAACCTCGCCACCCTCCGGGGGAAGCTTGCTGTGGCGGTCAATGCCATTGCAATCGCTGCTATCCTGCTGACCGGGCCGGTGCTAGGCGTCCTCGACCACACGCCCGCAAGGCTGGAATTGCAGGTATCACCCACCGTAGAGCTGCAATCTTACCACGGCAAGACCCGGAAGTACATCATCCCTCTGGACAGCATCACCAAGGTACAGGTCTATTCCTCTCTGCCGGAGGCAAGCCGGGTCGGCGGCATCGACTTGGAGCACTACTGGCAGGGCACCTTCGTCATGGTACACGACGGCACTGTCCACCTCTGCCTCGACCCCACCGCCGGAAAATTCCTGCGAGTGGAAACGGAGGACGGCATTTTCTGGCTCACCGCCGAGACGGACGAACAAACTGAAAAAGTAGCGGACTGGCTTACGGAGGAGCTGAGCTGACCCGAAAACGCAAGCAAATTGCAAAAAATGTTACAAATTTCTCATCAAAAAGGCCGGTTTGCCATTGACAGCCTTGTTATAATAGGAGTGTAGGAATTTTACGGGTCAGCACTCAGCGGCCCGGACTGCTTGTAAGGCCCGACGGGCCTGCTGGGCAGCGCCTTTGCGGCGTCTGCATAAAAGAAAGAGGCATTTCAGACTATGACCAAGATCGATATTTTCTCCGGCTTCCTTGGCGCCGGTAAGACCACCCTTATCAAGAAGCTCATCAAAGAGTCCTTTGCAGGCCAGAAGGTCGTGCTCATCGAGAACGAGTTCGGCGAGATCGGCATCGACGGCGGCTTTTTAAAGGAGTCCGGCATCCAGATCAATGAGCTGAACGCCGGCTGCATCTGCTGCTCTCTGGTGGGCGATTTCCGCGCCGCTCTGCAGCAGGTGGTGGAGCAGTACCACCCTGACCGCATCGTCATCGAGCCCTCCGGCGTCGGCAAGCTGTCCGACGTGACCCGCGCTGTCGAGGGCGTGGCCGAGCATCTGGATGTTCAGCTGAGCAGCTTCGTTACCGTGGCCGACGTCAACAAGGTCAAGATGTATATGAAGAACTTCGGTGAGTTCTACGACGACCAGATCAGCCACGCAAGCTGCATCATCCTGAGCCGCACCCAGAACGCCACCGAGGAAAAGATCGCCGCCGCTGTGGCCATGCTGCGTGAGAAGAACCCCACCGCTACCATCGTCACCACCGCCTGGGACGCCCTGACCGGCGAGCAGATCCTGAAGGCCATGTCCACCAAGGACGACTTCAAGGCTGAGCTGATCGCTATGGCTGCCAAGGCCAACGAGGAGCACGCCCACGAGGATGAGGAAGAGGAGCACGAGCACCATCACGATCATGAGGACGGCCACGATCATTGCTGCTGCGGCCACCATCATCATGACCACGATGACGATGAGGATGACAAAGGAGATGAGGATGGCAAGGTCGATGGGTACATGACGGCCGGTCAGGCGCCGCAGCCCTTTGATGACGCCATCGCGGATAGGCATGAGGATGAACGTCAGGATCAGGGAAATGACGACGGGCCAGTAGACGGCATGGACCGTGAGGAACAGCGCACCGGCCAGGATGGCCAGGGTGACGCGCATCCAGAACTCCGCGCCCTTATAGGCAACCATGGTTTACCAGCCTCCGTCCAGGAATGGATTGCCACGCCGTTCGTCGCCGATGGACGTAGCCGGGCCGTGGCCAGGCAGGACCAGCGTATTGTCAGGCAGGGTCATGAGTTTCGTTTCCAGGCTGTGGAGCAGCGTCTTCGACGAGCCGCCGTAGAGGTCGGTACGGCCGACGGAATAGCGGAACAGCGTGTCGCCGGAAAAGACGACGCCTTCACCGTACAGGCTGAGGCCGCCCGGCGTATGGCCCGGCGTTTCCAGGACTGTGAAGTGCAGATGCCCCAATGTCAGTTCATCGCCGTCCTTGACCAGGTGGTCTGCCGACGTACATTCGATGGCCTGGCCCATGAACAGGGACAGGTTATTGTGCGAATTGGAAATGAGGTCGGCATCGCCGGCGCCGACGTAGACCGGTACGTTCTTGCGCTGGCGCAGTTCCTGCAGGGCGCCGATGTGGTCAGCATGGCCATGGGTCAGGAAGATGAACTTCAGCGTCAGGCCATGGCTGGTCAGAGCCTTGTCGATGGCGGGATAATCCCAGGCCGGATCGACGACCATGGCTTCTTTCGTATCCGTGTCGTAGACGATATAACAATTGGTCATGATAGGACCGAGTTCCATACTGATATATTTCATGCTCATAAGTATACTTCCCCCTTAAAAGGTTTTCTGGCTGTCCAAGAGGATGGTCACAGGCCCGTCGTTTGCCAGGGATACGACCATATGGGTCCGGAAATGGCCTGTCGCCACGGTGACGCCGAAGGCGCGGACAGCGGCGACGAACTGCTCATATAATGCTTCGGCCTGTTCGGGCTTGGCCGCTTCGATATAGCTGGGACGGCGGCCGTGGCGGGCATCGCCGTACAGGGTGAACTGGGAAATGACCAGCATCTCCCCTCCCTCGTCGAGGAGGGAGTGATTGAGTTTGCCCTGGTCATCTTCAAAGATACGCAAGTGGACGATCTTGTCGGCCAGGTAGCGGACGTCGGCTTCCGTATCCTTGACGGAAACGCCGAGGAGGACCGTCAGGCCGTTGCCTGCCTGGCCGGTGAGGACGCCGTCCGAGGTCACAGAAGACGTCAGGGTCTTTTGTACGACAGCTCTCATGTCTGGCTCCCTCCCGTATAGCGTTCGACGGCGTAGACATCCTTCAGGCGGCGTATCTTGGTGGCCACGAATTCAAACTGGGCCAGGTCCTTGATGCTGATGCCCATGTGGATGGTGACGTTCTTGGTATCGCTGGTCTTGGCGTTGACGCTGAGGATGGAAATCTTCATTTCCGCCAGGGTGGCCATGATTTCGGCCATGATGCCCGTGCGGTCGTAGGCGACGATTTCCATGTTCACTTCAAAGCGTTCGTTGCCGTCGTAATCCCATTCGACGTCGATGAGGCGGTCTACGTCGTTCTGGCCGTGCGTGACGTTCGGGCAGTCCGCGCGGTGGACCGAGACGCCGCGGCCGCGGGTGATGAAGCCGATGATGGGATCGCCCGGTACAGGGCTGCAGCATTTGGCCAGGCGGACCAGCAGGCCCGGTTCGCCTTTGACCAGGATGCCCGTGCCGTTGTGCTTGACGGGCTTCTTGGTCTTGAGTTTTTCCAGGGCAGCCAGGCTGTTGGTCTTTTCTTCCTGCTTCTGCAGGTCTTTCTTGTGCAGTTCCAGGAGCTTGATGAGGACCGTATTGACGGCAAAGCCGCCGTAGCCGACAGCGGCGACCAGGTCGTCTTCGGAGCCGGCGTTCATCTGCTTGGCCACGCGGCCCAGGCGGCCGCCGACGTTGAGGGCTTTCCAGTCGTGGCCCAGGCGCTTACATTCCCGTTCCAGCGCATCCAGGCCCTTGGCGATGTTTTCTTCGCGGTTTTCCTTCTTGAACCAGCTGCGTATCTTCGAGCGGCTTTCCGAGCTGCCGACGATGTTCAG
>OJSN01002283.1_pt1 | contig 11254 bp, 6 predicted proteins | sample 1599421 | NCBI WGS metagenome assembly OJSN01 (sample SAMN04168659, study PRJEB22393) | human gut metagenome | biome: human gut microbiome; feature: stool | host: Homo sapiens | collected 2014-05-12
ATCTTGTCCCCGAGAACGACGAGCAGGCCGCCGTGCTGGCGGGGAAGCTCGATCGCACCGGGCAGCGCCTGCATTCGTGGAAGGAGCTGGCCCCGGCCCTGCGGGCCAGCCGGGCGCATATCGCTGGGCGCGAGCCCGGTCAGGTCGCGGTGGCGCACGGCGATGTGGCGGTGACGTGGGGCGATGTGGCCAAGACGCTGGATCGCCTTGAGGCCCTGCTGCCCCGTCTCGACGCCGAACCCGGCCTGCTGGCGGAGCGGTTCCGCTGGGTGAAGCTCAAGGATGGCGCTGCCTTTTCGGGATACTATGAGCCCGTCGTCAAGGCAAGCCGTACCCGCAAGCCCGGCTACACGGCCCCGTTGTACCGTGTGCCGCCGGATCTGCGCGAGCTGAATCTGGGGAGCTTCAAGAGCGAGCTTATCGGCCAGCGCGTCGTGTACCGCATGGAAAAGGGGAAGCCCGTTCCTTATTATACGAGGGCCGAAATCGACGGGCTGGACGGCAGGCCCGGCGTCCTGCGCGGCAAGGGGCTGGAACTGGCATGGCTGTCCGACCCCGTGGACGCTTTTTTCCTGCAGGTGCAGGGTTCGGGGCGGCTGCGCTTCGAGGACGGCAAGGAGATGCCCGTGCGCTTTGCCGGGTCCAACGGCAAGCCGTACCTGAGCATAGGGCGGTATCTCGCCGATCAGGGGGAAATCCCCACCGGGCAGGTGAGTATGCAGTCCATCCGGCAGTGGCTGCGCGAGCACCCGGAATTGCGCGACGATCTGCTCCGGCGCAATCAGCGCTACATCTTTTTCCGCAAAGGGCCGGAAACCTCTTCCGGCAGCATCACGTCCGGCCCCGTGGGCAGCATGGGGTCGCCGCTCAGTTCGATGGTCTCGCTGGCCGTGGACCGCACGACTTTCCCGCTCGGTTCGGTGCTTGCCTTCGATGTGAATATTCCTGATCCTTCCTCCCCCGTGGAGGAAGGCCCCGTCTCGACCACGCCGCTTTTCGGCATCGGGTTGGCGCAGGATACGGGAGAGGCCATCAAGGGACGCCGCGTCGACCTGTTCTGCGGCAAGGGCGCGAGGGCGGCCTATATCGCGGGGCACCTCAACGGCCCCGGTGAAATCTGGATGCTGCTGGCGAAGTAACACTTGTTTCTGAAGAGATTGGCCCCGTTCCATGAGCGGGGCTTTTTCTTTTGGATGGATAAGGAATGAGAGGAACGCCCCGTTGTTATGGCTCTGTACGGTTCGGGGCGGAGGCCGCCGAGGTGGGTTGGCCTCTGGACAAAAAATAAAAATAGGAATAGTATTTTTTATCGTTAATTCATTACTACGTCCCCGTGGGGACAATATGCGCAGCCTCGCTGCAAAGGAGCTTCTCCCATGACCTACCGTTATCAGCTTTATAAATGCCCCATTTGCGGAACCGTGACCGAAATCGTGCATGACGGCGTCAGCGCCATGATCTGCTGCGGCAAAACAATGGAAGTTCTTGACGACCGCGAACCCGTTGGGACCAAGGAATCGCACATGCCCGTCGTGGAAGCCACGGAAAAGGGCTGCAAAGTGAGCGTGGGCTCCAAGCTGCACGGTATGGACGCCGATCACCTGATCGAATGGGCTGAAATCCGCACCTCCGACGACACCGTGCTGCGCAAGTACTTCAAGGCCGGGGAGACTCCGGTCGTTGAATTCCCCATTCCCTTTGATCAGGTCGTGTTCGCCCGCGCCTACTGTAACAAGCACGGCGCTTGGCGTGCGAAATAGTCCTGCTGTACTGTGATCTGTTGAGCCCCTCATTCCACGGAATGGGGGGCTTTTCCATTTCAGCGGACGGCGTCAGCGCAGATGGCCGCTGGATTGGGCAAGGATGAGGAAAAAAAGCCGCCCTTCGTGATGGCTTATGGCTTCGCAGGGGAGCCTTCTCCATGCGCCTATGGCTGTGGGATACGCCCGCATGGGAGGGTAAGGCTGGGGGAACTCTTTTGAGGCAAGGCGTCGCGCCTTCTCGAGAGGGATCTTGTCAACATTGTAAAATCGTCCTCCTCTGCCGGGCTATTCCTTTTCTTCATGGAATATGGAGAATAGTCGTGTAAAAAGAGCAGGATTATTGCAGCGCCCTTCTTCTTGTGAAGAAGGGTACCATTCGCCACGGGCATTTGCGGCAAAGAAAATACTGGGCAAAAAGACAAGTAAAAACCCAGTGTTATATAAAACAGTAATAAGAATTATTTCCGCATTATTCTCTAGTTGTTATGAATAACAAAAGTTCTTTCTAGGTCAAGTGGCTATATTGTTCGAGTGCACAAATAACACTCGGTTGACAGAAAAAGGAAAGTATCCTTTAAACCAAGAAGGAATGCCATTATACTTCAATAAGAAGTAAAGAGTGTTGATGCTTGCGGCGTCAGCTTTTGGCGGAATTGATAAAGGAGTTGGGAATAAGGAGAGGCGGAAGGAGTTATAAGGTCTTTTTCATTCTTTGAGGAGGGAATCTAAAGATGGCTCAGGCGAACATCACTTCACATGTCAGATTGCGCAATCATATTTCAGGATACACCGATGTCATCCAGATGTTGACCGGTGTCCTTCTCTGCTGTTTTGTGTTGATGCATATGGTACTTGTTTCGAGTGTCATCTTGAGTCCGAAGATAATGGACTCGTTGGCCGTATTCCTTGAAACGTCTTATCTGGCGCAGATTGGCGGGCCGATCATTTTGCTTGTCATGATCCTGCACTTTATTCTCGCCGCACGGAAAATGCCGTTCAGCCCGCTGGAACTGCGCGAGTTCTGGCGTCAGGCCAAGATGATGCACCATATGGACACATGGCTGTGGCTGGTGCAGGTCGCCACCGCGATCGTCATCCTTGTCATGGCCAGCGCGCATGTCATCAACATCCTGTCGAATTTGCCCATCTCCGCGGATAAGAGCGCGGCGGCCATTCAGGGCGGCATGGTCCCCTTCTATCTGGTGCTGTTCGCCGCGTTGGATCTGCATATCGCCATCGGTTTGTACCGCGTCGGCGTGAAGTTCGGCATCCTGAACCGTGAAAACCGTTTGAAGTGGCGCAAGTATGCCCTCTATCTCGTTATCGGTCTGGCACTGCTGAGTCTGGCAACCCACTACAGCTTCGCCACGATGGCCATCTAAGGGAGGGCGTCATGAGAACGATTTATTCCGACGTGTTGTGCATTGGTGCCGGGCTTGCCGGCGAACGCGTGGCGCTCGCCGCGGCTATGGAAGGTTTCCACACCATCTGTCTTTCCGTCGTCCCTCCCCGCCGGTCGCATTCCTCGGCGGCGCAGGGTGGTATGCAGGCGGCCCTCGGCAACGCCGTCATGGGCAAGGGCGACAGCACCGACATCCATTTCGCCGACACCGTGAAGGGTTCCGACTGGGGCTGCGATCAGGAAGTGGCCCGCATCTTCGCGGACAGCGCGCCCATCGTCATGCGTGAAATGGCCCATTGGGGCGTGCCGTGGAACCGCGTCGTCGCGGGCAAGCACACCTATTATAAGGGCGGCAAGCCCTTCGAGGCCGAAGAAGAGGAAAGCAAACACGGGCTCATCCACGCCCGCGCCTTCGGCGGCACCGCGAAATGGCGTACCTGTTACACGGCTGACGGCACGGGACGTTCCGTGCTGAACACCCTCGACAGCAAATGTCTCCAGTACGGCGTGGAAATCCACGATCGGATGCAGGCCGAAGCCCTCATCCATGACGGCGAGCGCTGCATGGGCGCCATCGTCCGCTCCCTGCGCGACGGCGAGCTTGTCGCCTACATCGCCAAGGCGACCCTCATCGCCACCGGCGGCTACGGGCGCATCTACCGCGCCACCACCAACGCCATCATCTGCGACGGCGGCGGACAGATCTGCGCTCTGAATACCGGCGTCGTGCCCCTCGGGAACATGGAGGCCATCCAGTTCCATCCCACCGGCAGCGTGCCCACCGACATTCTGATGACGGAAGGCTGCCGCGGCGACGGCGGGACGCTCCTCGACGTGAACGAGTACCGTTTCATGCCCGACTACGAGCCGGAGAAGGCCGAGCTTGCCTCCCGCGACGTGGTTTCCCGGCGCATGACCGAGCACATGCGCAAGGGCTTCGGCGTGAAGAGCCCCTACGGTGACCACCTGTGGCTGGATATCCGTCACCTCGGCGAGCACCACATCACGACCAAGCTGCGTGAAATCTACGACATCTGTACGCATTTCCTCGGCGTGAACCCCATTCACCAGCTTATCCCCGTGCGCCCGACGCAGCACTATTCGATGGGCGGCGTCCGCACGGACAAGGACGGCCACGCCTACGGGCTCAAGGGCCTGTTCGCCGCCGGTGAAGCGGCGTGCTGGGACCTGCACGGCTTCAACCGTCTGGGCGGCAACTCACTGCTGGACCTGGTGGTGTTTGGTCGTGCGGTGGGTCTGCATCTGCAGGAATCTATCGCTGAGCAGGGTGACCTGCTGGATGCGACCGAAGATGAAATCGATGCTTCTCTGGCACGACTGAACCGCTGGAACGGTAACCGTAATGGTGAAGACCCGGTGGCGATTCGCAAAGCGCTGCAAGAATGTATGCAGCATAACTTCTCGGTATTCCGCGAAGGCGATGCGATGGCGAAAGGTTTGGAAGAGCTGAAAGCGATTCGCGAACGCCTGAAAAATGCCCGTCTGGACGATACCTCCAGCGAGTTCAATACCCAGCGCGTTGAGTGTCTGGAGTTGGATAACCTGATGGAGACCGCGTACGCCACTGCAGTATCTGCAAACTTCCGTACCGAAAGCCGTGGCGCGCATAGCCGCTTCGACTTCCCGGAACGTGATGATGAAAACTGGCTGTGCCATTCCCTGTACCTGCCAGAGTCGGAATCCATGACGCGACGTCAAGTCAATATGGAACCGAAGCTGCGCCCGGCATTCCCGCCGAAGATTCGTACTTATTAATGCGGAGACAGGACAATGAAACTCGAGTTTTCAGTTTATCGCTATAACCCGGATGTTGACGACGCTCCGCATATGCAGGATTACACCCTGGAGGCGGAAGAAGGGCGCGACATGATGCTGCTGGATGCATTGATGCAGCTGAAAGAAAAAGATCCGTCTCTGTCGTTCCGCCGCTCCTGCCGTGAAGGGGTCTGCGGCTCCGACGGTCTGAATATGAACGGCAAAAATGGACTGGCCTGTATCACACCTATTTCTGCGCTGAATCAGCCGGGCAAGAAAATTGTCATTCGCCCGCTGCCGGGTTTACCGGTTGTGCGCGATTTGGTGGTAGACATGGGGCAATTCTACGCACAGTATGAGAAGATTAAGCCTTACTTGTTGAATAATGGGAAAAATCCGCCGGCTCGTGAGCATTTACAAATGCCTGAGCAGCGTGAGAAGCTCGATGGGCTGTATGAATGTATTTTGTGTGCATGCTGCTCAACGTCCTGCCCATCATTCTGGTGGAATCCGGACAAGTTTATTGGCCCGGCAGGCCTGCTGGCCGCGTATCGCTTCTTAATTGATAGCCGCGATACCGAGACCGACAGCCGCCTGGAAGGTTTAAGTGACGCTTTCAGCGTATTCCGCTGCCATAGCATCATGAACTGCGTCAGCGTATGTCCTAAAGGACTGAACCCGACGCGCGCCATCGGCCATATTAAGTCGATGCTGCTCAAACGTAGTGCGTAAGATTTTGTAGTGGTTGCCGGGGAAGTGATTCCCCGGTAGTACAGGAAACCTCTAAAAACTGCCATATGAGTAGTAGTAATCGAGATGTTCAGAGCGAGACAAGGCCGCAACGCAGTCGTAGCCTGAACAGCGAAGATTATTAGACAGTTTTTAAAGGTTCCTTAGCGGACGCAGATGACACGACAGTCCGCAACAAGTGAACCCCGGCACGCACATCGGTGTGCGTGGTAGTATCCACGGCGAAATACTCGTCATAGTTCACGTTGCATGTGCGTTGGCTGCACTTGCTCACCCTGGTCACTTACTGGATGTAAGCTCTCAGGGATTCGCAAGCTTGCCGCCTTCCTGAAACGCGATCTATTTAGAGTATTAAATAAGCAGAAAAGATGCTTAAGGGATCACGATGCAGAACAGCGCTTTGAAAGCCTGGTTGGACTCTTCTTACCTCTCTGGTTCTAACCAGAGCTGGATAGAACAGCTCTATGAAGACTTCTTAACCGACCCTGACTCGGTAGATGCTAACTGGCGTTCGACGTTCCAGCAGTTACCTGGTACGGGAGTCAAACCGGATCAATTCCACTCTCAAACGCGTGAATATTTCCGCCGCCTGGCGAAAGACGCTTCACGTTACTCTTCAACGATCTCCGACCCTGACACCAATGTGAAGCAGGTTAAAGTCCTGCAGCTCATTAATGCCTACCGTTTCCGCGGTCATCAGCATGCGAATCTTGATCCGCTGGGACTGTGGCAGCAAGAAAATGTGGCCGATCTGGACCCGTCTTTCCACGATCTGACCGATGCGGATTTCCAGGAAAGCTTTAACGTAGGTTCTTTTGCCGGCGGCAAAGACACCATGAAGCTGAGCGACCTGGTTGTTGCGCTGAAACAAACCTACTGCGGCCCAATTGGCGCCGAGTATATGCACATCACCAGCACCGAAGAAAAACGCTGGCTTCAACAGCGTATCGAGTCTGGCCGTGCCGCATTCAGTAGCGAAGAGAAGAAACGCTTCCTGAGCGAACTGACCGCAGCAGAAGGACTGGAACGCTACCTGGGCGCTAAATTCCCGGGCGCGAAACGCTTCTCGCTGGAAGGCGGTGATGCGTTAATCCCAATGCTCAAAGAGATGATCCGCCACGCTGGTAACAGCGGTACCCGTGAAGTGGTACTGGGCATGGCGCACCGTGGCCGTCTGAACGTTCTGGTTAACGTACTGGGCAAACGCCCGCAGGAACTGTTCGACGAATTTGCGGGCAAACATAAAGAACACCTCGGCACCGGTGACGTGAAGTACCACATGGGCTTCTCGTCTGATATCGAAACCGAAGGCGGTCTGGTACACCTGGCGCTGGCGTTTAACCCGTCTCACCTGGAAATCGTTAGCCCGGTGGTTATCGGCTCCGTACGTGCACGCCTGGATCGTCTGGACGAGCCGAGCAGTAATAAAGTACTGCCAATCACCATCCACGGCGATGCGGCGGTAACCGGGCAGGGCGTGGTTCAGGAAACCCTGAACATGTCGAAAGCGCGTGGTTACGAAGTGGGCGGTACCGTTCGCATCGTCATCAACAACCAGGTGGGCTTTACTACCTCAAACCCGTTGGATGCGCGTTCTACTCCGTACTGCACCGACATCGGTAAGATGGTTCAGGCGCCAATCTTCCACGTTAACGCGGATGACCCGGAAGCGGTCGCTTTCGTGACGCGTCTGGCGCTGGACTTCCGTAATACCTTCAAACGCGATGTGTTCATCGATCTGGTGTGCTACCGCCGTCACGGCCACAATGAAGCCGACGAGCCGAGCGCAACCCAGCCGCTGATGTATCAGAAAATCAAAAAGCATCCGACCCCGCGTAAAATCTACGCTGACAAGCTGGAAGCGGACAAAGTCGCCACGCTGGAAGATGCGACCGAAATGGTCAATCTGTACCGTGATGCGCTGGATGCTGGTGAGTGCGTGGTGAAAGAGTGGCGTCCAATGAACATGCACTCCTTCACCTGGTCGCCGTATCTCAACCACGAGTGGGACGAAAGCTACCCGAACAAGGTTGAGATGAAGCGTCTGCAGGAGCTGGCAAAACGCATCAGCACCGTGCCTGAAGCCGTTGAAATGCAGTCGCGTGTTGCCAAAATTTACGGCGACCGTCAGGCCATGGCCGCAGGCGAGAAGCTATTCGACTGGGGTGGTGCAGAGAATCTGGCTTACGCCACGCTGGTTGACGAAGGCATTCCGGTTCGTCTGTCGGGTGAAGACTCCGGTCGCGGAACCTTCTTCCACCGTCACGCGGTTATTCATAATCAGGCTAACGGTTCAACCTACACGCCGCTGCAGCATGTGCATAACGGTCAGGGCACGTTCCGCGTATGGGACTCCGTACTGTCTGAAGAAGCGGTACTGGCGTTTGAATACGGTTATGCCACGGCAGAACCGCGCACGCTGACCATCTGGGAAGCGCAGTTCGGCGACTTCGCCAACGGTGCGCAGGTGGTTATCGACCAGTTCATCTCTTCCGGCGAGCAGAAATGGGGCCGTATGTGCGGTCTGGTGATGCTGCTGCCGCACGGCTACGAAGGTCAGGGTCCGGAGCACTCCTCCGCGCGTCTGGAACGTTATCTGCAACTTTGCGCTGAGCAAAACATGCAGGTTTGCGTCCCGTCTACCCCGGCACAGGTCTACCACATGCTGCGTCGTCAGGCGCTGCGCGGTATGCGCCGTCCGCTGGTGGTGATGTCACCGAAGTCGCTGCTGCGTCATCCGCTGGCGGTTTCCAGCCTCGAAGAACTGGCGAACGGCACCTTCCTGCCAGCCATCAGTGAAATCGACGAGCTTGATCCGAAGGGCGTGAAGCGCGTAGTGATGTGTTCTGGTAAGGTTTATTACGATCTGCTGGAACAACGTCGTAAGAACAATCAACACGATGTCGCCATTGTGCGTATCGAGCAACTCTACCCGTTCCCGCATAAAGCGATGCAGGAAGTGTTGCAGCAGTTTGCTCACGTCAAGGATTTTGTCTGGTGCCAGGAAGAGCCGCTCAACCAGGGCGCATGGTACTGCAGCCAGCATCATTTCCGTGAAGTGATTCCGTTTGGGGCTTCTCTGCGTTATGCAGGCCGCCCGGCCTCCGCCTCTCCGGCGGTAGGGTATATGTCCGTTCACCAGAAACAGCAACAAGATCTGGTTAATGACGCGCTGAACGTCGAATAAATAAAGGATACACAATGAGTAGCGTAGATATTCTTGTTCCCGACCTGCCTGAATCCGTAGCGGATGCAACGGTTGCAACCTGGCACAAAAAACCGGGCGATGCAGTACGTCGTGATGAAGTACTGGTAGAAATCGAAACTGACAAAGTGGTACTGGAAGTACCGGCATCAGCGGACGGTATTCTTGATGCGGTTCTGGAAGATGAAGGGACAACCGTCACTTCTCGCCAGATCCTTGGTCGCCTGCGTGAAGGCAACAGCACCGGTAAAGAAACCAGCGCTAAGTCTGAAGAGAAAGATTCTACTCCGGCACAGCGCCAGCAGGCGTCTCTTGCTGAGCAGAACAACGATGCCCTGAGCCCGGCGATCCGTCGCCTGCTGGGTGAGCATAACCTTGAAGCCAGCGCTATCAATGGCACCGGTGTCGGCGGTCGTATCACGCGTGAAGATGTTGAAAAACATCTGGCGAAAGCCCCGGCTGCGAAAGCCGAAGCAAAAGCGCCGGCAGCAGCACCTGCACCACAGGCTCAACTGGGCGCGCGTGGCGAAAAACGTGTTCCGATGACCCGTCTGCGCAAACGCGTAGCCGAGCGTCTGCTGGAAGCGAAAAATTCCACCGCCATGCTGACCACCTTCAACGAAGTCAACATGAAGCCAATCATGGACCTGCGTAAGCAATACGGTGATGCGTTCGAGAAACGCCACGGTATCCGTCTGGGCTTTATGTCTTTCTACGTGAAAGCGGTTGTTGAAGCGCTGAAACGCTATCCGGAAGTGAACGCGTCCATCGACGGCGATGACGTGGTTTATCACAACTACTTTGATGTCAGCATGGCGGTCTCCACGCCGCGTGGTCTGGTCACGCCGGTCCTGCGTGATGTGGATCTGCTGGGTATGGCTGACATCGAGAAGAACATTAAAGAACTGGCAGTTAAAGGTCGCGACGGCAAGTTGACGGTTGAAGATCTGACGGGCGGTAACTTCACCATCACTAACGGTGGTGTGTTCGGTTCCCTGATGTCCACGCCGATCATCAACCCACCGCAGAGCGCCATCCTGGGTATGCATGCCATCAAAGATCGTCCGATGGCGGTAGACGGCAAGGTTGAAATCCTGCCGATGATGTATCTGGCGCTGTCTTATGACCACCGTCTGATCGATGGTCGTGAGTCAGTAGGCTTCCTGGTAACCATTAAAGAGTTGCTGGAAGATCCTACGCGTCTGCTGCTGGACGTGTAGTTAATAAGAGTATCACCTGCCCCGTAGGTCTGGATGCTTATCAGACCTACGGGTAAAAGATAACGATTACCTGAAGGATGGACAGAACACATGAACTTACATGAATATCAGGCAAAACAACTTTTTGCCCGCTATGGCTTACCAGCACCGGTGGGTTATGCCTGTACTACTCCGCGTGAAGCAGAAGAAGCCGCTTCAAAAATCGGCGCTGGCCCGTGGGTAGTGAAATGTCAGGTTCACGCTGGTGGCCGCGGTAAAGCGGGCGGTGTGAAGGTTGTGAACAGCAAAGAAGACATTCGCGCTTTTGCTGAACACTGGCTGGGTAAACGTCTGGTTACTTACCAGACAGACGCTCATGGCCAACCGGTAAATCAGATTCTGGTTGAAGCCGCGACCGACATTGGTAAAGAACTTTACCTCGGCGCAGTTGTTGACCGTAGCTCCCGTCGCGTGGTCTTCATGGCCTCTACCGAAGGCGGCGTGGAAATCGAAAAAGTAGCGGAAGAAACCCCGCACCTGATCCACAAAGTGGCGCTCGATCCGCTGGCAGGCCCGATGCCTTACCAGGGACGTGAGCTGGCGTTCAAACTGGGTCTGGAAGGTAAACAGGTTCAGCAGTTCACCAAGATCTTCATGGGCCTGGCGACTATCTTCCTGGAGCGCGACCTGGCGCTGATCGAAATCAACCCGCTGGTTGTCACCAAGCAGGGTGACCTGATCTGCCTCGACGGCAAACTGGGTGCTGACGGCAACGCGCTGTTCCGCCAGGCTGACCTGCGCGAAATGCGCGACCAGTCTCAGGAAGATCCGCGTGAAGCGCAGGCTGCGCAGTGGGAACTGAACTACGTTGCGCTCGACGGCAACATCGGTTGCATGGTTAACGGTGCGGGCCTGGCAATGGGCACCATGGACATCGTTAAGCTGCACGGCGGCGAACCGGCTAACTTCCTCGACGTTGGTGGCGGTGCGACCAAAGAGCGTGTAACCGAAGCGTTCAAAATTATCCTCTCAGATGACAATGTTAAAGCCGTACTGGTTAACATCTTCGGAGGTATCGTACGTTGCGACCTGATCGCTGACGGTATCATCGGCGCGGTAGCAGAAGTAGGTGTAAACGTTCCGGTCGTGGTACGTCTGG
>OJSN01002299.1_pt1 | contig 11175 bp, 12 predicted proteins | sample 1599421 | NCBI WGS metagenome assembly OJSN01 (sample SAMN04168659, study PRJEB22393) | human gut metagenome | biome: human gut microbiome; feature: stool | host: Homo sapiens | collected 2014-05-12
CAGTTGCAGGGTAGTTGGGTTCTGTTGGCTGGCGGTTTGATCTTCTGGATAATCGCGCTCATTGGGGCATCGCAACTGGTGCTGAAAAAGGACTCGCTGGTGCTGTCTGGCGTGCTGGCGTTAATGGCGATATCGGTCTGGGGCTGGCGGATTGTCTCTGGTCGTCTGGCCTGGTGGGAGCTGGATGTCAGCAAATGGTTGCTGTGGCCGACGATGCTGGTGATGCTGCTGTCTCAAATTTCACAACATGAGATTTTTGCTGCGGGCTGGCAGAATCTGGCCTGGTGTCTGGCGTTACCCGCTGCGGGGGCATTGCTCTGGCGTGATGCTGAGACGTTGCCGCCGCGCCTCTCCAGACTGGCGCACCTTTCACTCTTCTGGATGATTCTGCTCGCGCTGGCGGCGGAGCTATTCTGGTTTGCGCAAGATCTGCCATGGGGCATGGCGGCGTGGGGCTCCGGCCTGATGATGGCCGCGGGGGGCCTGCTCATCTTTCTCGTTCATGAGGCGGTTCATCGTCAGCTATGGCCATTCCGAAGCTGGCCCGCACTCTACGCTTCTCAGGCGATGATACCGGTAGCTGCGGTATTGGTTGTTCTGCTAGTACTGACGAATTTGCAGGATGGCGTAGTTTATCGCCAGACCTGGCTGCCGCTGGTGAATCCACTGGAGGAGGGGGCCGCTTTTGCGCTACTGGGACTCATTGTATTTTATCGCGTTTCGCAGCGCTTTTTCCCGGTGCAGATTTCGGTATGCCGTCCCTGGCCGCTCATTGCACTGCTGGCGCTTAGCTTCTGGTGGCTGAATGGCATCCTGCTGCGCGCATTGGCCTGGTACGGCGAAGTGCCCTGGAGCGCGGAAACACTGTGGCATTCGCGGCTGATTCAGACCTGTTTTGCCCTGTTCTGGATGCTGGCGGCATTAGTGGTGATGCTACGTGCGACCCGGCGTTGCTCACGTCGCGAATGGCTTTGTGGATCCGTATTGTTAGGGATTGTTATTGTGAAACTGATGTTGGTAGACAGTGCGCGTGGCGGCGGCCTGGCACGCGCGGTCACGTTTATCGGCGTGGCAATTCTGGTGCTAATCGTCGGGTATTTTTCACCGTTACCGCCCAAAGCGGGAGAAGAAAAATGAAATGGATGAAAGCGGTGTTATGCAGCGTGCTACTGAGTACTGCGGGCGCGGCGGTCAGCAGCGATGAAGTGAAGGAAGCGCCAACGGACTACGCAACAGGCGTCGCGCTGGAAACCACGGGGGCATTCGCCCTGGTATCGCATTTCGCTGCCGCAGGTGGTGTATCAGAGCACTGCATGGCCGGATTTGCGCGATGTGCGGGTTTTTAACCATCTGGGGGATATGGTGCCGTTTGCGCTGGTGGCGCAGAAAACCCAGACCGTTACGCCAGAGACAGTGGCTCTGCGTCTTTTCCCGCTTGATATGTCGCCGGTTCCGCCGCGTGATGAGGGTCAACGTAGTGGGGATGCTGTTGTTTTACGTTCAAAAAACGGTATTGAAATTCATTTGCAAAGCGATGATGTCACTGCGCTCGGGCAGAGCTATTTACTGACGTTGCCGGAAGAGAGGAAAGACTCTCTTTCACTGACGCAATTGCGTCTGAACTGGGGGACGCCGACGGGCAACTGGCAGGGGAAAGCCTCGGTTTATGTCAGCCGTGATTTACGCTACTGGCGACCCGTGCAGGAAGATGCGCCGTTAATGGATCTGACGCGGGATAGCGATCGTCTGAAAATGGACGCCATCAGCACCAACCTGACATTGTCACTTGAAGGAAATCGCTACCTGCTGGTGATCCTCAACTCGCAAAGCCCGGCACTGACGTTAAACAGCGTGAGCGCTATTGCTGACAGTAATGAGCCGGAGTCCGAACGTATTGTGATTGGCGCTCGGGCGGATAAGGTGTCGGATGATGAAGCCGTCTGGCGATGGACACAGCCGCAGCCCCTGACATCGTTGCGGATCGATCTGGAAAATGAAGGCGTTTTACCGGTGGAACTGGTCTGGCGCAGCGGCGAAAAAGAACCCTGGCAGTCACTGACAAAAACGGTGTTGTATCGCCTGGACGGGAAGCGTTCAGAAGATATTCGTCTTCCTGGCCAGTTAGTTGAGGCTGTTCGAATACGTACAATTAATGCGCGATTGCCGGAGGCATTGCCAGCATTGAGCGGTGCGCGCGACAGTTATCAACTGGTTTTTAACACGCAAGGCAAAGGTCCTTACATGCTGGCGTGGGGAAACCGGGCGGCGAAAAAGGCCGATGTTGGACTCGATATGTTGATCCCTGCGTCGCTGCGTAAAACGCAGGAGATAGATAATCTGCCGTGGGCTATACCGCAGGAGAGCGTAACTCTCGGCGGTGAATTGCGACTAACGGCGACGTCGGCAGCCGAACAACAAAGTCAGTGGAAAACGCTGCTGGTGTGGGGGGCGTTAATACTTGGCGTTGCCGTTCTGGCGTTTATGGCATGGCGAATCTGGCGAGAAGTTAAAAAGGACGGTGCGGCGTAAGCCATAAAAAAGCACAGTTGCATAGTTCACGGTGTTGATAAACTGTTACAACAGAGGCGTTTAAGCTGAGGCGGGGAAATAATCTATTTGTGAATAATATGTTACTTCACTGGGGCGTGAGTCATGGGAATGATTTTGATACCTGCGTTTTTTATTTTAGCCATCCTGATTATCGCTATCTTCATTTCAGTTAAGAATGGCCGTCACGTATCCGTTGTATGCCTTGTTGCCGTGGGTGAGATTTTCGTATTCCCATTCTATTTTACGGCCCTTAAGCGTTTCCGGAGCATCAAAACTTGGTAAAGATTTACCATGTTGACCCATTATGCGGCCCCTCTGGAGACCACTTTCAGGTATTTTCTCTACTGATATGTACACATGGAGAGATGTGATTGCAAATTCCCATCAGCATTACTACCAAAAGAATCAGACAGGAAGCAGCATAGTATTAATAAGAATATTTTCAAACATAAAGGATGATTATGAGTAACCCAGGCCCACTTGCAGCGTTAGTGTATGGTTTTATTTTGATAGTTTTGCTATCGGTATCTTTAATCCTTTATTCAATTGGACGTACCATAAAAAACGAGATTGGAAAAGGTATAGCATACGCGCTTACTGGTATTTTATTAATTCTGTCATTATTAGTTGGCGCTTTCATTTTGACGCTTCTTACATAAATTCCTCGAAAAATACGCTGACAGCATCAGCTAATGGACCCGACTCTCCGTTGAACGCATGCTCGCCTGCGGCACCTGTGCCATGGGCGTCCGCCGCTACGGGCAGGCATCAAGGTTCGCTTCACAACAGCGGACCTGCTGCTACAGCTATCCACTTCATAGCGCCAGGGCCGTTACAAAACGACACTCAATCGCGGTGTCATGGCCCCGAAGCTACTTATCATCGATGAAATAGGTTATCTGCCGTTCAGTCTGGAAGAAGCCAAGCTGTTCTTCCAGGTCATCGCTAAACGTTACGAGAGGAGCGCGATGATCCTGGACTCCAACCTGCCGTTCGGGCAGTGGGATCAGACGTTCGCCAGGGATGCAGCCCTGACATCGGCGATGCTGGACCGTATCTTACATCACTCACACGTAGTCCAGATAAAAGGAGAGAGCTATCGACTGAAGTAGAAACGAAAGGCCGGGGTTATACCTGAAGCTAATCCTGAGTAAACAAGGTGGATCAATATTAAACCGTTGGTGGTGACGGTTAGTGGATCACTTTATTACCCGTTGTTGACAGTAAACGCAGGAAGTCAGATGTGATGCGCCGAAAGCTGCTTTCGCACATGTTACAGGGACTGGAAAGCCGGGCTGTTTACGATTACGTTGCCAGTCATAAGGGCGTTTGCGCACTGGAGCACGATGGGTTTTTTTCATATAAAGAGGTCACTGACTGGTCCCATCCATATCTGTTGATTGAGAAAAAGCATTAAGGGGAGCCACTCAGTCAATTACAGCTTATCTCGGTTGATAAACAAGACGGGACATTTAGCACTTTCATGATATGCATAGCCGGCAGGTGATCTTAGCCTGCTTTCAGCGATGAACCACACAATATTCCCCTTTTGTTACTTTGATATGATTGCTCAAAATGGGTGGTAACACTGAGATCGTTGAAATGACTGCATGTTATATTGTTACTTTTGTTACCGTTGAAAACATCACGTTGGAGAGCTAAATGGATTGGCCAAAGGAGTACAGCAAGACGACTCAAGTGGAGTGACCACATTCCGGTAGACAGTTTCTGTCCTCACGGTGAGGCCTTTTCGAAGGCCTCCGGGCTGACGCCACCCAGATGACTGTGGCGCCGGGTCCGGTTGTAGAACACTTCAATGTAATCGAAGATATCCGCCCGGGCCATGTCCCGGGTTTTATATATCCGCTTTCTGATGCGCTCTTTTTTCAGTGAACTGAAGAACGATTCTGCCACCGCATTATCCCAGCAGTTGCCACGACGGCTCATACTCGGCGCCAGATTGTTGGCCCTGCAGAACCGCTGCCAGTCATCACTGCCATACTGACTGCCCTGATCGCTGTGCACTATGACGTTTTCTGCAGGCTTACGCCGCCAGACTGCCATCAGCAGCGCATCCAGTGCCAGCTCGCGCGACAGCGTTGGTTTCATCGACCAGCCCACCACATTACGGGCAAAAAGATCGATAACCACCGCCAGATACAGCCAACCCTGCCAGGTGCGGATGTAGGTAATATCAGTCACCCACACCTGGTTGGGTTTTACCATCGTAAATTCCCTCTGTACGCGATTAGGAGCTATCAGTGACGGCCTTCCCCTGACGCCACGCGGGACCTTATAGCCATGTACGGCCTGTATCCTGTTCCGCTTCATGATTCTGGCAACACGGTTTCTGCTGCATACTTCACCGATTTCACGAAGATCGCCGTGAACCCTGCGATAACCGTAGACTCCGCCGCTCAGTGCATAAGCATCGCGGATGAGCTCCAGCAACCGCTGATTATCCTTTTCTCCGGCAGAAACAGGGCGATGAAGCCAGACGTAAAATCCCGCACGGGCGACCTTCAGAACCCGACACATTGTTACGATCGACCAGATTTCACGGTGATCGTTGATGAAGCGGTACTTCAGTCGGGCTCCCTTGCAAAGTACCGCGCTGCCTTTTTCAGAATATCCCGTTCTTCCTCAGTACGTTTAAGCTGCGCTTTAAGCCTGAGAATCTCCGTCCGCGCATCCAGTAAATCCTGCGCCTGATGCCCGCTGTTATCCGGTCTGACTGACCGGACCCACTTATAAAGGCTGTGAGCCGATACGCCGAGGCGTTCAGAAACATCGGCAACGGAATAGCCCCGTTCAGTGACCTGACGGACAGCTTCTTCCTTAAACTCTGGGGTAAATCGTGGTGTGCCCATAGACTCCTCCTATGCTCAAACTATAGGGCAGATTTGTCTACGGGCTTGGGGGCACTCCAGAACCTTGAGGAATAAGTTCTATCCTCGTGGTTCACTTTGTGCAGCAAGTTCTACTTGAATCCTGCTACCCATTTGTCCAACATATCAGCCCATTCCTGCATCATCACTTTACGCTCATCAAGATAAGTTGCATGGTTGTATGTGCGACGAACATTGTTGGTATCAGCGTGCGCAAGTTGGGCCTCAATAGCATCAGGTCGATAGCCCAACTCGTTTAAACGGGTACTTCCTGTGGTCCGGGTTGCATGTGGGCTATATGTACCACTCCAGCCGAGGCTTTTAAGTAGCTGGCGCAGTGAGTGCGATGTCATTGGACCTAGCGGATTGTCTCTGCCCGGGAAAAGGTGCTGCCGATGCCCGGTTAATCCCTGTAGTGTTCTGAGCATTTTGACAGCTTGGAAGGGTAGGGGAATAACGTGTTCTCTGCGGGCTTTCATTCGCGCTGCCGGAATAGTCCATAGGGCGTTATCAAGATTGAATTCTGTCCATTCTGCTTCGGTGGCTTCTGCAGGACGCGCCAATGTCCACCACATAAGCCACATGCAATAGTTAACCTGATACGAGCCACGACTATTGTCAAAACAGCTTAGTAACTTTCCGATTTGTTGGGGATTTAGTGCCTGTTTGTGCTGTGTCTTATTAGCCGGAAGGGCCTTGCGCACAGGCCATACGGGATCGCTATCAGCTCTAAGCGTCGCGACTGCCAACTCAAAAACTGATGAAATGGTGCGACGGGCTTCAGCGGCAACTGTTGGTGCTCCTCGTTTAGCGGTTTCCTGAAGAATTTTAAGTATATGGTGTGGAGTGATCTCTCTGACAGGGAGCTTACCGATGGCGGGAAAAACCACACGTTCAAGCATATCCAGTCGCCGCGTTTTGGTAATTCCGGCCCAGTCTTTCATCTGCAACCATTCTTTAGCGATTAGCTCAAAGGTGTTGGATGCGTCGTTGACCTTGCGGATCTTATCTAACTGACGAGCCTGTGTTGGGCTAACTCCATCTGCGACTTGCTTACGCGCTTGCTCGCATTTCTCGCGAGCTTCGGCAAGTTTTACCGTCGGGTACTCACCCAGCGCAAACATGCTGGATTTACCGTTGAGTTTAAACCGATAGCGCCATGCCTTTTTACCATTGGGTTTCACTTCGAGGTAGAGACCATTGAAATCATTAAGTCGATAGAGTTTTTCTTTCGGCTTAGCAGTGCGGCATTGCGTATCAGTGAGCATAACGGGGCCTTGTTTATTTATTATACCGTTATTGTACTCACTTAAAATGAAGATGGAAGAATGTTGTACTCATCCATGTACTCATTTTTGACAGCGTTGTTATGAGATGAATTGAGACATTGCGAAATGAAAAATCCACGCAATTGCGTGGATTTTATAGAGTTTTACGGTTCTTATGAGATTCAGTGAAACCTCATGAGACAGCAGATTTAATTTAGACGTTGAACAGGAAGTTCATCACATCGCCATCTTTAACGATGTAATCTTTGCCTTCTGCACGCATTTTGCCTGCTTCTTTCGCGCCTTGTTCACCTTTGTAAGTGATGAAATCTTCAAACGAGATGGTTTGTGCACGGATAAAGCCTTTTTCAAAATCAGTATGGATTTTGCCCGCTGCCTGCGGCGCTTTCATACCGTCTGTTATCGTCCAGGCTCGTGTTTCCTGCGGACCCGCTGTTAAGTAAGAAATTAAACCGAGTAAAGCGTAGCTTTCTCTAATCAATCGGTCAAGCCCCGATTCCGTCAAGCCCATATCTGCCAAAAACAGTTCTTTTTCATCTGCTTCCATATTGGAAATTTCCGCCTCTATTTCAGCACAAATCGGCAATACACCTGCATGTTCCTCCTGTGCAATCGTCTTTACTTCCTGAAACCCTTTGTTATTTTCAATGCCGTTTTTAAAATCATCTTCACTCATATTTGCAGCATAAATCACCGGCTTGTTTGTCAGCAAAGAAACCGATGCTAGTAATTCCGCTTCTTCCTCCGTACAAGAAATACTGCGTGCAGATTTTCCTTGATCCAATGTTTCTTTTACACGTTGGAAAAAGTCATACTCTGCCTGATATTTTTTATCTGCTTTCATAAGCTTTTGTGTTTTTTCAATACGTCTATCCAATATTTCCATGTCAGACAAAATCAGTTCCATATTGATGGTTTCTATGTCTCTGGCCGGACCAATACTGCCCTCTACGTGGATAATGTCATCATTTTCAAAGCAGCGTACTACATGTACAATCGCGTCCACTTCACGAATATTGGCCAAAAATTTATTGCCCAAGCCTTCCCCTTTGGAAGCACCACGCACCAAACCTGCAATATCCACAAATTCAATGGCAGCAGGCAGAATTTTTTGAGAATGATACATCTCAGCCAATACATCTAATCTTTTGTCAGGAACAGCAACTACACCAACGTTTGGCTCAATGGTACAAAACGGATAGTTTGCAGACTGCGCTCCTGCATTTGTAATCGCATTAAACAAGGTGCTCTTGCCTACATTTGGCAAGCCAACAATACCTAATTTCATAGGATTTTTCAACCTCTTTCATCTTTATCATATCGTACAAGTTTATTGTTTCATTATACCGATTTTTTTCATTGCTTGCAAGCGGCAATGGCTATCGTTAACCTTTCATGGTAAGCGAAATACGTTTCTTTTCCAAATCCACCGACAATACTTTTACAGTAACCACATCGCCTACTTTTAATACTTCAGACGGATGCTTAATATATTTATCGCAAATCTGGGATAAATGAACCAATCCGTCCTGATGCACTCCAATATCCACAAAGGCGCCAAAGTCAATGACATTGCGGACAGTACCTTGTAATTCCATACCCGGTTTTAAATCCTTCATGTCCAATACGTCGGTACGCAGCATTGGAGGTGGTAATTCATCGCGCGGGTCACGTCCTGGCTGAAGCAGTTCTTTTACAATATCCTGCAGCGTCGGCACACCAATTCCCAACTGCTCCGCTGCCTGCTGTAAGCCGATTTCGTCTACTCTTTCTTTTAATCCTGCCAAACTCTGCTTGCCTATGGCTTTTGTATCAAAGCCACATAATGTTAACAAGGCTTTTGCCGCATCATAGGATTCTGGATGCACCGCGGTATGGTCCAGCATATTTTTGCTCTCGTTGACACGTAAAAATCCTGCGCACTGCTCAAACGCTTTTGGCCCAAGCTTTGGCACCTTTTTTAATTCAGAACGAGATTGGAATGCTCCGTTTTCTTCACGATACTGTACAATATTTTTTGATACGGTTGTACTAATACCTGCGATTTTCTCCAATAAGGAAGGAGAAGCTGTATTTAAATCCACACCAACGGAGTTTACACAGTCTTCTACCACACCACCCAAGGCTTCATCCATACGTTTTTTGGGCATATCATGCTGATATTGTCCCACCCCGATTGCTTTCGGATCAATTTTAACAAGCTCTGCCAGCGGGTCTTGCAGTCTGCGCGCAATAGATACGGCGCTGCGCAGCGTAACGTCAAAATCCGGAAACTCTTCCGCTGCCAATTTAGAAGCAGAATATACGGACGCTCCTGCCTCACTTACTACCATATACTGAACAGGCGTACCCTGCATTTCTGCAATTACTTCCGCGGTAAACAACTCTGTTTCCTTAGAGGCAGTACCATTACCAATGGCTATCACCGTAACGCCATGTTTGGCAATCATATCTTTTATCACTTGTTTGCCTTCCTGCGCCTTTGCCTTGGAATGAGTTGGATAAATCACACCCGTACCCAGTACCCTTCCGGTTGCATCCACAACTGCCACTTTACAGCCTGTACGATACCCTGGGTCAAGTCCCATTGCCACATTTCCTTTTACAGGAGGCTGCATTAACAATTGACGCAAGTTTACTGCAAACACTTTAATGGCTTGTTCCGCTGCTTGTTCTGTCAGTTCTGCACGAATTTCACGCTCAATGGAAGGGAAAATCAAACGGGAATAACTATCCTCTGCAGCTTGACGTACCAATTCCGCACATAGAGAGTCTCCTTTTACATAGGTACTATATAAAATATGCAGTCCTTTTTCTTTATCCAAATCCACTGCAACTTTTAAAAAGCCTTCCCTCTCCCCGCGGTCAATTGCAAGTACGCGGTGTCCTGCAATTTGTTTTACAGGCTGAGAAAATTCATAATACTGTGCATATACAGAATCTTCTTCCGGATTTGACGCTTTGGAGGTTAACAAGGCATGTTCCATTGTTACCACTCGCAGCCTTTTACGAATGCCCGCATCGTCAGAAATGAGTTCTGCAATAATATCGTTCGCTCCTTGCAGTGCCTCTTCTACTGAGGTGACCTCCAATTCTTCACTGAGATAAGCCAGAGCCTCCTGTTCCGGATTGATTTGTGGATTTTGTTCCAAGATACAGTCTGCCAGCGGCTGTAACCCTTTTGCTTTTGCCACAGATGCACGAGTTTTTCTCTTTGGACGGAACGGACGGTAAATGTCGTCAATTTCTGAGAGTGTCTCTGCTTTTTCCAATGCCTGAGACACTTCCGAAGTCATAGACCCACTTTCCTCAATCAGTCGGGCTACTTCCTCTTTTTTCTTTTCCAAAGAACGTAAATACTCTAATCGGTCTGCAATCTGGCGTAACGCTTGGTCATCCAAGGAGCCATGTGCCTCTTTACGGTATCTGGCAATAAACGGAATCGTATTGCCCTCGTCAATAAGCTGTACTGCTGCTTTCGCCTGTTCTTCTTTAATCGCAAGTTCCTGCGCCAGTTTTTTTATAATATCCATTATTCTGTCTGCTCCTTATGTCTGTAATTTTCATTTTAAGCCTTCTTTGGGGTTGTAATCCAGCGAAGGTATGCATTCATAAATGCATCCAGGTTGCCGTCCATCACGCTCTGCACATTACCGGTCTCTTCTCCGGTTCTGTGGTCTTTTACCATAGTATATGGCTGCATAACGTAGGAACGAATCTGGTTACCCCAGCCATTATCGGACACTTCACCACGGATATCTGATAATTTTTCCCGGTTTTCCTGCTCCTTAATCAGATACAGCTTTGCCTTTAACATCTGCATCGCCTTATCCTTGTTCTTGTGCTGGGAACGCTCATTCTGGCACTGTACGACAACACCAGTAGGAATATGGGTAATACGGATAGCCGAATCCGTCTTGTTAATGTGCTGTCCACCTGCTCCACTGGCACGGTAGGTATCAATACGGATATCTTCATCAGCAATCTCTACTGATAAATCTTCTTCAATATCCGGCATGACATCACAGGAAACGAACGAGGTCTGACGCTTGCCAGCCGCGTTGAACGGGGAAATACGGACCAGACGATGGACGCCTTTCTCCGATTTCAGGTAGCCATAGGCATTTTCGCCGTTGACCTGCAGTGTGATGGACTTAAGTCCCGCCTCGTCGCCATCCAGGAAATCAAGCACCTCGGTCGTAAAGCCCTTTTTGTCCGCCCAGCGCTGGTACATACGATACAGCATACTGCACCAGTCCATCGCCTCGGTACCACCCGCGCCCGCGTTCAGCTTAAGGATCGCGTTGCAGCCGTCGTACTCGCCGGACAGGAGTGTCTTTGTGCGGAGTTCTTCCAGCTCTTTGACGAACTCATCTAACACTGTCTCTTATACCCATCTGACGCTGCCGACGAATAGAGAGGTGTAGATCTCCGTGATCGCCGTATCA
>OJSN01002304.1_pt1:0-10000 | contig 11159 bp, 8 predicted proteins | sample 1599421 | NCBI WGS metagenome assembly OJSN01 (sample SAMN04168659, study PRJEB22393) | human gut metagenome | biome: human gut microbiome; feature: stool | host: Homo sapiens | collected 2014-05-12
ATTCTTCTCCATCCGGTTTGCGAATAAGCACTTCTATATATTCGTCCTTTATCATATAACGATAATCAAACACATCTTCAATTGACTGATCATTGATCGACAGCAGTACATCTCCCGGTTCAATCTCCAATTCTTCTGCGATGGAGCCCGGATAGACTTCCTTAATCAAATGTTCTACCTTCTTCATCTGGATTCCATCCTCCTTTCTTCGTTATTTATCATTTATAATCTGTTATCAACGTTTATCTTTTCATTTTCAGCTTTCGCATTGGCTAATTCTCTCGAGTACTTTGCATCGAGCGCAGCAACATCACGCTGACGCTGCTGCATGTCAGCGATGGTGGCGGTCAGCTGCTTCAGCTCACTGACTTTTTTATCACGCTGTTCTTTGTAGGTGATGGCGTTATCACGGTAATGATTGACCGCCCACGACAGGCAGACGATGATGCAGATAACCAGAGCATAAATAATCGCGGCGACTCTGCTCACTGATCTATTCCCCAACAGGCTAATGCGCTTTCCTGGTCACGACGAATAACCTGTCCATAGCAGTTATTTGAACGTATGCGGCAATCGCGCCCACCATCTTTTATCCACCAGCGAATCGCCTCGCATGCGCCCTTACGATCACCAGCATTCAGCCGCTTATAAAACGTCGATGGAAAACACTTACCGGGGCCAATGTTATAGGGACAAAATGACGCGATACCCGCTTTTTGTGGTTCGGTCAGTGGTACTTTAATATTGCGCTCCACCCATGCCAGCGCCTTATCACGCTCAATGGCGTTGACCTGGTCGCATTTTTCCTTCGACAGTTTCATACCGGGAAAAACGGGTTTTCCATCCACCATCGTGGCACCCCGACAGATGGTCCAGATGCCGGAACCATCGCGGTATGCCGTTGTGTGGTTACCTTCTTTTTCATCCAGAAACTGGTCGAGAATATCAGGCGCGGGCGCACCGACGGCAATCAGTGCCAGAACGGCAGCCGACAGGCCGTATCTGATTTTTGCGTTCATGGATATTTATCAGGATTTATCGGTTTCTGCCCACGGACAGGTTTATCTGTTCCGGTCAGTGACTTAAGGTTGTGATTCCGGAGGAGTCTTCAGAGAACCAGTAATTCTTCCTGGTAGCTTTCCTTTGTAGGTTATCCACACATTCTGCGCCTCTAAAATTACGGGGCGCTTTTCCGGCGACTGCTCATCCCCTTCACATAACCCGGCAGCAACATCCAGGAAGACCTGTCTGATGCTCCTTCTGGCTGCTGCCTCATAAAACTCCAGCGCGGCACCTTCAACACGGTCCAGCGAGATGTCCAGGTCAAAAATTTCGCCGTCAAAGCGTTTTTTGTCCCGTAACGCTAAAGTTACCGTAACTTTATTCTCAAAATTGCGGATCCCTTTCACAATCAGTTCATAGTTTTGAGTCATTGAATTACTCTCCCCGTGCAGCCTTACGCTTGTCTTCTCTGATTTTGAAGTACAGATTTGTCAGATAAGTCAGGAAGCCCAGAACCAGACTCCCCAGTACACCAATCGCAGCCCACTGTGACGGACTGACCTGATCAAGCCACTGTAAAAACCAGTAGCCAGCACTGCCTGCGGAGGTGCCGTAGGCAATGCCCGTTGAAATTTTGTCCATGGATTTCATAGCCTCACCTCCGCAAATAACGGATGGCGTAGTTTTACACTGAGAAATGAAAGGGATTTGAAAAGAAAAACCCGCAAAAGCGGGCGAAACGATATATACAGTAAGGGAAGCACTCTATCCAACAAACCACCCACAGTTAATCGGAATAAAAGCAGAGTGCTTATGAATGATCGCCTGCCCGAAGGTTAGTATTTCTGCACAGCAATTTTGCAAAAAAAGCGATCATTCATAACTTAAACGTCTTTCAGTCACTCCGGGATTTCCCATCATCGCAGACTGAAAGACTCTAACTGGAGCGGGCAGCGGGAATCGAACCCGCATCATCAGCTTGGAAGGCTGAGGTAATAGCCATTATACGATGCCCGCATCCTGGAACTCGGCTACCTGATTTTCATTCTGCACTGAATATCGAGAGAAGCTCTCTTTATTCGAGCCGGTAAGCGAACTTATCGTCTCGGGCTACGCCATCGCGTGGCCGAAATTGGTGGTGGGGGAAGGATTCGAACCTTCGAAGTCTGTGACGGCAGATTTACAGTCTGCTCCCTTTGGCCGCTCGGGAACCCCACCGGACTTGATGGTGCCGACTACCGGAATCGAACTGGTGACCTACTGATTACAAGTCAGTTGCTCTACCTACTGAGCTAAGTCGGCATCAAGTAGCGCGCATTTTATGGAGACATGCGCACTCATGCAACTAAAAAATTGCATAAAATGTTCTATCGCTCACATTTTGCACTATGCGACCGATAAATAATCTATTTCTTCTTTGGATTGGACAAATTTCCAACGCCAGGTGCCACCTCAGGGAGGAATTTTGCTCCAGCATGCACGCGTCGATAGAGAGAAAGCACATCTTTATACATCTGGAATACCCGTCACATTGCATTTCAGAGGATGATTTTTTCTTATTATTCCCCTCCATCTGGTGTTACCCTCCTGCCCATTGTCCAAATTAACTGAAATGTGCGTGCCATTGCGTACCGGGGATGATTTCGTTTTTTACCGCAGACCTGATATAGCAATGACAGCCAGACCATGCGTATGAGTATAAAAGAGCAAGCGTTAACGTCGCCTTACCTACAGTTTGATCGCAACCAGTGGGCTGCGCTTCGTGATTCCGTGCCGATGACCCTGACCGAGGAAGAGATTGCTCGTCTTAAAGGCATTAACGAAGACTTATCGCTGGAAGAAGTTGCCGAGATTTATTTGCCTCTCTCGCGTTTGCTAAACTTTTACATCAGTTCAAACCTGCGACGTCAGGCAGTGCTGGAGCAATTTTTAGGCACGAATGGCGAGCGTATTCCTTATATTATTAGTATTGCTGGCAGCGTTGCCGTCGGTAAAAGTACGACAGCGCGTGTTTTGCAGGCCTTACTCAGTCGCTGGCCAGAGCATCGTAAGGTTGAATTGATTACTACCGATGGCTTTCTCCACCCTAACCAGGTATTGAAAGATCGTGGACTAATGAAGAAGAAAGGCTTCCCCCAGTCCTATGATATGCATCGCTTGGTTAAATTCGTTTCCGATCTGAAATCAGGCGTACCTAACGTCACGGCGCCGGTCTATTCCCATCTCATCTATGATGTGATCCCTGATGGCGACAAAACCGTTGCCCAGCCCGACATATTAATACTCGAAGGGTTAAATGTATTACAAAGCGGGATGGACTATCCTCACGATCCACATCATGTATTTGTTTCTGACTTTGTCGACTTTTCTATTTATGTTGATGCGCCAGAAGAATTACTCCAGACATGGTATATCAACCGCTTTCTGAAATTCCGTGAAGGGGCGTTTACCAACCCGGACTCTTATTTCCATAACTATGCAAAATTATCAGAAGATGAGGCTATCAATACTGCCACATCGCTATGGAAAGAAATTAACTGGCTGAATTTAAAGCAAAACATTTTACCAACACGTGAAAGAGCCAGCTTGATTATGACTAAAAGCGCCAATCATGCCGTTGAGCAAGTCAGGCTACGTAAATAAATAAAAAGGGGAGCCTCAGCTCCCCTTTTTATTATTCAGCACTTCTCAGCGATATTTCTCCACCCATCCAGGGTTTGATCTCGCCATTTTGTTCAAGCAATAATGCACCTTGCGCGTCTATTCCACGAGAGATACCAAATATTTCTTTATCACCAATAATAAGTTTTACCGGGCGGTCGATAAAGTTATCCAGTTTCTTCCAGCGAGGCAGATACGGTGCTAAACCTTCGTGCTCAAAGAGCACCAACGCAGCGCGCAACTCACGTATCAGTCGGGCAGCAAGGGTATTGCGGTCAATGTTAATGCCCGCTTCCTGCAGGTTAATCCAGCCTTGATTAACCACATTTTCTTCAACCCGGCGCATGGACATATTAATACCCGCGCCGATAACAATTTGCGCGGCATCACCTGTCTTACCTGTCAGTTCAACCAGGATCCCTGCCAGTTTACGGTCGAGTAAATAGAGGTCGTTGGGCCATTTTACACGGACTTTATCCGCACCCAGATCACGCAAAACCTCAGCCATGACGATACCAATAACCAGACTCAGGCCAATCGCGGCGGCCGGTCCTTGTTCCAGCCGCCAGAACATTGAGAGGTAAAGGTTGGCACCAAACGGTGAAAACCATTTCCGACCACGGCGCCCGCGCCCGGCCTGTTGATATTCAGCGACGCAGGCATCCCCTGACTCCAGCTGACCTATTCGGTCCATCAGGTACTGATTGGTTGAGTCGATAACCGGCAGGACAGTGATATTTCCACCATCCAGTTGAGAATGAATAAGTGAGGCATCTAATAGTTGGATAGGCTCCGGTAAGCTGTATCCTTTACCTGGAACAGTAAAGACATCAACCCCCCAGTCGCGCAACGTCTGGACATGCTTATTGATTGCGGCACGGCTCATTCCCAACGTTTCACCGAGCTGCTCACCGGAATGAAATTCTCCATCGGCCAATAATGAAATAAGCGTCAGAGGGACGGTATTATCCTTCATGCAATGATCTCCACAGCATTCATTTCACCCTGCGGACCAATAAACCGGACCTCTGGTTCGAGCCAGACATTAAATTTCTCACCGACTTTTTGGCGCACATGGTGTGCAAGTTGCACTACATCCTGACTCGTCGCATTATCTGCATTGATCAGCACCAGTGCCTGCTGCTGATGTACCGCTGCGCCACCAATGCGCATACCTTTTAGCTGGCACTGATCGATAAGCCAGCCTGCTGCCAGTTTCACAGAACCATCAGCCTGCGGGTAATGAGGTGCTGTTGGGAATTTAGCCAGGAGCTCCTGCGCAATATTCCCAGTGACAACAGGATTTTTAAAGAAGCTACCCGCATTACCGTTTACTTTCGGATCGGGCAGTTTTGTCGTGCGCATATGGCAGACAGAATCAAAAACCTGCTGAGGTGTAACTGTTGTAGGATCCAGACGTGTCAAGTCACCGTAAGTCAAAACGGGCTGCCACTGTTTAGGTAAGCGCAGACCAACGGCTACAATTGCGAAACGATCCTGGTATTCATGCTTGAAGATGCTGTCACGGTAACCAAAACGGCATTCTGCTGCGTTAACGCGCAGATGTTTGCCAGTCGAAAGCTCAACGCAGTCTACGTATTCGCAGACGCGCTGCAGCTCTACGCCATAGGCACCAATATTCTGGATTGGCGATGAACCCACGCAGCCGGGAATGAGTGCCAGATTTTCCAGGCCAGGCATGTTGCGCTCCAGCGCATAGCACACCAACTGATGCCAGTTTTCACCCGCGCCTACGTGCAAATGCCACGCATCAGGTTGCTCTGTAATCTCAATACCCTTAATACGATTGACGATCACCGTACCCTGGAAGGTATCAAGAAACAGGACGTTACTCCCTTCGCCCAGAATCAGTACTGGATGATGCGATGCATTGGCTGATTGCCAGGCATTCAGTAATTGTTGTTCATTTTCGGCGCAGACAAGTTCATTCGTTTGCTGATCGATACCGAAGGTGTTCCAGGCTTTAAGGGAGTGATTCATAGACGCTTTCCTGATGCAAAATCGCGCCTAGTTTACCGCATATACTGCAGAATGGCTTGTGTTATGGAGGCTCAGGATATTGCTTTGCACCCGATGGTGCGGTGTCGTGATGTGCCTGATGCGCTGCGCTTATCAGGCCTGCACAATACGTTCAGCCCGGCGGTTTTATCCCGCACACACGCAAAAAAGCCCATCCGTCAGGATGGGCTTCTTCACTTTATTTGATGCCTGGCAGTTTATGGCGGGCGTCCTGCCCGCCACCCTCCGGGCCGTTGCTGCGCAACGTTCAAATCCGCTCCCGGCGGATTTGTCCTCCTCAGGAGAGCGCTCACCGACAGACCACAGATAAAACAAAAGGCCCGGTCTTTCGACCGGGCCTTTCGCTTTTATTTGATGCCTGGCAGTTCCCTACTCTCGCATGGGGAGACCCCACACTACCATCGGCGCTACGGCGTTTCACTTCTGAGTTCGGCATGGGGTCAGGTGGGACCACCGCGCTACAGCCGCCAGGCAAATTCTGTTTATCAACACGCTTTGGCATGTCGATGTAATCTGTATCAAGCTGAATGTCGTCTCTTCGCCAAAACATCTTCGGCGTTGTAAGGTTAAGCCTCACGGTTCATTAGTATCGGTTAGCTCAATGTATCGCTACACTTACACACCCGACCTATCAACGTCGTCGTCTTCAACGTTCCTTCAGGAGACTTATAGTCTCAGGGAGAACTCATCTCGGGGCAAGTTTCGTGCTTAGATGCTTTCAGCACTTATCTCTTCCGCATTTAGCTACCGGGCAATGCCATTGGCATGACAACCCGAACACCAGTGATGCGTCCACTCCGGTCCTCTCGTACTAGGAGCAGCCCCCCTCAATTCTCCAGCGCCCACGGCAGATAGGGACCGAACTGTCTCACGACGTTCTAAACCCAGCTCGCGTACCACTTTAAATGGCGAACAGCCATACCCTTGGGACCTACTTCAGCCCCAGGATGTGATGAGCCGACATCGAGGTGCCAAACACCGCCGTCGATATGAACTCTTGGGCGGTATCAGCCTGTTATCCCCGGAGTACCTTTTATCCGTTGAGCGATGGCCCTTCCATTCAGAACCACCGGATCACTAAGACCTGCTTTCGCACCTGCTCGAGCCGTCACTCTCGCAGTCAAGCTAGCTTATGCCTTTGCACTAACCTCCTGATGTCCGACCAGGATTAGCTAACCTTCGTGCTCCTCCGTTACTCTTTAGGAGGAGACCGCCCCAGTCAAACTACCCACCAGACACTGTCCGCAACCCGGATTACGGGTCCACGTTAGAACACCAGCCATTAAAGGGTGGTATTTCAAGGATGGCTCCATGCAGACTGGCGTCCACACTTCAAAGCCTCCCACCTATCCTACACATCAAGGACCAGTGTTCAGTGTCAAGCTATAGTAAAGGTTCACGGGGTCTTTCCGTCTTGCCGCGGGTACACTGCATCTTCACAGCGAGTTCAATTTCACTGAGTCTCGGGTGGAGACAGCCTGGCCATCATTACGCCATTCGTGCAGGTCGGAACTTACCCGACAAGGAATTTCGCTACCTTAGGACCGTTATAGTTACGGCCGCCGTTTACCGGGGCTTCGATCAAGAGCTTCTCCTTACGGATAACCCCATCAATTAACCTTCCGGCACCGGGCAGGCGTCACACCGTATACGTCCACTTTCGTGTTTGCACAGTGCTGTGTTTTTAATAAACAGTTGCAGCCAGCTGGTATCTTCGACTGATTTCAGCTCCACGAGCAAGTCGCTTCACCTACATATCAGCGTGCCTTCTCCCGAAGTTACGGCACCATTTTGCCTAGTTCCTTCACCCGAGTTCTCTCAAGCGCCTTGGTATTCTCTACCTGACCACCTGTGTCGGTTTGGGGTACGATTTGATGTTACCTGATGCTTAGAGGCTTTTCCTGGAAGCAGGGCATTTGTTACTTCAGCACCGTAGTGCCTCGTCATCACACCTCAGCGTTAAAAAGGTACCGGATTTACCTGGAACCTCCGCCTACATGCTTAAACCGGGACAACCGTCGCCCGGCTAACATAGCCTTCTCCGTCCCCCCTTCGCAGTAACACCAAGTACAGGAATATTAACCTGTTTCCCATCGACTACGCCTTTCGGCCTCGCCTTAGGGGTCGACTCACCCTGCCCCGATTAACGTTGGACAGGAACCCTTGGTCTTCCGGCGTGCGGGTTTTTCACCCGCATTATCGTTACTTATGTCAGCATTCGCACTTCTGATACCTCCAGCATACCTCACGATACACCTTCAACGGCTTACAGAACGCTCCCCTACCCAACAACACATAGTGTCGCTGCCGCAGCTTCGGTGCATGGTTTAGCCCCGTTACATCTTCCGCGCAGGCCGACTCGACCAGTGAGCTATTACGCTTTCTTTAAATGATGGCTGCTTCTAAGCCAACATCCTGGCTGTCTGTGCCTTCCCACATCGTTTCCCACTTAACCATGACTTTGGGACCTTAGCTGGCGGTCTGGGTTGTTTCCCTCTTCACGACGGACGTTAGCACCCGCCGTGTGTCTCCCGTGATAACATTCTTCGGTATTCGCAGTTTGCATCGGGTTGGTAAGTCGGGATGACCCCCTAGCCGAAACAGTGCTCTACCCCCGAAGATGAATTCACGAGGCGCTACCTAAATAGCTTTCGGGGAGAACCAGCTATCTCCCGGTTTGATTGGCCTTTCACCCCCAGCCACAAGTCATCCGCTAATTTTTCAACATTAGTCGGTTCGGTCCTCCAGTTAGTGTTACCCAACCTTCAACCTGCCCATGGCTAGATCACCGGGTTTCGGGTCTATACCCTGCAACTTAACGCCCAGTTAAGACTCGGTTTCCCTTCGGCTCCCCTATACGGTTAACCTTGCTACAGAATATAAGTCGCTGACCCATTATACAAAAGGTACGCAGTCACCCCATAAAGAGGCTCCCACTGCTTGTACGTACACGGTTTCAGGTTCTTTTTCACTCCCCTCGCCGGGGTTCTTTTCGCCTTTCCCTCACGGTACTGGTTCACTATCGGTCAGTCAGGAGTATTTAGCCTTGGAGGATGGTCCCCCCATATTCAGACAGGATACCACGTGTCCCGCCCTACTCTTCGAGTTCACAACCTGTGCATTTTGGTGTACGGGACTATCACCCTGTACCGTCGGACTTTCCAGACCGTTCCACTAACACACAAGCTGATTCAGACTCTGGGCTGCTCCCCGTTCGCTCGCCGCTACTGGGGGAATCTCGGTTGATTTCTTTTCCTCGGGGTACTTAGATGTTTCAGTTCCCCCGGTTCGCTTCATTACGCTATGTATTCACGTAATGATAGTGTGACGAATCACACTGGGTTTCCCCATTCGGAAATCGCCGGTTATAACGGTTCATATCACCTTACCGACGCTTATCGCAGATTAGCACGTCCTTCATCGCCTCTGACTGCCAGGGCATCCACCGTGTACGCTTAGTCGCTTAACCTCACAACCCGAAGATGTTTCTTGCGATTCATCATCGTGTTGCGAAAATTTGAGAGACTCACGAACAACTCTCGTTGTTCAGTGTTTCAATTTTCAGCTTGATCCAGATTTTTAAAGAGCAAATATCTCAAACATCACCCGAAGATGAGTTTTGAGATATTAAGGCAGGTGACTTTCACTCACAAACCAGCAAGTGGCGTCCCCTAGGGGATTCGAACCCCTGTTACCGCCGTGAAAGGGCGGTGTCCTGGGCCTCTAGACGAAGGGGACACTGAAGTCTCAATCGCAAGACGCCTTGCTATTTACTTTTCATCAGACAATCTGTGTGAGCACTACAAAGGCAGGTTCTTTAAGGTAAGGAGGTGATCCAACCGCAGGTTCCCCTACGGTTACCTTGTTACGACTTCACCCCAGTCATGAATCACAAAGTGGTAAGCGCCCTCCCGAAGGTTAAGCTACCTACTTCTTTTGCAACCCACTCCCATGGTGTGACGGGCGGTGTGTACAAGGCCCGGGAACGTATTCACCGTGGCATTCTGATCCACGATTACTAGCGATTCCGACTTCATGGAGTCGAGTTGCAGACTCCAATCCGGACTACGACATACTTTATGAGGTCCGCTTGCTCTCGCGAGGTCGCTTCTCTTTGTATATGCCATTGTAGCACGTGTGTAGCCCTACTCGTAAGGGCCATGATGACTTGACGTCATCCCCACCTTCCTCCAGTTTATCACTGGCAGTCTCCTTTGAGTTCCCGGCCGGACCGCTGGCAACAAAGGATAAGGGTTGCGCTCGTTGCGGGACTTAACCCAACATTTCACAACACGAG
>OJSN01002311.1_pt1 | contig 11146 bp, 7 predicted proteins | sample 1599421 | NCBI WGS metagenome assembly OJSN01 (sample SAMN04168659, study PRJEB22393) | human gut metagenome | biome: human gut microbiome; feature: stool | host: Homo sapiens | collected 2014-05-12
CCCAGCATGGAGGTGGCATGGGTGGCCGGCCTGCTGGCACGCGAGATGGGTGTGAATGTGACCATGGCACGCCGTGCCGGTCTGCTGCATGATATCGGCAAGGCACTGGACCACGAGATCGAGGGCAGCCATGTCCAGATCGGTGTGGATATCTGCCGCAAGTACAAGGAGAACACCCAGATCATCCATGCCATTGAGGCCCACCACGGCGATGTGGAGCCCAAGACCCCGCTGGCCTTTATTATTCAGGCCTGCGATGCCATCAGCGCTGCACGTCCCGGTGCCCGCCGCGAGAACGTGGAGAGCTATGTCAAGCGTCTGGAAAATCTGGAGGAGATCTCTTCCAGCTTTGAGGGCGTGGAGCAGGCCTTTGCCGTGCAGGCAGGCCGCGAAGTGCGCATCATGGTCAAGCCCGACGTCATCAGCGACGATCAGGTCATCCTGCTGGCCCGCTCCATCGCAAAGAAGATCGAGGACACGCTGGATTACCCCGGCCAGATCAAGGTCAATGTCATCCGCGAGAGCCGTGCCGTCGAGTACGCAAAATAAAATATCGGAAGACAGCAAGAGCCGCTGTGCGTATGCACGGCGGCTCTTTTGGCGTCCAGAGGGACTGCAATAGAGACGAATCGACCGCCGTACTGCACGAAACGTGTGGAACGGCGGCTTTATTTGTAGGATGTGCCAAAAAATCACCGAAAAGATTGTTGACAAAAACTCTTGTCAAACTGATAGGGGGGGGGGGTAAAATAAAAGAAGGAAAAACCACGAAACAGGAGGTAAAAATTATGCGGTTACGGAAAAATATGAAGCGGACGGCAGCGGCCGTCCTGGCCCTGAGCATGGCAGTGTCGGCAGTTGCGGCCCCGGCCTCGGCTGCTTACATCTGTGATGTGAGTCAGGGCAACGTGGAAGTCTCTGTGGATACTGAGGGCAATAAGAGCATCAAGGTCGGCGGTGTGGCTGTCGAGGACAATGGTGACGGCAAAGATGAAATCATCATCACCGGCGACAACACCAAGTCCACCGCAAGCCTGAACGCAGAGGAAGAGAACACTTCCGAGGCTGAGAAGTCCGCTGAGGTTGAAAAGTCCGGCGAAAACACCTCCGAGGTTGAAAAGTCCGGCGAGACCAAGACCGAGGGCGAGGGGAAGACCCAGAACTCCGCCGCTGAGAACAAGGAGCAGGCCGAAGAGCCCGGCTCTCTGGAGCTGCTGGCCCCGGAGGACGAGGAGAAGAAGGACGAGCAGAAAAAGACTGAGCAGAAGCCCGCCGACTCTCAGGAGCCGGAACAGGACAAAAAGACCGAAAAGACCTCCGATCAGGTGATCGAGTACGGCCAGTATGACGCCGAAGCCCAGCAGGAGGCCGCCAAGCCTGTTGTCAAGCAGGAGACCCAGGAAAAGAAGGCCGATGAGGAGAAGACCTACGAGGCTACCAACGCCCCCACCACCCTCACCGAAAAGGCGCAGGCCGCTGCCAACAATGTGGTGAGCATCATCAATAACTCTACCAACGTCCTGAAGGTCATCCTGCGAAATCTGAAGGTGGATGCAGGGAATACTGCCGAGAATGCTGTGACCGTTTCCGGCACCGGCGATGTGACGCTGGAGCTGGATGGCAAGAACGAGCTGAAGGGCGGCAGCTACTGGAGCAACGATGAGAGGTCAGATAGCGATCTCAGTGGAGGTCATGGCCTGCACGCTAAAGGTGAAGGTACGCTGACCATCCAGGACGAAGACAAAAACGGCAGCCTCACCGCTGCGGGTGGAGATGTTGAAACTTCAAACCTTGGTTTTACGATGAATGGTCAGTGGCTTAATGGCGGTGATGGCATCCGTGCCAAGAATCTCACGGTGTCCGGTGCCGAGCTCAAGGCCGAGGGCGGCGATTCCAACGTGACAGGAACATCGGATGTGATGTCCGGTGGTGGAACTGGCATCCGAGTGGATAAGGGAACGGCCAAGCTCCTTGATGATGCCCACATTACCGCAAAGGGCGGCGATGGATACACAGATAATAACAAGGAAGCATCGGGCGGTGCCGGAATTTCGATAGGTGCAAATGCAGAAATCGAGGGAGTTTCGATTTCCGCTACAGGTGGAAGTGCAGAGTCAAAGAAATATGCAGGCGCCGGTAACGCAATGAATCTTTACGGAAACTATGGACAATATGCTGTGAGCATGAAGGATTCTACGCTGGAGCTCACCGGCGGGGACGCAAAAGCCGAAGGTGAAGGTAATATGGGAGCAGTGCTCTCCATGATGTATCATAAAGAACACATATTGGAGAACCTGACGCTTACGGCTGTGCAAGGGAAAGCGGAGGCTCCTAAGCTATCGTTTAATGGCGGGACTTTGTACTTTAATGGCGGCACCCGTGAAATAGGCGGAAACAGCACCATCAACCTTGTGGGAACAAGGACGGACGGAGTCAAGGCAAAAGACAACACCGTGGTCAACCTGTATGTCCCTAAGGGCGAGACGCTGAAAAATTCCGATTCTGTGGACAATATCAGTACCGACGAAACGGGAAAGGTCAATATCTACGAAAACGCCACCACCACCAAAAACGAGGACGGCAGCATTACCGTCACAGGTGACCTGGTCGGCATCAAGCAGGACGGCCACAGCTACGAGCTGACGGCTACGGTAGAGCCCACCTGCACCACTCCGGGCAAGCGGGTCTACACCTGCACCACCCATGAGGGCGAGACCTACGAAGAGATCATCAGTGATGCACTGGGCCACCACTTTGTGAATGGCGTCTGCACCCGCTGCGGCGCACCCGAGAGCAACAGCGGCAGCTCTGCTGTCACCCTGACCGTTACCGGGGCAGGGGCCTACGAGACCTCTATTGCCGATGGCCGGTATGTTGTGGCAGTGCCTGCTGAGACTGCTGTCCTTTCCGGCTGTCTGAGCAACCTGAAGGAGCTGAAGGCTCAGGGCGTGAACACCCTCGTGTTCCGCACCCAGCTCCGTGAGACCGCTCTGAATATCGACAGCATGCTGTCTCTGGGCGTGGACGGCACCCTCTTTACCCTCACCCACTCCGGTGAGAGCGCAGAGCTGACGGTGGGCGGTTTTGCATACAACGAGCTGCTCCACTAAATAACCACCTCCCCAAGGCGGAGAGCTACCGCATCTCCCCGCTTTGTACGAAAACACCCCCGGCACGTTCCGCATCGTGCCGGGGGGCTTTTTTGCGCCGGGAGGGGCGGATGTTCAAAATTTTTTCATAATTCACTTGACAACAGGGTTTGTATGTAGTATACTCCACGGCAACCGAACAAACATACATACAAAGTGGGTTTGTACCAAATGGGAGGAACATCATGAGAGAGCGAATGTGTTGACAGACAAAAACGACTCTGGCTGTGGGCCTCGGCCTCATCGTGGGCCTCGTGTTCAAGGGCCACCACACCTATGTCACTGCTGTGGGTACCATCTACGCCCACGTCGTTTCGGCTGTGGTCATCCCGCTGCTGATTTTCAGCATCATTTCCAGCATTGCTGATATGGCTCGTACTGCCACCAACGTCGTCGGCGCTGCCGCCGCTACCACCCTTGTGGCTGCCACCGAAGGCCAGCTGGACAAGGCTGTGTACAATGGAGAGGGCGAAGTACCTGCTGCCGAGGCAGTCTGAGCACGTTTCAAAGTGCTTTTGAGACAAAACCTCAGGCAGATGAAGTGAAATAAAGTCCGGACAGCCCGCTGTGCAGAAAAATCATAATGGGCTGTTTTCTTTATAAAAGAAAGATTCGGCACGAAACTGTGCGCAGCAAAAGTACAAGTAATACTTATCTTACCTGAACTGTACTTCACATGAATACACATCAAGGGCAAAACTATACAAAATTCAAATCAAAATTTTGACGTGCAGTTGGTCAAACTACAGAAATCGTTGGGTCGAGGGTATAAATTTGGCAAAAAGTCTTTTCTTTCGGCGGTGGACGATGTATAATGCCGCCAAGGCACAAGGGTGTGCAGAAAGCTCCAGAGGGGGAGCGGAACACCTTGTGCATTTTTCAGAAACAGTCGCTTTAATACGTTAAAGCGGTGTTAGAGAGGGGAAAAGATATTATGAGATTCGATCGTCGTATTTCGCGCCGCAGCTTTCTGGCAGCAGCAGGCGTATCCGCAGCAGCTCTGGCCCTGACGGCCTGCGGCGGCTCCAGCTCCACGGCAGCGTCTACCGCTGCCTCCACCGGTGCTTCCAGCGCAGCTGGCACTGCCGCAGGCGGCACCCTGAACATCATGCTGGAGACTGAGGTCCAGTCTCTGGACCCGCAGATCGCCACCGACGGCACCTCCTTTGAGGTCATCGCCGACTACACCGACGGTCTGATGCAGATGGATGCCGACGGCGCAGCTGTCCCGGCCCTCGCCGAGACCTACGACATCAGCGAGGACGGCAAGACTTATACCTTCCATCTGCGCGATGCAAAGTGGTCCAACGGTGACGCCGTCACTGCAGCCGACTTCGTGTTCGGCTGGCAGCGTGCTGTTGACCCCGCCAATGCTTCCGAGTATTCCTACATGCTGTCTGACATTGGTCAGGTGGTCAATGCCGCAGAGATCATTGCCGGTGAGAAGCCCGTCACGGATCTGGGCGTGACCGCAGTGGATGACAAGACCCTCGAAGTTCAGCTGAACGTCCCTGTCAGCTACTTCCTGAGCCTGATGTACTTCCCCACCTTCTACCCTGTCAACGAGGCATTCTTCAACACCTGCAAGGATACCTTCGGCACCAGCCCCGACACCGTCCTGTCCAACGGTGCATTCATCCTGACCGACTACCAGCCCGCTGCTACCGCATTCGAGCTGACCAAGAACCCCGACTACTACGACGCTGCAAACATCGCTCTGGATGGTCTGGCCTATCAGGTCATCAAGGACAGCCAGCAGGCTCTGATGAGCTACCAGACCGGTGCTCTGGATCTGACCCTGCTGAACGGTGAGCAGGTCGATCAGGTCAAGGATGACCCCGAGTTCACCAGCGTGGGCGCCGGCTACCTGTGGTACATCAGCCCCAACATGGACGCTGTGCCGGAGCTGGCAAACCTGAACCTGCGCCGTGCCATCACCTTTGCACTGGATCGTGATTCCATCACCAATGACGTGCTGAAGGACGGCTCTTCTCCCGCCTACACCGCAGTGCCCGCACAGTTCGCCACCGGCCCGGATGGCAGCGATTTCAGCGCCGACCAGACCAAGTTTGCAGAGTTCTGCGCATACGATCCCGACAAGGCTGCAGAGTACTACGAGCAGGCCAAGGCTGAGCTGGGCAAGGATTCCTTCTCCTTCACCATGGTCGTCGATGCCGACGATGCTCCCCAGAAGGTTGCTCAGGTCGTTCAGGAGCAGCTGCAGACCACTCTGCCCGGCTTTACTCTGGAGCTGAAGGTGGAGCCCAAGAAGCAGCGCGTGCAGGATATGCAGGACGGTAACTTTGAGATCGGCCTGACCCGCTGGGGCCCCGACTACGCCGACCCCATGACCTATCTGGGCATGTGGGTCACCGGCAACTCCAACAACTACGGTCTTTGGAGCGACGCTGAATATGACTCCATCATCGAGGAGTGCACCACCGGCGACCTCTGCACCGACCCCGAGGGCCGCTGGGCAGCTCTGTACGATGCAGAAGCCATCGTTCTGGAGCAGGCAGTCATCTTCCCGCTGTACGGCCAGTGCAATGCCGAGATGATCTCCAGCGCCGTTACCGGCGTGGAGTTCCACCCGGTGGCTCTGAACCGTGTGTACAAGCGGGCCGCAAAGAACGCTTAAAGAAAAAACGCTGAACAAAGGCCGCACAGTGGCCCGCAAAAGCCACTGTGCGCCTTTTTGGCATTGTACCTGTCCGCGGCCCGCGCACGACTGACCGCGGACAGGAAAACCAAAGGGGGTTCACCTGACGTGAAAAAATATACGCTCAAGCGTATCCTCACCTCGCTGTTTACGCTGCTGGCCATCCTGCTGGTGCTGTTCATCCTGATGCAGCTGATGCCCGGCTCGCCCTTCAACGACGAAAAGCTGACAGCCGATATGAGAGCCGCGCTCTATGCAAAATACGGCCTTGACCAGCCGATCTACATCCAGTTCTTCCGCTACGTGGGCAATATGCTCCGGGGCGATCTGGGTGTGAGCTACAACATCTCCAAAAATACGCCCATCTCCCAGCTCATCCAGTCCCGCCTGCCCATCTCGATTCAAATCGGCGGCATGGCCGTCACGCTGGGCGCTCTGGTGGGCCTTGTGCTGGGCATCATCGCTGCCCTCAAGCGGGATACCATTTTTGATACCATCGCCACCATCATCTCGGTCATCGGCGTGTCGGTGCCGTCCTACGTTTTCGCACTGGCCCTGAGCTACACCTTCGGCTTCAGGCTCCGCTGGTTCCCGATGCTGTTCTCCGCCAAGGATGTCTTTGGTTCGAGTGTCCTGCCCAGCGTGTCGCTGTCCATGTTCACCATGGCATCCATCGCCCGCTTCACCCGAAGCGAGATGATAGAAGTCCTCGACTCCGACTATATGCTGCTGGCCGAGAGCAAGGGCATCTCCGGCCCGGCGCTGATCTTCCGCCACGCCCTGCGCAATGCGCTCATTCCGATTATTACGGTTTTGGCCCCCCTCATCGTTGATTTGATGACCGGCTCGCTGGTGGTCGAGAAAATTTTCGCCATCCCCGGCGTGGGCAGCCTGCTGGTGACGGCCATCCAGTCCAACGACTACAACGTGGTCATCGGCCTGAGCTTCATCTACAGTGCCATGTACATTGGCATCATGCTGGTCGTTGACCTGCTGTACGGCATCATCGACCCGCGCATCCGTCTGGCAAAGGGGGACGACTGATATGGCAGAAAAAGCGATCCGACTGGGCGGCGAAAGCACCGCCGCAGCCATCACGCAGGCCGTGCAGGAACTGTACCCTGAGCACAAGTTCACCGAGGCAGAGTTTGCCCGGAAGGACAACGCGGCTGAAATCGCGGTGGATACCAACTTCGCGGCCCAGAGCTTCTGGAAAGACGTCCGCATCCGCTTCTTCCGCAAGAAGAGCGCCGTGCTGGGCCTCGTGATGATCATGATCATCCTGCTGCTGGCCGTCTTTGGCCCGGGAATGAATGCTTATACTTATTCCGGTCAGGATCTGAGCCAGAAGAATTTTGCGCCTCGCGTCCCCGGCATCGAGCAGTTCGGCATTCTGGACGGCAGCGAAAAGATGAGCACGACCACCGGTACCAAGATCGTCAACAACTATGTCGAAAAAGGCAAGGATGACGTCTACTACTGGTTCGGCAGCGACCTCTATGGCCGCGACATCTGGACCCGTACCTGGGAAGGTGCCCGCGTCTCCCTGATCATCGCCGTGGCGGCTGCCGTCATTGATATGGTCATCGGTATGAGCTACGGCCTCATCTCGGGCTACTTCGGCGGCAAGGTGGATATGCTGATGCAGCGCTTTCTTGAAGTTGCCAACGGCATCCCCCGTCTGGTCATCGTCACGCTGCTGCTTCTGGTGCTGCAGCCCGGCATGATCACCATCATCTTCGCTCTGATGCTGACTGAGTGGGTGGGCATGAGCCGCATCGCCCGCGCCGAGATGCTCAAGCTGAAGGACCAGGAATTCGTTCTGGCTTCCCGCACTCTGGGTGCCGGCAGCTTCTTTATCATCTTTAAGGAAGTGCTGCCCAACATCATCGGACCCATCATCACCCAGGTCATGTTCAGCATCCCCACCGCGATCTTTACCGAGGCATTCCTTTCCTTCGTGGGTCTGGGCATCCCGGTGCCGCAGTGCTCGCTGGGTTCCCTGATCAGTGAGCTGTACAACAGCTTCACCACCCATCCCTATCAGATCATCCCGCCCATCGTGGTCATGAGCCTGCTGATGCTCAGCTTCAACCTGCTGGCCGACGGCCTGCGCGAGGCACTTGACCCCAAGATGAAGAGTATGTAAGGAGGCGCACAACATGCCTGATACGAAAAGAGAACAGGTCTTGTCGGTGCGAGACCTTGATATTACCTTTAAGACGACGGCCGGCCCCGTCCACGCCATCCGCGGCGTGAACATCGACCTGTACAAGGGCGAGACGGTGGCGCTGGTGGGTGAGTCTGGTTCCGGTAAGTCCGTCACCATGAAGGCAGCCATGGGCATTCTGGCCCAGAACGCCAAGGTGAACAGCGGAAGCATCCGGTTCAGCTACCATCACGCCGACGGCAGCCCTGAAACCGTCGATCTGCTGCAAAAAGATAAAAAGTGGATCCGCCGCCACATCAACGGCAAGCGCATCGCCATGGTCTTTCAGGACCCCATGACCAGCCTTGACCCCACCATGACCATCGGCAAGCAGATCATGGAAGGGATGCTCTGGCACTTCAAGATGCCCAAGGCGGAGGCATATCAGAAGGCCCTCAAGCTGCTGGAAGAAGTCGGGATCACGGACGCCGAAAAGCGGATGAAGAGCTACCCGCACCAGCTGTCCGGCGGTATGCGTCAGCGCGTGGTCATCGCCATCGCGCTGTCCTGCGACCCGGACCTGCTCATCTGCGATGAGCCCACCACCGCACTGGATGTGACCATTCAGGCAAAGATCCTCGAGCTCATCCGCAGCATCCAGAAGGAGCGCGGCATTTCGGTCATCTACATCACCCATGACCTCGGCGTCGTGGCAAAGGTGGCGGACTATGTCGATGTCATGTACGCGGGCAAGATCGTGGAGACCGGCACCATCGACGAGATCTTCTACGACCCGCGCCACCCCTACACCTGGGGTCTGCTGTCGGCCATGCCCGACCTCGATACCGCCGACGAGCGTTTGTACACCATCCCCGGTTCGCCGCCGAACCTGCTGCATGAGAAGGCCGGCGACGCCTTTGCACCCCGCAACAAGTACGCGCTGGAGATCGACGACGAGATCGACCCGCCCATGTTCAAGATCAGCGACACCCACTTTGCAGCTACCTGGCTGCTGGACCCCCGCGCTCCCAAGGTGGAGATGCCGCCTGAGCTGAAAGACCGTGTGGCCCGTATGAGCGCAGAAGCAAAAAAGATAGAGGAGGTGGAGTAAATGGCAGCACAGAGCGCTACCCCTCTTCTGAAGGTCGAGGGACTGAAGCAGTATTTCAAGGTGAACAAGAACTTCACCGTCAAGGCCGTGGACGATGTCAGCTTTGAAATTTATCCCGGCGAGACATACGGTCTGGTGGGCGAGTCCGGCTCGGGCAAATCCACCATTGGCCGCAGCATCATCCGGCTGTATGACCCCACCGCAGGCAAGATCACCTTCGACGGGCAGGACATCAGCGGACGTCTGTCTCACGCCCAGAACAACACCCTGCGCACCCAGATGCAGATGATATTCCAGGACCCGATGGCGTCCCTGAACCCCCGCAAGAAGGTGGAGGACATCATCGGCGAGGGCCTGGACATCCACCATATGTACAAAACCCAGGACGAGCGCCGCGAAAAGGTGGAGAAAATTCTGGAGAAGGTCGGCCTTGCGCCCGAGCATGCTGAGCGCTACCCCCACCAGTTCTCCGGCGGCCAGCGCCAGCGCGTCGGCATCGCCCGCGCCCTCATCATGAACCCGAAGCTCATCATCGCCGACGAGTGCATCTCGGCACTGGACGTGTCGATCCAGGCACAGGTCGTGAACCTGATGAAGGACATCCAGCAGGAGACCGGCACGGCCTACCTGTTCATCGCACACGACCTGTCCATGGTCAAGTACATCTCCGACCGTATCGGTGTGCTCCATCTGGGCCACCTGCTGGAAACGGGTACCACGGAAGAAATTTTCGCGGATCCCATTCATCCCTACACCCGGAGCCTGCTGTCGGCTATCCCGCTGCCGAACCCGGTGGTGGAAAAGCGCCGCGTGGCCGAGACTTACGACTATGCCACTTCCGGCATCGACTACAGCAAAGGCACCAGCCACCTCGTCAGCGGCAGCCACTACGTCAAGTGTACCGATGAAGAGTTTGCAAAGTGGTGTAAATAAAATGAAAACGCAAGTCTCTTGACAACCTGCGTTCTAACGTCTATAATGAAGACAAAGAAAGGCGTTGCCCGCACAGTGGTCAGCTCCCTCCTCTATCACGGAAATTTAAGAATAAATGACCGCTTGAGTTTGGTAGACTGTAGGGCGGTCATTTTTCTTGTCATTTTTTAGAATAGTGCTTTGCGTGGTGCGTATTCCGAAAAATCACTTGGGCAATCGTCCAAGTGATTTTGGCAGTGCCAATGATAACGGTGGCCAGAAGGCCGAGCAGAGCAATAACAGTATTCAAAATATCCATGATGGATTTCCTCCTTCAAGTCTTTCATGTATAAATGATTAAGACCATCCGGAGGATGACAAAAATTGGACTTCCTCCGGACGGCACACGGAATGTGATGCCGAGGAGGGAGCATGACCGCTGCACTTGCAGGACAGCGCCTTTCTGATCACAGAATAACACAAATAGCAATGGATTTCAATGGCACGGCCCACCTTATATAGTGGGGCGCAAAATGTCTTCGGGCAGGGCGTTGTATTCCACACGGAAATTTGGTATCATATACAATACGGCTTTTGTTATGTGACGCGGCGCGATTTGCGCCCGGAGAGATATTGGGAGGAACGATATGATAATCCCCGGCATCCTGTTTCTTTTTGGATTGCTCTGCCTTATCAAGGGCGGTGACTGGTTTGTGGACGGCGCATCGGCGCTGGCCCGCCGGTTCCATCTGCCGGAGCTTCTCATCGGCGCAACGGTGGTGTCCGTCGGCACTACCCTGCCCGAGGTGATGGTGTCCACCATCTCGGCAGTGTCCGGCCACGGCGAAATCGCCTACGGCAACGCCATCGGTTCTGTCATCTGCAACACGGCCCTCATCGCGGCCATTACGGTGGCCGTGCGGCCCGGCAAGGTGGACCCGAAGCCCCTGCGTGTTCCGGTGGCTTTCTTCTTTGCGGCTGCGGCCATCTACTGCGTGGCAGCTTACGGCATGGGCCGCTTTACCCGTCCGATGGGCCTGCTGATGCTGGGGATGTTCGTGGCCTATATGGCGGCGAATGTCTGGCAGATGAAAAATGCCCCGGCAGAACCGGAGCATGAGGAAGAGCCGATGGGCATCGGAAAGATCGTCCTGCTGCTGGTGGTG
>OJSN01002327.1_pt1 | contig 11049 bp, 7 predicted proteins | sample 1599421 | NCBI WGS metagenome assembly OJSN01 (sample SAMN04168659, study PRJEB22393) | human gut metagenome | biome: human gut microbiome; feature: stool | host: Homo sapiens | collected 2014-05-12
ATCTTTGACTGTCTGGCCCCGGGCGGGCGGCTCTGCGTCATCACCTTTCACAGCCTGGAGGATCGGCTCGTCAAGAACAAGTTCCGCCGCTGGGCACAGCGCTGCACCTGCCCGCCGGAGCAGCCCATCTGCACCTGCGGAGGTGTGGCCAAGGCCAAGCTGATTACCCGCAAGCCCATTGAGGCTGACGCCGCGGAGCTGGAGACCAACCGTCGCAGCCGCAGCGCCAAATTGAGAGTGTTGGAGAAAGCATAAGAGGCATTATTCATGACAACTGTTTTGCTGCACGAGGGCTCGGCAGCACCGAAACTGGAGCCCCCGCCGCGCCCGCAGGTGCGTGCGGTGCGCGGCGGCAACCACGGCCTGAACCGTGTCCGCCATGTGATGCGGACTGCCGTGATCGTGCTGATCCTTGCCGTGTTTGGCGGGCTGGCAATCAGCAGCCTGATGAGCGGTGCAACGCTGATGGAACTGAACGCACAGGTCGATGAGGTCAGCGCCCAGCTGGCCGAGGCCCAGAGCGAATACGACTACCTGAACACCCGGATGAACGACATCACGAGCCGCGCCAGTCTGCAGCAGGTGGCCGAGGGTGAGCTGGGACTGGTCAAGGCTGATCCCAGCCAGATCACCTACGTCCAGCTGGAGGACCAGAGCATCATTGAGCGGAACACCGGCGCCGCGGGCCGCCTGTTGGATGAGGTGCGCACGGCAGCGCTGAGCCTGCTGGACAGCCTGAACCCGTAAAACAACCAAAAATATGCAGCTACGAGCCTTTTTGCTGCACGGCCTTGCTGCCGTCGGCAAAAAGGCTTTTGAAATAACAAGGTGTATCCATGACAGAGCAACGACCCAACCATTCCCCCCGGCATCGTCCCCGGGCAAGCAAGGGCATAAAATACTGGACGCTGGTTTGCATGACAGTATTTATCCTCGCCTGCTACGGCGTGCTGGTCTACCAGCTGTATGTGTGGCAGGTGCGTGATGCCGAGAGCTACCGCGCCGAGGCTGTGACCCAGCAGCTGAAGGACACGACGCTGCCCGCTGTGCGCGGCTCGATCTACAGCGCCAACGGCAAGCTGCTGGCCAAGAGCAGCACGGTATGGAACATCGTGGCCGACCCGTCCTCCATTTTAAAGAGCGGGGCGACGGAGGACCAGATCCGCACAGCGGCAGAGCACATTGCCGAGCTGCTGGGCGACGGCACAACGGCGGATACTGTGTACAAGGCGCTGACGGCGTCCAACAAGGATACCGGTGAGCCGTACCAGTACCGTGTGGTGAAAAAGGGTGTCGAAAAGCCCGTGGCGGATGCTATCCTGGCCTATGCAGACAGCTACCGCCTCAAGGACGGCGCTGCGGTGGACACGAGCCTGCAGACCGAGGAAAAGGAGGACAAGAAGGACGGCGAGGCCAAAACCGGCAAGGCAACCCGTATCCTCTACCTGACCAGCGAACAGGCAGCCTCCCGCACTTACCCCTATGGGGAGTTCTTGGCCTCGGTGCTGGGCTTCTGCAATGAGGACGGCTCGGGTGCCTACGGACTGGAAAAATATTACGACGAGACGCTGGCCGGTACGCCGGGCCGCAGCGTGGCCGAAACGGACGCCTACGGTGAACCGCTGGCCAGCGGTCAGGCCGACGTGCATGAAGCCATCGACGGCAGCAACCTGAACCTGACCATCGACGAGAACGTACAGTCCATCGTCGAGGAGTACCTGACCGAGGCGATGAGCACCTTTACGGTCCATGGCCGCGGCAGCGCCATTGTCATGAACGTCAAGACCGGCGCGATCCTGGCGATGGCGTCCCTTGAGCAGTTTGACCCCAACGACCCCAAGACGATCACCGACCCCAAGATGAACGAGATCCTGGCTAAAACAGAGATCGACGCGGAGGACATTGACTGGCTGGAAAGCCGTCTGGGCGAGAAGGCCGTCAAGGACATCATTGCAGACGGAATCATCAGCCATGAAAAGACGACGAACGAGAAGGGCGAGGAGGTCTCCAGCGAGGCTACTCAGCTGCAGGGTATGATGCGCGAGGCTCAGTGGAAGAATAAGAACATTACCGAGCTGTATATGCCCGGCTCGGTGTTCAAGCTCATCACGGCCTCGGCAGGGCTGGACTCCGGTGTTATGAGTGCGGAGCAGACCTTCTACTGCGGCGGCAGCCTGACCGTCAACGAGGGCAGCGAGCTGTGGGAGCACACCTACCGCTGTGCCAACGGCGAGGTCCACTATGAACAGGACATGGCAGGCGCGCTGAACCACAGCTGCAACCTCTGGTTCATTCAGGCGGCAGAGACGCTCAAGCCGCAGATCTTCTACGACTATATCCAGGCGTTCGGCTTCACCCAGCCCACCGGCATCGACCTGCCCAACGAGACCCGCTGGACCAGCGTCTACAACGCCGAGCAGATGGCAGAGGTCGATACAAACCTGTACACGGCGGCCTTCGGCCAGAACGAGTCCATCACCCCGATGCAGATGGCCACCGCCGTAGCGGCCATCGCCAACGGCGGCTACCTTGTTACGCCCTATGTCGTGGATTCCATCTCTGACAAGGACGGCAACATTATCTCCCAGACCGAGACGAACATCCGCCGCCAGGTCATCTCCGAAGAAGTCAGCCGGCAGCTGCTGGCCATGATGGAAAACAACGTCCACGGGGCAGGGGACTACCACTCCTGCGCCAATGCCTACGTGGCGGGCTACCGCATCGGCGGCAAGTCCGGTACGTCCGAGCAGCTGAACATGGAGCGCCGCGCCGACGGCGACTACAAGAAGGTCGCCTCCTTTGCCGCCGTCCTGCCCGCCAACGACCCCGAAATTCTGGTCTACGTCATGCTGGACGACCCCAACAACGCCCACACTGACTATTCGTCCATCCTGGCTGCGCCTGTGGTCGGCAACATCATCAGTGAGATAGCCCCCTATCTGGGCATTGCCACCGACGGCATCGACCGCAGCCAGAACACCGTCAAGGTGCCGAACCTCGTGGGCAAGGAGTGGAGCAATGCGCAGGTCTCCCTGAATACCAAGGGCCTCAAGCATCAGCTCGTGGAGAGCGAGAGCGACCAGACCGCCGCCGTCGTCACCTACCAGTACCCCCACGCGGGCGCAACGGTGGCCAGCGGCACCACCATCTATCTTTACACCGATACCTATTCCGGCAGCCACACGGAAGTGCCGGACGTCAGCGGCAAGAGTGCCGACTTTGCCCGCCAGATGCTGACCGCCGCCGGCCTGAACTGTCAGGTGGCGGGCGACAGCGCCGGTACCGTGCAGAGCCAGAGCGAGGCCGCCGGCTCCAGCGTCCAGAAAGGCACTGTCGTTGCAATTACCTGTGGGTAATGCATTAGGCTCTCCCTTTGGGAGAGCTGGCGCGTCAGCGCCTGAGAGGGCAAGGCCGGTCAAAAAATGGAACCGGCTTGGATAACATTTATATGAGGGAGAATGATTTATGGAAAAAATCGCAGCAGACCTGCTTTTGAAGGGCCTTGCCCCCGAGGGCTTCGCCGACAGCCAGCCCATCGGCCTCGTGACCACCGACAGCCGCGAGGTCTGCCCCGGCTGCATCTTTGTGGCTTTCCCCGGTGAGCGCTTCGACGGCCACGATTTCGCGGCCAAGGCGCTGGAAGAGGGCGCGGCCTACGTCGTCCTCAATCATTCGGTGGAGGGCGTCCCGGCTGAACGGGCGGTTATCAGCCCCGACAGCTACCACGCCATGATGGTCATGGGCGCGAACTACCGCGGCCAGTTCCACCCGAAGGTGGTGGGCGTCACCGGCAGCGTGGGAAAGACCACCACCAAGCAGATGACCTACGCCGCCATCGCGGGCTTTGGCAATACCATCAAGACCGAGGGCAATCAGAACAATGAGCTGGGCCTGCCCCGCACCATGTTCCGCATCGGCAGGGATACGGAGTACGCTGTCGTCGAGATGGGCATGAGCCACGCCGGCGAGATCGAGCGTCTGGCAAAGTGCGCCCGCCCCGATGTAGGCATCATCACCTGCATCGGCGTGTCCCACATCGGCAATCTGGGCAGTCAGGAGAACATCTGCAAGGCAAAGCTGGAGATCTGCGCCGGCCTTGCCGAGGGTTCGCCCCTCGTGCTCAACGGCGACGACCCCTTCCTGCGCAAAGCCACTCTGCCCGGCCATGTCCGGCCCGTGTGGTTCAGCCTCGGCGACGAGAACGCCGACGTCTGCGCCCTCGATGTCCGGCAGGAGGGCGACGGCATGGCCTTCACCCTCTGCGATAAAAATGCAGGCCGCTATGCAGTGACCATCCCGGCTATGGGCCGTCACAACGTGGCGAATGCGCTGGCCGCCTACGCCGCCGCCACCCGTCTGGGCCTCGCGCCCGAGGGCGTCATCGCAGGTCTGGCCGATTTCGAGCAGACCGGTATGCGCCAGAAGGTGGTCCACGCAGGCAGCATGGACGTCATCGAGGACTGCTACAACGCCAACCCCGACAGCATGAAGGCTGCGCTGGCGATGTTCAAAGAGTACCCCTGCAAGCGCCGCTTCGCTCTGCTGGGCGATATGCTGGAACTGGGCGGGATGAGCGCGCCCGCTCATGAAGAGCTGGGCCGTCAGGCCGCAGAGGCCGGGCTGACCGCCCTTGTCACCTACGGCCCCGAGGCCGCACGGACGGCCAGGGCCGCAAAGGACGCGGGCCTCGCCGACGTCGTCCACGCCGAGGATTACCAGCAGGCCGCAGACGCTCTGCTGGCCCGGATGGCCCCGGGCGACGCTCTGCTGGTGAAGGCCAGCCGGGGCATGGCACTGGAAAAGGCGCTGGCCCTGTTTTATCCCGTCTGCGCAAAGTAAAATACTTGGAGTATCGTTATTATGATTCGTTTTGCCTTGATCGTCGCCTCAACGCTGGGGTTCGTCCTCACGGCGGCGCTCGGGAATTTGATGACGCCGCTGCTGCGGGCGTTCCGCGTCCGGCAGGAGGAAAATGAGCCGCCCACGATGGGCGGGCTCTGCCTGATGGTGGGGACGCTGGCGGCGGTGGGCGTCGGCTGGACAGCGGCCTGTGTCGCCCAGCCGGAGCTGCTGGGGACCGAGAGCCTGCTGACCACCCGGCTGCTCATCGCCCTGTTCGGGGCGCTCTGCTTCGGGGCCGTGGGCCTCGCGGACGATGTGGTCCGGCTGCGGCATCGGTCGCCGCTGGGGCTGCGCCGCCCGGTGCGGCTGGCACTGGAAGCGGCCTCCGGCACGCTGGTGCTGGCCCTGCTGGGGCTGAACCACTGCCTGCCCGACGGGCTGGCCCTGCCGGGCGTCGGCTACTGCACCCTCGGGCCGCTGGCCCCGGTGGTCTGGCTGGCGATTTTAGTGGCGCTGGCCGAGAGCGCCCGCACCGCCGACGGCATGGACGGCACGGTCTGCGGCTGCGCCTTCATCGCCATGCTGGGTCTCATGACGGCTTTGACCCTCCTGGGCTGGTTCCCGCTGGGGGTCCTCCCGGCGGCGCTGGCCGGGGCATTGATGGCCTTTCTGCTCTGGAATTTTTACCCCGCAAAGCTCCGCCCCGGTGCAGTGGGATGCCAGTTTTTAGCCGGTGCGCTGGGCTGTGTGCCGCTGAGCGTCGGCTGGCCCGGGCTGACGCTCCCGCTGGCCCTGCCCTACTGGCTGGAGGGCAGCATGGTGGCTCTGCAGATCATCGTCTGGAAAGCCTCCGGCGGGCGGCGGCAGCTGTTCGGCACCGCGCCGCTCCACCGCTGGCTGGAAAAGCGGGGCTTTGACCCGGTGAATATCTTTTATATCTTTGGAGTCCTGGCAATGCTGGGCCTTGCGCTGACCTTGCAGGCGGCGCGGGCCAGCTGAGCCGGGACCCGATAAGGAGGGAATGCGGATGGCGACCATCCGGAGAAAAAAGTCTGAGTCCTTTGCCATCTTGTCGAGCCCCGGCCCCTGGCCGCAGGTGCTCATCAACTGGCTGGCGACGCTGGCAGTCATCATCGTGTTCGGACTCATCATGCTGTTCAGTGCCAGCTACACCACGGGCTACCTGCGGATGGGCGACAGCTTCTACTACATCAAGTCGCAGGTGTTCTGTTTGGGTCTGGGCCTCGCGGTCATGCTGCTCTTCTCCCGCATCGACCACCGCTTTCTGCGCAGGATGGTCTGGCCGGGCTATGTCGTCTGCATCGTGATGCTCATCGCGGTGCTGTTCAGTGCGCCCCTCAACGGCTGCCGCCGCTGGCTGCGCATCGGCTTTACCATTCAGGTGTCGGAGATCGCAAAGTTTGAGATGATCCTGCTCACGGCCCATCTGGCCGCGAAAGCGCCCCATCTGGAAAAGCTGGACCCCGCCTCCGGGCGGCGCGTCCCGGCAGGCCAGTGGCTCTATCAGCGCATCGTGCGGGAACTCATCGTCCCGCTGCTGCCCCTCATCCCTGTGGTGTTTCTGCTCATGCTTGAGCCGCATATGTCCGGCATCGTCCTGACGACGGCCATCTGCGGCACCATCCTGCTGCTGGGCGGCAGCGGCGGCATCATCACCTGGGCGGGCGGCGCGTCCGCTATGCTGCTGCTCCGCACCGTGCTGGAGCACATCGACTCCATCCCGTACTTACAGAGCCGTCTGGACGGCTGGACCCACGACCTGAGCAAGATGACCGACCAGACCCTGCAGAGCCTTTATGCCATCGGCTCCGGCGGTGTCACCGGCCTCGGCCTCGGCAACAGCATCGAAAAACAGCTCTGGCTCCCCGAGAGCACCAATGACTTCATCTTCAGCGTCGTGTGCGAGGAGCTGGGCTTCGTGGGTGCCGTCATCGTCATCCTGCTCTTCGTGCTCTTCCTTGTGCAGGGGCTGTGGCTGGCCTTCCACGCCGAGAACCGCTACTGCACACTGGTGGGCATCGGCATCATGGCCCAAATTGCGTGGCAGGTGTTCTGCAACATCGCGGTCGTCACCAACACCCTGCCCAACACCGGCATCTCGCTGCCCTTCTTCTCCTCCGGTGGCACCAGCCTCATCCTGCTGCTGGCCGAGATGGGCGTGATGATAAACATCGGCCGGGGCGGCGAGCGCGCCCGCCTCGAGCGGGAGAATCTCCGCGCCCTGCGGGAACAGCGGGAAAAAGAAAAGTCCGACAACACCATCCGGCTCGACCCCAACATGGGATATTGAGCACATCCAGATAAGGAGGAAATCACCATGCGTGTACTGATCGCAGCCGGCGGCACTGCCGGACATATCAACCCGGCTCTGGCCATCGCGGGAGCCATCAAAAAGGCCGACCCGTCCGCCGAGATACACTTTGCAGGCCGGAAAGAGGGGATGGAATACCGCCTTGTGACCCAGGCGGGCTACCCCTTCCACCACATCGAAATCACCGGTTTCCAGCGCAGGCTCTCCCTGAACAACATCAAGCGGAACATCATCACCCTCTGGAACCTGGCCCTCTCCGGCCCGAAAGCCCGGGCCATGATGAAGGAAGTGCAGCCAGACCTCGTCATCGGCTGCGGCGGCTACGTCTCCGGCCCGGTGGTGCGCTGCGCCGCCAAGAAGGGCATCAAGACCGCCATCCATGAGCAGAACGCTTTCCCCGGTGTGACCAACAAGCTGCTGGCCCCGGACGTGGACATCGTGTTCGCCGCCGTGCCTGCCGCTGTGGAAAAGCTGGGTGCGCCCGAAAAGACGCAGGTCGTGGGCAACCCGGTGCGGCCTGAAGTGTTCGAGAAGGCAGGGGAGCGGGACGCCATCCGCGCCCAGCTGGGTGCCGGTGACCGCACCGTCATCCTCTCCTTCGGCGGAAGCCTCGGCGCCCGCCGTGTCAACGAGGTGGTGGCCGACCTCTGCGCATGGGAGCAGAAAGAGCACAAGCCTGTGCTCCACATCCACGCCACCGGACAGTACGGCGTGGAGCTGTTTCAAAATCTCGAAAAGGAAAAAGGCTTTGCTCCCGGCGAGAGCCTCGTGGTGAAGGAATATATCAACAATATGCCTGAGCTGCTGGCCGCTGCCGACCTCGTCATCAGCCGCGCCGGTGCGCTGACGCTGGCCGAACTGGAAGCCGAGGGCCGCGCCGCCATCCTCATCCCCAGCCCCAATGTGGCGGAGAACCACCAGTATTACAACGCCATGGAGCTGCAGAAGGCCGGTGCCGCTGTGGTCATCGAGGAAAAAGATCTGACCGGCGAGAAGCTGGTCTCGACCGTCTCCGGCCTGCTGGCCGAGCCGGGCAAGCTGGCTGCCATGGGTAAGAACGCCCGCACCCTTTCGGTGGACGACAGCCTCGACCGCATCGCCGACGCCCTGATGAAACTGGTCAAGACGCCGTGATTGATTCGGCAGCACTCTTGTGATAAAATAATCAGACGGAAAGGAGGCGACGCCGCACCATGCAGCAGGATCGGAACAAGAGCCGACGCCCCAGCAGTTCGATCCAGCAGAACAGCGCCCAGCGGAAGGGAAAGCCCCGCAAAGCCTACGACTGGACACAGGACCGGCGTCCCTCGAATCAGAACCGCCGCCGGACGCAGGGCTATCAGGAGCAGACGCTGGACTTCTCGGGCGGCAATGTGACGTTCGAAAATCACAGCTCGGGATATGCGGACAACAGCATCCAGTTTCCCCAGCAGACGGCGCGACGGCCCAATAACCAGAACCAGAGCCGCCGTCAGGGCCAGCAGAGAAGCCAGCGGCCCCGTCAGAACACGACCGCCTACCCCACAAATGGGAGCCGCCCCCGCAATGGCCAGAGGCCCCAGAATGTCCAGAGCGCCCGGAGGCCTCAGAGCGGCGGGCGCTACCGCCCCACGGAGGCGAACCTCCGCAGCCCGGCCCGGCGGGAGGGCAGAAAAAAGCGCCGTCTGACCCGGGCCGCTGTCCGCCGCCGCAGGGCCATCCGCCGTCTGACGGCGCTGGCGCTGCTGCTCTGCGTCATCGGGGTGGGCGTCTACCTCACCGTGACCATGCTCTTCAAGATAAACACCTTAGAAGTGGCGGTCGATGGAGAGGTGGTGCAGGAGGTGGGCGGCTATTCCAGCGCTGAGATCCTGCAGGCGCTGGGCGTCCACGCGGAAGAGAACATCTTCAGCTTCGACCCCGCCGAAAAGGCCGCTGCGCTGGAAAAGCAGTTCCCGCTGCTGGAAAATATCCGGGTGGAGCGGGATTACCCTAACACCGTAGTGGTGCGGACCAACGCGGCCGCTGCCGTCTACGCCATGCAGACGTCCGGCGGCTGGCTGAGCCTTTCTGCGGGGCTGAAGATACTGGATCAGGATTCGGCCCAGCCGGACCTTATCATCCTCTGCGGCGGCGAGCCGGTATCCACGACGCCGGGTACACAGCTGGAATTTGAGACAGGACCGTCCGGCCCGTCTTCGGGCAGCGCGGCGTCTGACAGCGCCGCATCCAGCGAGGCCGGACCGCCCACGGATAAGCGGCTCGAGTCCCTGAACACTCTGTTGACCGCACTGGACAGCAGTGAGCTGGGGGCGGATGTCACCCGCATCGAGTTCGAGGACCCGGAGCAGATGGCGTTTTTGTATCAGGGCCGCATCAGCGTGCTTCTGGGTACCCTGAATGAGCTGGACTACAAACTCCGGCTGGCAAAGTATGTCCTGCTCAACGAGGACGGCAAGGGCTGCTCGCCCACCGACACCGGTATGCTGGATCTGAGCCACCTGAGCGCCTCTTCCAGCCGCAAATTCCGCTTTGCACAGGGCGAGCCGACCCTGCCCTCGGGCTGGACGGCCCCGGAAGAGCCTGCCGCCCCGGCGGAGGCAGAGGCCGAGAGCCAGCCGGAGGAAGCCTCCGGCACCGAACCCGATACCGAGGGCGCGGAAGCCGCGCCCGCCGAAGACCCCACTGCCGCAGCGGCAGAACAGCAATAAGGAGCATTTGAACGATGAAACTGGAACAACTGTTGGAGGGCGTGTCCTATACGCTGGTGCAGGGCAGCCTTGAACTTGACATCGAGGACATCATCTACGACAGCCGCAAGGCGGCCCCGGGCCGGCTCTTCGTCTGCATCGTGGGTACCCAGCGGGACAGCCACGACTACGCCGCCCAGTGCGTGGCCGACGGCGTGACGGCGCTGGTGGTCCAGCATGACATCGACCTTTCCACCGTCCCCGGTGCTGCCGTGCTGAAGGTGGAGAGCAGCCGCTATGCGCTGGCGCTCATGAGCGGCAACCTGTTCGGCAACCCCTCCCGCCGGATGACCATGATCGGCGTTACCGGCACCAAGGGCAAGACCACCACCACCCACATGATAAAGAGCGTGCTGGAAGCCGCAGGCCGCAAAGTGGGCATGATCGGCACCAACGGCATCTACTTCCTCGGCCACCATCAGGAGACGGCCAACACCACCCCTGAGAGCTATGAGCTGCAGAAGACTTTCCGGGAGTTTCTGGACGCCGGCTGCGATACGGCGCTGATGGAAGTGTCCAGTCAGGGCCTCATGATGGACCGCGTGGCGGGCATCCACTACGACATCGGCGTCTTCACCAACCTCTCGCCCGACCACATCGGCCCCGGCGAGCACAAGACCTTTGAAGAATACCGCAGCTGGAAGGGTCAGCTTTTCAAGCGCTGCACCACCGGCGTCGTGAACATCGACGACGAGAACACCGAGGCCCTGCTGGAAGGCCACACCTGCAAGCTTGTGACCTACGGCTGCAGCGAGAAGGCCGACTACCGCGCCGGTACTTATCAGCTGCTCCGCACCCACGACTTCCTCGGCGTCCGGTTCCATGTCTCCGGCAAGGACGATATGGACGTCAAGGTGAATATGCCCGGCGAGTTCAGCGTCTACAATGCGCTGGCCGCTCTCACTGTGGGCAAGGTGCTGGGCCTGCCCGATGAGGCCATCCACGAAGGTTTGAGCCGCTGTGTGGTCAAGGGCCGCGTGGAGCTGGTCCCCATCAGCAGGAAGTTCACCATCCTGCTGGACTACGCCCACAACGAAGTCTCCACCGAGAGCCTTCTCACCACCCTGCGGGCCTACGACCCCCACCGCCTCGTGGTGGTGTTCGGCTGCGGCGGCAACCGCTCCAAGCTGCGCCGCTACGGCATGG
>OJSN01002370.1_pt1 | contig 10877 bp, 6 predicted proteins | sample 1599421 | NCBI WGS metagenome assembly OJSN01 (sample SAMN04168659, study PRJEB22393) | human gut metagenome | biome: human gut microbiome; feature: stool | host: Homo sapiens | collected 2014-05-12
GTATAAATAAGAGGCCTCGGTAGCCAGCCGGATACGATCATCCTCTTGCATCTGTTTTCCCATACGCATGAGGCAGAGGCGGTCGGCGATCATAAGCAAGATCACACGTACGTCCTCGGCAAACGAGAAAAGCAAATGATGGAAATTCTCCGAGTTGACGGCAGTGTTCCGGGCATACAAGTCGGAGGTCTTCAAGAGGCGACGGATGATCAAGGTCACGTCCGCCCCGAATTTCTGCTCCACTTCCTCTATCGTGATCGCCTTCTTCAATACCGGGCGGTATAATAGAAGGGCGATGACCGAGGTACGTTTCAAGCCAATCTCCAAGGTGGCGATCAAGGCCGTGTCGATATTTCGCAATAAACCGTTGATACCATTCTTATCCCTGCCGTAGCAATCGAGGGCGACAACCCCCTTCATCAGCTCCTTCATCTTCCGGATATCTTCCCTCTCGAGGAAAGAGTAAAGGTTTCGTAACAGGAGCCTGTATTTGGAGAAGAACAGCTTCTTTTCCTCAGACGTAAAGAATCCAATTGTATCCATAGTTATATCATTTTTATTGCCCGGTTGAGGACAAACCGCAAAACATGCTGTAAAAATACTTTTTTCTATGGAATTTCAACACGTATCTTGCGGTTATTTTATACATTTGCGATACACATAGCGCATAAGTGCTTGTGGTGTTACTGATGAGATTATTCACATTAAATACTATACTATGTTAAACGCAAACGATTTAGAACAGCTGAAAGCCAAAGGAATCAGCGAAAAACAGATTGAAGAGCAACTCGCTTGCTTCGTAAAAGGTTTCCCTTTCCTTGAGATAGCGGCCTCCGCTTCGGTAGAAAAAGGTATTATGGTAATATCTAAAGAGGAACAGGCTTCTTATATGGATGCTTGGAACGCTTATCTGGCTAAAAACAAGAAAATCGTAAAATTCGTACCTGCCTCCGGCGCTGCTAGCCGTATGTTTAAGAATCTGTACGAGTTCCTTTCTGCGGATTATAAGGAACCGATGAACGCTTTCGAGAAGAAATTCTTTAGCGAGATCGAGAAATTCGCTTTCTATAAGGCTTTGGACAAGAAGTGCGTGGAGAATACAGGGAAAGATATTCCTGCGTTGGTAGCCTTGGGCGAGTACAAGGAGGTGGTATCCAATTTATTGGAGCCGAAAGGCTTGAATTACGGACAGCTACCGAAAGGCTTGTTGCTTTTCCATAAATATGCCGATACGGTTCGTACGGCGATGGAAGAACATTTGGCCGAAGGTGCCATGTACGCCAAGAATAACGCCGGAGAGGTGAATATCCATTTCACGGTATCTCCGGAGCATCAGGCTTTATTCGAGCAATTGGTTGCCGATAAATCTGGCGAGTACGAGGAGAAGTTCTCTGTGAAATACGATGTCTCTTTCAGTATCCAGAAACCGAGTACTGATACGGTAGCGGCCGCTATGGATAACACGCCGTTCCGCGATAAGAATGATAAGTTATTGTTCCGTCCGGGTGGGCATGGAGCCTTGATCGAGAATTTGAACGATGTGGATGCCGACGTGGTATTTATCAAGAATATAGATAACGTGGTTCCGGATAGCTTCAAATGCTCTACGGTTATCTACAAGAAGGTGATCGCCGGTGTCTTGGTAACATTGCAGGAGAAAGCCTTCAGATATCTGGAACAGATCGAGACCGGCAAATATACCCATGCCGAGGTAGAGGAGATGATTCATTTCTTGCAAGACGACCTATGTATCAAGAACCCGGATACGAAATTACTGGAAGACGCCGAGTTAATCCTGTATATCAAGAGCAAACTGCTTCGCCCGTTGCGTGTATGCGGTATGGTGAAGAATGTGGGCGAGCCGGGTGGCGGTCCGTTCCTGGCGGTGAATCCGGACGGTACGGTTTCCTTGCAGGTGCTTGAAAGCTCCCAGATCGATATGAGCTATCCGGCTAAGAAGGCGATGTTTGAGAAGGGTACTCACTTTAATCCCGTGGATTTGGTTTGCGCCGTTAAGAATCACAAGGGAGAGAAATACAACTTGCCGGATTACGTGGATAAGAATACGGGCTTCATCTCTTATAAGAGCAAGGATGGCCGCGAATTGAAAGCGCTGGAATTGCCGGGCTTGTGGAACGGTGCCATGAGCGACTGGAACACGGTATTCGTAGAAGTTCCTATCGAGACATTCAACCCCGTGAAGACGGTGAACGACCTGTTACGCCCCGAACATCAATAAATACCCAGTTGTAGAGACGGGGCGTGCCCCGTCCCTACAACTAGATCCTTATATTTTCGGTAATTCCCACGGTGCCCTGTATTCCTTGCACAATAGTTTATCCGCCTCCGTATCATGGAAACTCTTTCCATCCCACGATAATTTCTTACCCGTGCGATAGGCTATATTCCCTAATTGGGAGAACTTGGCGATATGTGCTCCGATCTCTACACTTGCGTTGCAATTACGATTCCGACTCTTGATACATTCCAGATGATTCTTTACGTGTAAGTTCAGTCCCCCTTCGCCGTATGAGTTCTTTAAAGGTACTGCCTCCATACGTGCCTGTCCGTTCACTTTCTCCGGTATCACTTCCCAGCCGCTACGGTCGATCACCAACGTACCGTTCTCGCCTACAAATCCCAAACCGTGATTGCGTCCGTAAGCGCCATCGTCGATACCGATCGCATGATCCCACATCACGGTGAAATCCTTGAATGTATAGATGGTTTGCAATAAGTCCGGGGTCTCGCAAGCGTCATCCGGATAACCGAACTTGCCTCCGGATGCCATGATGGATTCCGGTGCGGTAACGTTCATGCCATATAATGCGTAGTCTAACAGGTGAACACCCCAGTCAGTCATCAAACCTCCCGCATAATCCCAGAACCAACGGAATGTGAAATGAAAACGGTTCCGGTTGAATGGGCGTCGTGGTGCCGGCCCCAGCCACATATCATAGTCCACTCCGGCGGGCACCGCCTCGTCCGGCTTGACGGGGATAGAGGGGCACCAACCTTGATAAGAGAATACACGTACGGTGCGGATCTTACCCAGCTGTCCGCTATGTACGAATTGCATGGCGTCCTGCCAATGCGGATCGCTACGTTGCCATTGGCCTACCTGCACGACCCGGTTGTATTTCTGCGCCGCCCGTACCATAATGTTACATTCCTCGATACTATTTCCCAGCGGTTTCTCACAATACACATCCTTCCCGGCTTGGCAAGCGGATACCATTTGCAGGCAGTGCCAATGATCGGGAGTACCTACGATTACGAGATCGATATCCTTATTGTCTATCAATTTACGCCAGTCTTTATATAAATGCTTTACTTTCTTCCCGGTGATCTTCTCGGTCTCTGCCGCCCGGTTGTTTAATACGCTCTCATCGATATCCGACAAGGCGATACACTCTACTTCCGGATTACGAAGGAACGCTTTAAGGTCTTCGAATCCCATGCCGTTACATCCGATAAGCCCGACGCCTATCTTGTCGTTTGCGCCCACACCGGCACTCCCAGCTTTAATGAAAAAAGGACTGATGGAAAGTCCGGCACCGAGCAAGGCGGTCTGCCGGAGGAAATCTCTTCGTGTTGTCATATGGTCTATACAGATTTAAGTATACGCGATATTAGTAGTATTTTATGACAATCGCAAATATATAAACCTCATTCTCTTGGAATCTCGTCATTTCCGTAGGTGTGAGAAAAGGGCATTGTAAAAAAAGTTATTAAAATATATAGGAATACTACGTATCGCATAATAGATTACCTTTGTTCCCCGTTATAGGTATTTGAAAGAGACCTATATGAATAATAGGGAGGTGTGATCCTTTTTCAATATGAATTATAAAGATTTTGAAGTATGAAGGTACAAAGTTTTGTTTTATGCTTTTTATTGACGTTACTCTCCGTCTCTTGTATCCGGGAGGAGGCGCCCAATGCGGAAGCGGATATCTTATCGTGTACGGTAGATGGCGATATATTGAAAGCCGAGCCGGAGATCGACAACGAGTCCGTGACGCTGACCGTGAAAAGTGATGCGGATATTACAAACCTAGCCCCGGTATTCACCTTGACTCCCGGCGCTACTATCAAGCCGGCTAGTGGCACCGCTTTTGATTTTACGACACCGAGAACCTATACGGTTACTTCCGAGGATGGCCATTGGACGAAGACCTATACGGTACGTTGCATCGTCTCTGGTGTGAGCACGGAATATCATTTCGAGCATATAACGATGGAGCCGAAGAATGAACGTTATCAGATATTCTATGATTTCACGTCGAATGGAGATTCCGTGACATGGGCGAGTGGTAACGCCGGTTTTGGCTTGACGGGTGTGCCCAAGACTCCGTTGGATTATCCCACCATGCAAGACGATAACGGATATGTCGGTAAATGCGCTAAGTTGGTGACCCGCAGCACGGGTAGTTTCGGTAGCGGATTCGGTATGCCTATCGCCGCCGGAAACCTTTTCATCGGTACGTTTGATTTGCTGAACGCTATTCCGGACGCAAGGAAAGGCACGAGATTGGGACGTCCTTTCGATCATGTGCCGACTTACTTGAGTGGTTATTATAAATATAAAGCGGGAGAGTCGTATAAAGTGAATGGCGAGGAGGTAAAAGGTAAGAAAGACCAATGTGATATCTACGCCATCTTCTATGAGACGGATGAGAATGTGAAATATTTGGATGGTTTCAACGGGTTGACAAGCCCGAACCTGATATCCGTTGCCCGGATCAGCGATCAGAAAGAGACGGATGAGTGGACGCGTTTCTATATCCCGTTCGTGGCTAAGCCCGGTAAGGTGATCGATAAGGATAAGCTGGCGAAAGGTGGTTATCAGTTATCCATAGTCTTCTCTTCGAGTTTGAAAGGTGATGTCTTCGAGGGAGCGGAAGGTAGCACGCTTTGGATCGATGAGGTTGAGATAATCCAGTCCGGTGAGAACTAAAAAAACAGAGGATATGAAAAGATATATAGTATTAATAGGTATACTGTGCTTGTCGGGTGTCATTACGTTGAAGGCGCAGCAGGAAAGAAACCAAGGAATAATCTGGTCTTCCCTAAGGGGATTGGAATATACGGTAAAGGCCGGTATCAATATCGGCGGAACCGCTCCGGTGCCATTGCCTCGTGAGATTCGTGCGATAGATAGTTATCGCCCTACGCTTTGTGTCTCCATAGAGGGCGATATCAAGAAATGGTTCGGCGAGAGCAAGGAATGGGGTATGATGATCGGTCTCCGTCTGGAGAATAAAGGTATGGAGACAAAAGCGACGGTTAAGAATTACAGCATGGAGATCATTGGCTCCGGTGGCGAGAAGCTGAAAGGAAACTGGACCGGCGGCGTGCAGACGAAAGTGGAGAACTCTTATTTCTCGATACCGGTCGTGGCTCTTTACCAATTGAATAACCGGGTGAGTTTCTCGGCGGGACCATTTGTCTCGTTCGCTACAAACCGGAACTTCTCCGGCTACGTATACGACGGATATCTGCGTGAGATCAATCCTACCGGTACGAAGGTGGAGTTTTCTGGTGACAACCGTGCTTCCTATGATTTCTCGGATAACTTAAGAAAGTTTCAGTGGGGAGCGCAGATCGGTACAGAATGGAAAGCGTTTAAGCACCTTATCGTATACGCTGACTTGACATGGGGATTGAACGATATCTTCCAAAAGGATTTCGATACGATTACCTTCGGGATGTATCCGATCTATCTGAACGTAGGCTTCGGATATGCGTTTTAGGAATTGATATGAATCAAAATAAGGCTATCCCGGACAAGGATAGCCTTTTTTATTAAAAGATTATTATGGAAATAAATTATTTTTTATAACTTTGGGGCAATCATTCTCAGACCAAGTTACATTTTATCTTATATTATTAACAAAATTACCATGAAAGAAAACACTAAGAAGGGCGTAAGCCGTAGAGAGTTTTTGGGTCTTTCCGCACTAGGATTGGCTAGTTTAACAATTCTTCCCAGTTGGGCCATTGATGGAGTCCGTATCGCCCCGAGCGATCGAGTCGTTTTAGGTTTTATCGGCCTAGGTCAGCAAGCATTATCAGACTTTAAAGGATTTGCCGCATGTCCGGGCGTACAGGTTGCCGCATGTTGTGACGTGGACACGATGAAAACAGAGCGTTTCAGAAGACGTGTCGCTGAATGGCAAGCCTCAAAGGGAATGAACCAACGTTGTGATCAATATGAGTTTTACGAGGATTTGCTGGAGCGTAAGGATATCGACGCTATCGAGGTCGCTACCCCGGACCACTGGCATGCCTTGGCTACCATTCATTCTTGTCAATCTGGAAAAGACGTATATTGTCAGAAACCGTTGGCTTATACGATCGCTGAAGGTTTGGCTATGGTAAAAGCCGTACGTAATAATAAACGTGTGCTTCAAGTAGGTAGCCAGCAACGTTCCAGCAGAGAGTTCCAAGCTGCGATCGATATGGTTCAGAATGGAGCCATCGGTCATATAGAGAAAATATATGCACGTGTAGGTGAGCCTCCTACGCCGCTGAGCTTGCCGGAAATGCCGGTTCCCGCTAATTTGAACTTCAATCAGTGGATGGGTCCGTTGAACGATCCGAAGATCCATTATCATCCCGATTTATGTCCTCCTATTTCTCTGGATCCGGAAGAGAACGAGAAACTATGGGGCGCATGGCGTTGGTTTCAAGAGACTGGTAATGGTTATACCGCTGACTGGGGCGCTCATATGTTCGATATCGCCCAAGCCGCTATCGGTATGGATGGCTCTGGTCCGGTTGAGTTTACACCTAAGGGATACAATGGCACGCAATATTCAACCATGCGCTATGCGAATGGTATCGTAATGACTGAACAACCTTATTTGGAGGATAATCCGGATGCGCAGGGTATTAAGTTTGTCGGTGATAACGGTTGGATCGAGGTAGCTCGTGGCTACATCAACTGCTCTGATCAGTCTAATATCCCCTCCGACCTGAAGAACTTGATCGAGAAGCGCCCGAGAATGATGACTCCGGAAGAGCGTAAGAAGATGTATGAGGAATATATGAAGAAGCTGAAAGACAGTAAAAAGAAGGGTAACGATGCTGGCAATTATGAGACTAGCGCTCCGCATATGCAGAACTTCATCGACTGCGTTCGTTCACGTGAGAACCCGATCGCTCCGGTTGAGGTAGGTTGCAGTACGAATACGCTTTGCTGTTTACAGAATATTGCCCGTGAGCTAGGCCGTCCGGTTAAATGGAACCCGGCTACATTAAGCTTCGGTAATGATAAGGAGGCGGCTTCCCACCGTTTGTACTGGTATCAATATCGCAACCCGTATTCATTGCCTTATTTCTGTAAATAAGCCTATTTAAATAGAATGATGTTATGAGTAACAGACGGGATTTCTTAAAAAATATCTCTCTCTTTACCGCTGGTGGATTGCTGGCTGGTAAAGCCGGTTCCGTAAATGCGGCGAACGCTGCGTTGGGAGTTGTGGATGAGGTCCATGCCGGCAAAGAGATTGGCTTGCAGATCTATTCTTTATCCCAAGAATTATATAAAGGCGACGTGGCCGCTAATCTTCGGAAGGTGAAGGATATGGGATACTCCAAGCTGGAGTTGGCGGGTTATGGTAAAGGCGCTATCGGAGGTGTTCCTATGATGGACTTCAAGAAAATGGCGGAAGACGCTGGCTTGAAGATCATTAGCTCGCACGTGAATCCGGTAGACACATCTATCTCTGACCCTTTTAAGGCTATGATTTTCAAATACTCGAAGGAGGTTACCCCAAAGATCATGGAGTATTGGAAAGCTACGGCTGCCGATCATGCGAAACTAGGCTGTAAATATTTGATCCAGCCGATGATGCCGACGATTACTACGCACGATGAGGCTAAACTTGTTTGCGATATCTTCAATCAGGCCTCGGATGTTATCAAGGCAGAGGGCATCGCCACTGGTTTTGGCTATCATAATCATAATATGGAGTTCAATCGTGTCGCAACGAAAGAGCAACAGGAGAAAGTGAAGGGAAATCCTTTCGCTGCCTTCATGAAAGTCGGAGACCAGATTTATGACTTGATGCTGAAAGATACGGACCCGAGCAAGGTTTACTTCGAGATGGATGTTTATTGGATTGTCATGGGACAAAACGATCCTGTCGAGTATATGCAGAAACATCCGGATCGTATCAAGGTATTACATATCAAGGATCGTGCCGTATTCGGCCAAAGTGGTATGATGAACTTTGAGATGATATTCAAGCAAATGTACGCGAACGGAATCAAAGACTATTTTGTAGAGTTGGAGCAAATGCCGGACGGACGTACTCAATTTGCGGGTGTGAAGGATTGTGCCGACTATTTGATCAAGGCTCCTTTTGTAAAATGAAGTAACAATCGATAGATCGTAAGCCTCGGGGTCAATAGACTCCGGGGCTTTTTTATTAGATGAAAGGCAACATAAACGGGTCTATTTTGTTTTTATAAAAAGAAGTTTATATCGCAAAAATAAAGGAAAGGATGAGTTCTAGGATAAGGAAGATATTGAAACATACGGTGATCGCTGTTTTATCGCTGGCTGTATTGTTCCTAGTTTTGAATCTTTTCCTGACAGGTCGTTTGGAGCGGTACCTGAAAAGAGAACTGATAGAGCGTACGGCGAATGCTACGGATGGTTTTTATCGTCTTTCTTTCGATAAGCTTTCTATTAGCTTCTTCAAGGGAGAACTAAGGCTAGAGGGTATTTCATTGGAGCCGGACTCTAAGGTCTTTGAACATTGGGCCGCCTTGGATAGCTTGCCCGATACCTATGTAAGTACCCGGATTGAGGTGATAGATTTTAAGGGAATTAATTTGGTATGGCGATGGAATTACCGGCAACTCCATTTCAATACCTTTGAGATCCGCTCGCCGGAGGTTCGTGTATACGGCTCTTCCGGATCAAAACCGTTAGTTTCCGGACTGGCGGCAGATACGGTAGAGCATGCCGAATCGAAGACGTTGTACGAGGTGATCTCTCCATACATAGATGCCCTGAGCGTAAAGACCTTGAACTTGGAAAATGCCAGTATCTCTTATAATGTGGAAAACCAAGTCTCGCCGATTATCTATACGTTGAATAACGTAAGTTTCCATGCGTATGGTTTTATGTTGGATTCTACCTCTTCACGGAGCGGGAAGCTGTTGTATTGCGATAACTTCGATTTTGTCACGAACCAGCCGCAAACCTTGTTGGTAAATAATGATTTTAAGTTGGAGACGGATAGTATATGCCTCAGTACCCAAGATTCCATTATCTATATCCAAAAAATCCAATTGCTTCCGCAAGAATTATTGTGGGGGGAGACCAATCGGAAACCAACGAATTATCTGGAAGGGAAGGTACAAACTGTAGAGATACAAGGGATTCACTTTAGACGGGAAGATGCCTTGAACTATTTGTCCGCCCGTAATTTTGAGATACAATCTTCGGATATAAAGGTGTATGACTTGACTCGGGAGAAGAAGCAGGCGAATGCCGATGCGGATTCTTTGGTGCAAGCCTTATCGTTATATGATGTGATCTCTCCGGTACTACATAGTATATCCGTGGATCAAATACGAATAGAGCGAACCGCCCTTCACTATTCCTTAGCCTTGAAAGGGCAGATAGAGGACTTCTCGATCCCTGAGTTTAATTTCCATGCGGAAGGTCTTCTGATCGACTCCTTGGTAGCTCCGGGCGAGGAACTGAATTATTTTCGTTCCATTGCGTTTGAGGCGAATGATATACAAGGGATCATGAGGGCTCGTAATCATCGGTTCGATATCAAGCGTTTGGCGATGAATACGGCCTTAGGCTCGTTTCATATAGATAGCATGCGACTACGTCCGTTGTCTGTTCGTTCCCACAATGATTATTTGTCGGGAAGTATCGATACGATCCGGATAGACGGGTTGGCGTACGACAAAGGTGTTAGCGCAGATTTACTGAAGGTTCGGTCGCCTCGCTTGGTTTATTATAAAACGCCCTCCGTTGAATCTCCGGATAAAGGGAAAAGCACATCTGTAAATAGCCGTGTGGATGTGGAGAGTTTGTTAAATCCTTTCCTTCGGTATCTTTCCATCCGTAAGATCCAGATTCGGAATGCAAATGTGACATTGGAGGATCGTGAGATAAATGACACGACCCGGTACCGACTCAACGGCCTTGATTTCTTTGCTACGAATTTCTTGGTGGATGAGCAAACGAACCGGAGTGGACAATTGTTTTTCAAGTATGATCATTTTGGTCTTAGTTTCCGGGATTTCGATAACTACTTACCGGGAAAGGATCTGCGTGTGACTATAAGAAAAGGTTCGCTATCCACCGTAAACGGCTTTTTCCGTCTACAGGATGTGACCCTGGCCGCTAAAAAGGACTCGATACGTTTTTCAACCCCATTGATTTCTTTAGCGGGAATCCGGATTCCCAAGAATAGCATCTATCAGATCGGGTTTGACCGATTTGATTTATCCGATGGTGATTTTTCTATGTCTTGGGGATCGGATACGACAATATTGCGGACTGAGAGCCAAAAGGATATCCAATTGGCTTTGGAGAATGTGTTTGTGGATTTGAAGAAGAAGACGTTTCAATTAGGTGATCTTCAGCTACAGACGAAGGATATCGATATACCGTTGGATAACGGCTTCTACCGTTTGAAAATCGGGGGGCTGGATTTGAGAAAGTCAGGTTTGAGGTTGGATCACGTACATTTAGTCTCGCCTTATTCTAAAATGGAATTCGCTTATAAACAGCCTAAGCATCAAGATTGGTTTGACGTGAAGGTTGGGAACGTAAGATTGAACGACGTGGATATTCCCGGATATTTCTCAACCAAGGAATTACGTTTGGGGGGACT
>OJSN01002399.1_pt1 | contig 10747 bp, 7 predicted proteins | sample 1599421 | NCBI WGS metagenome assembly OJSN01 (sample SAMN04168659, study PRJEB22393) | human gut metagenome | biome: human gut microbiome; feature: stool | host: Homo sapiens | collected 2014-05-12
GTTCGGGTTCACATCCGACTGTGAGATTACGCTTGAGGCCAACCCCGGCACAGTGGACGAGGGGCGCTTCAGGGCTTTCCGCGATGCAGGCGTCAACCGAGTTTCCGTCGGCGTGCAGAGCTTCATGAACGAAAAGCTTCGGAAGCTCGGAAGAATTCACATCGCAGATGAGGCTCTGCGCGCGGCCTCGCATGCGGGTGAGGTGTTCGGAAACTTCAACCTTGATCTGATGTTCGCGCTGCCTGGCGAAACACTCGAGGAGGTGGCGAGGGAGGTGGAGACGGCGGTTGCTACCGGAGCCACGCACCTTTCGTTCTATCAGCTCACGATTGAACCCGGTACCGCGTTCGCCAAGCGCGTCCCGGAGGGCCTTCCTGACGATGACCTCTGTGCGGACATGTCTGATCTGGTGATTCGCTCGCTCGAAGAAGCGGGCTTCGAGCACTACGAGGTATCGGGCTATGCCGGACCCGGGCGCCGCTGCCGCCACAACCTCAATTACTGGACCTTCGGCGACTATCTCGCTGCGGGAGCGGGCGCGCATGGAAAGGTTACGACGCAGGGCGGAGTTGTTCGTGAGGTGCGGCACGCATCCCCCCGCAAGTACATGGCTTCGGTTTCTGAAACGGGAAGCGGCATTGCCGAACGCAGGGTCGTCGAGTCTGAGGACCTTCCCTTCGAATTCATGCTCAACACCCTGAGACTCACGGAAGGCGTGCCTGCGGAACTTTTTGAGGCTCGCACTGGGCTTTCGCTCAAGGTCGTTGAGCCGATACTTTCCGATTTGCGTGTGCAGGGACTGCTGACGGCGGATAAGTCGGTGATTCGTCCGACAGCCAGAGGGCGGGCCTTTCTTTCGGATCTGCAGGAAGCCTTTCTCTGACGGATGGCGCAACCCGCACGCACTCGAAGAAGGCGCTCCTGAGGTGTTGAAATGCACTGATTTGGTGCGATAATAAAGCGTTCGCAACCAAGTCGGTGCGTTCAGCGCAGTGCAGGGGTGAAGCCTTCTGGGCGCAGGCATCGGCACAGGCGTCAGAATCGGGAAAACGCGCGTGAGAGTGCAGTCTTCGGGTTTTGGCACGCTTTTTGCTTGTATTGTGGAGTACGACCGTCGGGGGGCGCCCCCTTCGGCAGACAATTCCTCACAGGTCAGGCGCATGGATCGCCTTACCGGCTAATCTCTAGGAGAAAAATCAAATGACGTCCGCTTCTGATGTTCTGCAGATGATCAAGGACAACGATGTCAAGTTCGTGGACCTTCGCCTCACGGACACGCTCGGCAAGGAAATGCACGTGACGGTTCCCGCCGACTGCATTGACGAGGACGTGTTCGAGCTTGGACAGCCCTTTGACGGCTCGTCCTTTATCGGCTGGCGCGGTATTGAAGCCTCCGACATGCTTCTGATGCCGGATCCCGACAGCGCCCGCATGGACCCGTTCCGCGAGGTCAACACCCTCATTCTCCAGTGCAACGTGCACGAACCCAAGACTGGCAAGGACTATGACCGTGATCCGCGTTCCCTCGGCCTGCGCGCCGAAGCCTATCTGAAGTCGACGGGCATTGGTGACACGGCCTACTTCGGTCCCGAACCCGAGTTCTTCATCTTCGACAGCGTCCGCTGGGAACACCGCATGGGCAAGAGCTTCTTCGAAATCGACAGCGAAGAAGGTCCCTGGGCGACCGGTCTCAAGACGGAAGGCGGCAACCTCGGCTACCATAACCGCGTCAAGCGCGGCTACTTCCCCGTCTCTCCCGTCGATTCCTTTGCCGACATGCGCTCTGAAATGTGCACGCTGCTTGAACAGCAGGGCGTTGACGTTGAAATCCATCACCATGAAGTGGGCGGCGCAGGCCAGTGCGAAATCGGCACCCGCTTCAATACGCTCGTCAAGCGCGCCGACTGGACGCAGATTCTCAAGTACACGGTTCACAACGTCGCCGCCGCCTACGGCAAGACGGCTACGTTCATGCCCAAGCCCATCGAGGGCGACAACGGTTCCGGCATGCACGTCCATCAGTCCATCTGGAAGGACGGCCAGAACCTCTTTGCGGGCAACGGTTACGCCGGTCTCTCCGAGCTTGCGCTCTACTACATCGGCGGCGTCATCAAGCACGCCCGCGCCCTCAATGCCATCACGAATCCGTCGATCAATTCGTATCGTCGTCTCGTGCCCGGCTTTGAAGCGCCCGTGAAGCTCGCCTACTCGTCCTGCAACCGTTCGGCTTCCATCCGCATTCCGCACGTCAACAGCCCGAAGGCCCGCCGCGTTGAGGTTCGCTTCCCGGATCCGACGGCCAATCCCTATCTCGCCTTCTCCGCTCTGCTGATGGCCGGTCTCGACGGCATCCAGAACAAGATCCATCCGGGCGAAGCGGCCGACAAGAACCTCTACGATCTGCCGCCTGAGGAAAACGCCAAGATTCCGACCGTCTGTTCTTCGCTTGATCAGGCGCTCGAATATCTTGACCGTGACCGCGAGTTCCTGACCCGCGGCGGCGTCTTCTCCAACGACTTCATCGATGCCTACATCGCCGTGAAGATGGAGGAGGTCAACCGCTGGCGCCTCGCCGTGACGCCGATCGAATTCGACATGTACTACAGCCTCTGACCTCAGCCGTCGGAGTGACGCAGACCTGACAGGCGGGTGGCGGCTCGATTATCAAGCCGTCGCCCGCCTTTTTGTTTGGGAGAACCGTCCATGGTTGACTCGAAAAGCGCAGCAGGGTCGGAGGCCCCGTTTGCCATTCTCGACATGATGTCCGCCACGGTGTTGTTGACCGATACTTCGGGAAGGGTGCTCTGGGGCAACAGTGCGTCCGAAGTGCTGCTGGGATGTTCGAGGCGAACGTTTGTCGGCACGGACTTTCGCGACCGTCTCGCGGAGTGTGACGAGTGGTATGCGCATCTGGCGTCGGGGGCGGCCGTGGAGTCCGCCCGCGTGTTTGGGCGTCTGCTCAGGGCGCATCCCGGCGCTCAGCCTGACGACGTCCGCGTTCAGGTCGTGCTGACGTGCCTGCCCGAAGGCTGGCCCGCCTGCAGGGACGCCGGTGTTCTGATTGAAATCGTTGATGTCGAGGAAACGCTTCATCAGGACAGGGAGCGGATGAACTGCAAGCTGATGGACGCCAACAGGCAGCTTCTTCGAAATCTTGCGCATGAAATCAAGAATCCTCTGGGCGGCATCCGCGGTGCGGCGCAGCTCCTTGAGTCCGACCTCGTTCGTGAGGAGGATCGGGAATGCACGAGCGTCATCATTGGAGAGGCCGATCGTCTGCAGGCTTTGGTAGACCGTTTCCTTGCGCCCTATCGCCAGAAGGCGCAGTGCGAGGAGGTCAACGTTCATGAGGTGCTGGAGCACGTAAGAAGCCTGGTTGCGATGGAGTTCCCCGATGGACTCTCCTTTGTGCGCGACTATGACATTTCGGCGCCGAATGTGAGAGGCGACCGGGCCAGACTCACGCAGGTGTTTCTCAACATCGTCCGCAACGCGGCGGAAGTCATGGACGGGGAGCGTGCGGAGGAGCGGGCGGCCATTGTACTGAGGACCCGCATCGTGCGGGACGTGATGGCGGGAACGGAGCGTGTCCGAATGGCGCTTGCCGTCGATATCATTGACAACGGCCCCGGCGTTCCCGTCGACATGCAGGAGAAGATCTTCTACCCGCTGGTGACGGGGAGGGCCGAGGGATCGGGGCTGGGACTCAGTCTGGCCCAGACCTTCGTGAGGCAGGCGGGTGGTACGATCACGCTCGAGAGCGTTCCCGGGCGGACCGTCTTCCGAGTGCTGCTGCCGTTTTCGCAGTCTTGACGGTTCCTGATCTGAGAAAGAATTCAAGTAGTGAGCGAGAGAAGTCCTATGGGTGACAAGGAACAGAATGTACAGAGCGCCCCTGTCTGGGTTGTTGATGACGATCATGCCATCCGGTGGGTACTTTCACGGGCGCTTTCCAAGGCGGGCATCGAATGCAGGCTTTTCGAGGAGGCGGAGTCCGTACTGAAGGCGCTTGAAGACTCTGCGCCCATGGTGCTCGTGAGCGACATCCGCATGCCGGGAGTGTCGGGGGTGGATCTGCTGGCTCGTGTCAAGGCCAGAATGCCTAACCTCCCCGTCATCATCATGACGGCCTATTCGGATCTTGAGAGCGCCGTCTCGGCCTTTCAGGGCGGGGCCTTCGAGTATCTGGCAAAGCCCTTCGACATCACGAAGGCGGTCGAGCTCATCGAGCGCGCCATGAAGGAGGCTCAGAACATGACGCCAGCCGTAGAAGCGGAGGCGGAGCAGCCTGCATCGGAAGAGTCTGAGTCGCAGTCCGTTCCCGACCTCATCGGTCAGGCGCCTGCGATGCAGGAGGTCTTTCGCGCGATCGGGCGTCTTTCCCACAGCCTTGTGACGGTGCTGTTGACAGGTGAGTCCGGGGCGGGCAAGGAGGTCGTGGCCCGGGCCATCTGGCGTCACAGCCAGAGGGCGGCGAAGCCCTACATCGCCATCAATATGGCGGCCATTCCGCGTGATCTGTTGGAGAGCGAGCTTTTCGGCCATGAAAAGGGAGCGTTCACGGGGGCTACCGCACAGCGCCTTGGTCGTTTTGAGCAGGCGAGGGGCGGCACGCTCTTTCTCGATGAAATCGGCGACATGCCGATGGAACTGCAGACCAGGCTTCTGCGCGTTCTGAGCAACGGCTTCTTCTATCGCGTGGGTGGTCATCAGCCGATCAAGGCGGATGTCCGCATTATCGCCGCCACCAATCAGAATCTGGAGCAACGTGTAAAGGACGGCCTCTTTCGAGAGGATCTCTATCATCGTCTGAACGTGATTCGGCTGCGTCTGCCGCCGTTGCGCGAACGTCCAGAGGACATTGCGCCCCTGGCCGAACACTTCCTGCGCACCGAGGCACGCGCGCTTGGAGTGGAGGCGAAGCGCCTGACGCCGGAGGCACTTGCGCGGCTGGAGGCATTTCGCTTTCCCGGCAATGTCCGACAGCTTGAGAATCTCTGCCGATGGCTTCTCGTGATGGCGCCCGCCGTCGAGGTCCGTGTCGAGGACCTTCCCGAGGAATTCAGGGAGGCGTCCGAGAATGCACCTGCAAGGACGGCCGGCTCTTCTTCGGAAGGAGCCTCTGGCGACTGGACGGCTCTTCTGGAGGAGCTCGTGTCGGCGAAGCTTGCGGCAGGAGAGAGCGGCATATGGATCGAACTCTTTCCCGACTTCGAGAGAACGGTCATTCGAACGGCGCTCAACGTGCTGAACGGTCGCAGGATCGAAGCCGCACAGCGTCTGGGGCTTGGTCGCAACACCATCACGCGAAAGATTCAGGAACTGGGAATCGAGGAGTGAGGCTGGTTTGCGCGTGTTGCGATGAACGGTCTGCACGCGTGTCGGTATGATGCGCAGGACGGCCGGCATGCACGAAAGCAGGTGAGGGCCGGGTTGGTCAACTGTCGAGGAGGATCATGAACGATTGGAGGAAGGTGCTTCGCTGCCGAATGTCAGGAACAAGGGCAGGGCGCGCCTGGATGGTGTGGGCAATATGGGGCATGCTCGGCACTGCATTCACGATGGAGGGGACGACAGGAACCGAGGGGCTTGGAGGGCTGGGCATGGCTGCTCTGCTGACTGCTCCCTTCTGGCTGGCGTTTGTGCTCTGGCCTCTCTTCTGGATATGGCGACGTGTTCGAGACCGTCAGCTTTGGACGGAGAAGGTGGAGCTGTTGGTGCATGATCCCGAAAGTTCCGAGCCCTTCGGGCTTGAGGTGCTCTTCGGCAGAGACGGCGTGCGCGTGGCGGTGGATGAGGTGAATGGCGTTGAAGGACTTTCGGATGCCCTGACGGGAATTCCGACAAGGAAGCCTGACGAAGCGGCGGGGATTCCCTTTGAAACGTACGATGCCGCGGACCTCGCCGCCTGGGGTGTGGCATGGCTGGAGGTGCATCCTGACGGCGAGGGAGCGCTGGCCGAATTCGCACGCTGGACCGACACTCTGCGGCATGCCGACAATGCGGCACGCCGCTGAGCGGCTGATCAAAGCTCGAGCGTCACAGTTGCGGGAGCATGGTCGGAGGGTTGCAGGTTGCCACGCGGCCCCGTATCGATGTCTGCGGCTTTGACGCGCTCCTTCAGGGCTTCGGAGACCAGAAGATGGTCGATGCGAAGTCCGTGGTTGTTTTCAAAGCCTTTCATGCGGTAATCCCACCATGAATAGCGGGCGGATTCCTGAGAGACGAGCCTGAAGCTGTCGGAAAGCCCCAGCTTCAACAGTTCCCTGAATGCGGCGCGCTCGGGAGCGCTCACGAGAATGTCGTCCTTGCGCTCGGCAGGGTTCCATACGTCGGCGTCTTCAGGGGCGATGTTGAAGTCGCCGCCAAGGACGAGGTCGGGGCATTGCGTCAGCGTGTCCTTGAGATGCCTCGTCAAGGCGGCGATCCAGTCGAGCTTGTAGAGGTACTTCCAGCTTCCGGGCGTCATGCCGTTCGGGAAGTAGCCGCCGATGAACCTGATCGCTTTCTCCTCGCGTCGCGTTACAAGTGTGGCGGCCACGAAGCGCTTGTGGTCGTCGGGAAAGTCGGGAAGTCCGAGAAGCACATCCTCGGGAGGCAGGAAAACATCGCGTTTCGAAAGGAGCGCAACTCCGTTGTAGGTTTTCTGGCCTGTGAAGACGACGTCATAGCCCGCCTCTCTGATGGATTCGGCGGGGAATAGGTCGTCGGTGAGCTTCGTCTCCTGCAGGACGACCGCGTCGACGCCTGAGGTCTTCAGCCAGTCGAGCAACTGGGGAAGGCGGACCTTCAGGGAGTTGACGTTCCAGCTGGCTAGCGTGATGTTGGACAAGGGGCACCTTTTCTGGATGAAGATGGGAAAAAACGGCGGCCCCTCCGCCGTTTGGAAGAAGGGGCCGTTTCGGCGTCGGTCAGTTGACGGTCATGCCGCTGTGGCGCAGCAGGGCGTCGATTTCCGGACGGCGGCCGCGGAAGGCGATGAAGTTTTCCATCGCATCGCGGCTGGAGCCGCGTCCGAGGATTTCCCTTCGGAAGCGTGCGCCGGTCTCGGGATTGAGCACGCCCGTCTCCTCAAAGGCGGAGAACGCGTCGGCGGAGAGGACTTCGGCCCACTTGTAGCTGTAGTAGCCTGCGGCATAGCCGCCGGCAAAGATGTGGGAGAAGCTCTGCGGGAAGCGGTTGTAGTCGGGCGGGAAGCTCACGGCAACCTCTCGGCGCACGTCCTGCAGAAGGTCCTGAACGTCATCCGTGTCGGGATTGAAGCTCGTGTGCAGGAGCATGTCGAAGAGTGCAAACTCGACCTGTCGCACGCATGCCATACCGGACTGGAAGTTCTTGGCGGCGAGCATCTTTTCAAAAAGTGACTCGGGAATGGACTCGCCCGTCTCGACATGCTTCGCAAGTCCCTTGACAACGTCCCACTCCCAGGCAAAGTTCTCCATGAACTGGCTCGGAAGTTCGACGGCGTCCCATTCAACGCCGCTGATGCCCGAGACGGCGACCTCTGTCTGATCCGTGAGGAGATGGTGGAGGCAGTGGCCGAATTCGTGGAAGAGCGTCGTCACGTCGTCATGCGTGAGCGTGGCGGGGCGGCCGTTGACGCCCTGGGCAAAGTTGCAGACGAGATAGGCGACCGGCGTCTGCAGGACGCCGTCCATGACGCAGCGCGTGCGGTCGGCGTCCATCCAAGCGCCGGAGCGCTTGCCTTCTCGCGCATAGAGGTCGGCGTAGAAGGATGCGATGACCTCGTCGTCGCGACAGACTTCAAAGTACTTGACGTCGGAGTGCCAGACGCTGGCCGTGGCGGGACGGATGCGGATGCCGTAGAGCGTTTCCGCAAGCTTGAAGAGTCCTGAGAAGACCGTCGGTTCGGTGAAGTACTGCTTTACCTCCTGATCGGAGTAGCTGTAGCGGGCCTGACGCAGCTTTTCGGAAGCATAGGCCTGATCCCACGGCTGCATGTCGGCGATGTCGAGCTCATCAGCAGCAAAGGCACGAAGGGCCGCCATGTCCTTTTCGGCAAAGGGCTTGGCGCGGGAGGCGAGATCACGAAGAAAGGCGATGACTTCGGCAGGGGTATCGGCCATCTTGGTGGCAAGCGACGACTCCGCATAGTCGGCAAAGCCCAGAAGAGCCGCCTCTTCACGGCGAAGCCTGAGGATTTCACTGATGAGCGGGGTGTTGTCGTACTTGCCGCCGTCGAATTCGGAGGCTCGGGTCGAGAAGGCTCGGTAGAGGGTCTCGCGAAGCGAGCGGTCATCCGCGTACTGCATGACGGGCAGGTAGGACGGGAAGTGAAGCGTAATGCGCCAGCCTTCCTTTCCTGCGGACTTCGCGTTGGCGGCGAAGAGCGCCCTGGCATCCTCGGGAATGCCGGCAAGGCGCGTCTCGTCCGTGACGACAAGCTCCCAGGCATTGGTGGCGTCGAGCAGGTTTTCGCTGAACTTCTGGCTCAGCATGGAGAGCCTTTCGCCGACGACTTTGACGCGTGCGCGCTCGGCTTCGGGCAGCTCGGCGCCCGAGAGGCGGAAGTCGCGGAGTTCACGCTCGATGATGCGGCGTCGGACGGGCGGGAGAGAGGCGAAGCCGTCGGAGGCCTTCATTGCCTTGTACTTGGCGAAGAGCGCCTCGTTCTGAGACAGATCGATGAAGAGCTGCGTGACGGCGGGAAGCGCGGCATTGTAGGCGTCTCGCAACGCAGGCGTGTCGACGACGCTCTGCAGGTGGCCGACGACGCCCCAGCCGCGCGTGAAGGCGAGTGTCGCCTTTTCGAGCGGTTCGGCGACGGCCTCCCACGTGGCGGGCGTTTCGGGTGCCGTGACGCGTGCGAGCGTCTCCTCAAGATTCTTCGAGAGCGTCTCGACGGCGGGGGCCACGTGCTCGGGACGGACGGAGGCGTAGTCGATCAGGCCCGACGCATTGAGCAGGGGATTGACGGATTCGGTCATGGCGGTGCGTCTCCCTGTCATCAGAGACCGAGGCGGCGTTCGACCGCCTCGACGGTGTTGGTCATCAGCATGGCGATCGTCATGGGGCCCACGCCGCCCGGGACGGGAGTGATGGCGGATGCGACTTCGCGGACGTTTTCGTAGTCGACGTCGCCGCAGAGCTTGCCGTTTTCATCCCTGTTCATGCCGACGTCGATCACGACGGCGCCGGGCTTCACCATGTCGGCCTTGACCATCTTGGCGCGGCCGACGGCGGCGACGAGAATGTCGGCGCGGCGGGTGTGCTCGGCCAGATCTGTCGTGCGGCTGTGCACGATCGTGACGGAGGCGTTCTTTTCGAGAAGCATCAGCGCCTGGGGCTTGCCCACGATGTTGGAGCGGCCGATCACGACGGCATGCTTGCCGGCGGGATCGCACCCCGCTTCCTCAAGAAGCTTCATGACGCCGTAGGGCGTACACGGACGAAAACCAGTGCGACCCGTGAGGAGAGAGCCGGCGGAGACGACATGGAAGCCGTCGACGTCCTTTGCAGGGTCGATGGCATTTAAAACATCTTTTTCATTGATATGTCCGGGCAGGGGAAGCTGCACCAAAATGCCGTCCACGTCCTCCCGGGCGTTCAATTCCTGAATCAGGGAAAGCAGTTTCTCCTCCGACGTCGTTTCTTCCAGTTCATAGGAAAGGCTGTGGATTCCAAGCTCCTCACAGGTTCGCTGTTTGTTTCTGACATAGACACACGATGCGGGGTCCTGACCGACCTGAATAACCGCCAGCGTTACGGTAATGTTGTCTTTTGCAAGCTGCTGTACCTGTTCCTTTAATTCCTGTTTGATCTGTGCGGCAATCGCTTTTCCGTCAATTCTTTTTGCCATGTTGTAGGGTCCTCTCTCGGTTATTTTTCAGGCAACGGATCAGAACAGTCCTGTGATCTTTCCGTTCTCGTCCACATCGATATTGACGGCAGCCGGAACCTTCGGCAGTCCGGGCATCGTCATCACCGCGCCGGTCAACGCAACCACAAAGCCGGCACCTGCGGATACATACACGTCGCGAACCGTAATCGTAAAGCCTTCCGGGCGTCCTAACAGCTTTGCGTTATCCGACAGGGAATACTGTGTCTTTGCCATGCAGACCGGAAGATTTCCAAAGCCCATCTCTTCGAGCTTCCTGATCTGTCTGGATGCCTCTGCGGTATAGGAAACAGAAGCCGCACCGTAAATCTTTGTCGCAATGCAGCCGATCTTTTCTTTGATCGGAAGATTTTCGTCGTACAGCGGAGCAAAATGACTTTCCTTTTCTTCCAGAGTCTTTAATACTTTCTCTGCAAGCGCAATGCCGCCCTCGCCGCCCTGTGCCCAGACGTTGGACAGTGCGAACTCACAGCCCCTTTCTTCACAGAACTGCTGTACAAAATTCGTCTCTGCCTCGGTGTCGGTCAGGAAGGAGTTTAAGGTAACAACCACCGGAACGCCAAACTGCTGCAGGTTTTCGATGTGCTTCTCCAGGTTGACAATGCCCTTTTTGAGCGCGTCCAGATTTTCTGCAGACAGGTCTTCCTTTGCAATGCCGCCGTTATACTTGAGTGCACGGATCGTTGCAACTAAAACGACTGCATCCGGCTTTAAGCCAGCCATCCGGCATTTGATATCGAAAAACTTCTCTGCGCCGAGGTCTGCACCAAAGCCGGCCTCTGTGATCGTATAATCCGCGCCTGCAAACTGCAGCATACCGACCAGACCGCAGAGCGCACCGGAAATAAACATCGTCCGGATGAACACTTTGCTCACATTAATCCCGGC
>OJSN01002401.1_pt1 | contig 10746 bp, 10 predicted proteins | sample 1599421 | NCBI WGS metagenome assembly OJSN01 (sample SAMN04168659, study PRJEB22393) | human gut metagenome | biome: human gut microbiome; feature: stool | host: Homo sapiens | collected 2014-05-12
CGGTGATCATCTCGCGTGCCGACTCCTCCTCCTCGACCTGCTCGTCGACGAACCACACGAGCATGTTCGACGATGCGAAATCCTTATCTTCGGCAGCGATGGCTGCCAGGTTGTTGATCATCGAAGTCACCACCTTCTCATGCTCCAGCGTGTCCTTGAACATATCAAGCGGCGACGTCCACTCGGTACGCACCTCCTCGATCGGCTTCAGCACGACCTTGGCATCGCGCGAATTGATGTAGTTCATCAGGATGCGGGCATGATCCTGCTCCTCGCGGAACTGGACGAAAAACCAGTTGGCCACACCTTTCAGCCCCTTGTTCTCGGCGTCCATCGACATCGAAAGATAAAGATAGGCCGACCACAATTCGGCGTTGATCTGCGCATTCAGTGCGTCATGTAATCTTTTGCTTAACATAGTAATATTGTTTTAAGTTTGTGTTTGTATTTTCTCTTCCTGATACAAATATACAATAGTTTCTACTAATTTGTACGAAAAACACATCATATTATTTTATAACGATATAGCTCTATGTTATAACAAAAAAAACGGAGCCCGCACCTCCGGGATGCAGGCTCCGCAAAAGCATACGGGACGATCAGAGCAGGGTGCCGTCCTCGAGGATACGCACCGTCGCCTCCCGTTCGGACTGCGGGTCTTCCACCTCGATGGCGTACCACACGCGGTCGGGGCTTTCGTAGAGGTCAACATCGTCGATCACCCACGTACCGTACTGCGATGACTGCAAAGTCCGCCTCACCACGTCCGGAACCTCCGAAAGACGCACTCCGGTTTTCGTCCACAGCCAGGCGTCACCCGTACCGAAGCACACCTCGAGCGCTTTCCCGGCGAAGATGATATCGACCTCGGTATTTCCCTTCTCCCGCTCCGCATCAACGATACGGGCACCGGGGTATTTCCGGGCGATGAAGTCGCTGATCGCCTTCGACAGTTCCTGCGGAAGCATATCGCCGTGATCGTCATTGCCGTCCCTGTCGGGCACTTCGCGCAACAGCACGCCGTCCTCGGAATAATAGAGGTCGAATTCCTGCTCGGCACGTTCGACTTCGAGCACATAGACCGTCTCCTGGCCGTTGCGCAGCAGCTTATCCACGTCGTCCACATGCCAAGCGGCATAATCGCCGGCTTCGTAGGCAGTACGCACTGCCCGGGGCAACTCGGCATAGGAGATATCCTCCTCGGTCATGTACCATTTGCCGGCGGCATCGAACCATGCCTGCATGTACATACCCGCGCTGCGGAAATCGGCGACCATATACCCGCCCTTGTCTTCCCATTCGACATGGCTTGCAGCGGGGAACATCTCCCCGAAAGCAGCCTGCACGGCGGCCGGTACCTTTACCGATTTACTGTCGTCGTCACAACCCGCCATCGCACCCAGCGACACGAGTCCCATTACCAATACCATGAATTTCTTCATACGATTCCGAATTTGAGGTTAATCCCGGGGTTAAATTAATTGTCGATGTCTATCAGACGGAACTTCAGGTCGAATTTCAGGTCGAGGCCGTTGTCCAGTTCGACTTCGTAGTCGCGGCGGTCGCGGTCGATCGCCGTGATCTTGCGGTCGGGATAGTTCTTGGCGACATAGTCGCGGATCTGCTGCGGTACGATGGCGGCCGGCACCTCGCCGTATTTGCATTCGACATCTTTCCATTCGCCGTTCTTCGTGAATTCGACCTTCGCGCCGTTGACGAACACGACCTTGTAATCCTTGTCGAAAAGTTCCTCGTCCACCTTGGATAAGGAGACTTCTACACCGGCAAAATGCGCCTTGATAAATTGCTGTGCCGTAGCCGGAAGTTCGCCGACTGCGATCGGACGGTCGTTGCCCGCGAATGCGGGGGCGGAAGTTACCATCAGGGCTGTGCCTGCGAGAATCATCATGAGCTTTTTCATAATCGTTTCAATATTAGGTTTGACTTGTGTTCACAGTGCAAAGTTGCGACCTAAAGCTGAAATGAAGTTGAAATAATCGGCCCCGATCCGTTTTTTTCGTTTTTTATATCCGGAAATGTACCGAGAAACAGTGGCACCTATTTATATAAGAGTATCCCACGCGCAGCCCGTAAAGGCGGCACACGGCGTCGACGATCGAGAGGCCGAGCCCCGTCGAACCCTCCTTCTTCGTCCCCTGGTAAAAGCGCTCGAAAATATGCTCCGCGTCAAGTGCTCCTCCTCCGCTGCTGTTGCAGACGCGCAGTTCATGCGGGGCAACAGTGACCGACACCGTCCCGCCCTTGTCGCCGTGGACATAGGCGTTTTTCAGCAGGTTCGACACCAGGCTGGCCGCCAGCGACGGATTCATCCGCACAGACAGATGTCCCTGCTCATGCAGTTCGAAACGCATTTCGCGCCCGGCGTAGATCTCCTCCATATCCTCGGCCGTACGCCGCACCTGGGCGTTGAAGTCGACCTGTTCCGTCTCGGGGAATTGTCCGTTCTCGATCTTCGAAAGCAGCAGCAGCGAGCGGTTGAGCCGCACGAGGTAGTCCAGCGTCCCCTGCACCTTCAGTATTTCGCCGAGCTGCGCCTCGGTCAACGCCGAACCGTCGTCCACGAGCATCTCCAGCCGGTTGCGGCAAATGGCCAGCGGGGTCTGCATCTCATGCGAGGCATTGCCGATAAATTGTTTCTGGCGTTCGAACAGGGACTCCGCCCGCTCGGCATAACGGTTCGCCGCCTCGTTCAGCCGCCGGAATTCGACGACCTTCGTATCGTTCACCAGCGGGGCGTTCTTCCCGCCCACGGTATAACTGTCGAACCATCGCAACAGGGCATAGAGCGGCCGCAGGGTACGGTGAAGCACCAGCACGTTGACCAGCAGGATCGCCAGCAACAGGAACAGATAGAGGTAGACGATCCACCAGAGGATCGCTTCCTGCAAGTCGTCCTTTTCGATGGTCGGGGTCATCACGGTCAGTTCCTTGTAACGTCCTCCGCTGTCGCGGAATATCGTCCGCAGCACCCGCGCCGGTTCCTCTTCGTCTTTCTCAGGAATAAATATCTCCTCGTCGCTGAAAACCATATGCTGCCGCCCTTCGGCATACTCCGCTGACACGTCGTGCAGGTAATAGCCGTTGTTGCTGCCCGAATAGGCGGCAGGCAGTTCCCTCCCCGCGAGGCTCCGCGTGACCAGCATCTCGGCATAGTTCTCCAGCGAATCGTCCACCTCGTCGTTGATCTCGTCGATCATCGTCAGGTAGAACAACACGGCCCACCCCGCCAGCAACAGCGAGAGGGCCCAGGACATGTGCAACACGATGCGATAGACCAACCTCATGGGGCAACGAGTTTATAGCCGAATCCATAGACGGCCCGGATCTCGATGTCGGCCTGCGCGTCGTGGAGCCGGCGGCGCAGGTTCTTCATCTGGGCGTATACGAAATCGAAATTATCCGCCTGGTCGATATGGTCGCCCCACACGGCTTCTGCCAGCGTGGCCTTATCGACCATATGGTTCGGGCGGCTCATAAAATAGTAGAGGATGTCGTACTCCTTGCGCAGCAGTTCCACCTCGCACCCGGCCACCTCCACACGGCGGCTGTCGGGGTAGAGGCGGACATTCCCCACGTCGAGGCTCTGCTGCCCGTCGCGCTGGTGACGGCGCACGACGCTCCGGATACGGGCGCTCAGTTCCGCCAGATGGAACGGCTTGGGCAGGTAATCGTCGGCCCCGAGCTCGAGCCCCTCGACCTTGTCATCGAGCGAATCCCGGGCCGAAATGATGATCACGCCGGCAGGTTTGCGCTGCCGCCTGAGCTCTTCGAGTATCCGCAGGCCGCTGCCGTCGGGCAGCATGATGTCCAGCAGGATACAGTCGTAATCGTATCCGGCGATCTTTTCGAGCGCCGATGCGTAATCGGACGCCTGCTCGACCACATACTGTTCGCGGCGCAGCGTCTGCACCATGATCTCCCGCAGGGAGGGTTCGTCTTCCACGATCAGGATTTTCATAAACAGCAAATATTCTTCGGGACAAAGTTACATTGCGAATCCGAAAAGAATCTGAAACCGCAGCGGCAATGCCCAAGTCCAAATATAGCGAAAAATCTTGCACCCGCCGCTCCGGCACGGACAGCCCAGGCACGGAAAAGGGCGGAAACCGTACAAGTTTCCGCCCTATCCGTGTTTTCGGCCGGGCTCTCGCCCGCACCGGATTATTTCTCGGCAGGATCGACCTGGCAGGCTTTCGAACCGTCGTATGCCCACTTCACATAGATGGCACCCCACGTATACCCGCCGCCGAATGCCGACAGGATCAGGTTGTCGCCCGGCTTCAGCTCCTTCTCGTAGTCGTAGAGGCACGAAGGGATCGTCGCCGCCGTGGTGTTGCCGTTGCGGTCGATATTGATCATGCACTTGTCATGGTCGAGCCCCATGCGGCGGGCCGTAGCGTCGATGATGCGCAGGTTGGCCTGATGGGGAACCAGATAACGGATGTCGTCCGAGGTGAGGTTGTTGCGCTCCATGATCTCCACCGACACGTCGGCCATTTTCGAAACAGCAGCCTTGAATACGGCATGTCCGTCCCACATGATCGTGTGCCAGTTGTTCTGCACGGTCTCGATCGAAGCCGGATAGCGCGATCCGCCGGCCTTCATGTAAAGTTGCAACTCGCCCGAGCCGTCCGAACGCAGGATTTCGTCCAGTACGCCGTAACCCTCCGTATTGGGTTCCAGCAGCACGGCTGCGGCGCCGTCGCCGAAGATCGGACAGGTCGAACGGTCGGTATAGTCGACGATGGTCGACATCTTGTCGGCACCGACCACGACCACCTTCTTGCACGATCCCGACTCGATGAACTTGGCACCTGTCGTCAGTGCGAAGAGAAAACCGCTGCAAGCCGCCGAAACGTCGTACGCGAAAGCGTTTTTGCAACCCGCCTGGTCGGCGATCAGATTACCCGTCGAAGGGAAGAACATATCGGGGGTCACCGTGGCGCAGATCACCAGATCCACCTCCATCGGGTCTACGCCCGCCTTGTCCAGCAGGTTGATGACCGCGCGGGCACCCATATAGGAAGAGCCGACGCCTTCGCCCTTGAGGATATGGCGCGTCTTGACGCCGATATGCGACATGATCCACTCGTCGGACGTGTCGACCATGGTGCTTAATTCTTCGTTGGTGAGGATATAATCGGGGAGATATAGACCCACACCGGTAATTGCTGCTGTTATCTTGCCCATTAACTTTTCTTTACCTAATGATTATTAATTTTTGAAAGCGCGCTGCAACTTAGCGGTCAGATCCGCCGTAATGCACCGCTCGGCCGAAAGGATCATGCTCCTGATCGCCTTGGGCGATGAGATACCATGGCCGATGACCACAGGCGCATTGACGCCGAGCACGGGCGTACCGCCCACGTTCTCGTAATTCATCGCGTCCCAGAAAGCGTTTCCGCCGCCGAGTTTCTTGTTGATGTGGTAGAGGCCCTCGGCCATCTTCAGTACCGTATTGCCCACGAAACCGTCGCAGACGACCACGTCTGCGACCTTGCCCGTGAAGAGGTACGACGCCTCGACGTTACCCACGAAATCGATGCGGTCGTCGGCCTTCAGCAACTCGTACGTGGCCTTGGACTGCGTATTGCCCTTGGTCTCCTCCTCGCCGATGTTGAGCACGGCTACACGGGGTTTTCGGATCCCGAGCACGGCTTCGGCATAAATCGAGCCTATCAGCCCGTACTGCGCCAGCACCTCGGGTTTGCAGTCTACGTTCAATCCCACGTCCAGCAACAGCGCGGGATGCCCCGTCACCGTAGGAATGATGGATGAGATCGTGGGACGGATAACCCCCTCGATCGGTTTCACGGCGTACATCGACCCGACCATCATGGCGCCCGTGCTGCCGGCACTGGCAAAACCGTCTATGGCCCCTTTGGCCAGGTAACCGAAGCCCACCGTGATGCTGGAATCGGCCTTGGCCTGGAACGCCTTGGCGGGATGGTCGCCCATTTCGATCACCTCGGTGGTGGCAACGATATCGAACCGGTCGGCAGGACAGCCTTCGCCCGCGAGCACGGCCCTGACCCTCGCCTCGTCGCCGAACAATACGATACGGCTGTCGGGCCCGATCGCATCGAGTGCCATGACAGCCCCTTTGACCGCAGCCTCGGGCGCATAATCACCTCCCATGGCATCTACACCAATCTTTAACATAATCGTGCGATTTGGTTAAACTTCACGTCCCGCCCCTCCCTGCCGGCATCCGGTCACAGGCCGGACGGCCGCACACACAAAGACAGGTGCTTGCATAAATTAAAAAGAGGGCAGCCTCGCGGATGCACTCTTTAACCCTGCCGATTTATTCGGCAGCCTTTTTCTCGATCGCCAGCTTTCCGCGATAGAACCCGCATTCGGGGCATACGCGGTGATACAACGTAGCTGCGCCGCAGTTCGAGCAGATGACCACCGTCGGAACGACAGCCTTGTAATGAGTTCTTCTCTTATCGCGTCGCGTCGACGAGACTTTGTGTTTAGGATGTGCCATTTTACAATATAAATTATAAGTTTAACGTATTTCCTGTCCTAAATATTTCCCGGCCCGGAACAAAAGCGCCTCCCGGCCGGAAATAGCTTATTCCTTTTGTTCTGTTTGCGTCCCGTCGGCCTCCATCTGTTCCTTGAGCGCGGCCAGCTTGGCCCATTCGCCCTCGTTGCGGCCCTCGGCCTCGGCCCTGTCTTCGAGCCTCCCGAACTCCTCGTCGGAAACGATGCGGAAACGTTCCAGCATGTCGGGATTGCACTCCCCGTCGGGATGCACCCGCTGGTAAGGCAGCGCCAGTACGATACTCTCGTAGATGTACTGCGTCAGGTCGACTTCGTCCTCCATCGGCAGCAGCCACATGACTTCGCCGTCGTACTCATGCACCTCGTCCGAGAATTTCACCAGCAACTGTCCCTCGTAATGGATTGGCACATTGCAGTCTTCCAGACACCGGTCGCACTCCACGACGACACTCCCGTCCACGGTAACATCAAGCGTAAGCATCGACTCGCCGCGCTCCAGGGCGACCGAGACATCGCAGTCCCCGTCCTTGATTTCCGTACTGCCGAAAGCCCTGAACAACCCGCCGTCGACCTTGAAATGGAAGTCGTGCAGGCCGCTCCTGAGCCCCCTGTAAGCAATCGTATATCTTTTTGTTTCCTCCATAGGAGCGCATTTAGGGCACAAAGTTACGAAAATATAAGACATTTGCAAAGAAAATGCAGAGTTTTAGCATCCCCGCACTCCCGGATATCCGGTCGCCCGCCCGCAGAAGAGGCACGGCACAGGCTCCGGAAATTCCGGCCGCGGATTCCATCTTCGGCAAAAATCGTTATATTTGCACCGTATGGCAACAAAAGAGGGATTCACAATCGAGATTTCGAGCCGCTACGAAGGCTGGTGGCGCTACAACGTCGCGCTGATGTGCGGCTGCTTCGACACGGCGGGCAACCGCACCGGCTTCGCATCGACCGAGGCACATGTCGCCGACGTCGGCTCGAACCTGCGGGAAAAGCCCGCCGGGAATCCCGGCGGCGGCCGCGCAAGTCTCGAAACCGGGCCGTGCGACCACCTTCTGCTCTACATCTATATCGTACCCCATACGCTGCCGGCCGGCAACGACATCGGCGACACGGCACCCTTCGAAGTCGAAATCCGCATCGCATACGGCGGACGGCGGCTCCGCGCGGAGAAACGCCTCATCAACCAGTGGTCGGGCGCCTCGATCGAGATGCGCGTGGATTCCGAAGCCCGGTAGCGGGCATCCCGGGACAACACCCGCCGTCCCGGAACACGTTGCCTGGCAGGGCAACCTCAGCCCCCCCGCAGCCACAAAAAAAGAAGGAACCCACACGGGTTCCTTCTTCCATTATAGCGACGGCTTACGATTATTTGTTGTTGTAAGCGGCCATCTTCTGAATCAGCATCACGACCTTGTTCGAGTAGCCCCACTCGTTGTCGTACCAAGCCACGAGCTTCACGAAGTTCGGGTTGAGTGCGATACCGGCCTTGGCGTCGAAGATCGAGGTGTTGGCGTCACCCGTGAAGTCGGTCGAAACCACGTCGTCCTCGGTGTACTCGATGATACCCTTGAACTCGTTCTCCGAAGCCTTCTTCATGGCAGCCTTGATCTCGTCGTACGAAGCGCCCTTCTCCAGACGGCAGGTCAGGTCTACGACCGAAACGTCGAGCGTCGGAACGCGGAATGCCATACCGGTCAATTTGCCGTTCAGGGCGGGGATCACCTTGCCTACGGCCTTTGCAGCACCGGTCGACGAGGGGATGATATTGCCGCCGGCAGCACGGCCGCCGCGCCAGTCCTTCATCGAGGGGCCGTCTACGGTCTTCTGCGTTGCGGTGGTAGCGTGTACGGTGGTCATGAGACCCTCGACGATGCCGAAGTTGTCGTTGATGACCTTAGCCAGCGGAGCGAGGCAGTTCGTGGTGCACGATGCGTTCGAAACGATCTTCTGGCCGGCGTAGCTGTCGGTGTTCACGCCGCATACGAACATCGGGGTGTCGTCCTTCGAGGGGGCCGACATAACGACGTATTTGGCACCGGCTGCAATGTGGGCCTCGGCCTTCTCCTTGGTCAGGAACAGACCGGTCGACTCTACGATATACTCGGCGCCGACTTCGTTCCACTTCAGGTTTGCGGGATCCTTCTCGGCGGTTACGCGGATCACGTTGCCGTTCACGATGAGCTGGCCCTTCTCCACGTTATAGTCGATCGTACCGTTGAAACGGCCGTGTACCGAGTCGTACTTGAGCATGTAAGCCATGTAGTCTACCGGAACGAGGTCATTGATACCTACAACCTCAATGTCTGCATTGTTGCATGCAGCGCGGAATACCAGACGGCCGATACGACCGAAACCGTTGATACCAACTTTGATCTTTGACATAGTTTTATGATTTATTTGTTAATAAAAAAATGCACTATTTTTTCACTGCGCAAAAGTACATACTTTATGTATATTACGCAAATAAAAAATTAAATTTTTTTAGGAACCCGGCTGCCTACTTTGCAGCCAGCTTGGCCTTTTTGGCCATCGCCGAGGCGAATACGAAATCGTTGAGTTCCGGGTTGTCGGCATGCAGGATATCGTCCTTGGTACCCTCCCACCACTTGCGACCTTCGTGAATGTATACAATTTTCTCGCCGATCTCCATGACCGAGTTCATATCGTGCGTATTGATGATCGTCGTGATGTTGTACTCGCGCGTGATTTCGTGGATCAGGTTGTCGATGACGATCGAGGTCTGCGGGTCGAGGCCCGAGTTGGGCTCGTCGCAGAACAGGTAACGCGGGTTGAGCACGATGGCGCGGGCAATGGCCACGCGTTTGATCATTCCGCCCGACAACTCGGCGGGATAGAGGTGGTTGGCGTCTTCCAGCCGCACGCGCTGCAAGCAGAAATCCACACGTTCCATCTTCTCTTTCTCGCTCTGCGAGGTGAAGAGGTCGAGCGGCAGCTTGACGTTTTCCTCGACGGTCGAAGAGTCGAGCAGCGCCCCGCCTTGGAAAATCATGCCGATGTCCTTGCGGATGGCGCGCCGCTCGCGGAAATCGAGACGCGTGAAATTCGTATCGTCGTACCACACGTCGCCCGAATCGGGTTCATGCAGCCCTACCAGCGTTTTCAGCAGCACGGTCTTGCCCGAACCGCTGCGCCCGATGATGAGGTTGGTCTTCCCGGTCAGGAACTCGATCGAGATGTCGTCGAGCACCACGCGCCCGTCGAACGATTTGGTGATGTGCTCGGCACGTATCATATCAGCAGGACTTGCGTAAGGATCAGGTTAAAGATCATGATTACCACGGAACTGGCCACCACGGCGCGCGTCGAGGCGGCGCCCACTTCGAGCGAATTGCCCTTGGCGTAATAGCCGTAGAAGGCCGAAATCGAGGTGATGATATAGGCGAAGACGGCGGTCTTGATCAGCGAATAGACGATCGAATAGGGCTTGAAATCCATCAGCAGGCCGTCGATGTAGTCGGCCGGGATCATGATGCCGGTCAGGTAGGCGATCGCCCAGCCGCCGATAATGCCGATCGCGATGCTCAGGATGGTCAGAAAGGGGAAGAAAACCACCGCGGCGACGATCTTCGGCAGGATCAGGTACGACGCGGAATTGACGCCCATGATCTCCAGCGCGTCGATCTGCTCGGTAATCCGCATCGTACCGATTTCGGAAGCGATGTTCGACCCGACCTTTCCGGCCAGGATCAGCGCCACGACCGTCGAACTGAACTCCAGCAGCATCGACTCCCGCGCGGCATATCCGATCAGGTATTTCGGAATGAACGGCGACTGGAGGTTCAGCGCCATCTGGATCGTGATTACGGCGCCCATGAACACCGAGATGATCGCGACGATGCCGATCGAGTTGAGCCCGAGGCTCGCCATCTCGACCAGGATCCGCTTGCGGTAGATCGAGAACTTCTCCGGACGGGAGAAGGCCTTGCTCATCAGCATGAAGTAACGCCCGATCAGTTCAAAAAAGTTTTTCATCCGCCTGTTGCTTTCTGGGTTTCCCGGGGTCGGTCCCCGGTTGCGGTTCTATCGTGGTACCGGACAGGCCGCAGGACGGGGCGTCCGCCCGCAAGAAATAGGTAAAGATGCCGTCGGTCTTCCCCTGTTCGATCACTCCGCGGTACAGCGGCGGAACGCCTCCCTCTGCGGAGGCATCCAGGTGCAGCGTCAGGCCCCAGGGGATATGCCGCTGCCCTT
>OJSN01002426.1_pt1 | contig 10632 bp, 9 predicted proteins | sample 1599421 | NCBI WGS metagenome assembly OJSN01 (sample SAMN04168659, study PRJEB22393) | human gut metagenome | biome: human gut microbiome; feature: stool | host: Homo sapiens | collected 2014-05-12
GTCCACGATGATTTCAGAGCCTTCTTTCCCGTAGTTCTTCTGCAGCTGTCCCGTGATGCTTTGTACAATGGGCACCAGCATGAGTCCTCTGGAACGAGAGGCGGAGAACATTAGCTCCAGCGACTGGATGGGCGGGCAGGTGCCCAGCTCATCTGCGAAGAAGACTACCCGGTTCTTGAGCCGGCCGCCGTTTTCGTCGGCCACGGTGAGGATCTCCCGGTACAGGTTCTGGAGGATCAGGGACACCATGAAGTATTTGGTCTGATCCTCCTCGGGCAGCACGATAAAGATGGCGGACTTCTCATTGCAGAACTTCTCCGCGTCAATAGCCGTATCAAAGCAGAGGATCTGCTCCATCTCCGAGTCAAGGAAAGCGTTGAGACGGGACAGCACTGTGGAGATCACCGAAGCCATGGCCTGCTCCGCCGTGTTGAGGGCAGACCCTGCAAACCACCGGGCCTTGTGATTGGGAGGAAGCTTCTCCAGCAGGAGCTGGAACTGATTTTTCCCTTTGACTCTGGACGGCGCAAGCAGTTCCTGTACCAGCTTGAATACCGACACGATATGGCGCTTTTCGATGGGATTGCCGTCTGCGTCTTCAGTGGGCAAGTACTCGGCCACCAGCAGGAACATGGCGGTCAGCAGGCCCTCAGCGGAATCGTAGAAAAAGGCATTTTGCCCATACTGGGCGCTGTCACCGCCGCTGGTGTTGATGAGGGTCTTGGCGAGGATCTTGGAGTATTTCTCCGCCTTGGCCTTTGCCGCCAGATCATTGGGGTTGACCTTATAGATATCCATGTACTTGTTGATCAGGTGCAGCAGGTTGTTGCCGTCCGACCGGGTGGGGTTGCGCAGATCCAACACAGCGATCTGGTATCCGTAGCAGTCCTTGGCGATGCCGGCATAGTTGCGGAACAGATCGCCCTTGGTATCCGTACAGAGGAAGGACATCCCGCTGGCGAGGGCATATTCGATATTGGGGTACAAAAAGAATGCGGTCTTCCCGGCGCCGCTGGCGGCGGTGACCATGGCGTGGATGTCATCGGTATCCACCAGAGCGGTGACATGGTCTTTGGGGCCTTCACATCCGAGGATGAGCCCCTGCTTTTCCGGCAGATGCTCTCCCTTGCGCCAGAGCTCCGGTTCAAAGGGGATGTGGGCGTAGGTCTGGAGGATCTCCTGTTTGGTGGCCCACCGTGCGGTACCATGCTGGCCGTCGCCCACAGTTTTGGACTTGATTCCATCGAGGGTATAGTAGTGGGAGAGAAACGCGAGGCCGCCTATCACGAGGAACATGACGGCGCCCACCGCGATGAGCGTTAAAACTTGTGTTGGCACATTGTCCTCCTTCTGATATCAGCGCCTTAATATCAGAAGGGGGATGTTCAGATTCTATTTTATCTGGTATAATGTGCGGGTACGAGGTGATCACTTTGATCTGTGCATGTGACCATTGCTACTATCTGTTTGAGGCGCCGGAGCTGCCGGAGCAATGCCCGGACTGCGGGAAGCAGGCAACCCGGCCCGCCAATGAGCAGGAGAGGGAAGAATATCTCAGCAGAAAAAAGAATACTTCAAAAGAGGCGGAGGAATGGGACTGAGCCATTCCTCTGTTTCACTGTTTCGTTTTCACGCCATCTCCTGACCAGCTTCCTGCTGGGTCTTTTCCTCTTTCTGTTGCCGCTTAATCTCATCGGCCTCATACTTGATTGGCACCTTAGCGCAGGAGATGGCCAGTTCCAGCCATGCGCTGGCCGCCTCCTTTTTTTCTGCCTGGGTACGGATACCCTGGCAATTGCTCTTGGCCAATACGCTTTGGAACTGCACGGCAATCTCATCCGCTCGGTTTTTGAGGATACCCCGGTTCTGATGGGGCAGGATGCGGCTTTCCAAAAACCGGACGCCCTGCTCGACGGTCAGCATGGCTCCCATCTGTTTACACTCCCGCAGCACCACCGAGAGGGCCAGCGCCGCCATAGTTTCCATGTGATCCATTGCCTGGTCAAACCTTCCCCAGTGAAGGTCATTCCGGTACTGGCGGAGCAGACCGGGGATCTGATAAACCGCCCGGTCCGGCTGAACTTCCTTGCACCTGGCTCCGATCCGCCGGCAAACGGGGCCCGCCGCTATAAACTGCGGGTGCTCCTCGGCGGGTTGGGCCTCCAGTCCATGTCGTGCTTTTAAGTCCTCATCCCAGTCTTTATATTCGGATCGCAGTGGGGCAATTTGAGAATAGCCATGTTCCCGCAGAATATCCGAGAGCCGCCCTGTGGCCTCGATACCGGCCGCGTCGTGGTCCAGGCAGAGGATGACCTTCCGCAGATTTGGATTTTTCTCCAGCATCCACAGCATGGCGTGTTCCGCTGTGCCGCAGAGGGCCGCATAGCTGTGCTGCCGCCAGCTGTCCGGGTACAGGGTGAGAAAGGCAAGCAGGTCAATGGGCGCCTCAAACACATAGAGGCGGTCGCTGGTCCCGGTCCAGTGGAAACTGCACTGGGGATCACTGCCCTCTATGTTGCCCCGGTAGCTTTTGCCCTGGGTATAGAGGCCGCGCTTGTGGGCATGACGGGCAACGCCGTGTTCATCGAATCCGACGAACACGGCGTTGTGATACTCCTTTGTCTGATCCCTGGACAATTCCCGGCTCTCATAGATCAGTCCCTTCTGTGCGAAAGCATTGAGGACCTCCCGGCTGATATGCCTCTGCTGGAGCAGGTAGGCATACACCCGCCGCATGGTCTGATTGGCGGGTGGCAGGGCAAATTCTTTCGGCCCGTCCCGTTCCTTTTTCTGAGCTGATACATACACTTCGCCTTTCTCGCCGCCCAGCAGACGGGTCACCGCTTCGGGGTAGGTCAGGCCGTAGAAATTTTGAACAAAAGAGATAGGACCACCGCCTTCCTCAGCCTCATGATCATACCACTCATTGCCACGAACAGTAATACTGTGATCTGATGCAAGGCGTTTGTCCCGGCCGGAGGGGATGAGCTTCTCTCCCTGCCGGCGCAGAAACTCCACCAGGTCGACAGAGTTGGCCCGGAGTTTTTGGTCCTCTGTGAAGTGGATGTATGGCATTTTACACCTCCCTTGGAAATACAAGATTGCTTTCAGGTATGCTCTGTCACTATTTTGATATACTAAAATGGTAGCCACTGTTTTATGGCTTGACTTCAATGTGGATTTCGAGTAAAATAAAGTCATACTTTATTTTACTCGAAACAGGAGGCTTGTCATGTATATTCAACGACACTTGGAACAACAGATTTTGGACGCTTCCCGTTATTACCCGGTTGTAATGGTTTGTGGACAGCGTCAGGTTGGCAAGTCCACTATGCTCAACCATATTAAAGAACCGGAGCGCCGCTATGTCACTCTGGATGATGGCAACGCCCGCAGACTTGCGTCCAACGATCCAGCGTTGTTCTTCGAGACTTATGGATTCCCTTTGTTGATTGATGAGTTCCAGCGTGTCCCATCCATCCTGCTGGAGATGAAAAAGATTGTAGATCAGAAAACACTGAACGGCGAGGACAGCAGCGGAATGTTCTGGCTCACAGGTTCGCAGAAGTTTCAGATGATGCAGGGCGTTTCCGAATCCCTGGCAGGCCGTGTCGCTATTTTTGATATGGCCAGCCTGTCTACCGCAGAAATTGAAGCGCGCCCAGCCGCACTGTTTCATCCCAACTTGGATTCCATTCGAGAGAGACTGAAATACAGCCGGCACAAGAATATCCACGAGATTTATGAGGATATTTTCCGCGGCGGTATGCCGAAGCTCCGTTCTACAGATATGGATCGCGACCGTTTTTACATGGACTATATCAACACTTACATTGAGCGCGATATCAAGGATCTGGCTCAGGTAGGAAAACTGGGTGAGTTCTACGACTTCCTTGTCTTTATGGCTGCCCGGACCGGGCAGGAACTGAAATATGATGAGATTGCCAGCGCCATCGGTGTATCTGCGCCCACAGCCAAGTCCTGGGTTGCGATTCTGGAGCGTTCCGGCGTCATCTTCATCCTGCGGCCTTATTACTCCAACATCACCAAGCGGCTGGTTAAGACTCCCAAAGTCTATTTTATGGACACCGGCCTTGCGGCGTATCTCTGCCGGTGGCCCAGTGCGGAAACCTTGGAAAACGGCGCTATGGACGGGGCGTTTTTTGAAACCTATGTGGTAACGGAAATCGTGAAGAGTTACTTCAATGCCGGCAAGCCCGTCGATCTGTTTTATTATCGGGATATTGATAAAAAAGAGATCGACCTGCTGTTTGTTGAGGGGGATAAAATGTACCCCATTGAGATTAAAAAGGGAAAGGAGCCATCCAAACCTGACAAAAACTTCGGTGTCCTCCAGCAATTCAAGATGAAGGTCGAGCCAGGGATTATTCTTTGTATGAGCGATGAGCTGATTCCCTATAACCGTGAGTCCTGGTATTGCCCGGTATCTGTTCTTTGACTGGGAGTCACGATTAGGCCAGGAATAATTCTGATAACAAAGATTGAAGCCGTGGGATAAATCGTATCCCACGGCTTCAGATTTTCTATTGCTTCACCAATAAGGAAATTCGCCAGAATCAGCAAAATCTAAGGACTTTATATACAAAGCTGAGTGACTGAATGAGGGCTGATCCTTTCTAACCTTTTGAATTTATTTTAGGGTTACAGACGAGGTTACAGAGAAAGTTACAGAGGAAAACCTGTGAATCCCATAGGGTCATCCACACAGAGCCAGGCAGGGTGACTGAAAAGGTGACTGAAAGGGTGACTGAAAAAGAAAAAAAGAGAAAAAGATTTTAGAGCTTCTTCTTGAAGATCCAGCCTATACCGATACAGCATTCCTCATCTCTGCAAAACCGGAACTTTACATCATCACTTCTTCTGGCGTTGCCGCCTGACAATAGAAAAAATCGCCGAGTTCTTCCACGATATCTTCTCTGCTCCCTCGGACAGAGCTTCCCTCATGCTGATAGTCCCACAGGAATGCCTTATCCATGTTCATCGTACATAGGGAGAACTGGCCTTCATTTTCAAACAGAAAGTGTAAGCATGTATCAGTAGGGCCATTTACTGTCGGAGTCAGTTCCATGATTTCCAGCAGAGATTCTTGGTGTAAGTCCGCTGTTTTTCTGGCCTCATCCACAATCTCGCTGGGCATGTCCACGGTCCAAAGCGAAAAGTCCCCGTCTTCTTCGTGGAACAAGATTGCCGCGGTTTCATACCTCATACACATCTCACCGATTCCTTCCTTTGAGTTTTCGATGGAACAGGACGGGCCTGCGGCGGGTCTGCCTTTGCCTTTTCATCTTCTGGACACTTTCAGCCTGCATCAGTAATGCCGACCTCTTGAAATCTGTTTTTCGTTTCAAAAAAGAACCTCCTTCACTATAGCTGCATTTCTGGCTCATGGTCATCGGCTTTATGCCCCTGAGCGATCTTCTTCGCCTTGATTTTCCGCAGGAGCTTCCGGTCCACCGCCACCCGGATACCACCGGAGGGCGGCGGTTGGTTTTGTTCCTGGAAGATGTTGGCCAGATGATGGAACAGCGAAACGACGGCCGCCACGGGCGGCTGGCCCAGCCGGTCATCCATGTGTTCCAGAAAGTATTGAGCGTACTCATTCCCCTGGTCCGCCGCCAACTGGAACCACTTGATTGCGCTGGCCCTATCTTTTTGGACCTCTTTCCCAAGCAGATAGAGTTTGCCGAGGGCATACTGGGCATATTGATTTCCCTGATCCGCCGCTGCGGTGAGCCAGTGAACGGCGGTTTCTATATCCTTCGGCACATCTTCCCCTTGGAGCAGCAGTTTGCCCAGCCGGTACTGCGCAGATTGATTCCCGAGTTCCGCGGCGGATGTGAGCCACTTCAGCGCAGCAGCCGAGTTCTTGGGCAGAGCCACATCACCGGCAAGATACAGCTTGCCAAGAGCAAAGGCGGCGAAGCTGTTTTCCTTCGTTGCCGCAAGTGTGAACAGAGCCACCGCCTTTTGAATGTCTTTTTCCACGCCCTGACCATCCCGATAGATTTTGCCGAGCGCGTATTGAGCACAGTCCTGGCCGGCTTCCGCCGCCTTTGTCAGCCGCTCCAATGCCTGGGCTGTCTGCTCCGGTGTAGAGGATGGATCATTGAAAATCATCCGGGCCAGTTGGTACTGCGCGTGGGGATTGTCCAGTTTGGACGCCTGTTCAAACCACTCCCTGGCTGCCGTCTCATCTTTACCAGTCCCTACACCATGGAGGAGCATCCATCCGATGCGGTACTGCAATTTATCGTCATGGCTCTGCTGCTCCAATTCGAGAAATCCGGCGAAGGCTTGCCGGTACCACTGTTCCGACGCTTCGGCGTCCTTCTCACAGCCAATGCCGTCCCGATACATCTTTCCTAACTCGTAGGCGGCATAGGGGAAGTCCTGCTGTGCGGAGGCTGTGTATAACTCCAGCGCCCGCGCATCGTCCTGTTCCACACCCTGTCCACGGCGAAACAGGCCGGCAAGGGAATATTGCGCATACTTGTACCCTTTGTCTGCGGAAAGTTGGAACCACCGGGCGGCATCACCATAGTCCTGCTCACAGCCGAGGCCCGCGGCATAGAGCTTGCCAATCCGGTATTCCGCATAGCGGTTTTCCTTCTGTCTCTCCACAGCGCGGAAAGTGGCCAGCGCCCTGCTATACCACACATGGGCGGATTGCATATCGATTTCCCGTCCCAGCCCGTCCGCAAGCATCCGGCCCAGATCGTGCATGGCCAGTGCGTTGCCTTTCTGCGCCTCCCGTTGGAAGAGTGTAAACGCCTGCGCAAAATCCTGGGGCTGATCCTTGCCGCCAAACAAACAGCGGCGGGCCAGACGGTACTCATCGCTCCAGTTCATCTGTGCTTTAGCAGGTGCGGACACTGTTTTGTTCGGGATACCCTCTGGTGGGGATTCCACGGAATCATTCCAGTCAATATCAGGCTGGGGTGCCTCCGGCAGCGGTGCTTCTTCCTGGTCCTCCACAGGGACACGGTCTTGCTGATCATCCGGATGGAATATTTGCTGGCGCGCCCCCAGTTTTACTGCTTCCTCAATGACGATGTTTTTGATCCGCTTGAATTCCTTCTGCTGAGAAAGGGGCAGGCGCTGGGGCAGGTCGTCCTTGTAGGTACGGAGCACATCTTCCCGCAGCTCATACCACAGGGCGTAGGCTGCGGCAACACGGGGGTCCTTGGCCAGCTCGTCCACAATCTCATTCACCACAGCCTTCAGCGGGGCCTTGAGGTAGCCGTATTGCTTTCTGCCTCCGGTATGCCGCAGGCGTTCTGCCAGATGCTCCATGAGCTCCTCCATACGGCTACCGTCTGCGGTGCCGCTCTGCATTTGCTCGATGAGCTGTTCCATTACCGAGCGTGCGTCCTCATTCAGCGCGTCCCGGCTCTGGGTCTGCTTCTGGTAGAGCTCTGTGAGCTCCTGCCGGAAAATCTGTTTTGCCAGTCCCGACTTGATTTGTGTGATGCCCTGTGTAGTGAGGAAGCCCTTCGGCGGATCGGCGCTGTAGCAGACCATGTGGACATGGGGATGGTGGGCCGCATCATGGAAAGCGGCGTACCATCGGAAATCTTCCCAGGGGATTTTCATTGCAGCCGCCATTTCCATCGCATATTGGGTGAGCAGGGCTTTCCATTCCTCCGCCTTGTCATAGCCGAGACGGGCGGCATCTTCCCGTCGCAGAGAGATGATGGGCAGCCACACATTGCCGGGGTGCGCCGCAACTGCTTCCGCCACCTGCGTCAGTACGAGCTGATCTTCTTCGCCGGTAAACAATCCGTGGGAGCCGACGCGCTGGGCGCGGGGGCGGGTGGCGATGTACTTTAGATAGTTATCCTTCTTCGCAATCTGATCATAGTTGTCCTCCAGAGCACGGGTGATGAACTCCGATGCGTTGGCACGGGTTGGTGCGGCTTCGTAGTCCTCGTATTCAAACATCCCGCGGCTGAGCGGGAAGTCCTGCAGGATCTGTTCCACCATCTTTTTCTGCTTTAATGTGGCTGGCCACTCACTGCACCCTGGATCGATGCGCTCCACACCACTCCGTGTGGCCATATACTTCACATAGTTTTCAAGATGGGCGGTGGCGGCGGATGTGCCGCTCTTGATGTAGGGGCATTTGAAGATCAGACGCGGCACAGGCTGTCACCACCTTTTCACATTGTATCGGGCAGGAAATCGAACGATTTTATTGACAAAATTGTTCGATATGCGTATAATGAAAATAAGAAAAACCATACTATAATCTGGAGGAGGGAAACGCTATGATCGTGACTGCAACTGAGTTTAAGTCCAACCTGGGCAAGTATCTGGAATTGGTCGCAACGCAGGATGTGTATATTACCAAGAATGGAAAGAATATTGCGCGTTTGACCAGCCCGTCCACCAGCAAGCTGGCTGTCTTGGATGAGTTGGTGGGCATCGCCGCAGATGCGCCGGTTCAGGATGAAGATTCCATCCGAAGGGAGCGTTTGGCGAGACAATGAGGATCATGGTCGATACCAATGTGATCATGGACATTCTGCAGCGGAGAGAACCGTTTTTCACAGATTCCTATCAGGCGGTCCACTCGATCATCAAAGAGGATGGCGAGTGTATGCTCTCTGCTTCTGCTGCTACTGACATTTTTTATATGCTGCGGAAGGCTCTCCAGTCCCCTCAGCAGTCAAGGGAGCGCTTGGCGCAACTGGCACAGCTGGTCACCTTTGCGGATGTGGCCGGGTTGGATATCCATACCGCACTCTCCCGACCAATGTCTGACTTTGAGGATGCTGTGGTAGATGCGGTGGCGGAGCGGAATGAGGTCGACTACATTCTGACACGAAACAAAAAAGATTTTGCCGGTTCCGTGATTCCAGCTGTCACACCAACTGAATTTCTCGCTCTGTAACAACGCAGCCACTCATGATTTGAGTGGCTGCGTTGCTTATTCCACACCCCGTTGGTAGTCGATGGCATCCTTGAAGCTGATGCGCCCGTTGGTCTGCTTTACTTCACGGATGGACCGGGCGCGGAGTGTCTTGAGATCCTCGTCGCTGATCTCCATGCCTGCCGCCAGCACATTCATCATCATGTTGATTTCCACCGCCAGTTTGAAGAGCAGGCGGGCGATGCGGTTCTCACTGTCCTGGACGGTCCCGCGCATGGCCGCCACCAGTGCGGGCGGCAGATACGCCGTGGCCTCCTGGCCGGAGAGATAGCCCGCATAGAACTGTGCGGCTGTTTCCAGAAAATCACTCCGACTCCTGCTGTTATTTTCTCTGACCAATTTGTCGATGACATCCAGCGTGGATGGGTACAGCCATGCCGGGATGCGCTCCTTGGCTTCCTCGCCCTTGGGGGCGGGTTTCCACTCATTTATCATATATACATCCTCCAAAACCACCTACCCCGACCACCTGAAAAGTAGCCGGAGTAGGCTGATATTTCTGCTTTCTATTCTTTTCCCGATCACCTGCCACAGCAAAAAGCCGGAAAACCGACCACCTGTCAAAACGCTTCCCGGCCCGCATTGCGGGGCGGTGTCAGGCCGCAGGTGGGCGCTTTGCGACCACCTGCTTTATCCTGCACTGTTTTCGACCCCTCGGTTCATCCTCGCTAAAGGCGAAGGCGAGAGGCCATCGACGCAGGACGGCTACCGCCTATTTTGGGAACTGCCGCACAAAGCCCTCTCAAACCGCCGGAAGGTGCCGCAGGTGTACGGATGCCACCCCGCCTTGGAAAAGGGCACACAGGGCCGTACAGGGGGCAACGGCGGGGAATGTAAAACTGCCGGCGCTGTAGCGCCGGCAGTTGCATGAATTGGTATTTAGCTGAGCTGTGGTTCGTTGTTTTGCCTTGCAATCATGTGGGCAATCTCGTCCAGCTCCGCGCTGAGCTCGTCCATGGACATAAACATCCGGCCATCCTCCAGTTCCTCCTGCGGCTCGGTCAGTTCGTGCAGTTCATTGGCTGTCACCGCCGCTTTTCCCAACAGGTCCCTCCGGTTCTCCCCGTTTTCTGTAACCGTGGCTTCTGAGAAAGCGTCCCAGATCTGGTTCATCATTTCGACGGCATCGCCTCCGCAGTTAAACAGGCAGTCTCCCATGCCGCACATATCGGTGGTCGTTCTGGCCAGTTCCAACAGCTTCGTGCGGGTTTCCTGTTCGTCGGTTTCCGCAACGATGCGGAAAAACTCCAGTGTCATGTCTATCTGCGCATCGATAGCAACGGTTCGGACAAGTTGTGAAGTGGGGATCAGATGCGTAACACATTGGGGCGTACCTGCCGTCTGCTTGAGGTTCTCAATTTCCTGATCGATCCACTCCAGATGCGTTTCAACGCCTTCTCCTGAGCCAGCTGCGGCGGCCAGCATGGTCAATCCCTCGCGCATTTCCAGGGCGAGGGGGATCGCATTGTCATCCACTGCTTCGAGAAGTGAGACGGTTTCGTGGGCAACGAGGTTGTAGAGATCTGTGATTGTAACCTGCCTTTTTTGTGTTTTCATTGTGTGAACTCCTTTCCGTTTTGTGGCGGGTTGATGGTTTGCAGCAAACACATTGCCACATTGTTTGAAATAAATCCATTCATCAGCACCGACAAAAAGTTGCTTGTCACACTGTGCAGACT
>OJSN01002430.1_pt1 | contig 10599 bp, 7 predicted proteins | sample 1599421 | NCBI WGS metagenome assembly OJSN01 (sample SAMN04168659, study PRJEB22393) | human gut metagenome | biome: human gut microbiome; feature: stool | host: Homo sapiens | collected 2014-05-12
GTCCGGATTCGACCAGGTCCTTGACGATCTTGACAAGGCCCGTAGAAGTGGTGTTGGCACCGCCATAGCTGGAAACCACCATAAAGTCAATGCTGCAGGGTTCCGTGATAGCGCGCATCAAATCGGCCATGAACACCACGGAGCCTTTCAGGATAGACACCAGCAACAAATCTTTGCCCTCGTAATCGCGGCTGATCTGTGCCCCCAATTCAGCCACCTTGGCCTGCAGCTGCTCTTCCGAAATCAAAACCTTGGCGATATCATTGTTCATATCATGCATGATCTGTTCCTCCAATATTATGATCTTGTTCCTGCTCCGGGGCCGCAGGCTGGCGGCTTTGCCGAATCAACAGGATCTGCTTTGTCCCATCATCCGGGGACAAACCGTCCGCAAAGCCTGCCCCCCACAGCCAAAGCACCTGGCTGCCGCAGGCCAGCAGCGGCATCAGCGTCCGTTCAGCCACAGGAACTTTTGTCTCATTCAGATATTTTTTGAGCGTTTTGCCAACGTGACGTCCCGCCGGGCGGAACGTATCGCCGGGTTGGCGGGTCCTCACAAAAATATTCTTATTTATTTTAGCATAATCTGCACAATAGGTGTAGTCTTTTTTCAAAAATGATGGATTTTTCAAAAAAACTTCATAATTTAGTTGTTGAATCTCCAGCTCATAGCCCCCTGGCAGGCAGTAAACGCCGGTTTTTAGCAGCTGGTGCGGCGCGGGAATGGCTTCCGGCTGCATTTTTAGCACTGAGCGGCAGTACAAAATGCCGTTTGCCGCGGTCCAGCAGGCATCCGGCGTCAGCTGTACCGCACCGCTGCCCTGCCGAACAATGGCCGCAAGAGCCTGCACATATTTTTCTTCAGGGTCACGCGCGCGGGCTGCCAGCATGCGCAGGGCAGCAGCCAGCACCGGGGCATCCGCCGCGGCAAGAATCGGGATGCTGTACCCGCCCCCGCAGGCAGCCTGCGCCAGCAGTTTTCCGGCCAGGTTTTCCAGCCAGATGTTCAGCTCCTGCAGCTGGTTGCACAGCCGCCCCACGGCCTGCTCTGCCGCCGGATTGATGGTTTGCAGCGCCGGAACAGCATAATGGCGGATACGGTTGCGGGCATATGCATCGCTGAAATTGCTTTCGTCCTGAACATAGTGTTGCCCAAGGGCGGCGCAGTATGCCGTAGTATCGCTCCTTGTCAGGCACAAAAATGGACGGCGGTACACGCCCCGTACCGCCGGAATACCCGCCATGCCGTGCAGGCCGGTACCGCGCGCCATGCGGAACAACACCGTTTCCGCCTGGTCAGATAACGTATGCGCTGTGGCAATGCAGGCATGCTGCCGTGCGGCCAGCGCATCAAACCAGGTATAGCGCAGGCTGCGCGCCCAGTTCTCGCTGGGGTTTGGGGGAATCTGCACCCCGCTGGCAGCGGCATCGTACAAAAAGAACGGCACATGATGCGTGCGGCAGAACTCCGCCACAAAGCGGGCATCCGCATGGGCAGCTTCGCCCCGGATTCCGTGGTCCACATGGGCCGCCATGACGGTGATGCCAAGTTCCGCTTTGCAGCGCAGCAGAAAACAGAGCAGCGCCATCGAATCCGCCCCGCCGGAGCAGGCAACGATGACACGGTCCCCCAACCGAAACAAACCCTGCCGGCGGCAATAGGCCAGCAAGGTTTGTTCCATCGTGTTTACTGGGTTTTGCAATGAATTGTCTGCGTCAGTACTGTTCATGGATCTCGTCCAGATTGCTGAACCGGGTATGGGCGCCATCCCAGCCAAGGCGGACCACACTGGTTTCGCCATGGCGGTTTTTGGCCACGATACATTCGGCTTCGTTTTCGTTCGCCTGTTCGATTTCGCCGTTCTGGGAATTGTAATAGGCAGCGCGGTACAGGAAGAGCACCACGTCCGCATCCTGTTCGATAGAGCCGGAATCACGCAGGTCTGAAAGCTGGGGGCGGTGGTCCGAGCGACCCGCTGTTTTTTCGGCAGCACGGGAAAGCTGGGACAGCGCAATGACAGGAACGTTCAGTTCCTTGGCCATAATTTTCAGGTTCCGGGTGATATCGCTGATTTCCTGCACGCGGCTTTCGGTGCGCTTGGCGGACTGCATCAACTGCAAATAGTCGATGATGACCAGACCGATCTTATCCCGTTTGGGGTCCTGGTTGATCTGGCGGATTTTTGCCTTGATTTCCGGCACCGAAATACCGGAGGAATCATCCATGTAAATGGGGACGTTATACAACAGTGACGTTGCATTGGCAAAGTCGTTCCAGTCGGAGTTGTTCAGGCGGCCGGTGCGGAATGCCTGGCTGTCAATGCCTGCGGTGCTGGAAAGGATGCGGTCGGTCAGCTGTTCGCAGGTCATTTCCAAGCTGAAAATGACGGTCGGTATCTTTTGCAGGCGGGCCACATTGGTAGCAATGTTCAGCGCAAAACTGGTCTTGCCCATACCGGGGCGGGCGGCCAGAATGATGAGGTCGCCGCGGCCCAGGCCGGTCAGAACAGTATCCAGCAGACGGAAGCCGGTGGGGATGCCCTTGTACTTGTCGGCATCCGGGCCGCTGATCTTCTGCAGGTTGGTCAACGTCTCCACCATGCTGGAGGAAAGCGGGGTCAACGCGCTGGAATCCCGCCCGGAGCGGATCTCGTAGATGCGCTGCTCGGCGTTTTCCAGCAGCAGGTCAGCGTCCGGCTCATCGCCCGCATCCTGCAGAATGTCCTTGGCAACGCCCATCAGCTGGCGCACCAGATACTTTTCCTGCACGATCTGGGCATAGGCCTTCACATTGGAGATGCTGGGCACCGTCTCGGCCAGACCGGTCAGGTAGACTTTCGCCTCGTCGGCGCTGGGAAAGACGCCGTCCGAGATGACGGCGTCCAGCAGGGTGACGAAGTCGATGGTCTGGTCGCTGGTAAAGAGGCGGAGCATCTCGGAGTAGATCTGAGCGTTCTGCCGGGTGTAGAACATCTCGGGCCGGATGATCTCGACGAGATCGGTCAGGGTCTCGGGTTTCAGCAGCACCGCGCCCAGCACGCTCTGCTCTGCCTGCATATTGTAGGGCAGGTTGATGCCCACGCTCTCGAGGTTGAGTTCGTTATAATGTCGTTCGTTCGGCATGGTCGTTATCCTTCTGCTTTATTTATATAAATGCCGTAAAGCCAAAAAGCGCCCCCTGCCGAGAGGGGGCGCAGATAGCGGTCAAATCAGGCCTGCTCCACTTCTACCTGGACCTTGAAGGAAGCCACGACACCGACATGGAGGCGGACTTTGCCGTTGAAGACGCCCGCGTCCTTGATGTCCTTGGTCTCCAGCTCGATCTTCTTCTTGTCGATGGGAGAACCGGCCAGCTGGGCCAGAGCCTCAGCGACTTCCTTGCCGGTGACCTTGCCGTGCAGACGGCCGGAGGCACCGCCCTTGGCCTTGATGACCACGGTCTTGCCCTCGAGCTTTGCGGCCACAGCCTGAGCGGCGGCCACGTTCTCAGCCTCGTGGAAGTCGGCAGCGGCCTCCTTGCCCCGGGCGATATTCACCGCGCTGGCGTCGGCCACAGCGGCCAGCTTGCGCGGGAACAGAAAGTTGCGGGCGTAGCCGTCGGAGACCTCGTGGATCTCGTCCTTCTTGCCGATGCCCTTGACGTCCTGCTTCAGAATCACTTTCATGATAGTATCCCTCACTTCTCACCGGGAAACCGGTGGATTTCTATGGTTAGTATACAGCAATCGGGCTGTTACGTCAACGCTTACGCCAGCTCCCTGCCCACGACGTCCAGCGCCGCCTCGATGACCTTATCCATATCGTAGTACTTGTACTCGCCCAGACGTCCGCCGAAGATGACCCCCGGCTCGGCGTCGGCCAGCTTCTTGTACTCGGCGTAGAGCGCGCCATTCTTCTCGTCGTTCACCGGGTAGTAGGGTTCATCGCCGGGCTTCCACTCGGCGCTGTACTCGCGGCTGATGACGGTCTTGGGCTGGGTGCCGAACTCAAAGTGCTTGTGCTCGATGATGCGGGTGTAGGGCGTCTCGGCGTCGGTGTAGTTGACGACGGCGTTGCCCTGATAGTTGTCGGTGTCCAGCGTCTCCGTCTCAAAGCGGACGCTGCGGTACTGCAATGCGCCCAGCTTGTAGCCGAAGTAGGCGTCCACCGGGCCGGTGTAGACGACCCTGTCGGCCAGCTTGTCCAGCTCTGCCTTCTCGGCCAGATAGTCCACGCCCAGGCGCACTTCCACGCCGTCCAGCATCTTCTCCACCATGGCGGTATAACCGCCGTTGGGGATGCCCTGATACAGGGCGTTGAAGTAGTTGTCGTCGTAGGTAAAACGGACGGGCAGGCGCTTGATGATGAAAGCGGGCAGCTCGGTGCAGGGGCGGCCCCACTGCTTGCCGGTGTAGCCCTTGATGAGCTTTTCGTAGATGTCGGTGCCGACCAGACTGATGGCCTGCTCCTCGAGGTTCTTCGGCTCCGTGATGCCGGCCTCGGCGCGCTGCTGCTCGATCTTCGCCTTCGCCTCGGCGGGGGTCACGACGCCCCACATCTTGTTGAAGGTGTTCATGTTGAACGGCAGGTTGTACAGTTCGCCCTTATAGTTTGCCACCGGAGAGTTGGTATAGCGGTTGAACACAGCGAACTGGTTCACATAGTCCCACACTTCTTTATTGTTGGTATGGAAGATATGTGCGCCATAGCGGTGGACATTGATGCCCTCAACATTTTCGGTGTAGATATTGCCGGCAATGTGGTCGCGCTTATCGATCACCAGGCAGCTTTTGCCTGCCTTGGTAGCCTGCTGTGCAAACACTGCGCCAAACAGACCAGCGCCGACGATCAGGTAATCATACTGTTTCATGGGGAACCTCCTTGTTATTTGGCAGAATGGCTGAACGGATCAGCGGAACGGTTTTTCCACTGCTGCACCTGCTGCAGGTGGAATTCAAAATCGCGGTCATCCTTTGTCAGCTGGCTGGAAAGGATCACGCCGGAAATAAACAGCAAAAGCGCCGCCACCAGTACGCAGGCACACACGATCAGCGTAGGGAAGCGCGGCACTAGGCCGGTGGCAAAATATTCGCCCAGAACAGGGGCCAAAAAGCACAGGCTGATAATGCCAAGCACCGCAGCCAGGGTGCTGAAAAAGCCGAACGGGCGGTAGTTTTTATACAGCCGTGCAATGGTGCGCAGCACGCGGAAGCCGTCCGAATAGGTATTCAGCTTACTTTCGCTGCCTGCGGGGCGGTCACGATAGTCAATGATCACATTCTCCACCTGCATGTTGCGGTGCAGGGCGTGGATGGTCATTTCGGTCTCGATTTCAAAGCCGCGGCTCAGCACCGGGTAGGTTTTGACAAACTGGTAGCTGAACGCACGGTAGCCCGTCATGATATCCTTGATTTGGCCGCCGAAGAGGTTGTTGGTAAAAAACCGCACCAGGTCGTTGCCAAAATTGTGGAACGGGCGTTTGTTCTGGGTGTAATAGGTGGAGGAAAGCCGATCCCCCACCACCATATCAGCCTGGTGTTCGGTGACGGCTTTGACCATTTCCGGGGCCGCTTCCGCCGGGTAGGTATCGTCGCCGTCCACCATGATATAGGCTTCGGCGTCAATTTCGCGGAACATGCGGCGGATGACGTTGCCTTTGCCCTGCTGGTATTCGTGGCGCACCACGGCACCGGCTGTGCGGGCCAGCTCTGCCGTGCCATCGGTAGAGTTGTTATCGTACACATAGATCGTAGCTTCCGGCAGAACGCGGCGGAAATCCATCACAACCTTTTGTACTGTCTGAGATTCGTTATAACAGGGGATAAGAACTGCTATTTTATCCAATGATATTCACTTCCCTTTTGCGGGTAGATTTTTGTGTTTCAGGTGCGTGATTTTGGGGTATGCAGCGGGGTGGGTTATACAGCTTGATGCACGTAACATCTGTGCACAGCGTAGGCGCACCGCATGTCCCCCTGCGTAAGAGGTATCTCCCTATCCTGCAAGGGCGAGGCAGCTCCACCCTGCCGAACCGTTATGTGCTTCTATTTTTCGGGAGCTGTCCCAACTGCTCTTACGCTTCCGCGCACTTTTTGATCTCGTCCAGCCAGAACCGTGCGGTTTTCTCCCAGCTGTACTTGGCCAGCACTTTGTCCGGCGGGGCCGCAGGCTTGGCAAACAGCGCGTCAAGGTCCACATCATAGTCATAGGGGTCAAAGTAGCGGGCGGTATCGCCATACAGCTCCGGCAGGCAGCTGGCACGGGCCAGGGCGATGGGTGCCCCCAGGCTGAGCGCTTCCAGCGGCGGAATGCCGAACCCTTCAAACACAGCAGGGTGCAAAAAGCCTTTGCAATTCTGCATCAGCGCTTTGTTCTGGCCGTCCGTCACATAGCCGGGGTAAAAGATATTGCTGGTGTTTTGGGCAGCATCTGCTTCGGCGCTGCCAAAGGCAGCAAGGTCCTTGCCGCCGGCCACAACAAAGGTTTTATCCGGGTTGCGGGCGGCAACCTCGCGCACCCACTTAAAGTTTTTGTGCCCGGCCAGGCTTCCCAGTGCGTAATAGTATTCTTTTTTCTTCACACCAGGCAGCTTGTCAAACACCGTCATGTCCGGCTGGACGTTCTGCAGATGCTCCCAGCCGTTATAGGTCACACCGATCTTATCCAGTGGGATGCCCAGTCGCTCGCTGATCAGGTGGCGCTGGTTATCACTGACAGTGAACACCCGCTGGGCAAACCATTTGGTGGAAAGGCAGTGGAACCAGAACTTGAAGCGGAAAAACGCACGGTCGGTTTTCATTACCAGGGGGCGGATATCATGCAGCACCACCACGCTGCGGCGGGTCATGAGCATATCGCTGGCAAGGCCAACGTAAAAAGCGTGGTGTTTGCGCAGGTAGCGCGGCAGCACCACCAGATTGTAACTATACTTAATGGCCTTGAGCGGAACAATTTTGATGTTTTTCAGTTCGGGCAGGTGCAGCGGGCGGCCATCGTCCCGGTAGCACAGCCGCACATCCAGGCCGGTGCCTTCCAGCAGGGGGTCCAGCCGGGTCACAACTTCATACACAAAGCGCGGAATGCCCGTGATGGGGTCACACAGCACTGTGCCATTGATCACAATGGGGTTCACTCTTCGGCCTCCTTGGCGGTTTCGTGGTGAGAGCAGGCTTCCAGCTCACGCTGCCAGTCCGCATAGCGGCGGGTGCAGTAATCCTGCAGCTCGTCCTCAAAGCGCTGCTCGCTGAAGCTGCGGCTGTGTTCCCGGATCTGCTGTGGGGGATAAGCCACGCCTTCGGTCTCAAACTTCTGGATGCAGGCTTCCAGGCTTTCGGGTGTCTGCTCGTCAAACAACAGGCCGGTTTTGCCGTCCAGCACAGTCTCACAGGCGCCGCCGCGGCCAAAGGCCAGCACCGGGGTGCCTGCGCTCTGGGCTTCCACAGGGGTAATGCCAAAATCCTCCTCGCCGGGGAACAGGAACGCCTTGGCTCGCAGATAATAGCCGCGCACCTCTTCATCGCTCAGGCCGCCGCCCAAAAAGCGGATGGTCGGGCCAGCCATGGCGCGCAGCTTGTCGCCCTCGCCGCCGCCGCCGATCACGATCAGCGGCTTGTTCAGCTTGGTGCAGGCTGCCACAGCCAGGTCAATCCGCTTGTACCAGGTAAAGCGGCCCACCACAAGGTAAAAATCCTCTTTGGGCACAAAGGGTTCTTCGTTGATATGCACGCAGGGGTAGATCACATCACTGTCGCGCCGGTAATATTTTTTGATGCGCTTGGCAATATAATGCGAGTTGGCGATAAAATAGTCCACCCGGTCCGCGGCGCACTTATCCCACTGGCGCAGCTTGAGCATCTGGCCGGGCATGACCGCCCGCACCAGCGCGTTGGCATTGTTGCGGTAGGTATAATAAAAATCCCAGACATAGCGGGTGGGCGTATGGCAGTAGCAGATATGCACGGCGTCCGGCCGGGTAATCACGCCCTTGCTGCAGGAAGAGCAGGACGAAATGACCATATCGTATTCCGAAAGATCCAGTGCTTCAAACGCGCGGGGCATCCACGGCAGCATGGCACGGTACAGCTTGGTGGCAAAAGGCAGCTTTTGGAGATAGGTGGTGCGAATATCATAACCCTTGAACCACGCAGGCATGTTGTTTTCGTCATAGACGAGGGTATAGATGGGTGCGTCAGGGAAAACATGGTGCATACAGTCCACCACGCGGTCTGCACCGGCGTATGCCACCAGCCAGTCATGCACAATGGCTACCTTCGGCTTGCCGTTTTTCATCCTCAGCCCTCCTTTGGTTGGTTACTGGATCTTTTCATCGTTGACCATTTTGCCGCCAAACACGGTGCGGAACAAAATTTTGATATCCAGTGCAACGGTCCAGTTTTCGATGTACCAGATATCATAACGGATACGCTCCGCAATATCAGTGTCACCGCGCAGGCCGTTGATCTGCGCCCAGCCGGTCAGGCCGGGGCGCACCTGCTGGCGCACCAGGTAACGGGGAATTTCTTCCTTAAAATGCTCTACATGGAACGGGATCTCTGGCCGCGGGCCAACCAGGCTCATATCCCCTTTTAATACATTGAAAAACTGCGGCAGTTCATCCAGGCTGAATTTGCGGATAATGCTGCCGAACCGCGTTTTGCGCGGGTCGCTGTTGGTGCTCCAGGCCGAATCCTCGGCGGCGTTCACCCGCATGGAGCGGAACTTATACATCATAAAGGGGCGTTTGTTCAGCCCCACGCGCTCCTGCTTAAAGATGATCGGCCCAGGGCTGGACAGCTTGACGCCGATGGCTACCCCCAGCATGATGGGGCTGGTGAGCACGATCAGCACCAGGCTGCCCACCACATCCATGGCGCGCTTGATAAAGGCGTTCAGGATATTATCAAACGGCGTCTGCCGGATGTTGATGAGCTTACAATCGCCCAGCGCATCAATGGTGGGGCGGGCGGGCAGGTAATCGTTATAAAACGGCACCATGGTAATGCGGGTGCCGTGCTTATCGCAGGCGGCAAAGGCGCGGGTCAGCATGTGCATCTCGGCGGCATCCAGGGCCACCACCACCTCGTCAATGCCGGGTTCATCCAGCGTGACTTCCATTTTGTCATATCCGCCCAAGTAGCGCACATCCAGGTCCGGGTTGGCATAAGGCGCCAGGTAGCCATCCACATGGAAGCCATAATACGGGTTATGTTCGAGCGCCAGCAGGTACTTGGCAGCCATATCGCCGCCGCCGACCAGCAAGATATGGCGCAGGTCCTCCCCTTTCCGGTTGCGGGCACGGTCATACCAGCGCTTGATCATCCGCTTGAAGATCAAAAAGCCGGTGCTGAACCCGTACAGCAGCAGCATGACCCCGCGGGAGAAGTTTTGCAGGCGGAAAACGAAGAGCAGCGCCATAAAGCCCACCACGCCCAGCGCGTTGCCGAACGCAATGGTGGTGCTGCGCTGCCACAGCCCCCGCAGGCGGGAGGGGTTATACAGCCCGCGGCTCCAATAGAGCAGCACCATCACCACGGCGTAGCCCGCCCACCCCAGGGCAACCATAGGGCTGCGGGCAATATCCAGTGCCGGGCCGGCGCCGCCCTCCTCAAAAAAAGGCAGCCAGTTAAAGCGCAGGAAATTGGCCAGCAGGTATGCGGCAATCAGCAGCACAATATCAATCGCACTGCTGATCAAGCCCCTGATACGCTGATTTTCACTGAGCAATCCTGCTGCCCCCTCTCTGTACGCCATATTTCAATCATTTTAGTATATCATAAAATCCATCCGGTTTCAACCAACGGCGGTTTTGCTGCGGCGCTGAAGCAGATTTTACAACTTTCCACTCCCGCTGCCGGACCCGCAGTTTTTCCGCGTTACTCGAAGAAGTACTCCCAATCCTGATACGTCGCATTCACTTCAACTGCGTTTACCTGCGGGTACACGGTGCCGCTGCCGGATTTTGCCGTCAGCAGAATTTGCCCCACACCGTTGGAAATGGTGATAGGCACCTCGTAACTGTCGCGGTCGGTGGGCAGGTAGAAATCGCCCTGGTTGGTGTCGCGTTCCGCGGCGGCGCAGAGTTCGTTTTCCGTCACACAGGTCACATGCAGGAACTGCCGGTCAAACGGGTGGTCCATGCTGTCAGAGCTGACCAGCCCATAGTGCAGCGTTACATCCGCCACACCGCAAAAATCCGCGTCCGCCGCCGTTACGGTCACCAGCACAGTGCCATCTCCCTGCAGGGTGGCAGCGGTCGTGGTTTCCACGTTCAGATTGTTATCGGTTCCGGTGCGCTCCCAGAAAAGGTGCATGCCGCCGGACTGGAAGGTGTTTGCCACCGGTTGCCAGTAACGGTACAGCTCCCGGTAGAACCACCAGTTGGCGTTGCGGCTCCACCGCTCCGGCGGGGCCACCTTGGGGCTGGGGGTCACAACAATGTCAAAATTCCCCTGCTGGAAGGTTTGCAGGTACGCCAGGCGTTGGCGATCCCCCAAGGCATGGATGATGTAATCCGTGCCGGTAGGCTGCAGCTGGCCAGTCATGGCTTCCAGCGCGCTGGAATAGGTGCCAAACAGCCGCTTGCCCGCCGTCAGTTCCTTTTCGGTTGCCAGCTTTTCGGCC
>OJSN01002439.1_pt1 | contig 10564 bp, 10 predicted proteins | sample 1599421 | NCBI WGS metagenome assembly OJSN01 (sample SAMN04168659, study PRJEB22393) | human gut metagenome | biome: human gut microbiome; feature: stool | host: Homo sapiens | collected 2014-05-12
CTTCGGTACGTTTGAGCAGCTCTTTAATGGGTGGCACGCCAGAGAAAACTTTTTTCCCGCCTTCGCGCAGCGAGGAGTAGAGTTTGCCAGAGAGCAGTTGCGCCAGATGATTGTTCAGCGCGCCAACGTTCTCTGAAATCGACATTTCGTTGTCGTTGAGGATAACCAACATGTCGGGTTTAATATCGCCTGCGTGGTTCATCGCTTCAAACGCCATCCCGGCGGTGATAGCGCCGTCGCCAATCACACATACGGTACGACGTTCTTTGCCTTCTTTCTCAGCGGCAACCGCAATACCGATACCTGCGCTAATGGAGGTTGAAGAGTGCCCAACGCTCAGTACGTCATACTCGCTCTCACCGCGCCACGGGAACGGATGCAAACCGCCTTTCTGACGAATGGTGCCGATTTTATCACGGCGTCCGGTCAGTATTTTGTGCGGGTAAGCCTGATGTCCTACATCCCAGATTAACTGGTCAAACGGGGTATTGTAGACATAGTGCAGCGCGACGGTGAGTTCCACCGTGCCCAGACCAGAGGCGAAGTGCCCGCTGGAACGGCTTACGCTGTCGAGCAAATAGCGGCGCAGTTCGTCGCAAAGCTTTGGCAGGCTCTCTTTTGGCAGCAGACGTAACTCCTGGGTGGAGTCGACCAGCGCCAGGGTCGGGTATTTGGCTATATCAAAACTCATCGCAAGCTCATGGGATATGTTGGTTTATTTATCACGCTGGATTATGTAGTCCGCTAGCGCTTCCAGTGCCGAGGTATCGAGTGACTGTGCGGCCAGCAAACTTAGCGACTGGCGGGCATCCTCGATTAAATCCCGGGCTTTATTCTGGGCTTGCTCAAGACCCAGAAGTGCAGGATAGGTACTTTTGCCAAGCTGCTGGTCAGCACCCTGACGTTTACCCAATGTTGCAGTATCGCCTACCACATCCAGGATGTCATCCTGAACCTGGAAGGCCAGACCGATGCTTTCTGCGTATTTGTCGAGTATTGCCAGGCATTCTCGCCCTTTATCGCCTGCGCTTAATGCTCCCAGACGTACGGCGGCGCGAATCAATGCCCCGGTTTTATGGCGGTGAATACGCTCCAGCGCATCCAGCTCAACCTGATGACCTTCAGCTTCCAGATCCAGCGCCTGACCGCCGCACATACCGGCGATACCGCTGGCCTGAGCCAGTTCAGAGATCATCGCGATGCGGTCACGGTCAGATACTTCCGGCATTGGAGCGTCGCTGATAATGGAGAATGCCAGCGTTTGCAGCGCATCTCCGGCCAGGATCGCGTTTGCCTCACCAAATTTTACGTGGCAAGTCGGCAGACCGCGGCGCAGGTCATCGTCGTCCATCGCGGGTAAATCATCGTGCATCAGCGAATAGGCGTGAATGCATTCGACGGCGGCAGCGGGAGCATCAAGCGTACTCAGGCTGACACCAAACATCTGACCGGTCGCATACACCAGGAACGGGCGCAGGCGTTTACCGCCTAATAATGCGCCATATTGCATGGTTTCGACCACGGGAGTGTTCTGAAAGGGCAGTGGCGCGATAAAACGGCTCAGTGCCTGGTTGGCCTGCTCAACGCAAGCCTGTAGCTGCTGCGTAAAATCCATTTACTCATTATCCGGTGTAAAAGGCGTAAGGGCCGCGTCTTCAGTATCTGACAGCAGGATTTGTACGCGCTGTTCAGCCTGTTGCAATTTGACCTGTCCTTGACGCGCCAACTGTACGCCGCGTTCGAATTCGTTCAACGCTTCTTCTAACGGCAGGTCGCCGCCTTCCAGACGGGTAACAATTTGTTCCAGCTCGCTCAGCGCGGTTTCAAAACTGGCGGGCGCTTCATTTTTCTTCGGCATAATGAATGTCTGACTCTCTGTATTGGCAGCACAAGACTATGGTAACGGACTCGCACTGATAAGCAAATAACGCGCAATGTGCACAGTAGCCGCGTGATGGTGATATACTTGCGCGCCTGGATGCAGTCGCGGGTATGGGCTGCTGTATTTTTTTCCATTACAAGTCATTCAGACTTGCCTAAGAACCATTGCCGCCATGAAGTTTATCATTAAATTGTTCCCAGAAATCACCATCAAAAGCCAATCTGTGCGTTTGCGCTTTATAAAAATTCTGACAGGGAACATTCGTAACGTTTTAAAGCACTATGATGAAGACCTTGCTGTTGTCCGTCACTGGGATCACGTTGAGGTTCGCGCTAAAGATGAAAGCCAGCGCCTGGACATTCGCGACGCGCTGACCCGTATTCCGGGGATCCACCACATTCTCGAAGTAGAAGACGTGCCGTTTACCGATATGCACGATATTTTCGAGAAAGCACTGGTGCAGTATCGCGATCAACTGGAAGGTAAAACCTTCTGCGTACGCGTTAAGCGTCGTGGTAAGCATGAGTTTAGCTCCATTGAGGTGGAACGTTATGTTGGCGGTGGACTGAACCAGCATATTGAATCCGCGCGCGTGAAGCTGACGAAGCCGGACGTGACGGTTAATCTTGAAATCGAAAACGACCGTCTGTTGCTGGTTAAAGGCCGCTATGAAGGTATTGGCGGTTTCCCAATTGGTACGCAGGAAGACGTACTGTCGCTGATCTCCGGTGGTTTCGACTCCGGCGTGTCAAGCTACATGCTGATGCGTCGCGGCTGCCGCGTGCACTACTGCTTCTTCAACCTTGGCGGGGCAGCGCATGAAATCGGTGTTCGCCAGGTGGCGCATTACCTGTGGAATCGCTTCGGTAGTTCGCATCGCGTGCGTTTTGTTGCTATCAACTTTGAACCGGTGGTCGGTGAGATCCTGGAGAAAGTTGATGACGGCCAGATGGGCGTGGTTCTCAAGCGTATGATGGTTCGCGCGGCGTCGAAAGTCGCTGAGCGCTACGGCGTACAGGCGCTGGTAACCGGTGAAGCACTGGGCCAGGTGTCCAGTCAGACGCTGACTAACCTGCGTTTGATCGATAACGTATCAGACACCCTGATCCTGCGCCCACTTATCTCCCATGATAAAGAGCACATCATTAATCTGGCGCGTGAAATTGGCACCGAGGATTTTGCTCGTACCATGCCGGAGTACTGCGGTGTAATTTCAAAAAGTCCGACGGTGAAAGCGGTTAAAGCGAAGATTGAGGCCGAAGAAGAAAACTTCGATTTCTCTATCCTCGATAAAGTGGTTGAAGAAGCGAACAATATTGATATTCGCGATATCGCCCAGCAGACGCAGCAAACCGTGGTAGAAGTAGAAACCGTGAGCGGTTTCGGCCCGAACGATGTGATCCTGGATATCCGTTCTGTGGATGAACAGGATGATAAACCACTGAAGGTTGATGGCGTGGACGTCGTTTCTCTGCCGTTCTACAAGCTGAGCACCAAATTCGGCGATCTGGACCAGAGTAAAACCTGGCTGCTGTGGTGTGAACGCGGGGTGATGAGCCGCCTGCAGGCGCTTTATCTGCGCGAGCAGGGCTTTGAGAACGTGAAGGTGTATCGCCCGTAATTGAGTAAATACCGTGTTGTAGGCCGGATAAGGCGGTTACGCCGCCATCCGGCAATGCAACGATATTATTCAAAACGCACAGGAAGCGTCTTCCCGTTCGACTCCCAGACGCCCTGATAAACCCCGTCTTTTAAATCCAGTGTTATTTTCTCTTGCGATTGTTCAGCTGCAGACGTCTTCAGTTCATAATGTTGATTGTCGGCTGTATCGCATTTGCCGGTTAATTCAATCGGTGCGCCAAATTTCTGGTAAAAGTAAGCCCCTTCAAAAAAATCACCGTATTTGCAGTCCACCTTCAACACAATACGCATGCTTTTTCCCAGCGTGCCGTACATGACTTTGCCGTCAATGCCGGGCGTTGGCGAAACCGGTGTTGTACTCTTTGCGCCAGTCAGATACTGGCCGTATGGCGTGAGCTGATTATGCAGTTCTGCGGTTGGGATTTTCGTGGTGAAATCACCCAACTCGTCGAGTGCGCGGCTGGCGTGGTTGCTACAGCGTCCGTTCAGGAAGGCCAGATGGTCTTTTTGCAGGGAGAATTTGTCGATGTAGTACAAACCGTCGGTGTAGGTTGCGCACGATGCGTAGAATTCGGTGTAGTTGAAAACTTCACCTTTCTCTTCTTTTATTTGTTCTGGTGTTTGCGAATTATGCGCCGTAACAAAGGTATCAATCTGGCCACGGATATCTTTTCTGATGCGGGTATTTAATTCGGCCATCGTAGAACGGGAAAAGAGGTCGTTGAGGGTAATTGCCGCGCCGTTGGCTAAATCGAAGCTGAGCGGTACATTGTACGATTCGCAATATGCCCCGCAGCCTTCGACAAACATGTTCAGAGTTAGAACTTTGGCGTCGCGATACTCAACCGTGTAGTCAAGGTTTGCGGTGGGGTTTCTCTCTGATTTCGCAAACTGGTTCACTGTTGTTTGTGGATTATTACCCGGTAGCTGATTGATAAAGCTTGCGAAAATATAATCGTTAATACGTTTCGCAACCTTGGGGTTATCCGTCGAGGAAAACCATGGCACGCGATATTGCATTTCAGTGCTTCCGGGATAGCGATACTCAATACTCTTTATGTCGAGTTGCGTCGCTGTGGCATAACCGGAAAGGAGCAATAAAGCCACTCCACTCAGATATCCTTTCATTATGATTCCTTATAAGGGAGTGGCCTGAAGATTTACTCGTAGTAGTTATAGATTCCCGCTGCCATCACCAGTTGTGATGCAACTTCGTAAGCCTTTTCACGACTGACCAGAAGATCAATGATTTTCAAACCGAAATCGATTGAGGTTCCCGGTCCCTGGCTGGTTAACAGGTTGACGCGCGGATCCCATACGACGCGCTTGTCCTGCCATTGATCAGCGGGGATTTGGTCTTTCAGCGCCGGGTAGCCGGTCATGTTGCCGATGGGAAAAATGTCGTGTGGGACGAGGACGGTGGCAGCCGCGGCACAGATTGCCGCGACAATGCGTCCGGAGCGATGAAACTGCTTCACGGTTTCGACCAGCAGAGGGCTGTCGCGAAAACACTCGGCGCCTTTAATACCGCCCGGCAGTACGATAATGTCGAAATCGCCGTCAGCAACTTCGACTAATGGCGCATCCGCCAACAGTTTCACACCGCGCGAGCACACGATCGTCAGGTTGCCATCGCTGGCGACGCTGGCGGTTGTGACCTTAATTCCGCCGCGAACCAGTAGATCGATAGTAGTAACCGCTTCGGTTTCTTCACTACCAGGGGCGAGACATACCAGTGCTTGAGCGCTCATACTCACTTTCCTTTCTTTTAACCATTTCAAACAGACGGGCATTTTCCGGAACGGCGATGCCGTGCGCGCGTGCACGTTTTAACAAATAACCGGTAATGTAGTCGATCTCGGTATGACGCATGGCGCGAATGTCCTGCAGCATAGATGAGATATTTTCCGCCGTACTGTCAATCACTTGCTCGACATAATAGCGTAAATCATCCGCTGATGTGTGGTGGCCTTCGCGTTCGATCACCGCTGCCACTTCCTCACAGATGAGCGCTATTTTTTCGGGATGATGGCGTAGCTCACCGTTTGGGCAATCCCATAATGCGGTCAGCGGGTTAATGACGCAGTTGACGGCCAGCTTGCGCCATAGCTCGGCGCGAATAGTGTTGTGCCAGGCGACGTCCGGCAGCACCTCTTGCAGGGTTTCAGCCAGATAGCTGAAATCGCCGTCTTGCTCACGCGCCGGCCCAATACGCGTTGTTCCCTGAGCGACATGAATGATGACGTTCCCGTCACGGCGTGCTGCGTGGGTGGTGGTTCCCATCAGCAAGGGTTGCTTAATGTTATGTAACTCTTCAATCGTCCCCATGCCGTTGTGAATAAGCAGAATTGGCGTGGTTTCAGGCAGAATTGCGGCCAAGCCTTTTACCGCATCAGAAACCTGCCAGGCCTTCAGGGTGACCAGCAGCAGGTCGCTTTTTGCCAAAAAGTCGGGGTCATTTGCCGTCAGGGATTCATTAAAAACTGAGCCATCCGTGTCGATCAGGTTTACGCTGCAATAGGGTTGCGGTACGCGCAGCCACCCTTGCACCTCATGTCCATGTTTGCACAGCGCTGTAAGCCATAGCTGTCCTAACGCTCCACATCCCAGTACGGTAATTTTCATTCTTCCTCCTCACCTGCAACAGCACCAGGTGTTAATCCATATCGACCGCACCCCATTATTGTTCGCAGATGTCACTACCACGTACAATGAAAGGATACAGCCTAGTATAGCGCTGTCTGTTGAGTAACTTTGCAGGTATTATGCTTCGCATCAAAAATGAAGGGAGAGGAAAAGATGCCATCTTTCGATATTGTCTCTGAAGTTGATCTTCAGGAAGCCCGTAACGCGGTGGATAACGCCAGCCGTGAGGTCGAGTCACGCTTTGATTTTCGTGGCGTTGAAGCCACTTTTGAGCTGAATGAGTCAAATAAGACGATTAAGGTGCTGAGCGAGTCTGATTTTCAGGTTAATCAGCTGCTGGATATTTTGCGTGCCAAGCTGCTGAAACGCGGTATTGAAGGCACCTCGCTGGACGTACCAGAAACTTTCGTGCACAGCGGTAAAACCTGGTTTGTTGAAGCTAAGCTGAAGCAGGGCATTGAAAGTGCGGTGCAAAAGAAAATCGTTAAGCTGATCAAAGACAGCAAGCTGAAGGTGCAGGCGCAGATTCAGGGTGAAGAAATTCGTGTGACCGGTAAGGCGCGTGACGATCTGCAATCCGTCATGGCGCTGGTTCGCGGTGGCGATCTCGGCCAGCCGTTCCAGTTTAAAAATTTCCGCGATTAAGTCGTAATGCCTGATCCGGCCTACAGGTCGCACACGCTATTTGTAGGCCGGATAAGACGATAGTCGCCATCCGGCAATTATCACGCCTGGCTGATGGCCTGCTCAACCTCAAATCGATTGGTGACTTTGCTGTCGATTTTCACGTAGGCCGAGTGCTCTTTTGCGACAATTAACACTTCGCTTATCCCTTCTTTCGCCAGCAGACGCTGCTTCAACGTGTCATCCGCGGCAATCTCTGGTGGGATTTCCACGCGCAGGCTGCTGACGTACGGCGGTTCTTTCATTGTGCTTGCCACCAGTAACCAAATGGCTGCCAGCAGCGCGCCAGCCAGGAATACGGCCTGACCATCAAACATTTCGACCACCCAACCACCGAGTGAACCGCCAATCGCCACGCCAAGAAACTGGCTGGTGGAGTAAACGCCCATCGCCGTGCCTTTATAACCTGCAGGTGATTCTTTGCTGATAAGCGAGGGGAGAAGGGCTTCCATCAGGTTAAAGGCGAGGAAGAAAATCTGCACGCCCGCAATCAGACCCCAGAAACGAATGTTAGCGCTCCACAATACAATCTCTGCAATAAGGATCAGTAACACGCAGGCGAGGAACACGCGTTTCATCTTGCGCTTCACTTCGGCGTAAATGATGAACGGCACCACGGAAACAAAGGACAGCAGCATCGTCACCAGATAAATTTTCCAGTGTTCTGCGGCGGGGAAACCGGCTTTCGCCAGTTGTCCTGGTAACGCGACGAAAGTGGACATCAGCAAAATGTGCAGACACATGATGCCGAAATTGAGCTTCAGCAGTTTGGGCTCCGCCAGCACTTTGCTGAAGCTATCTTTTACCATGCCCGATTCACGGTTTAGTACGTGGCTGGTGCTATTGGGAACGACCCAAATGGTCAGCACGATACCCGTGGTGGCAAGGGCGGCAATCATCCAGAACAGCGCGTGTAGCCCCAGCGCATGGGTAACGATGGGCCCCAGCACCATCGCAATGGCAAAGGTGATACCAAAGCTGACGCCGATAAACGCCATCGCTTTGGTGCGGTTTTGCTCGCGGGTTAAGTCGGAAAGCAGCGCCATCACGGCGGCGGCAATCGCGCCAGAGCCTTGTAGGGCGCGGCCAAGAATTATTCCCCAGATTGAATCGGAGAGCGCGGCAATCACGCTGCCGAGAACGAAAACCGCCAGTCCGCCGACAATAAGCGGCTTACGGCCGATGCGGTCAGAGAGTAAACCAAAGGGGATCTGGAAGACGGCCTGTGCCAGACCGTAAATGCCGATGGCAAGGCCAATCAGCGCTTCGCTGGCACCCTGTAGCGCCATGCCGTACGTGGTCAGAACCGGCAGAACCATAAACATGCCAAGCATGCGCAACGAGAATACGGCCCCTAAACCCCAGGTGGCGCGCAACTCACCGGGCGTCATTTTGTAATCGTTCATTCCCACCTCTGTATTAATTTCGCGCCTAGTGTAAAGCGGGGAAGGAATGGGGTAAACCTCTACGATATGTGGAATTGTGTAGCGCGGAAACTTAAATAGTTACGGCTGCAACTAATTTACTTGCGATAATTACAGGTGTAGTCTTTTTGTGGTTATTTCTAATGGAAAGAGGGAAAAGGAAAATGGCGATTCCAGGCAATATGTGGATTTATGACGATGGTGGCGCGCTGATTAAGGGCGGGTGTGACGTAAAGGGAAGAGAATACAGTATTGAATTTAAAGGTTTTCATCACAATCTCTCTATTCCAACTGATAATGCAACGGGTAAACCAACAGGCACACGCCAACATTCACCGATGATGATCGTCAAAGAGTTTGACTACTCGAGTCCCTATTTATACAAAGCGGTCGCTTCTGGTCAGAATCTTAAGTCTGCAGAGATTCGTTGGTACAAAATCAATGATGCCGGTCAGGAAGTGGAGTATTTCAACATGCTGCTCGAGGGCGTGCGGATTGTCTCGGTCTCTCCGACGATGGCTGGGCCAGAAGACAAAAACAACAATCACCTTGAAACCATAGAGTTACGCTACGAAAAAATCACATGGAAGCATTGCGACGGGAACATTATCTATACCGACGCATGGAATGATCGGCAGACGGCATAATGGGTGATTGAATGGACACAACTGAAGAAGCGAATGGAACCTATTGGTATCATGGTCACGCTAACGTAACGTCGGGTGAGCTGTTTGATTTGATATTCATTGAGCAGTTGGCAGATTCATTAGGTATCACCACGGAAGCGGTTACGCTGGTTTTGATCGGTCAACCATTTATTCCTGTCAAAGGAAAACTATCAGCAGCCACGAACACCCCTGGCACTAGTATTGCATCAATGCTATGTAGAAAACTTCTGAAAGGGGCTCGGTTCCCGTTTGGTTTAAGACTACACGCTCCTATGGGGAAGTTTTCCAAATTGAAGATGGTTCCAACGAACCAAATAGCAACTTACATAGGCCGTTGGGTTCCTTTTGTCGGGCATGCTCAGTTAATCGTGCTTTTGTTCGCGGTGACAAAACACACCCGCGATAAATACAATCTCATCGCACGACCCAAAGATCGCATACAGTGGACATCTTTCTGATGAGAAATTATGAAGCTGAAGTTATTGAGTACATCATGAAGAATTACCCAATTAGGGAACGTTGGTTCAGACCAGGTCTTAAGCAGGTCACTAAAGAATGGACCCTTGAGGATGATTTTCAGTTTGTTCCGGAAGATGCGTATGATTTTTTAGCTGATTTATTTGAGCATTTTGATATTGAATATTCGAAGTTTGATGGAAGAAATTATATTGAACAAGAATACCCTTTCTGGCGAAAAGATCCTCCTGAAATTGAGTTGAAGCCTTTGACAGTAGGTATGATTATTGAGTCAGCAAAGGCTGGAAAATGGCTTTACGACTGAATAACATTCCTGCCAATAAAAAGGGTGCCGAAGCACCCTTTTCGTATCAGCAGATTTTACCAGACGTAAGTCAGCAGGTTCTGCGAGTTTGGCACCATAAAGTCGACGGACATCATCACGGAAAGCGCGGTAATGGCGATGATGGAGAAGCCGAACAGCTTGCGCGCCCAGACTTTGTCATCTTCCACTTTATAACCGCGCAGCGCCATGCCCAACCACCAGACGCTCACCGCCGCAGCAACAATCAGGTATTTATAACCTGCATAGCCGCCCAGGGTTAGCATCAGCGTGGCGATAGCAAATGCGATGATGTACAGCGTGATATGGTTTTTCGCGACCGAAATGCCTTTCACCACCGGAAGTACCGGGATGTTGGCAGCCTGATAATCCTTAAAGCGGAAAATCGCAATCGCGTAAGAGTGCGGCATCTGCCACAGGCTGAAAATAGCCAGCAGAATCAGCGCACCGCTATCGAACTCACCGGTTACGGCGCAGTAGCCAATCACCGGCGGCGCAGCGCCGGAGAGTGAGCCAATCAGCGTGCCATAAACGGAATGGCGCTTCATGTACAGGCTATAAACGCCCACATAGACCACGAAGCCCATTACCCCCAGCCAGCAGGCCAGAGGGTTCGCGCCAAACCACAGCAGCATAAAGCCAGCAATACCCAGCAGGGTGGCGTATACCAGTGAGACCGCAGGGGAAATCAGACCTTTAACCAGCACGCGGTTTTTGGTCCTCTCCATCTTCCTGTCGATATCCCTGTCGATGTAGTTGTTAAATACACAACCCGACGCCACAACCAGTGACACCCCAACCAGCGTGTAGATAAACAGGG
>OJSN01002442.1_pt1 | contig 10555 bp, 13 predicted proteins | sample 1599421 | NCBI WGS metagenome assembly OJSN01 (sample SAMN04168659, study PRJEB22393) | human gut metagenome | biome: human gut microbiome; feature: stool | host: Homo sapiens | collected 2014-05-12
ATCCCATACGGGCAAACGACAACATACGGCGCGCTGGCCGCCCGGCTTGCGGCAAAGCATGGCACGGCGCGCCTGTCCGCCCAGGCGGTGGGCGGAGCCGTGGGACATAACCCCATTTCGCTCATCATCCCGTGCCACCGTGTGGTGGGTGCCAGCGGCAGCCTGATCGGTTATGCGGGTGGTGTTGAGCGAAAAATCCAGCTGTTGAAATTGGAAGGAACCGACTGCATAAAGCTGTTTGTGCCCAAAAAAATGTGAATTAAGAGTTGAGCAAGCACAAAGTAAGGGCGAGCAAAAGATGTGAAAAAGTAAACCAGCAGAAGAGCAAATATGCGAAGCATGTTGAATATTAAGCATGTCGAAAATATGTTGACCATGCAATTTCAAACATTGAATATTGCAAAAACATACAGAAAACGATACAATAAAAGCAATCCCGTATCATTCTGAGTGCAAAGCGGGAATGATACGGCGTTGCCTACTGAAGCGAGGAGAATTTTTCCATGAGTGAAGTTAAAGCAGGCATTGGCGGCGAGCATTACCAGCCATATGCAGAGCGCACCGGCGGCGAATCCGTTGTGTTTTTTACCCGTGATCTTTCGGCAGAGGGCCTGAAAAAGGCATATGCCGCCATTCAGGGCAACCTGACCGGCAAGGTGGCTGTTAAGCTGCACACCGGCGAGCAGAACGGCCCCAACATCATCCCGCGTCCCTGGGTCAAGAGCCTGATGGAACAGATCCCCAACAGCACCATTGTGGAAACCAATACCTATTACGAGGGCGACCGCTACACCACCGCACAGCACCGCGAAACCCTGAAAATAAACGGCTGGACGTTCTGCCCGGTGGATATTATGGACGAGGACGGCGTGGCAGCCCTGCCGGTAAAGGACGGCAAGTGGTTTACCGAAATGCACGTTGGCTCCCACCAGCTGAACTATGATTCCATGCTGGTGCTGACCCACTTTAAGGGCCACACGATGGGCGGCTTTGGCGGTTCCAACAAGAACATTGGCATTGGCTGCGCCGATGGCCGCATCGGCAAAGCCGAGATCCACACCGCTGTCGGCTCTGACAACATGTGGTCCATCAGCGAGGAAGAGCTGATGGAACGCATCTCGGAATCTGCCAAGGCAACGGTGGATTACTTTAAGGATCATATCTCCTTCATCAACGTCATGCGCAACATGTCTGTCTCCTGCGACTGCGAGGGCGTCAGCGCGGCACCGGTCGTTACCCCCAACGTGGGCATCCTGGCATCTTTGGATATCTGTGCCATTGACCAGGCCAGCGTGGACCTGATCTATGCCATGAAGGAGGAAGATCACCACGACCTGGTGGAGCGCATCAAGACCCGCCATGGCCTGCGCCAGCTTTCTTACATGCAGGAGCTTGGCATGGGCAACCGCAAGTATAAGCTGATCGACCTGGATAACAACCAGTCTCCCCTTACCCTGCAGGAGGCAGTGGCACACGTTGTTCCGTTTGTTGAACCTAAAAAAGTTACCCTGTAAACCGGCTGGGCAGGTTTGCCCCAGCCGCACCCAATAAACAATTTCGGGCCGGACGCTGCAATAAAGCGCCCGGCCTTTTGGGTTTTCTTTTGGGTTTTATAGAAAGGCAGTGAAAGACAGTAAGCAGAAGCTGCCCAAAACAAAGCGGGCCAGGGCGAATATGCCGGCCAGAGAAAGGATATGAAAGCGATTCGATGGCTGTTAAAATTGGTTCTGGCGATGATAACCCTGCCACTGATTCTTGCTGTGTGGCTGATAAAGTGGTTTGTGGTATTTCTGCATCATTGTTCGGCATGGACTTTCTATCTGCTGGGCAGTGTGGTGTTGGCAACGGCGGTGCTTTCGTTTCTGATACAGCAGTCGCAGGGGATAGAAGCACTTCAAATGCTGATCGGTGGATTTGTGATTTTTATGATTCCGCAGGTGGTCGGCAGTGTGGTGGTATTTTTGGAACTGGCAACAGCAACGATTCGGCAAGTATGGTACATATAAGGAGAGGTGAAACCTAGAAAATGAAATTAGCAGCGATTCATCATGTGGCAATCATCGTTTCAGATTATGAGAAATCGAAAGACTTCTATGTGAATAAGCTGGGATTTGAGATTGTACGAGAAAACTTCCGTGAAGAACGGAATGACTGGAAACTGGATTTGCGTGTTGGTGAGGGTGCTGATGCGATTGAGCTGGAGATCTTCGCAGAGCCGAACCCACCTAAGCGCGTGAATCGACCGGAAGCCTGCGGACTACGGCATTTGGCGTTCCGGGTGGATGATGTGGAAGCCACTGTAGCAGAACTGGAACAGATGGGGATAGGATGTGAACCGATTCGATTTGACAGCTACACCCAAAAGAAGATGACATTTTTCTTTGATCCAGATGGTCTGCCATTGGAACTGCATGAATAAATGCTTGGAGAATAACAATAGGATGGTGAGCAAAATTGGCAAGATGGGAACGAGAAGGGATTCCGCATAAAGGATGGAAAGAAATAGGAATAGAAGATTTGGGTGAGGATTTAGAATTTGGCGATGACGTAGAATACGAACAGTGCGAAATGTGTGGACAAGAGAAAATACGCTACGTTCACATTTTACAGCATTCTGATTTTAATGGCGAACTGCGTGTGGGATGCGTATGCGCAGAACACATGACGGACGATTATATCAACCCTCAAAAGTCTGAGAGAGAACTAAAAAATCGCTTGAATCGCAAGAAAAATTTTATGCGCAGAGAATGGCAGGAACGCGCGCAAGGAAAATATGTGCTACGGTATAAGGGCGAAAATATAACGATTATGAAAAGTAAGTTTGGAGCAGGTTGGGGTGTTCTCTATGGAGGACAAAGTGTGTTTCGATATAATAATCGTAGAATTGATGATTTTCATACGGCTAGGCTAATTGCATTTGACCTTTTTGATGAGCAATATGAATCCAGAGGAGAAGTTCAGCCATATTGGGATGGTATGCGCTGGCTTTATTATTAAAGCTGTACGCTGATGGAAAAGTAAACAAAAGGTAACACCCGTCTAGGTGAGAGGATGTAAATCTTCTCGACTAGGCGGGTGTTTCATTCCGTAGGAATGGGAAGGTTACAGATTGAAAAGGTCTAACTAGCTACCGAGCAGCTATGCAGAAAAGTGATTGCAGCGACTTCTTGATCTAAGGTGGATACCGAATTTCAGCTACCACAAACGAAGGCTCGCATAAACCACAGACAGCACCCAGGAGGATTCGAGGGTGCGTCTGCAGCTTATGCGGGCTTTTTTTATTTTGTGATTTTAATACGGATGGATGTTAAATTCCAAAGCTGACAAGAGTGGCCTTTAACTCCCTCGCCGTGCGGATAATGATTTCCTGCTCAGTTTCGTTGCAGTCTAATAAGAGGCGATGTAAATCGGAATCAGAGGAAGAAAGAGAATAATCGAGGCTGTCAACCAGTAACGCATCGACAGAAATATGTAGAGCATTGGCGAGATCAACCAAGATTGGCAAACTGGGGGTCTTGACTCCGTTTTCAAGATAGGCAATATATTCACGACTACAGTTGGTCAAATCGGCAAGCTTTTCCTGAGTCATGCTGAACTTTAAACGATAAAAACTGATTCGTTTACCTAAAGCAATGCGATTAACGGACATAGAAAACATTCCTTTCTTACGCCCGCATAAGACATTACCATTATTTACGCTTTTAGTCGTAATAACAAGAAGAGAATAATGAGTTCAGAGTACATAAGTGTTCACCCTCATCAATCGTGTATTCTGAAAGCAAAATGTAAACCACCTGTTTACATTCTGGAGCACGTGTAAACAGGTGGTTTACAGAAAAAATCATCTGAAAAGAGTATAATAAAAGCATGAAATCAAGCTGCGAAAATAAAGTGGGGAAAACGAAATGGAACGGCTGCTGACACTGTATAGCGAAGTTCAGTCAACGGATGTACGGTGGCTGTGGTATCCCTTTATTGCAATCGGAAAAATCACACTGCTGCAGGGTGATCCCGGCGATGGAAAATCTACCATGATGATGAATCTGATTGCGGAACTTTCAACAGGAGGTAAGACCCCGGACGGATGCAAAATTGGTGCGCCGCAAAAAGTGATTTATCAGTGCTCAGAGGATGGCGTTTCAGACACGATAAAGCCCCGTCTGGAACGCTGCGGAGCAGACTGCGGGAAGATCGCTTTCATCAATGAAGAAGTCTATAACGGCCTTACATTGGACGATGAGCGCATCCGTCAGGCAATCATTGAATTCCGGCCTCGATTGGTCGTGATCGATCCGATTCAGGCTTATCTTGGCAGCGATTCGGATTTGCAAATCGCAGGCAGAGCGCGGAAACTCATGCGCCGCCTTGGAATGTGGGCTGCTGGTTACGACTGCGCTATCGTTCTGATTGGACACCTCAACAAAAAAGAAGGCTCCAAAGGGCTGTACCGCAGCCTTGGTAGTATTGATGTTGTGGCAGCAGCACGAAGTGTCCTGCAGGTGGAACGGGATGCCGAGAACCGTGATATAAGAATCGTACATCAAATCAAAAACAGTCTTGCGCCTACGGCAGAAGACATCCGCTTTTCCATTTCTGCCGACAAGGGCTTTCGATGGCTGGAATGCAGGCCACAGCTTTTTGAAAAACAACAGCCGGACGCCGAACCTAAATTTGATACAGAGCAACAGAAAGCTGCCTACTGGATCAAGCATTTCCTTGAAAAAGGCGATATGAGCGCAAATGAAATTTATTGTCGTCTGGACAATGAGGGTATCAGCAAGCGAGTAGCACGGATGGTAAAAACGGAAATGGGAATCCACTGCTACCAGAAGAAGCGGAGATGGTATTGGAGTGTTCAGCCGGAAGAAGGTGCTGTAAATGGACCACAGGCATAAAGTTGGCGGCTATGTGAAACTTGCAAAGCTGTGGGAGCGTTCCAAAGACGCAGCAGTAGCCTATCATAGCTCCTACTATGCTGAAAAGTTCAGGGATGATGCTGATAAAAAGCTGGTGGGCGTTTACATCGACATTACGGGGAATAAGGAAATCTACAAACGCCCGGAAATGGTGCATCTGCTCAAAGATTGCAAAAATGGTTCCATAAATCTGATTTTCTCGCAGACAAGGGCCTATTTTGCAGCAAATACCTGTGATTTCTGTTTTTTGCTGAAATATCTGTTTGACTTGCCGATGCGAGTGGATATTGTTACAGACGATGATGACCAGAGAATCGACACCATTCTTGACGTTGATAACCAGCGGCAGAGCCTGAAAGATTTGGCTGAAAAATATACATCGATCCGAAGGAAAGATTATCTTGAGTGGAGAATCCGACTGGAACATGAAATGACAAAGGCTGAAAAAAATGAACGTGGAAGGACAGTATAATCCAAAAGACGTAGAGTGTATTCCGGTAGAAAACCTTGAAGTGCTGCCGAGTGGGGCAGACTGGCAGAGCCGACATCTGGAATCTGAAAGGCGAAAAGCAGAGATTCGTGACAGAATCCATAAGCAGACAGAACAGGGGCAGAAAACGGCAAAAGATTACTTTCGTCCCGCGAAACCGACACCGTCGATTTACGACAGCGACCTGAAGCGTGTGGCGGTTTATGCCCGTGTCAGCACTTCCAGCGAAGAACAGATTTCTTCCATTGAAAACCAGACTCTATATTACACCAAAAAGATTGCAGAAACGGAAAACTGGAATTTGCAGGATATTTACAGCGATGAAGGAAAATCGGGTACTTCACTGCGGAAACGGGATGCGTTTAAGCGCATGATGCGAGATGCCAAAGACCAGAAGATGGACTTGATTATCTGTGCCAGCATTTCGCGGTTTGCGCGAAATTTTTCGGATTGTATGACGCAGATTGCAGCATTGAAAACCATGCACCCGGCACATCCCATTGGCGTGTACTTTGAAACTGAAAACATCTACACGCTGAATCCAAGCAGCCAATATAGTTTGGACATTCAAGCACTTCTGGCAGATTGGGAATCGGGCAACAAGAGTCGCCGGATGATCCTTTCGTATGACCAGCGTATTATGACAGGCCAGTACCCGGTGGCCGACCTGATGGGATATCGGCATACGAAGGATGGACGGTTGGTAATTGAGCCGGAAGAAGCAAAGACGGTGCGGTTTATTTTTCTGGCGTTTATCCAGGGCTATAACTACGATCAGATCGCGGCAGTGCTGACGCAGAAAAAGCGCAGCACCCTGCGCGGTAGGCAGGAGTGGAACGGCATGATGGTGGCAAACATCATGAAAAATGAACGCCGCTGGGGTGATCTGGAAGCTAGGAAGAGCATTGTGGTAGATTACAAACTGGGCAAGGTCACGAAGAATAACGGCAATCGCTGCTCTGCCTATGTCCCGGAACATCACGAAGCGATTGTTTCCCCAGAAATCGCACGAGCTGCACATCTTGTGGCATCCAGCAGCAAAAAGTGCGGGGTGCAGGATATTGTGGTAATCCGGCAGGGAGCATTGAAAGGCTTTGTGGGCATCCATCCGAACTGGAGCGGCATCAATGCTGAAAGTATCCGCAGCCTTTGCCTGAGCACCTATCTGCCGGAAGAGGTGATGAAACTGAACGATATAGCAGAGATGAGGGCTGGGGCAACACTGGGAAAGGCACTTCAATCTGAATATATGACGGTTTCAGGTACTTGCTTTATCAACCAGAGTAGCCCGGTTATGACGATTTCTAAAAATGGAATCCGTTTCAGCAAGGCCTGCCATAGCCGGTTGGACGACTGCGAGTATGTGGAACTGCTCTATCATCCGATTCTGCAGGTCGTGATTTTGCGAAAGAGCGATCAGGGCTCTTCAACGGCGATGCACTGGCAAGATGACAATGACGTTCATAGTGCCTTTTCAGCCAGAGCGTTTTCTGGCCTGATTCTTCAAACAGTGAACTGGAGAAGAAATTGCCGCTATCAGTGCCGTGGTATCTGCCGGGGTCAGGGAAATGCAAAATTTCTGATTTTTGAATTAGATGAGTCCCGGATTTTGACTGGGAAAAATCAGTATGAACAAGAAAATTGTTCGATGAATCTGAAATGCCGGTTATATCGGAGTAAATGGGTTCAGAGCATTACAGTTAGTGATGTGATGGAATCTGGCCAAGTCGTAGAAAATCCCATGATTGGTGCAATTCCAAGCAGAAATGAAGTTCAACGTGAACTGGATGATCTTTTGATGTCGATGTAGGAGGAACTTATAGAATGGAAGAAAAAAGCAGGGCGCAGGAACTGAGCGTTCGGGAAATCTCCTTGATTCGTGAACTTGCACAGATACGGAAAGAACATAAAAGAGAACTGGAGTACGAAAAGTTCGATGGCTATGAACTTCCGCCGCGCACCCAGTTTTCCATGCTGAATAAACCTGCAGTGAGCATAAAATATAGTGTTATGAAATTTAATATGGCATGCATTCGGCTTTTTGAAGGAATCAAGTATGTCCTTCCGATTTTGCACCCTAATAAGAAGCGGCTTGCGTTGATTATGTGCCCGGAAGAGGACAGCGCGTCTGTTGAATGGGCACGACAGAAAGGCGAAAACTGGGTGAATAAGGATATTACATCATTGGAATTTGTAGAAAATATCTTCAGGCTCATGAACTGGAATCGGGAATGCCGTTATAAAGTGCTTGGACGAGTGGCTAATTCAGATCAGGGCCTTTGTATGTTGTTCGATCTGGAAGAAGCAATCATGTTCACACCGAAGCCACAGGAATATGCGGACCCGCTTACTGGCGAAATGAAGAAAAAACAGATGAAATTCTTCCCGGATACTTATAGGAATCGCATCGGAAAATCTTATAATGACTACATTGCAGATCATCAGATGAACATGTTTGAGGATTTTATTGGATATCAGGGGTCAGCAGTATTGGATGAGCCAGTACGGGAGGAAGATTCATTTTCAAAAGAGTCGATGTCCCAAGAAAGCGAAATCTCTGAAAATATATTACTGCCGGATTTAGCAAAACAGTCTGAAAGTATAGAACAGCAGAGCGGTGAGATTGCTGAGAGAGGAATGCCAACATGAGTTCTGAGCGAATTATGAATTTGCTGGTGACGATTCCGGCGGAAAGTCGGAGAATGAATGTGGGGAAAGATGTTATCCGTATTCTTGGAAGTCCGGCCTATATTTGCATTTTGCAGAGGAAAGATCGGCAGTCTATTGCAATTACGCCATGTGCTGCCGAACATCCAATGTCCTTTAAGGTCCCGGACAGGCTGCTGACCGACGGACAGTGCCGGATGAGGATCAATGGAGTACAGTTCGTCCAGGCGTTATTAGAGGCAAATGGTCTTGCTGCAGGGAAAGACTATCAGTTTAAGGGAAGGTATGAAGCTGAGAAAAACGCAGTTATCATATCGCTTGAAAAAGATGAACGGGAATGGTAGTCAAGGCGGGAAGAATCTTGAATACAGATGCTGCTATATTGGAATATTATGCTGAATTATGCTGACTTGAATTTAAACCAGAGTGGGCAATATGGACAAATCTATGCTGAAAAGTTTACATCTGCCAGCTTGATATGCAAAGTGTTTTATGGTAAGATGAAAGCACAATGGGGGAAGTATACTCTCCTCTTGAATCTGCTGTAAGGAAGTGAATGCCGATGGAAAATCAGCTTGCTCATGCGATAACGCAGACGGAATATGATTCGAGCTATGATAAGGCTGCCAAGAAGCTGCTTGCCAACAAACAGATTCTGGCACAGATTATGAAGAACTGTGTGAATGAGTACAGTGCCTGTTCCGTAGACGAAATTGCAGAGAAGTATATCGAAGGAACGCCGGAAGTGGGCACGGTTGGCGTTCATGTTGATGATACAAACAGACCCAAGAAAACGGCTGGCGTAATTACCGGAAGCAATAATGAGGATTCTACGCTGACGGAGGGAACCATCAATTATGATGTTCGGTTCGATGCAATCGCACCAGCATCAGAGGGTTCTACTGCACAGAAAGATGTGATACGTCTTATTATTAATGTGGAGGCGCAGACGGCTTTTAATCCGGGATACCCGTTGACAAAGCGAGCAATCTATTATTGCAGCAGGATGATCTCCGCACAGCATGGTCCGATATTCACGAACTCGGAGTATGGGAAAATCCGAAAGGTGTACTCTATCTGGGTTTGTACACACCCAACCAAGGAGTTCCAAAACACTCTGATTCGTTATTCTATCCGACCAGAGCAGTTGATTGGAAACGCTGTTGAAAAATCGGAAAACTACGACTTGATGAGTGTTGTAACGATTTGTCTTGGAGAACCGGGTACGGAAAACTATACAGGTATTGTGAAATTTATGGATGTGCTGCTCTCTTCTTCCAGAGCAGCTACTGAGAAAAAGAAAATTCTTGAAGAAGAATTTGGCGTTGCAATGAACGAAGAACTGGAAAGGGAGGTGCTTGTTATGTGCAACCTTAGTCAGGGCGTAAAGGCCGAAGGCAGAGAAGAAGGTATCAACATTGGTGAGATGCGGATGCTGGTTAAACAGGTAAGAAAAGGCCGTGTGACGATTGAAGAAGCAGCGGAAGATGCTGGAATGACAGTAGAGGAATTTAAGAAAGTGATGGAAAACACCCCGCTGCAGGCGGTCTAAGATAAAAAGCATATAGAGTAAAATGTAAAGCCCTACAAGGCTCAGATCGGTTCGATACCGATTGAAAGCCTTGTAGGGCTTATTTTTTTGGCGTTTTTTCAATTTTATTTGTGAAAAATGTTGTCCAAGACTTGACATCGGCCGGTGGATATTGCCTGCCGAAAGACACCAAGCAGTTGCTGGCAAACTATGCAGATACCAGAAAGGGATTTTACCCAGATGATATTGTGGGTACTTTTGGCGTACCTGTAGAAGAACATCTGAAAGAATCCGAAGTTCAGCAAATGGATGGCTATGTATCGGTGGGGATGCTGACGGGTAAGACCATCCCCGATACCGGGCTTGATTAAAACGGCAACCAGGATTCCAAGGGGGAAGTGCGCCCATTTTTAAGGAGGGGAGAGTAGTGAACGAAAGAATATGGAACCAGCGGATGCTGGGTCTGACTTTTAATGTCGAAGATGGAAGGATCACAATCTTCCGCAGCACATTGGATTCGATGAGTAACCAAACCATTGAAAATAGAGTAGTGAGTAAAGCCCTACAAGGCTCAGATCGGTTCAGAACCGACTGAAAGCCTTGTAGGGTTTATTTTTTGCGATTTTTTCCTAAAACTTTTCGCCCCTATCTTGACATCAGGGGGTTTACGCGGCTTGACCTTTTCACCTCAACCTGTTTCTGCCTGTCATGGTGCGTTGCGGCCAGCGTGATTTTGGGTGCTAATGGCTTCTGGTTGCGCTCTATTTATTTCGATGCTGTTCAGGACCACAGACTTCTTTGCTCTTGTAACTCCATCCCCGTACCTGTTGACTGGGGCGGAAAACCGCGATACAATAAAAGAAACGACCTTTTTACGGCAGCAGGCCACGAGGAAAACAAACTATGGAAGTAGAACTGCTCAAAAAATACGGCAGTGTGCGCCCCGGCGAA
>OJSN01002444.1_pt1 | contig 10549 bp, 8 predicted proteins | sample 1599421 | NCBI WGS metagenome assembly OJSN01 (sample SAMN04168659, study PRJEB22393) | human gut metagenome | biome: human gut microbiome; feature: stool | host: Homo sapiens | collected 2014-05-12
ATGTATCGGTATACGATACTTTGTATCGTGCGGTTTCGGCGATCGTTCCAAGGGCGGGAAAGAAACAGATGGAAATCTATGTGGACTGTGAAGAGGATTTAACGGTTTCTCACGACAGCAAATGGACGGAGGAGGCAGTTTTTAATCTGTTAGAAAATGCAGTTAAGTATACGGATGCCGGTGGAAAGATATGGATCTCGGCAAAGAAAGAGGAATTTTTTACAAGGATCAGTGTCAAAGATACGGGAAAGGGGATTGCAAAAGAACGGCAGGCAGAGATTTTTCAAAGGTTTTATCGGGAACCGGAGGTGCATGACGAAGAAGGGATCGGCGTGGGTCTCTATTTAGCAAGAGAGATCATTTCGATGCAGGAAGGTTATATCGAAGTGGTATCAGAAGCAGGAGCGGGAGCAGAATTTCGGATTTTCCTGCCAAATGGATAAAGACTGGTTGAAAAATAACAGATACATGCGAATGAGTTCCTTGTGAAAGAGCGTCGCTTTACAGGAACAGATTATCACAATTTTGTGATAGTTAAAGATTGTGACAGGTTTGAGATTTTTTACCATTATGCTTGTGTTATAAGGAGGAAAGAAAGATGAAGACATGGATGGTAGAAACACAGGCATTGAAAAAATATTACCGGCTTGGAGAAAATACGGTAAAAGCATTGGACGGCGTGGATCTTACGGTAGAGCGTGGAGAATTTGTCGCAATGATCGGAAAATCGGGAAGCGGAAAGAGCACCCTGCTCCATATGCTGGGCGGACTCGACACCCCGACTTCGGGAGAGGTCTTTGTAGACGGAAAGAAGCTGTCGGAATTGAAAAAAGAACAGCTTGCCATTTTTCGCAGAAGAAAAGTGGGATTTGTATTCCAGAATTATAATCTGGTACCGGATCTGAATGTCTATGAAAATATTGTCCTGCCGGTGGAGCTGGATGGTGATACCGTGGACAAGCGGTTTATGGATGAAGTCGTGAAAATGTTGGCTCTCGATGGGAAGCTGAACAGTATGCCTAACAATCTGTCCGGCGGCCAGCAGCAGCGTGTAGCGATTGCCCGCGCCCTTGTTTCCAAACCAGCTATTATACTTGCAGATGAACCGACAGGCAATTTGGATAGCCGGACAAGTAGTGATGTTCTTGGTTTGCTGAAAGTTACAAGTCAGAAGTTCCATCAAACGCTTGTAATGATTACCCATAACAATGAAATTGCCCAGCTTGCCGACCGAATTATCCGTATTGAGGACGGAAAAATCGCACAGTGACAGGGGGTGACATTGATGGATGATATTTTATTTGGGAACAATAATCAGGCAACAATCAATCGTCTTGCCAAAAGAAGCTACCGCGCTAATAAGCAGAGAAATGTTTTCGTTACCATCGCATTATTCTTGACCGCCTTTATGATTACATCTGTATTTAGTTTGGGGTGCAGTTATTTTGAAACCTATCAAATGCAGCAAATTCGTGCGATGGGCACGACTGCGGATGTGGCAATTACAAGCCTCTCAGAAGAACAATATGAAGAATTGAGCCGATCCAGCTTGGTATCCGTAGTTGGTGTCAGTCAGAGATTGGGCAGCATTGATACATCTGGAATGGACGATGCCCTGCTGAGTATTACTTGGATAGACGAAACAGAATGGCAAGAACACCGTGTACCAACAATTTCGGATATACACGGAGATTATCCGCAAGCAAAAAATGAAATTATGCTCCCTACATGGGCTTTGCGTGCAATGGGGATTGATGATCCACAGATAGGGATGAATATTTCCCTTTCCTATCAACTCGGAACAGATTATCAATATATCTCCGATGAATTTGTTTTGTCGGGCTATTACACAGATTATTCGGCTTCACGTGCAGGCAACCGTGGTGCCGCTTATGTTTCGGAGCTTTTTGCAACACAAACAGGGCTTCCCTTTGATGGTGTGTCTACTGCAATGATTTCTTTTTCTGATGGCAGTAATGCCCTGCGATCCTGTGAAAAACTAAAACGGAAGATTTCGTTTACAGAAAGTCAGTCCTTTGAAATTGTACCTATTGCTCAGAGCAATTCCACCACCATTGTTCTTCCACTGGCTGCTATTATCGTCTTTATCATTATCAGCGGCTATTTGCTGATTTATAACATTCTGTATATCTCAATTTCAAGAGATACACAATTCTATGGACAGCTTAAAACGATAGGCACGACAAAAAGACAAATCAAGCGGATCGTGCGTTCTCAAATATTCAGAACGGCGGTGATCGGTATTCCCAGCGGCCTGATTGTCGGTGGTATTGTTTCGCTTGGACTTGTTCCGTTTGCCATGAATATGATGTACTCAAGCGATACAGACCTTGGGGAGATAGTGTCCTTTTCCCCCATTATTTTTGCGGGTGCCGCAATCTTCACATTTTTTACTGCAATCATCGGCAGCATGAAACCAGCGAAAATAGCTGCAAGTATTTCTCCTGTTGCGGCTTCACGCTATACGGAGGCAAATACAAGGAGTTACCGAGATCATAAGAGCCATAGAACAAAATTATCTCGGATGGCACGAGATAATATTTTTAGAAACCCTAAAAGCGCTTTCCTTACTTTTGCGTCCTTATTTTTAGGCTTAATATTGTTTTTGGTTTCTGCTGGTCTACTATCAAGCCTAAGTCCCGACAATTTTGTAAATCAATGGGGAGAAAGTGATTTCGCATTGACTTACAGCATTTCCGAAGAAGGAAACCTGCTCACTGATGAAATGTTGCAGCAAATTGAAACAATGCAGGGAATTGAAAATCTGCGCGTCACTTATTCTGCTTCACCGTGGCCCACTATGGATGTCATTTACGACGAAAATGTATTCGGGAAATATATTGATTCCTTGGATGGCGTATCAGGTCTTGATCTTTCAAATGCGGAAACACGAAAAAACTATACAGATAATTTTTGGAGCGGCGTTTACGGAATAGATTCCAGATATATCGAAGAACTTAATAAAACGCTTGATAAGCCTATTGACTTAACCGCCTTTGAAAAGGGAGAGTTGGTGGTTTTGTCCGCTATGACGGATGATGAGGGAAACCTATTGATTCAGCCAGGGCAAGCAATCACCGTTGTCGGTGAGTCCGGGGAACAGGTCTTTACAGTGGCAACTGGCTTTCTGGACGCTGATTTTCAGAGTGGTCGAGGAAATGAGAGAGGTACTGCCCCTGATTTGTATATCAGTGAGCAGGCAATAGAGAAGTTGTCTGGAGAAACCAAAATCTTTCGGATTGCTTTTGATACGATTGATAGCAGTTATGACAAAGGGATTATGGAGCAGCTTCAATCCATTACTGCTTCGTCACCGGGCATTACGATTCTGTCACGATATGAAAAGCAGCAAGAAATGGCCGGATATTTGCTGACCTCAAGGATTATAGCCGCAGGGTTGTCCGCTGTATTTTTGCTGATAGGAATTATGAATTTCATTAACACAATGGTTGTTAGTGTAAATACTCGGAAACATGAATTTGCAACACTTGAAAGTATAGGAATGACGAAAAAGCAAATTAGAAATGTATTGCTTTGGGAAGGCGGGTATTATTGGAGTATTTCTTTCCTACTGCTTGCCACACTGGGAACAGCGATATATATTCCAATATACTCAGCCTTTAGAAGAATGGTTCCTTATGCAGCTTTTCACTATCCTGTAATTTCTCTGTTGGTTGTCGCAGCTATTGTTTTGCTGGTCTGCTTGGCAACCCCCGTCATAACTTTCATGCAAAATGTTAAGCAAAGCGTTGTAGAGAGACTGCGGCAGAATTAAATATTTGCGATGAAAACCGGGAGATTATTCTCCCGGTTTTTCAAATCTCACAGGTTCGTGAGATTTCAGCCCATTATTCTGTCGAAACAGCGTGTGTCAGTGACATTTCTGTGAGGATTGCTTGTTAAGATAAGCGCAAAAGGAACAAGCTGCCGCACGACGGCAAAAGAAAAAAAGCCGTCGTACAGCAGCCTATCTACACGCCCATTTGAAACGGCGGCTTTGATTTTCAGAGCCGCCGTTTCTTTGCGTCTACACAAACCAATGACGACTTGTAGGGACACGGTAGCCGATGGGAGGTTATTTTGCCGTGTTCATTTTATTATTTCATTGTTCGCGTGATCTGCACCAGCTAAAAAAAGCGTAGCCCCTCCATCGGAGCAGTCCGGCTTTGAATATGAAATTAAACAGTACATAACCGATAATACTTTTTCGTGCGCTTGTGCGGCCTTGTGTCGCGCAGGCGCATTTTGCTTTCCAGACTTCGAGGCAAAGTGTCCCGAGGTGCGGTGCCGTTCTCCGCCGTTACTCCATTTCGTTTCCGACCAACCCCGAACAAACTGAAATGGAGGATTTTACGATGACTACTATCAATCTGAAAGATTTTTATTATTGGTACACGCAGGATCAGCTTATCGAAGTTTCTGACGAGGTGGCCGAGGTATTCAAGGCCGATGCCCGCTATGAGATGGCCTATCAGCGGCGGCTCTCCCGGCACAAGGCGCAGTATTCTCTGGACTGCGATGACGGGATTGAATATTCCGCTTGCCTGCATGAGCCGACCCCGCAGGAGCTCCTTGAACGGATGGAAACCTTTCTTCGTCTGTGGAACGCTCTCAATTCTCTGCCGGAGATCCAGGGCCGCAGAATTGACGCACATATCATTCTTGGCAAGTCGATTAAGGAAATTGCCGAGGCCGAGGGCGTACATGAGGAGTCTATTCGCCAGTCGATCAAGCGTGGCCTTGAACGCATGAAAAAAACTTTTTGATTTTTTCTTCTTAACCCACTTGGAATTGATGAAAAAATGTCTCGGTTTATGAGAGGAGGTTTTCTTCCTAACGCGAGGGAATAACGGCAACCCTGAGTAAGTACGTGGAGCCAGACGGTGGGTGCGCGGTGACATTTCCCAAAAGAGATTGAGCGAACAACACCAACACTGTAAATGGGCCCGGCCATCCCAAGGCCATGATCCGGCGCTGAACAGGTTGGCTGCCTGTTCCTCCGGGCTTGTCGCTTTACTTGCGTTGAGAGCGCCGCACAGAAAATAACGATTGTCTTTGGACAGGCCAAGTAAATATGTGCGGCGCTCTCTAATATTCAAAAACTATAATAAACCTCGAGACAAAGTGTCCCAAGGTGGAGTAAGGCAACAGGCCAGCATCCCGGTGGTGCTGGCCTGTTGCGTTTCCCCACCAAACAGCGGGAGGCGTTCTATCAATCTGCGAAGGAGGTTTACCGTGAAATTAACTACACAGGAACTTGAACAAATGAGAAGCGTTGACATTGGCGCGGTGGCTGCCGAGTCCCTGCCTGATGTGAGCGGTATGACCTTTGACAATGCGCTTTCCCGAAAGGAGCGCATCTCTCGATTTTTGCAGACTGTCAAAAATCCATACTGCTTTTGCATCGGTGGTGTTGGCGTGAAAATTGAATTTGCTGAAAGCGGGCCATCTCTCCAAGACAAGCTGACGGATTTCCTGCTGCGGCAAAGAAGCGGGCTGTAACTTCGGTTACAGCTCGTTTTGCTTCTTCGAGACAAAGTGTCCCGAAGCGGAGGCATCCTTGTTGTCCTCCCCGGACAGAGTTATAATATAAGTGTAATGTGATAGGGAAGGAGGAACAATGGCACGAGCAAAAAACAGAGGGTATCAGCAGAGTTTCTCTCCCTCTTACACAATCCGCCGCTGGCGGCTGGGCATCTATATCCGGCTTTCAAAGGAAGATTTGAAAAAAGGAAAAGACGATAGCAACAGCGTAAAAAACCAGCGTGACCTACTGAACGATTTTTACCGACGCAACATTGACGAGTTTGAAAGTATCACGGAATATGTAGATGACGGACATACTGGAACGGACGCTAACCGTGAAGATTTTCAACGGCTCTTGGCGGATGTCATGAGTGGTAAAATCAACTGCGTTATAGTAAAAGACCTGTCCCGCTTCGCACGAAATTATAGCGATGCCGGAAGTTTGATCGATAACCTGTTTGTTCAAATGGGTGTTCGCTTTATCAGCCTTGCTGAGAATGTGGACAGCTACAAGAACCCCGACAGCGTTTCAAATATCATCGTTCCCATTACAAACGTGATGAACGATAATTACTGCTATCAGACTTCCAAAAAGATCCGGCAGGTATTTGATTACAAACGGCGCAACGGCCAGTATATCGGAGCATTTGCTCCTTACGGCTATGTAAAGCACCCAAAGGACAAGCACAGGCTGATTGTTGATCCCGATGCTGCTGAAAATGTCAAACTCATTTTCACAATGCTTATTCAAGGGTCATCAAAACGTGCTATCGCGTTGTACCTGAACGAACACGGCGTACCGAGCCCCTCGGCTTACAAGGTACAAAAGGGCTTGCCTGTTTCGACAAGAGGGTATGACGATCCTATGTGGGGAGCCCGCATGATCCACTCCATTCTTACCAATCCGACCTACACCGGGGACTTAGCCCAAGGCCGGAGCCGGGTGAAAAGCTACAAGGTACACCAGATTGAAGCTGTTCCCCGCGAGGAATGGGTGGAAGTGGCTGGAACACATGAGGCCATTATCGACTATGAAACTTTCGATAAGGTACAGGCTCTCTTACAGCGTGATACCCGTACTTCCCCGAAAGGCCGTGAGGTACATTTATTCAGCGGCTTTCTGAAATGTGCCGATTGCGGGCGGGCCATTACCCGATGCGTTAGCAAGAACAACAATGTATATTATTCTTGCTCAACCTACAAGAACCGTTCCCGGACAGCCTGCACCATGCACTCAATCAAGCATGAACGGCTGGAGGCTGCTGTTCTGTTCGCCGTACAGCATCAGGTACATTTAGCTGTTTCCTACTCAGAAATCGTAACGCAGATCAATTCCGCTCCAATCAAAAAAAGCCAGTCTTACCGACTGGACGATCTGATAGCTGCAAAAGAGCGGGAACTGATAAAGATAACACGCTACAAGCAATCTCTTTATCAGGACTGGAAAGACGGTGAAATCACCCAGCAGGAATACCGGGATATGAAGGCTGACTATGAACGGCAGACTTCTGATATTTCCGCGGTGCTTACCCGGCTGAACGCTGAACGCGCAGAACTGGCAAACGGTGTGGACAATGAGCATCCTGCATTGGTAGCCTTTATGAAGTATCAGAACATTGAAGCCCTCAACCGTGAAATCTTGGTTGAACTTGTGGACTATATCAAGGTCTATGAAAACGGCAATATCAGCGTGAAATTCAAATTTGCTGACGAGCTCCGCAAGATTGCCGAGTACATTGAAATCAACACTACGGAAGATACCGCAGTAGCGGGCTAACCCCCGCTACAAACCCCTTTGACAGTGTGTTTTCCTAATAGGCGCTTATCCTACGGTGAATGATTGATTTTTATGTAAGAAATTATACAGGTGTTACTACTGATATTGGAAAGTACTAAATTTTCCCAGTGAAAGATAATATCTTGTGACCGTACTGAACTTGGATGATTAGTAGAATCATCTGGGATAGAAACAGTTTTAATATTTGAAATTTCATCATCGGAAAGGTCTATAAGATGCTGAATTGCTAAATAGGGCTTAATATTTCTTGTTCGCTCAATTTTATCTTTTTTTCGTTCATATTTTATTGTTAGAATTACGCCGATAAGTGTAAAGAGTCCGCCGATAATTCCAGAAAGCAGAGGAATCCAGATATCACGGAACATATCATAAGTGAACATTAAGAGATTTGCCTCCTTTTTCGGCACGACCTTCTAGACAAAATGATTCTAATATATTTCTGGCTTCTTCCTTAAATCAATTGTTTTCAGTGACTGCTTTTTGAAATTTCAATAAATTCACTAGCAACATCATCCTTTACCATTAACTTATAGACCCTATGCTTACCGCTAAAATCAGTGATATAAAGTTTGAGGGTCGATAAATCAATGTTGGGAAGATCATACACAAGCAACAAGAAGGAAAGCCCTTTTGTAACAAGTTCCTTTCTTGTTGGTAAAAGGTCATGGTTATTGACGGAAAGCTTATCGATAATAAACTCATTCTTTTGCGAGTTTATCATGTTGATTCCATACTGACAATCAAAAGCCGAGTTCGATTCCATATTTGGCGAAAAGAATCCCCAAACACAAACATCATCAGATGTAATGCGTTTGTCTCCATCGTCGAGGATGGTGAAAAATGGACAAGCTTTTTCTTCCTGTTCTTGTTCATGTTCGTTCTTATCTCTTTTTAGTGTGATATAAACGCCAAACAGTGCCATTAAACCACCAATCAAAGCAGATAAGAGCGGGACAATTACATCGGTAAGAAAATTCACAGAAGAAATAGTAGATACGGCAATCTCTGAACAATTCATACTTACACCTTCCTCTTTCCCGTTACAACCTCATAAATCAAACTTTTCTTATAGCTTTCCAGCTCTTTTACCAGCTGCTCCTTTTTCGCAATCAGCCCGTCAATCTCGGCACACTTGGCATCAAGGTAGTCGGCAATTTCTTTTTGCTCGGTTAATGCAGGAACGGGCAGAAGATAGTTGCATATCGTAGAAATATTAACATGTGGAGCTGTGCTGCCGATTGTATCTAAAGCACCCTGCATATACACTGTTTCGGAGTTAAGAGCATACATAGCATACTTGGGATAGAGCAACCGAGTATTGCAACGAAACTGCATTACACGTTGTCCAAGACAATATTTATTACTTTGAGGAACGAGACAAGCGAGACCCCAACTTCCTTCGCGTCCATAGACAATATCATCTTTGTCTAATGTCAAACGACGAGTGCGTTTTTTATATTCAGCTTCATCAAGGCGGTACATGTATTCATCACAGCGCAAGGATGCTAGAGATTGGTCAGAAGTTCGAATTACTAAGTAGTTGCCTGTAAATGTATAAATGGGAGTTTCATGTGGACAATCAACGATAATATCCATTAAATACTTAAGCTTGACATTCGGGCAGTTCAGCGTTGTCACAGCCTGCGTAATAACCGCCTGCTTGAGCTTTTTGTATTCTTCAATACTAGCGCGAGTTTTGGAAAGCATTGCATCAATTTCAGAACATTTTTCATCAAGAAAGCTCACAAGCTTGTGCTGTTCGACTATCGGAGGAACAAGATAGAGTAAATCGGCCAGTTTATTCCATTTCAAATCACATGAACGAACGCGAATGCCAGTTGAAAGAGCAAGAAAAACATTGTTGTAGGCCATGGATCTTAGGTAATACATGAGGTACTTTTTGTCTTGTGATGAATCAAGAACAACAAGGACAGGAGAGGATTTTCCGCGAGAATCTGATATGCCAATAGAACCTGCAAATCCATCCATCCCATGTACAACAAGATCACCTGGCTCGATACCTTGATAACCAATTTCTTTGAGAGAAACCGTAAAACCATCTTCTCTGCGATTACTGCGCAAGGTTACTTCGCCATCACGGAAACAAGTAATAACGCCGTCAGTAGGAAAAACTGCTCGTTGCAGAAGTGTTAAAATATGTTTTCCACGCGCTATGCTCCACCCCTCTGGAATCTCCCCGATCCATTCAATGCCGCTGTCTTTCATTTTCCGTGCCATGGTCAGCCCTCCTTATGGAACAGCTCTGCCAGCCCGGCGGAGATATCCTGTTCCAGTGCGGTGATGCGTGCTACAATATCCTCCACGGCTTCCGGAGCCTGATACTCGTAGAAATAGCGGGTCATGGGGATCTCGTAGCCCACCTTGGTCTTGCTGTGGTCGATCCATGCGTCGGGGGCGTAGGGCAGAACTTCCCGGGCAAAGTAGGCGTCAATATCCTGCACCAGCGGCACATTTTCGGTGTCCCGCAGGCTGGTGTCCGGCACAGGCTTGCCACGCTTCAGGATAACGTTGCCCGCCTCGTCCCGCTGGGGGCGCTCCACAACGATCCTGTTGTAGCCGAACTCCACGCTCTCGAACACCTTGCTCTCGCAGTAGATGCCGTTTTTGTCGCCGTACACCTTGCCGTTGGCAAACTCGCCGTAGGCGGTGACAATCAGCTCCCGGCAGGCATCGGTGATGTCGTTGCGCTTGGTGCCGATGCTCTTGCGGCGTGGCTCGAAGCAGTGGCTGGCGTCAATAAGCTGCACCTTGCCCGCGCGGTGGGCGGGCTTATCTTTGCTGAGCACCCAGATGTAGGTGGAGATGCCGGTATTCATGAACATATCGGTGGAAAGCTGGATGATGCAGTCCAGCCAGTCGTTTTCCAGAATATACTGCCGGATGTTGCTGGGGCCGCTGCCGGCATCGCCGCTGAACAGGGGAGAGCCGTTCTGGATAATGGCCATCTTGCCCTTGTTTGCCAGCTTGGCAAGGCCGTTCAGCACGAAAAGCTGCTGGCCATCGCTGATCTTTGGCAAACCGGGGGCAAAACGCCTCATCTCGCCCCGGGCAGCCTCGGCTTCCACCGCTTTCTGCTCCCGCTTCCAGTCGATGCCGAAGGGCGGGTTGGAGATGATGTACTGGAAGGTGAATCCGGGGAACTGATCTTCCGACAGAGTATCACCGAACCGCATATTGTTGGGG
>OJSN01002446.1_pt1 | contig 10547 bp, 8 predicted proteins | sample 1599421 | NCBI WGS metagenome assembly OJSN01 (sample SAMN04168659, study PRJEB22393) | human gut metagenome | biome: human gut microbiome; feature: stool | host: Homo sapiens | collected 2014-05-12
CACTGCGTCTGGGCACCGCCTGCGGCAGCGCCACCGCGTTCAGTCTGGGTCTTGCTACCAAAGAAAAAATCGACGAACTGATGAAGGAAATCTGACCCCCTGTGGCGGAGAGGGTTGCAGTTATACAGGAAGGGAGAAAAATCATGCGTATTACGGAATTATTCACCGCGCAGTCCATCGCACTGGATGAGGCTCTGACCGATCAGGAGCAGATCATCAGCCGTCTGGTGGAGCTGCAGGCCACCCATGGCAACATCACGGACAAGGATGCCTACAAAAAGGCCCTTTATGCCCGTGAGGCGGAGGGCTCCACCTATGTGGACAACGGCATCACGGTGCCCCACGCCAAGACCAATGTAGTCACCCGGCCCAGTCTGGCGGCGCTGCGGCTGAGCAGCCCTGTGCAGTACAATGCCGAGGACGACGGTACCACCGACCTGCTGTTTGCCATTGCGGCCCCGGAAAACGGCAGCCTGCATGTGGACATGCTGGCCCGTATGATGCAGATGCTGATGAACGAGGACTTTGTAGAAAAGCTGAAGGCCGCAAAGACCCCTGCAGAGTTCCTTGACTGCATCGATGCACAGGAGGAGGCTCAGTTCGGCGCGGAGAGCTTCACCCAGCAGGAGATCCCCCAGAGCGGCTACCGCATTCTGGCCGTGACCGCCTGCCCCAACGGCATTGCCCACACCTACATGGCCGCTGAGGCCCTGACCAAGATGGGCGACAAGCTTGGTCTGCCAACCAAGGTCGAGACGAACGGCTCCGATGGAGCCAAGAATGTGCTGACCCCCGAGGAGATCGCCGCCTGTGACGGCATCATCATTGCGGCGGATAAGAACGTCGAGACCGCCCGCTTCGACGGCAAGCCGGTGCTGTTCACCCGGGTGGACGATGGCATCCACAAGCCGGAGGAGCTCATCAAGAAGATCGTGCACGGCGAGGTGCCTGTTTACCACGCCGAGGGCGGCGCACAGGCCGCCGAGGATGCTTCCGGCAAGGACAGCTTTGGCCGCGCTCTGTACAAGAACCTGATGAACGGCGTCTCCCACATGCTGCCCTTCGTGGTGGGCGGCGGCATCATGATAGCGCTGGCCTTCCTGCTGGACGATTACAGCATCGACCCCTCCAACTTTGGCATGAACACCCCGCTGGCCGCCTTCTTCAAGACGGTGGGCTCTGCGGCCTTCAGCTATATGCTCCCCATCCTGGCGGGCTTCATCGCCATGTCCATCGCAGACCGTCCGGGTCTGGCTGTCGGCTTCGCAGGCGGCGTGCTGGCCATGAACGGCACCAACTTTGCCGGTATCGCAGCCGGTGAGACCACCGGCATCTCCGGCGGCTTCCTGGCCGCTCTGCTGGCCGGTTTCGTGGCCGGTTATGTGGTGGAGTTCCTCAAGAAGATCACCGAAAAGCTCCCCGCCAGCCTGAACGGCATCCGTCCCATGCTCATCTACCCGCTGGGCGGCATCCTCATCGTGGGCGTGGTCATGTGCGGTATCAACCCCATCATGGGTATGATCAACACCGCCATGACCAACTGGCTGAACGCCATGGGCGGTACCTCCAAGGTCCTGCTGGGCGCTATCGTGGCCGGCATGATGAGCATCGACATGGGCGGCCCCTTCAACAAGGCGGCTTACGTCTTCGGCACCGCAGCCCTCGCCTCCGGCAACTATGAGGTCATGGCCGCTGTCATGGTGGGCGGCATGGTGCCTCCCATCGCCATCGCCCTCTCCACCACCTTCTGCCCCAAGAAGTGGACTCCCGACGAGCGCCGCAACGGCATCGTCAACTACATCATGGGCCTCTGCTTCGTCACCGAGGGCGCGATCCCTTACGCAGCGGCTGACCCGCTGCGCGTCCTGCCCAGCTGCGTCATCGGCGCAGCCCTCTCCGGTGCGCTGTCCATGACCTTCGGCTGCGCTCTCCGCGCCCCTCACGGCGGCATCTTCGTCTTCCCGGTCGTTGACCATGCCGTGATGTACTGTGTGGCTCTGGCGGTCGGCAGCGTCGTGGGTGCGGTCATCCTGAGCCTGCTCAAGAAGACCCGCACCGAAGAATGATCAGGCGATCCTCCTCCTTTTCAAGTATAAAACAGCCAAAGGCCCCCATCCGGCAGATACCGGATGGGGGCCTTTGGCGTGTAAGATACTGTTAAAAAGGCTCTCCTTAAGGGAGAGCCTTGGCAGAGCCATAAAAACCTGTATAAAACACAAAAACCCGCCTGGCAGCGGGTTTTTGTGTATAGAGGGGTGGGAAAGTATATAAAGTGGTGAATCGCGTGATCAGTCGGCAGCATATCGTACCCGAACACCGGGATCCCCGGCGGTACATCAGAACTTCAGTGACGCTACCTTGCAGTATGTATTATACCCGAATTTGTTTTCTTGTCAAATGCAAAAAATTGGTTTCGCTTTAATTTAGCACTTTACTTTTTGACCAAAACTTTATATAATTAAAGACGGCAAAACGAAAACTGATTTTTGCACAGTTTGTACTATTGCTACAACAATAAAACTTTACTTTCAAAAAATTTTATGTAATGTAACATATTTCAAAAGGAGTACTTTTCCTATGGACGATTTGGACCGCAAGATTCTCGCCCTCCTCGCAAAGAACGCCCGTATGCCGGTGAAGGAGATCGCCGAAAAGGTGGCGCTGACCAGTCCCGCTGTCTCCAGCCGCATCCACAAGCTGGAAACGGACGGCATCATCAGCGGCTATACCGTGATGCTCAACCGCCCGTCTGACCGGGTCTATGTGGATGCTCTCATCAGCCTCTCGGTGGCCCCGTCCCAGCGGGACGAGCTGGTGGAGCTGATGAAGAACAGCAAAGAGGTGCTGCAGTGCTACCACGTCACGGGCGCTTACACCTTCCTCATCAAGGTGAGCTGCGGCAGTATGCCCCAGCTGGAACACCTTATCTTACAGTTCCAGAAGCTGGGTACCACCAGCACCCAGATCATCCTCTCGACTCCCGTCAATCACGGTGACCTTGAGGCCATGATGCTGTAAGCGTTCATAGAACTGTTACACTTGTGGGTGCAATTTTCGCCCGCCGTGGGTCGTTTACCGAATAGCAGGGATAAAACATCAAATACTATCACTGCACACCGAAAACCTCACCCTGCGAATGAAAGGATAAATTGAATATGAAACGTATCATTGCTTGTCTGATGGCCGGCGTCATGCTGCTGGCTCTGGTGGGCTGCGGCGCGTCGGGCAGCTCCGGCAGCGCGTCTTCTGCCGCGAAGAAAGATTACACCCAGATCATCCACGACGCCCGCAGCGACGAGGACAACAAGTATGAGATGATATTCACCAAAGGCGAGGACGGCAAGTTCACGGCCCAGTACGGCTACAGCGCCGAGTATGAGGCCGACCAGCTCTCCGACGAGGTGGCCAACATGATGATGCCTCTGCTGGGCCTCGAGGACGATATGTACGACGACTTCGCCGCCTCAGTGTCCGGCATGATGGTCAGCGTCTACGGCGTGGCCATCGTCAAGCCCGCCGAGGGCAAGACGCAGGACGTGGTGGATGCGATGGATGCCTATGTCCAGGGCCAGCAGAAGTCTATGGAGCATTACCTCGAAGACCAGTACCAGATCGCTTCTGCCGCCCGCGTGGCGACAGTCCCCACCGGCGAGGTGGTCATGGTCTGCTGTGAGGACAGCGACACCGTCTTTGAAAACATCAAAAAGGCTCTGGCCGCATAACGTATCGTAGGAAAAAGCCCCCGCTTCCAGCTGGAAACGGGGGCTTTGCTGTATTTGTTGATTACGGGTTCTCGATGGCGTTCACGAGCTTGTTGGCGATGTACTGGTGGCCCTTGATGGTGGGATGCACGTCGATGGTGGTCTCGGTGTTGGGGATGGCCACATAGGTCAAGTTATAAGTCTTGGCGATCTGCTTCTCAAACTTGTTCAGCTTGTTGAAGTAGCTGCGCCAGCAGGGGATGAGCGGCACAGGGTTGGTGTAGCCCACGAGGATGATCTGGGCATCCGGGTTCAGATTGCGGATCTCCTGCACGATGGAGATGAGGGCTGCGGTGGTCTTGGGGTAAGTCTCGTCGCAGATCTTGCTCATGCCGGAGAAGAGCAGATTCCAAGTGGCGTCCCTCTCGGCTTTGGTCAGGTCCATCGCCTTGATGCTGCGGTAGATGGTGGACATGGTGGAACCGGAGCCTTCGCTGCGCAGATCACCGGCCAGAATGGTGGCGGCCAGCTTCTCACTCTTCCAGTTGGTGGCGTTGCCCAGAGCCACGATGCAGGGGACGAAGGCGTCGTTGGAGCCGATCTGGACGGAGACGACGTCGGCCTTGCGGATGTAGTCCTGGAACTCAGGGTAGTTGTACTCGCAGCCGGACGCCATGTTCATCTGGGGCATCTTGCCGTACCGGATCATGTCCGCGAGGTCGGGAGCCGTCAGGGCCGGCAGGCCGAGGTTGATGGCGTGGTCACGGTCGAGGCCGAGAGCTGCAGCCACCTTGCCGACATAGCAGTCGGGAGAGTAGCCATGGAAGTTGGGAGCCATATCGACGCTGTAGCCGGAGCGCGCACTGTACTGGACATCGGCCAGGCCGACGCCGGACACGATGCTGTCACCCAGTGCGACGTAGGTGAGCTGCTCGTCCTTATCTTCCTTTTTGGTGTCATCGGCCTTGACCTCGGCTTTAGCAGCGGTCGCTGCTGAGGCTGCGTCGTACGCAGAAGGGACCGGGTCGGCCTGAGCCGTCTCGGTGGCAGAAGCCGCGGCTTCCGCCGGAGTCTCGGGCTGCAGGGCAGCCTCCGGGTTCAGGGTGACGATGACATGATCATCGCCGGCGGCGTCCGCAGCGGCCTCAGTCCCCTCGGCCAGCGCGGGGACGCTGAGCAGGGAGACGAGCAGCAGGGCAGAGACCGCCAGACTTGCAAAACGCTTGTTCATGGCAGAAGAGTCCTTTCATGAAAATCAATAGTCGCGGGGGGAGATGTCAGCTTCGAGCTGACGGTAATCGACCTTGCCCACAGGGGTCATGGGCATACTGGAAATAAACTTGTAGGCCACGGGCTGGACGTATTCGGGCAGCTCCTCGGCGCACATCCGCTCCAGCTCCCGGATCACCTGCTTTTTCTTGGCGGTGGTGTCGGCCTTGAGCACGATGTAGACGAAGGGCAGACGGCCCTGGGTGTGGTCTTTGTCTGCGCAGCCCACCACAGAGCACTGATGCACAGCGGGGTGGCGGCTGACGACGTTCTCGATCATGGAGGGGAACACCTTGAAGCCGTCGTGGCGGATGATCATCCGCTTGATCCGGGAATCCAGGAACACAAAGCCGTCCTCGTCCAGATAGCCCATGTCGCCGGTGTGGGCCCACACCCGGCCGTCGGGGTGGCGGCGCAGCAGGATGGCGGTCTCCTCGGGTTTGTTGTAGTAGCCCTTCATCAGGCAGGGGCCGGAGATGCACAGCTCGCCCCGCTGGCCGATGGGCAGCTCCTGATCGGTGCCCGGCTCAAAGGCCGCCACCACGGTGTTCACCATGGGGATGCCCACACTGCCGGGCTTGTTGTCCAGCCCGGCGGCCACCGTGGCTGCCGAGGACACTTCCGTCATGCCGTAGCCCTTGGCAATGGGGTACCGGGCCCCGTGGGCAGCCAGAAAATCGTTGACGGTCTGCTCGGCCCCCCGGGAGAGGGAGTCGCCGCCGGCGGCGTAGTTGATGATGAAAGAAAGGTCCTTGTCCCGCAGCTTGGGGTCAGAGGCAAGCTGCTGGTAGTGGGTGGGCACGCCGAACATATGCTCGGGCTTGTGCTTCAGCACCAGACTGCCCAGCTTGGCCGGGTCCAGGTTGGGGATGATGATGACCGTGAAGCCCAGCACCAGGGGCAGATGGATGCCGCAGGCAAAGCCGTAGGCGATAAAGGGGGGCATCACGTTCATCAGCTTCTGCCCCCGGTGGAACAGCTTGGGGTAAGCCTGGAACTGCAGGGCGATGCCGTTGAAGCAGTCGTCCGTCAGCATGACCCCCTTGGGGGAGCCGGTGGTGCCGCCGGTGTGTACCACCACGCAGGCATGGTCTGGGTCATAGGGCTCCGCAGCGGTGCTCTGGCCCTCGCCGCCCTTGATGAACTGCTTCCAGCGGATGACGTTGGAAGCATATTTGTTCTTGTCGGGGGTGGTCAGCTTGTAGCCTACGGCCATCACCGGGGGCAGAGAGTCGGCCGGAGAGAGGACGATGACCTTTTCCACATTGGTGCGCTTTGCGGCCTGACGGCAGCGCTCGTACACGACGTTCAGGCAGACGAGAAGGTGGGAATCCACCTCTTCGATATACTCACGGATGCCCTCGACGCTGTAGCGGGGGTCCACCAGATTCAGGGTGGCTCCCATCATGTCGGCGGCGTAGAACAGGGCGATGATCTCCGGGGTCATGATGCTGACCACCGTGATGATGTCGCCCTTTTTCACCCCGGCGCCCCGCAGGGCGGCGGCGGTCTTTTTTACGTTGACGATGAGGTCGGCGTAGGTGAACTTGCGGCCGTAGTATTCCAGAGCCGTGTCGTTCAGGTGGTTCTTGCTCCGCTGGCAGACATACTCAAAGGCCGAGAGGGCAGGCAGGGTCTGATCGATGAATTTCTGGTCGTAATACTTGAGCCAGGGCTTGGCCTGGGATGCGTAAACAGGATTCTGCGTCGTCATCAATTTCTCATTCCTTTATGTTTGTAGACCCGCGCGGGGGCCAATGTTTTGTTTCGTTTTGTTACAAAGCCACTCCTGTTATTGTAGTAGAGCAGAGAACAAAAGTCAATAAACAGAGAGGCAACAATGAGAAAAACGCAAGAAAAAGTTTACGATTCCCGGCACCAGTCTTCGGCCTCGGAGGCGCTGCAGAGCACCCAGTGACGGGGCCGAAGCTCCCGCCACTGGGGAGCCTCCGTAGAGTAGTCGTGCATGGAGGGGTCATAGACCAGCAGCTTTTTCTGCCGCTCGCGGCGGGGGCTGGGCATGGGGATGGCCGACAGCAGGCTGCGGGTATAGGGATGGATGGCGTGGGTCACCAGCTCTTCGGCATCGGCCAGCTCCACGATGTCGCCCTTGTGGATGACGGCGATGCGGTCGGAGATGTAGCGCATGACGGAGAGGTCATGGGCGATGAAGAGGTAGGTGATGCCGCGCTCTTTCTGCATATGGCGCAGAAGGTTCAGGACCTGGGCGCGGATGGACATATCCAGTGCCGAGATGGGCTCGTCGGCGATGATGAATTCCGGCTCCACGATGAGGGCCCGGGCGATGCCGATGCGCTGGCGCTGGCCGCCCGAGAACTCGTGGGGGAAGCGGGACGCAAACTCGGGCAGCAGGCCCACATCCAGCAGCGCCTGACGGACTTTTTCGTCCCGCTCGGCGGCGGAGAGGTCGAGCCGGACGTTCATCAGACCCTCGCCTACGATGTAGCCCACCTTGGCGCGCTCGTTCAGGGAGGACTGGGGGTCCTGGAATATCATCTGAATTTCCTTGATGACCTGCTTGTCCAGCGCGTGGGAGATCTTGCCGTTTATCTTCTGACCCTTATAGAACACCTCGCCGCCCGAGGTGGGCAGGATGCGCATGATGGCCCGGCCGATGGTGGTCTTGCCCGAACCGGACTCGCCCACCAGACCGAAGGTCTCGCCCTTATAGATGGTGAAGTTTGCGTTCTTGACGGCCTTGTAAGCCTTGCGGCCGGAGCCGTAGGTCACTTCGAGGTTTTTTACCTCGACCAGAACTTCGCGTTCGTCTGCCATGTTATTTGCCCTCCTCTTGCAGCATCCGCACAGCGGCGGGCGGTTCTATCTTGGGTGCGCGGGGGTCGAGAAGCCAGGTCTTGGCCCGGTGGGTCGTGCTGACATCAAAATAAGGGGGACGCTTGACGAAGTCGATCTTCAGCGCCAGCGGGTTGCGGGGCGCGAAAGCGTCGCCGTGAATTTCCGTGAAGAGGTTCGGGGGCGTACCCTGGATGTTGAACAGGTCTTCGCCCTTCACGCCCATCTGGGGCATACTGGACAGCAGCGCCCAGGTGTAGGGGTGGCGGGGGTCGTAGTAAATTTCGTCCGAAGTGCCGATCTCCACGATGTCGCCGGCATACATGACGGCCACACGGTCGGCGATGTTGGCCACGACGCCGAGGTCATGGGTGATGAGGATGATGGTGAGGTTATATTTGACCCGCATCTCCTTCAGCAGCTCGAGGATCTGGGCCTGAATGGTCACGTCCAGAGCCGTCGTGGGCTCATCGCAGATCAGGATCTGCGGGTTGCAGGCTACGGCGATGGCGATGACGACGCGCTGGCGCATACCGCCCGAGAACTCGTGGGGATACTGCTTGAAGCGCACTTCCGGGTCGGCGATGCCGACATCCCGCAGGTACTCGAGGGTCTTCTCTCTGGCGGCGGCGCCCTTGAGGCCCTGATGGAGCTCCACGGCCTCCATGATCTGGTCGCCGATGGTCTTCAGGGGGTTCAGGCTGGTCATGGGGTCCTGCATGATCATGGCGATCTCATGGCCCCGGACCTTCAGCCAGTCCTTCTCCTTTTTCAGCGCGGAGAGGCGGATGGGCTGGTGGTCGTCGGCCCCGAAGTAGTCGATGGTGCCCGAGGTGATGGAGCCGTTGGAGTCCAGCAGGCCCATGAAGGACTTGGTGAACACGCTCTTGCCCGAGCCGGACTCGCCCACGATGGCGAGGACTTCGCCGTGGTAGACGTCGAGGTCGATGCCCCGGATGGCGTGGAGGATCTTTCCACGCAGATTGAATTTGATGTTGAGATCCCGCACAGAGAGGATCAGTTCATTCTTTTTCATGCCTGTTCCTCCTTACTGCAGATGGTTCTTGGGGTCGGCTGCGTCAGAGAAGGCGTTGCCGATGAGGTAGAACGCGATGGTGACGAAGCTGAGGATGATGGTGGGGTAGAGCAGCTGATAGCGCAGGCCGGCCTGCATCATGACCTTGCGGCCGTCGTTGATAAGGTTGCCCAGAGAAGGCACCTCGACAGAGAGGCCGAGGCCGATGTAGGTGATGAAGACCTCGCTGCCGATGGCGGCGGGGATGGTCAGGGCCATGCGGAGCATGATGACCGACACGAGGTAGGGCAGCAGGTTGCGCACCACGATGCGGGAGGTGGGGGTGCCGATGCATCGGGATGCCACGTTGTAGTCACGGTCACGGATGATGAGGATCTGGTTGCGGATAAAACGCGCCATGGCGATCCAGCCCGTGATGGACATGCCCAGGATCAGCGTCTGGACGCTGGGGCTGGCGACGTAGGAAATAAGGATCAGGATGATGGTGGAAGGTACGTTGTCGCAGATGTTGTACAGCTCGGTGAAGAAGAAGTCCAGCTGACGGACATAGCCCCAGAGCACGCCCACCGTGATGCCCACCACGGCCTCGATGAGGGCCACGAAGAAGGCGATGGTCAGACTGGTGCGTGCACCGGCCCAGATGCGGGCCCACAGGTCCTGGCCGATGGCGTTGGAACCCCAGATGAAGCCATCCTCACCGGGGGCAATGTTGCGGTACTGGACGCCGGTGAGGGGGTCCACGGCGCAGAAGTTGGGGTCTGCCTGCCCGGGCAGATAGGGCTGTAGAAATGCGAAGGCCACCACGGCGATGAGGGCGGCGAGGAGGATGACCGCGATGCGGTTCTTGAAGAATGCACGGAAGGTGCTGCCCCAGTAGCTGTAATTGGAGTAGGAGGTGGCCTCGGCCCGCTCCTCGCTGAACCCGGCGGGGGTGAACAGCTCGTCCTCGGGCAGGTCGGCCCAAGCGGCGGGGCCGTCCTTCTGCAGCTTGTTCAGGTCGTTTTCCAGAACAGCTGCCTTGTGATCTTTCATGTGGAACAGCATTATCGGCCACCTTCTTTCTTGCCAAAGTTGATGCGGGGATCGATGAGCACCATGAGCAGATCGCCCAGGATTAGTCCGATGATGCCCACGCAGGCGTACAGCAGCACGATGCCCTGCACCATGGTGTTGTCGTGGCGCTGGACGCAGGTGACCAGCAGGCCGCCCATGCCGGGGATGGAATACAGGCTCTCGATGTAGATGGAGCCGACCACAGTGTTCAGGAAGGCAGAGGGAATATACTGCACCAGCGGCACCATGGCGTTGCGGAAGATGTGGCGCAGGGCGATGTTGCTCTCGCTCACGCCCTTGGCCAGTGCCAGCCGGACGTAATCCTTGTTGCTCTCGTCCACCATGTAGCGGCGCAGCCACATGGCGTAGAATGCCACGTTGCCCAGGCTCATGGAGCAGACCGGCAGCACCCAGTACCGCCAGTCGGAGGCATCAAACAGTAGGCCCACGCCCAGGGCGGTGGTGCCGTACATCTGAATATAAAGGTAATACACGGCGGCAGGCACAGCCTGAATGAGCACGATGATGGCGGTGCCGATCTTATCCGGCCAGCGGTTCTTGAACCGGCCCATCAGCAAGCCCATGGGAATGCCGATGACCAGGCTCAGCAGCATGGCAAACACGCCCATCTGGATGGAGATGGGCAGCTTCTTGGCGAGGATGCCGGTGACGGA
>OJSN01002450.1_pt1 | contig 10541 bp, 9 predicted proteins | sample 1599421 | NCBI WGS metagenome assembly OJSN01 (sample SAMN04168659, study PRJEB22393) | human gut metagenome | biome: human gut microbiome; feature: stool | host: Homo sapiens | collected 2014-05-12
CCGTCGTCCACCGGGACGGCAGCAAAAACGACGAGCAGCTTTGCGCCGCCCCGGGCCGGGACGACGGCAAGTCGTGGGTGCTGCTGGTCGCCGAGGATTCGGACACCAATTTCAGACTCATCGAAGCCGTCCTCAGCCGCCGCTTCAGCCTCGTGCGTGCCCATACGGGAGCCGAGGCCGTGGACATGTTCGGGACGGTACAGCCCGATGCCGTGCTGATGGACATCCGCATGCCCGTGATGGACGGCCTTGAGGCTACGCGGCGTATCCGCAGCGTTTCGGCGGACGTCCCCATCATTGCCATGTCGGCCTATTCATCCGGCAGCGAGATCGAGAGCGCCCGCAATGCGGGGTGCAACGAATTTCTCGTCAAACCACTCTCGCAGTATTCGCTCCACCGGGCGCTGAATGCCGCTCTGGTGGAGTTCAAGGGTAAGGGCAAATCATAACCGGGTCGCCCCCGGAAACGGAACGTCCCGCAAGCCGTGTGCTGCGGGACGTTCCGTTTTATCGTATGGCGCGCCTACCGGTACCGGTGCGAGATCAGGGTCATGAACTCTTCGCGCGTACGGTGGTCGGAGAGGAAAATCCCCGTGAAGGCCGAGGTCGTAGTCGCCGACTGTTGCTTTTCGATGCCGCGCATTTGCATGCACATGTGACTCGCTTCGATCACTACGGCCACGCCCATGGGGTTCAGCGCCTCCTGGATGCAGTCGCGGATCTGCACCGTCAGCCTTTCCTGTACCTGCAGGCGGCGGGCGAAGCACTCCACCACACGGGCTATTTTGGAAAGCCCCGTGATATGGCCGTTGGGGATGTAGGCGACATGCGCCTTGCCGTAGAACGGCAGCATATGGTGCTCGCAGAGCGAATAAAGTTCGATGTCCTTCACCAGCACCATCTGCTTGTACTCTTCGCGGAACGTCGCCGAGCGGATGATCTCCAACGGGTTTTCGTCATAGCCTTTCGTCAGGAACGACATTGCTTTGGCCACCCGTTCGGGGGTCTTCTGCAACCCTTCGCGTGCGGGATCCTCGCCCAGCAACCGCAGTATTTCGGTGTAGTGGTGCTTCAGCCCTTCGATGGCCTTGGCGTCGAAACGCTCCTCCTTGTTGTAATTTCTCTCTTCCATAGGAACGGCAAAGATAGTGCAAGCCGAGGGCAAAAGCAAGCTTACTTGCAATTTGCCGAGGCGCCGCCTGTCTAAAACAGGGTTAAAGACGATGCAAGCCGGGCGCAATGCCGAATTTATTCGGACATTGCCGGGGCGCCGCCTGTTTTTCGTAAAGACGCTTATTTCTCGACGGAATGCAAATACGCGGCGAGTTTGCGTACGGCACGGGCCCGGTGCGACACTTCGTTTTTCTCCCCGGTGGTCATCTGCGCGAAGGTTCGGTCGTATCCGTCGGGGATGAACAGCGGGTCATAGCCGAAGCCCTCGTTGCCGTCGCGCTGATAGCCGATTTTGCCGTGGCACTCCCCGCGGACGGTGATTTCTCTGCCGTCGGGAAAAACACAGCAAATGGCGCAAACATAATACGCCGTGCGCTTTTCATCGGGAACACCCGAAAGTTTTTCAAGCAACAAATCGTTGTTTTTTTCGTCATCGGCATTTTTTTCGTTATCGATATTAACGCCGTTGTGCTCAACTATATTGGCAAAGCGAGCCGAATAAATGCCCGGTGCGCCGCCGAGATAATCGACACATAAGCCCGAATCGTCTGCTATCGCAGGCATATTTGTAATTTTGCAAGCCGAAAGTGCCTTAATTTTTGCGTTTGCCTCGAATGTGTCGCCGTCCTCAACAACATCCGGCAACTGAATACCAAGCATTTTTGCGGTGACAACATTTATTCCGAGTGGCGAAAGAATACGCTGCATTTCGGCAAGTTTTTTCATATTGTTTGTAGCTAAAATAAAATCCATTATTTTTCCTCTTTTTCATCGACAGATGAGATAAAATCGGCAATTTCGTCATCGTCATCATGAGTCGGCTTTTTATCAAACAGCGCAGATGCAAACGCGTCTGCATCAAACGGCTGTAAATCGTCTATCTGCTCGCCTACACCGACAAATTTTACCGGCACATCAAGCTCATTGTTTATGGCAAGGACAACGCCGCCGCGTGCTGTGCCGTCAAGTTTTGTGAGAATAATGCCCGTGATACCTGCCGCATCCTTGAAGTCCTTTGCCTGATTAACGGCGTTTTGACCGGTTGTTGCGTCAAGAATAAGGAGTGTTTCTCTTGAAGCGTCGGGAAGTTCTCTGTCGATAACACGGCTGATTTTGTTAAGCTCATCCATAAGATTTTTCTTGTTATGAAGTCTGCCTGCTGTATCAATAATGATAACATCGGTGCCCTTTGCCTTTGCCGACTGAATAGTGTCATAAACAACAGCCGCAGGGTCTGCGCCCTCGGCATGCTTAACCATAGGAACATCGGCGCGCTTTGCCCAAACCTCAAGCTGTTCGATAGCGGCGGCACGGAATGTATCTGCGGCGCCGAGAATAACGCTCCTGCCCATGCTTTTGAGTCGCATTGCAAGTTTACCGATTGTTGTTGTTTTGCCGACGCCGTTAACGCCGATAACAAGAATTACAGACGGCTTTGTTCTGAGTTTAAGATATGAGCCGCCCCAAACGATACCGGCAACAATATCTTTTAAAGTTTCACGAACTTCGGAAACCTCGGTAATTTTATCGTTTTCGATTTTTTCTTTAAGGTCGGAGATGATGCGTTCAGCCGTTTGCATTCCGACATCGCCCATAATCAAAACCTCTTCAAGTTCATCGAACAAATCGTCGCAGATTTCGTCATAGGTTTCGATAACCTCGTCAACCTTTGCGGTGATTCCCTCATCTCTTGTCTTTTTTAAACCTTTTCTGAATTTGCTGAAAAGTCCCATATTATATAGCCATTCCTTTCGGACAGATTTTAATTAATCGGTTTGTTATACATCAAGCCCCATTTTTGCGGCAAGCTCAGCACTCTGCAATTCAAGGAGCTTTGAAACGCCCTTTTCCTGCATTGTAACGCCGTAGAGGACATCTGCCTCCTCCATAGTGCCGCGGCGGTGGGTGATTGAAATGAATTGCGTTTTATCGGTCATTTTGCGCATATATTTTGCAAATCGCTCAACATTGACATCGTCAAGCGCAGCTTCGACCTCGTCATAAATACAGAACGGTGACGGTGTGACCTTAAGCACGCTGAAAAGCAGAGCCATAGCTGCAAGCGATTTTTCGCCGCCCGAGAAAAGGTTAATGTTTTGAACAGATTTTCCCGGTGGCTGAATTTTGATTTCAATAGCGGATTCAAGGCAATTGTCGGGTTCCTCGAGAATAAGCTCGCCCTTGCCGCCGCCGAAGAAATCGGCGAACGAAACCTTGAACTCCTCATTGATTTTTTTGAACTGCGTAAGGAATTTTTCGCTCATTGAGGAGGTGAGGTCCTCGATAATATTTTGAAGTTCGGACTTTGATTTTTCAATATCGCCGATTTGCTCCTTAAGAAATTCGTATCTCTCGGAAACCTCTTTATATTCCTCGATTGCGCCGACATTGATTGAGCCGAGCGCTCTGATGGCAACCTTGATTTCGTGCAGGCGTTTTTTAGCCTCTGCCATATTCTCAATAACTATGCCGAGAGCCTCTGCCTCGGGACGGGTAAGCTCATACTGCTCAAAGAGCATATCGTTGAGGTCGTCAAACTCTTTTTGCATATTGTTTTTGCGTTCTTCAAGTCTGACAAGCTCGGCAGACAGCTTTTCTCTGTCGGAGGTTTTTGTTTTTTCCTCGGTACGAAGCTCAACATTGCGCTTTTCGCAATTGTCACGATATGTAATTCTGTCGCGGATTGCATCGTCTGCGCTTTTTGCCTTTGCACGAAGCTCGTTAACGGTTGACTGAACGTCGGAAATTGAAAGCATAAGGTTTTGATTTTTAGCCTCGTACTGTTCGATTTCATCGGTAATTGATTTAACTCTGTCTGACTGTGTGGACTTGCGAAGTTCAAGTTCGTCAACGGCAAGTTTTGCCGCCTCGGTATCCTTTGCAAGAGTGACAAGCTCGAGGTTGATTTCCTCACTGCGCTTGCGGACAGTCTCGCGCTTTTGAGTAAGCTCGTCAACGCCGTTGCTGATTTCGCCGAGTTTCGCCTCAACATCGTTGATTTGATTTTGAACGGCATCGCTCTCCCGGCTTGCCTTTTTGTCTGCCTCTTCAAAGAGCATAATTCTGCCGTCGGCATTTTCCTTTTCGCTAATGAGAGCGGCTTTTCTGTCGCCGAGTGATTTAAGTTTATCACTTGCAAGTTTATCGTCGCCCTCGGCACGGATAAGTTCTTCTTTTGCATTGCGAAGGTCTGCGTCCGCCCCCTGAACATCGGCGGCGGCAAGATTAGCCTCCTCCATTGCTTTTTTGTATGACTGAGCGATTTCGTCAACCTGCGCCTTGATTTTTTCAGCCTCGGCATTAAGTTCGTCAATCATATTTGCACGGGAAAGAATGCCTGCGCCCCTTGAGCGCGAACCGCCTGTCATTGAGCCGCCCGGATTCATAACCTGACCGTCAAGAGTGACGATTTTATATTTATTGTTATAGCGTTTTGAAATACCGATTGCGCAGTCGATGTCCTCAACAATCATAACTCTGCCCAAAAGGTTTGAAACGATATTTTTGTATTTTGCATCGCAATCGACAAGATTTGCCGCAATGTCGACGAATCCGAAATTGTCATCAAGATTTTTTTCGTCGATATAGCGCGGCTTGATTGCCGAAACAGGGAGGAATGTTGCCCTGCCCTGATTGTTTTGTTTAAGATAGTTAATGGCGCGCTTTGCGTCTGCCTCGTTATCAACAACGATATTTTGCATGGCGGCACCCAAAGCGACCTCGACAGCGGTTGAATAATCGTTATCAACACTGATAAGTTGGGCAAGCGTGCCGTTGATACCCGAAAGTGCCTTTGACGCACTTTGCCTCATAACAGCCTTAACCGAGCCTGCAAAGCCCTCCATATTTTTTTCAAGGTCGGAAAGCATACGGGCTTTTGACTGCTTTTCCTCGAGAGAGCGAACAAGTTTGTCATAGTCAGCTTTGATTTTTTCCGCCTTTTCTGTTTTATTCTTCAACTTAAGGCGATAGCCGTCCATTGAATTTTCGTATTCCGCAATACGCTCTTTAATAAAAGTGATATTATCCTCTGTTTCCTGCTTTTGAGCCGACGCAGTTTCGATTTCTTTATCGACTGACTGCACCGTTTCGTCAATAGCCGAAAGTCTTGATTTGATTTCCTCGATTGATGAAACCGCCTGAGAACATTTAACCTTGCAGTCGGACAATTTAAGAGTGAGGTCGGCAAGCTCTTTTGTGAGCTGCGAGCTTTGACCGCTTATATCATCGTTATCTGAAATGATTTTATTAAGTTCGTTTGTAACGGCTTGAAGTTCGATATGCTTTGCCTGTGATTTAGCATCGTTCTCCTCAATAAATGCGTGTTTTGCGGCGATTTGCTCGTCGATTGAAAGACCCGTATCGTCAGCCGCGGAAATATCGTTTTTAAGGCGTTCGATAGTTTCGTTATTATGATCGAGCGTTGCGTTGAGAACCTGAATTTCGCCCTCCTTGCGCACTGCCTCCTCCTCAAAAGCGGCAACGCCGGAGCGGCTTTGCTCGATTTCGAGATTGATTTCGGTTATTTTTGCAAGAACAGACTCGATTTCGCTTTCGATATTTTCAAGTTCTGTATTGCATTGCTCGTACGAAACATTTGCGGCGTCGATTTTGTGCTCCTGCATGCGAAGTTCGTTTGTGAATTTATTGATCTTACTGAGCCAAACGCCGATTTCAAGAGTTTTCTTTTCATCACTGAATTCAAGGAATTTCTTTGCCTTTTCGCTTTGAGTTTTAAGCGGACCGACACGGCTTTCAAGCTCGCCGAGAATATCAAGAAGTCTGACAAGATTTTCCTGCGCCTGTTCAAGGCGGCGCTCGGCGTCTTTTCGTTTATGACGGAAGCGCGAAATGCCTGCCGCCTCCTCAAAAAGCTCTCGTCTGTCCTCATTTTTTGCGGAAATTATCGAGTCGATTTTACCCTGACCGACCATTGAATATCCGTCTGCGCCCAAGCCTGTATCCATAAACAACTCGTGAATATCCTTGCGGCGGACAACCTCGCCGTCGATTTTATACTCGCTTTCACCCGAACGGTAATAGCGGCGTGAAACCGTAACGATTTCGCCCTTATCCTTAAGCGAATTGTCGGAATTGTCGAGCGTTAAGACAACCTGCGCAAAGCCGAGAGGCTTTCTTGTCGAGGTGCCGCCGAAAATGACATCCTCCATTTTTGAGCCGCGCAACGATTTTGTCGAGGTTTCGCCGAGTACCCAGCGAACGGCGTCGGAAATATTACTTTTGCCCGAGCCGTTCGGACCTACTACGGCGGTGATGCCCTTTCCGAATGTTAATTCTGTTTTATCGGGGAATGATTTGAATCCCTGCATTTCAAGTGTTCTTAATAACATTGCAATACCTTAAAATAATTATTTTTTAACTGTTTTTATTTCTCCGACGGCGACCTTGTCGCTGACGGTAACTTTAATGTTATACCCTGCCTCCATCAAAAAATAGATGTTGCGCTTTTGCTGACCCTTAAGCTGAGAAACGGTTTTGGGGTTGACAAAAATCTCGTAAGAGGCAGGCGGATTTTTTAATATTTGATTTAAGAGGAATCGCGATTTGACTATTTCGCCAAACGAATCGTGAAACGCGCCCGCTATCATATTTTTTTTAAGCTCGGGTGACGAATGAAGCCCGATGCGAATTATTTTTATGCCTGCGTTCTCAAACATCGGTATGAGCCGAGTGCAGAGATTTGCCGCATCGTCAACGGTTTGAGGCTTGTATATTTTCTGTTCGTACAAATCGGCAAGCATTGTACCCTTAAGCACAACGGTGGGATAAATCCTAACGGTATCGGGCTTTAAGGCAATTATCTTTTCGGCAGACGAAACCGCCTTTTCGTCCGTATCCTTATAAAGTCCTGTCATCATTTGAAGTCCAAGCTCAAAGCCGTATGATTTTATAAGCTTTGACGCCGACTCTACCTGCGCCGAGGTATGGCCGCGCAAATTTGCCGCGAGCACCTCGTCATCCATAGACTGAGCGCCGAGCTCGACCGAGGTAACGCCGTATTTTTTCAAAATATCGAGCACCTCGTTATCAATAAAATCGGGGCGTGTTGAAATTCTTATTCCGTATATACGCTCGTTATCCAAAAATGCGGAGGCTGCTTTTAAGAGCGACACCATATAGTCCCTGTCAATCGCGGTGAATGAGCCGCCGAAAAATGCGATTTCGTATTTATAGCCTTTTTTGGCAAGCGCCTTTTTTACTGCATTTTCCACATCCGACGGTGTTGGCTGCTCCGATTTGCCGGTGATTGTTTTTTGATTGCAAAACGAGCACTGCTGGGGACAGCCGTTGTGAGGGACAAAAATACTTATATTACCCTTTTTAGCCATCTATACACCCCATCATAATCAGAGCCTCTTTAGCCGCCTCCTGCTCCGCCTGCTTTTTGCTTCTGCCTACGCCCTTTGCGATTGCGTTTGAATTGATATGAACCTCAACCTCAAAGCGTTTATCGTGATCGGGTCCGCTTTCGCCGACCAAAACATAATTAAAGGTTTCGTCGGGGTTTTTTTGAACAATCTCCTGAAGGGCTGTTTTGTAGTCTTTGAAATTGGTGTGGTGATTGTTCACCTCGCGTGAGAGAAAAGACAAAACAAATTTTTTTGTCGGCTGCATACCGCCGTCGAGATAAATGGCGGCAATGAGTGCCTCAAAGGCGTTTTCAAGAATGGTGGGTCGCTGTGCGCCGCCCGAAGCCGCCTCGCCTTTGCCCAAATAAAGATATTCGCCGAGGCTCAACTCGTTTGCAAAGCTTGAAAGCGACTGTGTGCAGACGAGCGAGGAGCGGAGTTTTGAAAGTTTGCCCTCGGGATATTCGGGAAATTTTTTAAAAAGATATTCTGCCGAAATGATTGACAAAACAGCGTCGCCCAAAAACTCGAGTCGCTCGTTGCTGACAATTTTTGGGTTGTGCTGCTCGTTGGCATAGCTTGAATGAGTTAATGCCTCGTGAAGATATGAAATATTTTTAAAGGTGTATCCTATTTTTTGTTGTAACAATTCCATATTAATCGTTAAGTTCTTTCTCTATTTTGTCTATCAGGTCGGTTTGCAAAAACCAAACCGCCTGCTTGATTGCATTTTTAAAGGTGCGCGCATCGGCAGAGCCGTGTGCCTTTATAACAGGCTTTTTGACTCCGAGAACGACTGCGCCGCCGTATTCCTTATAATCAAACTGCTTTTTCATATCGTCTATGCCCGACTTAACACCGAGATAAGATATTTTTGAAAGCGTGTTTTTCATAAACGCCGCCTTGATTGAGTTCATCAAAACTTTTGCGACACCCTCATACATTTTTAAAATCAAGTTGCCGGTAAAGCCGTCGGCAACGACAACATCGGCATCACCGAACGGAATTTGTCTGCCCTCAATATTGCCGACAAAATTGTACGGCGCACTTTTCATAAGGGCATATGCTTCCTTGACAACAGGCGTGCCCTTTGTTTCCTCGGTGCCGTTGTTTGCAAGGGCAACGCGCGGATTTGAAACCTTGAGCACATTTTGCATATATATCGAGCCGAGCAAGCCAAACTGATACAAGAATTCGGGACGGCACTCTGCATTTGCGCCGCAATCCATAAGCACAAACGGCTTTTTGGCACTTGGCATAACTGATGCAATTGCAGGGCGTTTGACACCCTTAATTCGCTTTGTGAGCAATGTTGCGCCGACCGTGATTGCGCCCGTATTTCCTGCGCTGACAAAGGCATCGCCTTCGCCGTCATTGAGCAGTTTGAATCCGATTGCAAGCGAGGAATCAGGCTTTTTTTTAAGCACCGATTTTGCATCGTCGCACATTGTGATTTCGTCCGTGCAGTGCTTGATTTGAGTGTTTTTGAGTGTTATGTTGTTTTCCTTAACGCAGGAATTAATTTTTTTCTCATCGCCGACAAGAATCAGCTTGTCGATATTAAACTCATCAACGGCAAGCATTGCGCCTTTGACAATTTCAAGAGGTGCGTTGTCGCCGCCCATAGCGTCAACAATTATATTCATTTGATAACCTTCTCCAATTCATCAAGCGCACGCTTTGACAGCGCGGCGTATCTCTCTTTCTTATCGCGGATTTTAGGCTCAATCGGCGGCAAAATTCCGAAATTTGCACCCATCGGCTGAAAGTTTTTAACAGACGGGTCGCTGATATAATCGGTCAGCGCACCGAGCATTGTATTTTCGCCGAGCAAGAGCGGCGGCTCTCCGTTTGCTTTTCTGACCGCATTCAAGCCTGCGAGCAGTCCCGACGATGCGGACTCCATATATCCCTCAACGCCGGTGATTTGACCTGCAAAATAAATATTTTCGTTTGAACGGAGCGAAAAGTCTTTATTAAGCAGTCGGGGCGAATCGAGAAACGAATTTCTGTGCATTACGCCGTAGCGAACGAAATCGGCATTATCAAGCCCCGGAATCATTGAAAAGACTCTTTTTTGCTCGCCGAATTTCAAATTTGTCTGAAAACCGACGAGGTTGAACATTGTGCCTTTATTATTCTCGCGGCGGAGCTGAACGCACGCCCACGGTCTGTGACCCGTATTGGGGTCGACAAGTCCGACAGGTTTCATAGGGCCGAAACGCGGAGCATCAAGCCCTCTTTTTGCAAGCTTTTCGATAGGCATACAACCCTCGTAAACATCGAAATCGTGAACAATTGCGCTTTCGGCATTGACAAGCTCGTTAATAAACGATTCGTACTCTGCCTTATTAAAAGGGCAATTGATGTAGTCGTCATCGCCGCCTCTGTCGTATCTTGACGCGCCGAACGCCTTTGACATATCAACGCTGTCGGCGGTGACAATCGGTGCGGCGGCATCGTAAAACGAAAGACAATCGCCGCAAAGTCGTTTGATTTCATCGGACAAGGCGCCGTCTGTCAACGGACCTGTTGCGATTATCAAGATTTCATCATCGCCGGGTGCAATTTTGTCAAACACGCGATGCTCAACGGTGATATTCGGATGAGAATTGATTTTTTCGGTGATTGTTTTTGAAAAAACATCTCTGTCAACGGCAAGTGCACCGCCTGCCGCAACGGCACAATTCCTCGCGACCGGCACAGTGAGTGAGCCGAGGCGAGCCATTTCCTCTTTCAAAAGCCCTGCCGCACTTTCGAGGCGCGACGCCTTGAGTGAGTTTGAGCAAACAAGCTCTGCGAAATATTCACTTTTGTGAGCAGGCGAAATTTTTGCGGCTTCATTTCGACAAGAGTAACGGGATAGCCTGCCTGAGCGATTTGCCATGCCGCCTCTGTTCCTGCAAGCCCTGCGCCTGCGACTGTAAATTTTTTCATATACAAAAATTACTTTGTTGATTTAGGAGCGGCAACCTCGTATCCGCAACCCTTTATATC
>OJSN01002455.1_pt1 | contig 10524 bp, 9 predicted proteins | sample 1599421 | NCBI WGS metagenome assembly OJSN01 (sample SAMN04168659, study PRJEB22393) | human gut metagenome | biome: human gut microbiome; feature: stool | host: Homo sapiens | collected 2014-05-12
GCGAGTATGAACAGCACGTAAAGCAGCCGTACCCGCAGCAGAATGTCGCTTTTGATCTTCGAACGCTCCTGTTTCATCGCCGTTTAGTTTTCGATGATCTCGCCCGGCGCCTGCGGGTCGTAAAGCTCGATGCCCCGCGCCCGGAGCTGTTCGACGATGGCCGAATGGGTCGTGCGCTGGTAACGCTGCTCCTGGAGGCGGATCGAGCGTTCGCGGAGTTTCTGCACGTCGCGCTCGAGACGCGTGTAACGCATGTCGAGGTGCAGCGACCAGAACATCACCATGATGCTCAAAAAGAACATCCCGGCGATGGTCAGCATATAGGGATAGTATTTCGAGACGCCCTCGCGCACGAGGATCGTACCCGAGAACAGCTGCCAGAAGGTGCTGGACCTGCGGCGTCGCTCGCGGCGTTCGCGTTCTTCGGCTTCGGCCCGCTCTTCGGCCTCGCGCTCCTCGTCGGCGCGGATGTCCTCTTCGGCTTCGCCCCGCTCCATGCGCCGCACCTCGCGGCGCACACGGCGCGCGAACTCCTCCTCCTGCTCGCGGCGGGCCTGCTCCTCGGGGGTCACCGGGTCGAATTCGTGGTCTCGGTACATCGTATCAGCGTTTTACGGCCGCCCGGAGTTTCGCCGAACGGGAACGGGGATTGCGGTCGAGTTCTTCGGCCGAAGGGGTCACGGCCTTGCGCGTCACGATGTCGAACGGGGCCTGCGAACGACCGAAAAAGTCCTTTTCGACCTGCCCCGAGAAGTTGCCGCTGCGCATGAAATTCTTCACCAGCCTGTCTTCGAGCGAATGGTAGGAGATGACGACCAGCCGGCCGCCGGGCTTCAGCACCCGCAGGCTCTGCTCCAGCGCCATTTTCAACGCCTCCATCTCGCCGTTGACCTCGATGCGCAGGGCCTGGAAAAGTTTGGTCAGGAATTTCGCCTCGTCCTTTTTGGGCGTGCAGGGCTTCACGGCCCCGACCAGCTGCGCCGTGGTCGTCACGGGCGCCGCCGCACGGGCCTTGACCAGACAGTTGGCAACCTTCCACGGTGTTTCTACCTCGCCCCAGTCGCCCAGAATGCGGGTCAGGTCCTCCGCGGTGTAGTCGTTCACCACGTCGGCCGCCGTGAGCCGCCCCCTCTGGTTCATGCGCATGTCGAGCGGAGCCTCTCCGCGGAACGAGAATCCGCGCTCCACGGCGTCGAAATGGTGCGACGAAACCCCCAGGTCGGCCAGAATGCCGTCGACCTCCGTCACGCCGCGCAGCCGCAGCGCCCCCCGCAGGAAGCGGAAATTGCTCTCCACGTAGTGAAAACGCGCATCGTCGGGACGGTTCTCCAGCGTGTCGCGGTCCTGGTCGAAACCGTACAGACGGCCTTCCGGCCCCAGGGCGGAGAGGATGCGGCGCGAATGGCCGCCTCCGCCGAAAGTGAGGTCGGCGTAAGTGCCCGCAGGTTCGACAGCGAGCAGTCCCACAGACTCTTCCAGCAGTACGGGAGTATGGTATTGCGACATAATAGTTATTTGCAAAGGTCTATTTGGGTGTAAAGTTAGGGATTTTTCAAAAAAGAATGCCTATATTTGTAAATATAATCGGCAATAATTTACCACCTCATTTTAAGTCGTTTACGAGAGCGCAAAAATTACGAGGGTTAAAATCAGGGTTAAAACCCGATCTTTTTCAGTCCCTTAAACGGCCTAACAATCATCCCAATACACGCTAACAACAATAATAACTCGTTCCCAAATAGAGCACACTATTATACCCGCTATTCGACCGGGGCGCTGGGTAGGTTCCAATAGTACATCCGTCGTAACAAACGCGCCAACGGATAACTCGTTATTACAGCCGTCGATTTCAATAGAGCAACACCCTTTTTAGCACCCGTCATTCCTCCACATCAGCAATAGCCCGTCCATACAACGACAAAAGGGACGATCTCCAAGCGTTTCCCTATCCGACCGGGCAAGTAGTTCGCTGGAGGCTTCAACGATCTAAAATTAGCCTCTCCAAGAGTTTCCCGTTTTCACGCCACAACATCGCGCCAAACGTAGGTATAGACAGGCTGGCAGATAACGGTTAATCTCCAACAACGTACCGCGCCGCGGCTCGAAATAATATCCGTTCGTATTTAGGGTATTTCTCCAATACAAAGCCCCGTCTAAGACCTCCGAGCGCCAATAATTAGGAGCTTCGCCTACAAGGCCGAAAACAGCGATTTTCAAGAGGCGTTTCTTTCGGGCGGGTAAATACTCCTTCGAAGCGGCAGGAGCGTAGAAATCGGCATTTACAACAGCATAGCGGAGAACACCGGAAACGCTGGCCGAGGGCACGTATTATAGAACGTCAAGAGGCTTGGAGAAACGCGGCGCGAAATAATATACGACGTTCCTCCTATTAGGCAAGGACGAGATCATCAAGGAGCTCTTATTACAACATACGGCGTTTCTATATACAACGATTTCATTACGCAGTCTCTATATTTACATTACAACGTTTACAGCATTTACAGCGAGAGGCATTACCCAGCTTTATTCAGCGGGTAATTTCCCCTCGTTTTTTATCTTATATCATAAGTCAATATTATCACGCCTCTGGCGGTTATTCAACCTAATCAAATCTATCAAGTGCCACTTTATCGCCTCGGTAAATTTAATACGGTAATCCGGGTATAAGTAATCCTTTTCCCGCTCGTGACGCCTCCGCAGCCACTTTCTAAAGTCGCGCTGAGCCCCTTTCGACAACAGTCCGGTATAGCCGTCCAATTCAGCATGAGATAGGCTCGCCAATCCCAGAATCACGAAATAATCGGTCAGTTCCTTCAAGCTCCCCCGTTTGGGGTGAAACGACGGCCGACGGCCTATATTATCAAAGGCAAAAGCCAGACAATTCCGCCAAAAGAAATTCACAATCCGGATATATTCTTCAAGCAGTCCACCGAGCGTTCCTACCTTCAACCGGGAGAATACCTTCCGTCGCCCGCCTTTCAACGTAAATTCAACCCGAAGGGCGTTTTTCTCCGGGTAGAGGTCCGGATTCCGTATTAGCACGTTCCGATTATCTTTATTTATTTCAGCGATTTTATCATAAATTTTAGCGGTGAAAAATCCCGAAACAAACTTTCGGCATGTAGGACGCGAATCGTTCAACTCGTAGCATTTCGACTTAAATGCACGGATTCGGTGTATCATTTCGACACATTCCATATCAAACGGGACATTCAGCCCTATTTCGATCACGGAAATTTCAAAGGTTCTCAACGTATCGAACGAGATGCCAAGTCGTTTGGCCACTTTCCGCCAAGCCTTCTCCAAATCCGTTTTAGTCAAATCATCCAACGAAGTCGCGCCATAGTACCATTTACGGATACTACCGTAAATTTTCATAAAGTCTTCGTAAAATTCGATTATCAGATCATGCGCATCATCCCCGTATTTCCCATTATTTAACACCAACTTATCATACCATCTCCCATTTATCCAATTCGATTTTTCAACGAAAGTCCCATAACGCAGGTGATGATAGACTTCCTTATCGTAACATTTCAAAGTAATATTATCGACCATATTTTTTCAATTTCAAAAGTTCGTCTTTACAATACCTCTTAGAACGCCCGTAGCGCATAGGCGTAATCAAACCTTTTTTCTCCCAACGATAGAGCGTTGAGCGACTGACCTTCATCGAGCCTTCAACCTCTTTCGCAGTCAGCAACTCCGCTCCGAGGAGAGCCTTCGTAAGATAATTAATAATCCAATCCCGATTCTGGGCTATCCCCACTTTAATCAGCGTTTGGAGCATCTTCGGAGATACGATAATCTCACACTCCGTTTTAATTCTTAAATTATTCATAGCTTTATATTAGAATTAGCGGGCGATTTCTCGCCCTTTATTTCCTAATATATAATGGTGGATAATACGAAGGTCCTTTTTAGATAATTATTTATATATCAATTAATTAATATTAAAACAGCTCCAAAACAACCCCAAAAGAGGGCCAAAAGATCATTTTTGCCGACTTACAGAACACAAAAAACCGCCCCGGTCAGGGGCGGTCTACATAACCTACACAAACAAATTTTATTCAGTTAACGCGGCTTTAATTTTTTCGAATCCGCCGTCTTTACAATTCTTTTCAGACAGACACGCATTCCGGATACTACTCAGTTCAACGCAGGTGGCATTCTCCAATTCCGGAACAAAATCAAGCCACTGGGCCTTACTTCGGGCATATACGAATATAACATTTTTATCAATCAGATATTTTACCAGCCGTTTCGTATACTCCTGAGAAGGAAGCAAGCCCATTTTCGCCGGAAATGGCTTATATTTCCTGGAATGATAAGCCATTAGCTGAACCGCCGCTATCTTCGTTTCAGCTCCGGGAACAGCTTCCCGAATTATCCGCGTTTTCTTCGCCCAATACCAATCCTGCTCCTCATTAAACGGCTTATATTCCGGACCGGAATAAAAAATCGCACGATCTTCGAGTAGCATCGCTTGGGTCTGCGCCCGAATGACGAAGCGTTTTTCTTCATCGCTCATCTTTTCATGAGCTTCGATATTCGACGACACCTTATAACCCGGGTTTGACATTAACAGTACGACCCGCGCACCAAGAACATCGCCGATAAACGGATAAGGCAATATTTCGGTATGCAACTGATACTCGGGCTCGTTTTTCGTTCGCTCATTAAATTCTTCGATAAACGGGATGTCATCGGCATACGCATTCAACTTTTCCAATCGCATATAGCCGTTCTTCTCGATTTTTTCGGCTAATACCCGCCACGGGTTTTCTTTTAACAAGGTTTCTTTCGTTTCCATAATAAAAGGTTTAATAGTTAGGTTCCCAAAGATAAGATATTCTCGCCCTTTTTCAATATCGAGGGTGGTGATAATTTCATCCATTTTTTCTTCGCCCCGGTAGTCGATCCCGACCGTCCACGCGCTATTCGTCCCGCCATCCCAGCAAAACACCTCTTCCAGACGTTCGCGGAGTTCGGCAGTAAGCAGGGCCGTCAGCCGACTTTCGGAGAGGCAGGCCTTTTCCAACAGAAAATAATGTAACACGGAGGTCGCTTCACCCGTCCGCAGGTAGCTGATATAGTACGCCAACGAGTGGGGAATCCGGTCGGCATAGTCGGGGTGGTTCTCTTTATAGCGAGCCAAAACGACCTCCAAATCCCCGCCGTAATGGATATACAAGGCGAGGTTCAGCAACTTTTTCTCCCAGCTAACCCGCCCGAACTCGAAACACAGATCGTCCCAATAAGCCCGCCGGGCGACAAGATCGTCATAGATTTCCCGCTTTTCAGCAACCGGCATCGCCGGGTCGCCGAGGGATTTCGAGGCCGGGGTGGCTTCATCCCGGTATTTTTTAACGACAAGATCGTCGGCGCTGACAGAGCCGTCCTCCATCCACCACCGCAACCATTCCGATTTTTCGGCGTCCTCCAACTTTTCAAAATCGCCGCTCTTTAATCCGTTCCTCGACAGATAGTGTAGAAAACCCCGTTCCAATCTCGCCATCCGGCTCCCTTCGGCAGCGGCATACAGGAATTTCGGGGGCAGGTCCTCAATCCACATCGTCGAGCAGATCGCCTCCCGAAACCGTCTCGCCTCGATCATATCCAGCAGGGGAAATTCTCCGCAGAAGGGAATCAGCTGCGACGGAATTTCCCGGTCTACAAGCTGGCTGGCCATACCTCCCGCCACGGAGCACATCCGGTCCCTCGTCGAAAGTTCACTCTTTTCCATATCCCGTTATTTCGGTTAAAAACTCTTTACGGCAAAATTATCAGTCGCTTCCGCCAACCCCCGGCGCAAGGGCGGATTATTTTTCAACCGCCAAAGAGGTAAATAAAGAAAGCGTGGCGCTGAAGGCTTATTCTATACGGCAGGCTCTGGAATAGCCCGAATACTAAAATAAGCATCAGCCCACGCCCTTTTTCAAGGACATAGGAATAACAACGCTTATTCCCGTATTCATTAGAATTTTCCAGATTCGCCGTAGAGAATAAACTTACGCTTTCGCGTCTATCAATATGTCATAGACAAAAGTACGAAGATTTCGTGGATTTCCAACAAAAAAGGCTTCGACCTAAATCGAAGCCCCTTCAAAATTCATTCATCGTCAATCAAAAAAATCGGCCGTTTCAGTTTTATAGCATCCTATGGGTGTCTCAATCCATATTAATTTATCTCCCCAATCGCATTCGTTCTCAGGAAACGTATACCATAATACAAAAATTATTAGATTCAAGTCTTTCGCTATTTTCATCACCTCTAAATAGAATTTTTCATCTTCCCCCTTTTTCAAAAGAAAATCTGGGAAAGCCCTATCATCAAGAGAAATTACAATCGCTTTCAAATCATCTTCAATGGCAATTTTTCGTATCTCGTTTAATATTAGAACATAGTCTTTTACAGCACGAGAACGCAACTTAACAAACGGATTAGCACTCTCCCAATGGAGTAGTCCCGTAGATATTTTAGCTTTCTCTAAAAATGAATGTAACACGGGGCCTAACATCAGCATTATATCTTCAACATCATAAATTTGGTTAGGCGTAAAAATCGTTATTACCTCCGAATATTTACAGATAATAGGACGAGCATTTTCCGCATCAAAAGTTAGATACACTCCTTCCTTACACGAACTAACAGATATATTATCGCGTCTTAATTTTACAATAATTTTTTCACTCATATCTATCCATCATTTTAGTAACCACACTTTTCACCTCTTCCCGGAACCACGCGGGGCGCAATACTTCCACGTCCGCGCCGTTCGAGAGCAGTTCCATCCGGAAATCGTAGGTCGGAGCCAACCGGTATTCGAACACCGAATATTCCGCGGTCCGCTCGGTTTCACGCTGGGTAGGGTGCAGGGGCAGGGCCCGGACGTAGTTTGCCTGCTTCCCCAAGACGCGGATTTCGACTCGTTCGGCCTTCCGGTCCCGTTCACGGATAATTCCGAAGGCGTCGGCATAGAATCCGGCACAATCGAAATCAGAGGGGATTTCAGCCGCTTTCGCCGTCGGAACCATACTTCGTACCCGGTCAAGGGCGAACGCGTAAATTCCGCCCATTTCCACGCTATTGGCGATCAGGTACCAGCGCCTCCGGAACGCCTTCAATCCGTAAGGCTCGACCTCGTAACGATTTTCTCGTTTTTCATCGTAGGTATGGCGGTAGACGATCTCCAAGCATCGGTTTTCCTCCATCGCCCGGAGTACGGCAGTCAGATAGGCGTAGCCCGAAGGGATCGGCTCCAACGCGATCCGTCGGCGCAGGCGTTTACTATTTACCAAGAGGTCGTTCACGGCGAAGGTTTCCAACAGCCAGCGTCGCAGATCGTCGCGCACCAGGTCGTCGCCGCATTCGACGTAGTATTCGTTCGTACGGCGGTCGCAGGCGATATTCACGTCGAACAACTCTTCAACGGCTTTCCGGTGGTTCTCAAAGGTCTTTCGGGGCAGTTCCTCGCCGCCCGACATCTCGTTCCGCTGCCAACGGACGCGGATTTCATCCAGGGTGATACGACCCGCGGAGTAGATCACGTCCAAGAGCCACAGATAACGGCGAAACAAGGTCGCGGTATTATTCGTCAAGGCGTTCATCGTTCAAAGGTTTTTTACAAAGATAAAAAGGGCTTCCGCCAAAACTCGGCGGAAGCTCTCGTTTTTTTATCAGGCACCCAGTTTTTTCATCGCTTCGATCAGCTCCGTTCGTTCGGTATTCGTATAGACCCGGTGTACCATATCGAGGCTTTTATCTCCCAAAAGTTTCGCTACCATATAGAGCGGGGTGCCCGCGTTCGCCAAGTGGGAAGCGAAGGTATGCCGACCGACGTGGAACGAGAGGCGTTTCCCGATTCCGGCTTTCTCAGCCAACATTTTCAGTTTCCGGTTTACGCAGTTATTCGATAGACTCGGAAAAACATGCTCGCCCGTAGATACGTTCCGGTACTTGGCAAGCAGGACCTTCGGCCATTTCAACGTCACCGGAATTTCAACCAGTTCTTTCGTCTTGCATTGAATCTTAGAGATATAGGTCACGCCTTTAATATTTTTCAAGTGCGTCCACTTCAGGTCCAATACGTCGCTGAACCGCAAGCCCGTTTCACAACTGAAAATAAACAGTTCACGTGTCAGTTTCATCGCCGGATCACCTTTATCCGGCAGGGCCTTTTGCAGGAACGCGTCGTATTCATCCTTTGTCAGAAAAACCGTCCGGGGTTTCGAGCGGTTTAGGAATTTCAATCCCTTCCCGAACGGATCGTCGATCGGATAGCCCAGCCGTCCGGCCCATTTCACCACCGAACGCAGGCGGTTCAATTTCGTATTAATCGTATTATCCGCATTCCGGCGGACCGTCCGCAAATACTTTTTATACTCCTGAATAAAGAGAATATCGAGCTGGTCAATCGTCCGTTTCTTACTCCGTTTCGAAAATTTCGCCATATCTTTTTTGAGGTCCAATATACCTATAACCGTTCGCTCACGGCGGTTATCCGTCCGCAGCTTATCTACATAGGCATCGAAGATTTCATCGAGGGTGGCGTTCGTCTTTTCACTCGGAGCCGTCCGCGCCTTTCCGGTGAGTATTTCACGGATTCGCTCCAGGTCCACGGTTTCACCCAACATCTCGCACTGGAACAGATAGCGTTCGTATTCGGTTTCCTTCCCGTTCAGATAGCTGTTAATTACGCTTTTTTCGGGGCAGTTTCCGACAACACGTCCGGATTTCTTATCCCAGCAAGCCGGGGCAATCGAATAGGGAGTCGCAAATTTCGTTTGGCGGCCGTCGAGATATACACGCAGGTCGATACGTTTTTCCAAACCTTTCCTTGAAAGGTCATCACGCAGAATAGGTCTAATCGTTTTTTTCATAACTATTCGTTTTACGATTTTGCTTTTTAATAGTGGCTGGTTCCAAGAAAAATCGAGGAAATTTTTCCCGCAAGGACTAATTTAGGCTCAAAATACTGATTGACAAAGAGTTCTTTCAGTAAAAATTCTCGAAAAATTTTACAACGTCCTCCAATCGTCATCCAGCCGAGATTCGGCAACAAACCATTTTAACAAGAAATTCACCGGAAAAATCAACCCGAAAAAAGGGGGCTAAAAAAAGCCCTTCAAAAACAACAAGGGTTAAAATTAGGGTTAAAAATTCGACACAAAGCGAAACAAGGTGAAAGACCTACCCTTCGCCAAAACGCGTTCTAACGACGATTAACTTTCAACAAGGTGCATCTTATAGCAAAAAAACCGTATATTTGTGGATATAATTTTCCGAACATTCCATGCCCAAAATCGACATCGGCGCCGTACTCAGGCAGAAAGCCCCGCGGCTGGCTCGCTGGATTCCCCGTCCGGTCGTGAACTGGCTGCGCCGCACGATCCACGAGTCGGAAATCAACCATATCCTCGAACACTACTGGTCGCTGCCTCCGCAGGAGTTCATCCGCGCCTGTTTCCGCGAATGGCAGGTGACCTATTCGGTCGAAGGGCTCGAAAAACTCGATCCCAAAGGCCGTTACCTCTTCGCCTCGAACCACCCGTTCGGGGGGATGGATGGCATGATGCTGGCCGACAAGCTGATCGACCGCTTCGGCGATATTCCGAAATCCGTCGACAATCTGCTCCGGGTTGCGGAATTAAAAGCCATGGCGCACCGGGCATATGTGACCGAGGTGGACATCAACACCCAGGAGATCCGGATCGAGCTCTACCCGAAGGCGAAACTCGATGTCACCGGGATTCCGGCCCTCATCGCCGAGTACAAGACCGCTCTTCGCTTCGCACAGGGCGAAAAGCCGGTGTTATTCTATCAGGATAAGGGAAAGAAGCATAAGGATTGCGAGCCGATGATGGAGAAGGCGAAGGAATTGCTTGGGAAGCTTGGGGAACTGGCTGAGAGCAAGAAATGAGCATATGAAAAATGGGGGATGAAGACTAAAGAATGACGATAAAGAAACCTAAGTTATCTTTAGATGAGCAAATTGAACACTTGAAGGATAAAGGTATTCTGTTTAACATTATGGATGAGAGTGATGCTAAGAAATATTTAGAACAAAATAATAATTATTTTAAGCTCACAGCGTGCAGAAAAAACTATAACAAACATCCAGATGGGAAGAATAAAGGAAAATATATAAATCTTGAATTTGCGTATCTGGTAGATATGGCAATTATAGACATGAGGCTTCGATATCAAATCGTTCATATGGCACTTGATATCGAGCATCATGCAAAACTCCAGCTTTTGAGAAAACTGGATGAGTATGATGAGGATGGCTATCAAATCGTACAGGATTATATTAATTCTTTGACGGAAAGACAGAAAAAGATATATGACGGTGAAATCGAGAGATGCAGAAGGAGCATTTATTGTAGTGGTATTATTGAAAAGTATGATGATGCTTATCCTGTATGGGCGTTTGTAGAAATCATAACGTTGGGAAGATTTGTTGATTTCTATGGGTTTTGTGCAAAAAGATTTGCGGATAGGGACATGATGGATAATTA
>OJSN01002470.1_pt1 | contig 10467 bp, 10 predicted proteins | sample 1599421 | NCBI WGS metagenome assembly OJSN01 (sample SAMN04168659, study PRJEB22393) | human gut metagenome | biome: human gut microbiome; feature: stool | host: Homo sapiens | collected 2014-05-12
GTGTTTTTTGTGAGCGAAGGTCACAGAAAACCCGAGACATACCGCGCGAATTTATACGATCAGTATAAATTCTGTGCATCACAAAGCGTATTACTGAAAACGGAGTGAACAGTAACTTTTTATCAGGTATCTTTTTGTATTTTCTGATTATTTGTATTGAAACGCTTTTTTGATAGGTCTATAATATAGAAAAAAGGAGCGTGATCTTTATGAGTACGGAAACTACGAAGGATACTCTTCCTTTTACCTGCACGCCGGCTTATGACCGGGATGCCTGTAAGGGATGTGTCTGTTCTACCTGCTATGAACAGGAATTTTGTGACCGGTGCAGCTCCTGTGTAGAGCAGGGACATCGGAAGGAACGATGCAATGCTTATGAGGGAGCCTACAATTACTAACCAAAAAAGGATCTGAAAAAGGCAGAACTATTTGTAAAATCTCGCCTTTTACAGATCCTTTTTATTATTATCCACCACCCAACAGATCGGCACAGCCTCCCCTCCTCGACACCCCCGAATCCCGCACCCTGTCAGAACATTCACGCCCACCACAACGCAGAACAGCGGCGTGGCCAGGAGGGGAAGAGCGCGAGAAGGGGAGACGGCCTTCGCAACTATGAGTGCTTTCCCTTCTCGCAAATTACCCACTTTCAAAAAGTGAAAACTATAATTCAAAAAAATCAAACCATCCAATTTCCTCTCACTTCAAAAGGTGAAAACTACAATCCCAAAAAATCAAACTACCCAATTTATCTCACTTCAAAAAGTGAAAACTATAATCTAAAAAATCAAACCACACAATTTCCCCTCACTTAAAAAAGTGAAAGCCATAATCCAAAAAGCAAACCACATAATTATAGATTCAAAGGAAGTCGTCCCACAACCTCCTTTGTCAACCCACCTATGAGAATCCCCGCCAGGACTCCTGCCACCAGCAGTGCCGGTGCATAAACCATCAAACTCGTATTGCTCACCACGATCATGGCAACGATCAGCTGCCCGATATTATGTGTGACACCACCGGCCACACTGATACCGATCAGACTGAAGCCGGAATGTTTTTTTAAAAGATCCATCACAGTCAGGCTAAGCGCAGCGCCAGCCAGACTATACAAAATACTGAACAGATTTCCAAACATAAATCCGATCACCAGGATTCTGACAACGGACACGAGAGCCGCTTCTTTAAAGGAATATCGGTCCAGTATAAAAAGCACCGCCAGGTTTGCAAGCCCGAGCTTGATACCCGGAATCCCTGTAAATACAGGGACCAGAGACTCCTCATATCCAAAAATGATCGCTACTGCGGCAAATAATCCGAGATAAGCTGTTTTTCGTTTCATAAATAAATCCTTTCATTTGTTGCAGGAATATCGTTGCAGAAATAGCACAGACAGAATACCGTCTGTCAGAGAAAACTCTACGGAGAATACGCATTACGCATATTCTCCGGAAATTTTATGTCACCGCATCAATTTTAGGCGAACTCTCCGAATCCAAATCCTCTGCAGTATTTTCCCCTTCTATCACAACCTTATTAGGAAGGCAGATGATGGAACCGCCGTGCTCGTCCACAGCATTCTGTTTTATACAGTAATGATCCGGGCAGGTTGCTTCGATCATTGTAACTTTTCCATCTTTGATCTCGCAGACATTGGTGTCTCCGATGTGGATGATCTGGTCCTGGGAAAGCGAATAGGTTCCGAATTCTTTTCCGTCAACGGTAATACGGATCGTATTATGGGAACGTTTCCCCGCAATCTGAAAACCAAGCCAGAGAACCCCCGCCAGAATCAGGATCCCGGCAATAAAAATCAATTCTTTTTTCTTCAAAACAAATCTCCATTTCTGTTACAGATTCAGAAAAATCATATCATAATCGAAATTAAAAGGCAAACATAAGTTAATGATATCTAACCATAATTCATACAGCTGTTCCCAACGGAAAGGGAGGAGTGGCGATGATTTTTCTTTTATAAAAGACATAAAACAGAAAAATTCATATTGGAAAAAGTTACAAACTACTAACAAAAGTGTAGACAAGAAAAAAAACAGGTGATATAATACCTAACTGTAAGTTAGCATCGTCTAATTTTATAAAAAAGATTAATCAAAACTAATTTATGTATATGGATAAAAACTATATAATTTATCCAAAAGACAGTTATACGCAGATTGAAGGAATAGATCGAGAGCATCTGACGCAGCAATATATGTTCGCACAGTTGAGCCTGATGCAGCAATTTACAGAATTGTTAAAAATACAAGGGAGAAAAGAGATGAAAAATCAGAATTTTTATATGAGAGTGATCTCATTGCTGTTAGTGGTTCTTGCTGTGCTTTTTTATAACAGCAGCATGAAAGCCCAGGCAAATGAAAAAGAGATCGCGGCTCTGACAGATAAGGTAGATACACTTCAGGAGCAGCAGAATGAACTTCTCAGTGCGCTGGAGACGAGTTATGTAAATCGTATGCAGAATCAGGCAGTATCTGCAGGATCAGGCAGCAGTGATACAGATACAGCAGGCGATGACAAAACAACAGACACTTCAGACGGCAATGTATCCGATGCAGACGCAGAGGACACAGCAACCGCAGATTCCGATAATGTATATAAAGATGGAACCTATACAGGAGAAGCCGAGGGATACGGCGGGACCATTCAGGTGGAGGTGACACTTACCGGTGATGAGATCACATCCATCAACGTAGTCAGCGCCCCAGGTGAGGACAGTGCATATCTTTCACAGGCAGAGAGTGTGATCGATTCCATCCTGAGTGCTCAGAGTACAGATGTGGATACCGTATCCGGAGCAACGTTCAGCTCCACAGGAATCCTGAACGCAGTGGATGCGGCACTTGGAAAGGCGGAAAACTCATGAAAAAAAGACAGCGGGAGGTAAGGCTGATGCGTGCGGGAATACAGCTGGCATTTTTTATTGCCGCCCCGTCTCTGTTTTCTACAGCCTTTGCAGGTATCAAATCGATCTTTCTTGCCATTGCGGCCGGTCAGCCGGTGGAGTGGAATTCCTTTCTGACTGTAACGGCAGTGATTCTGATCTTTACCTGCTTTTTCGGAAGACATTTCTGCGGATATGCGTGTGCATTCGGATCTTTCGGAGATGCCGTATATGAAGGCTTTTCCTGGATCCGAATGAAATGCTTTCACAAAAAAAAGAAACCGGATCTTTCCGAAAAAATGGTTCACGGGCTTCAGAAAGTCAAATATATCGTACTGGCACTGATCCTGCTTTCCTGCCTTACAGGTGTATACGGAAAGCTTACGGGAACCAGCCCGTGGGATGTTTTTTCCATGCTCACGGCAGGACGGCTCCCGAACAGCAAATATCTGGTGGGAATTGTGCTCCTGGTGCTGATCATTGTGGGAATGTGTACACAGGAAAGGTTTTTCTGCCAGTTTCTCTGTCCTATGGGAGCGGTTTTTGCATTAATGCCAATCCTTCCGGGTGCACTGTTTCGGAGAAACCGTGAGAAATGTCCGCCGAAATGTGGTCTCTGTAAAAAAAGATGTCCGGCTCATCTGGATATCGACGGCGACACAGGCAGATCCGGCGAATGTCTTTGCTGCCACGCATGTGCCGCAGCATGCCCGAGAAAAAATATTCACATTGGAACAATTGAGGAAAAATGATCTATGAGATATCAGGCTCTGAAAAAGAAAACTTTTCTGGCAGCAGCTACATTTACAGGAATTGCGGTGTTGTTTCCTGTGCTGTGCATGGCTGCTTCGGAAAATGATGTACAGACATATACCGATACAGATTTTGCAATGGATACTGTGGTATCAGAAACACTCTATACCACAGGTGACGATATAAACAGTAAGCTGACATCTGTGCTGACAGATGTGGAGACGAACCTTCTTTCCTGGACCAATGAGAAGTCCCAAATCTATAAGGTGAATGCAGACAGCGGAAAAGATACGGAGATTTCCGACGAGCTTTCCGGATACCTGAAACGTCTTCTGAAGATCGCAGAGGATTCTGACGGAGCCTTTGACCCAACCATCGGGAAGCTGATCCGCCTGTGGGATATTGGAGGGGAAAACCAGAAAATTCCGGAAGAAGCAGAAATTAAGAATGTTCTGAAGGATTCCGGATATCAGAAGATTTTTCTTGACGGAAATACGGTCCACATGGAGGAGAGCTGTTCTCTGGATCTTGGAGCAGCGGGAAAGGGTATTGGCTGTGACCTGATCCTTAAAGAACTGGAAACAAAGAAGGATGTAACAGCAGCACTTATGAATCTGGGAGGAAGCAGTGTCATGACCTACGGAAGCAAGCCGGATGGTTCTTCCTGGAATGTGGCAGTGACAGATCCCAGAGCTGAAAATGAGGATGACTATCTTGGTGTGGTTGCCTTAAATGGTACAGAATTTCTTTCCACATCCGGAGATTATGAGAAATATTTTATCGAAAATGGTGTAAGGTATCACCACATTATGGACCCATCTACCGGCTATCCGGCAGAAAGCGGAGTGACCGGGGTAACGGTAGTCTGTGACTCAGGTCTGGAGGCAGATGCGCTTTCCACAGCATGTTTTGTGCTGGGGGTGGAAAAAGGGACACAGCTGTTGAAAGCTCACGGTGCAGACGGACTTTTTGTGGATGAAGACCATCATGTGTATCTCACTGAGGGGATGAAGGAGCGGTTCAGCCTGCTTGCGGATTCCTATAGTGTGGAGGATATTGCAGAGTGAAGCTGATCTCCCGGCAATCCGGTTTATGACTGTTTGGCAGAGGGAATGCTCATATCCGCAGTACTTGCGATAGTAAACCTGGAAAGGGTTCTATAAATATATCATATTTTTAGGAGGAATAAGCAATGCAGAAGTGGAATCTATTGAAAAAAACAGCTCCATGCATTTTAAGTCTTGCAGTGGCAGCAACAACCTTTCCGACCGCTGTAATGGCATCTGATCTTGATGCAGCCGTGGTTTCCGAGGCAGAGGCAGGAGATACGGAGGATTTTAGCACAGAGGAAACGGCAGAGGATACTGAAGCTGTAGCAGAAGAAGCTATAGAGGATGCTGCAGACATAACAGAAGAAGCAGCAGAGGATGCAGCAGTGCCAGAAGCTGCTGCAGACGAGACAGAGGATATCCAGCAGGAAGATACAGCAGAGGAAGCAGACCCGTTCTCTACAGGGGAAGAGGATTTCACAGAAGGCGATGAAGTGGCGGAAGCATTTTCCGATTCTGACCAGCTGACAGGCGAGTATCAGTACGTATATGCAGGACTTACCTGGGGTGAGTACTGGGCAGCAGAAGGCGTATATGCAGCTGGAGATACAAGCTCTTCAGAAGAGAAGGATTCACATAGTGAGTTTGATACAGGAGCTTTTGATACAGTAACAAGAGCGACTGCAAATCATGGACTTCACAGAGGAAGCTATCAGACAGAAGCTACGATCATTGCTGAAGACGGAACCAGATTCGACGTATCCTACTGGGAGGATAAAGGAAGCACACTTTATCTTACAGACGGTTCCAAGGTAAAATGGAACAGAGGCAGTATAACAACAGAAGATGGAAAAACCTATACGATGGATCATTATGAGATATATGGTCTGAAATATGTCCCGGTAGCAGTTAAGACCGCAGATTTTGCAGATTTCTGCAAAAAGTATAATGTTGTACAGGATGGAGCTGTGCTCTCCGGAGGATACAGTGAAAACAATCTCCAGTATTACAAAGGCCTTGTGGCAGACGTAAATGCACAGACAAATGGTCTGAAATATGTGGAGAAAAATGGTGACGGCTTTACATTTACAGCAAGAAAATCAGACGGAACAGCTTCCGGTATCAAGGATCAGGCGTTAAAAACAGCAACAGAGATCAAGCCGAGTGTAAAAGCAGCAAGCGGAAGCTACGGCGAATTCCTCCGTGTGGATCTCAATGGAAATTATGGCGATCTTGGTGCAAATATGCAGGCTGTACGCTGGGATTATTATGGAGATGATTCCACATATACAAAATGCCTCGCTTCTTATGGAACTAAGTTTGCCGCAGATAACTGGATGCATAAAGCAATGGGAATCCAGCTTGGACTTACAAAATCTGCACGCTGCAAGCTTCCGGGAGGAACAGACGGAACAGGATACTGGAAACTGACAGTGTATGCTCTTGGATATAATGACTATACCTACAGCTTCCAGGCAACTGCAGAGAATATCGTAAATCCTACAATGGAGCCAACTGATTTTACAAGTCTTAAAACAGAAGTGGAAGCTGCAAAGGCTCTGTCAGAGGCAGATTACACAATTGCAACCTGGAAGTCCTTTGCCGGTGAGCTTCAGGAAGCAGAAGACATTCTTGCAAAAACAGATGCAAGTCAGGCTGAGGTAAATGAAGCACTTGAACATCTTCAGGGAGCAGAGAAAGAGCTTCAGAAGGTAACAGTTACACTTGATAAGACAGCAGCAGCTGTATATACAGGAAAAACAACGACTCTTAAGGCAACAACAAATGACAGCGATGCAGCAGTAACATTTAAGTCCGGCAACACAAAGGTTGCAACAGTAAGCAGCAAGGGTGTTGTTAAAGGCGTAAAAGCCGGAACAGCAGTTATCACAGCAAAGGTCGGAAATGCCACAGCAACCTGCAAGGTAACAGTAAAAGCTTCTACAATTAAATTCGCAAAGGCTTCCGTAACGATCTACAAAGGAAAAACAGCAACTGTAAAAGCAACTGCAACACCATCTGCAACTGTAAAATACACAAGCAGCAACACAAAGGTTGCAACCGTAAACAGTAAAACAGGTGTTGTAAAAGGAATCAAAGCAGGAACCGTTACGATTACAGCAAAGGCAGGAGCCCTGAAGACAACCTGCAAAGTAGTTGTCAAGAATCCTGCATTCAGTCTTGTAAAATCTTCTGCAACGATCAAAAAAGGTAAAACAACAACCATCAGATCCAAAGCAACACCTGCAGGCAAGGTTACATATACAAGCAGCAATAAAAAAGTTGCAGCTGTAAACAGCAAGGGTGTTGTAAAGGGAATCAAAAAAGGTAAAGCAACAATCACAGTGAAATGCAACGGAATTACAAAGAAATTTGTGGTAACTGTTAAATAATGCAACTGTTTAGCAAAGAGTAAGAACAACCTCTGCCGCAGACCCTTTTATGTCTGCGGCAGAGGTCTGCTCATTTCTACAGCAATCCGGAAAATCACCTGGAATGCGATACAGAGCATATGCCTGACGGGAAGCCGCATAGAAAGAGGGGAGAACAAGTATCCATGGAAAAAGAGTTAAAAGATAAAAAACCAGCCGAAAATGGCACACCCAAGGTGCCCTGGACGAAAATGATCCCTGCAGCAGCTGTGATTGCGGCGCTTGCGTTTTCGGGCATAAAGGCGAAGGGATCCGAGGAATCAACGGAAGCAGTACAGAAAGCAGAGACAACCGTGATGTCTGCTTCGGAGTTGGAAAAATATCTCGGATATGAAGAAGGAAATACTGTTTCTGACAGCACATCTGCCTCAGATAAGAAAAACAGTACATCAAAGAAAAGCTCATCAAAGAAAAGTGCGAAAAAAACAGCAGCAAAAAAAAGTTCTGGTACGAGAACGGTTTCAGAATCAGCAAAAAGCAATGTCGGTGCGGCAGGACAGGGTTCTACCCAGACCCCGGTAGCGGCAGTTCCGGCCAATGGCTATAAAGATGGAGTATATGAAGGATCTGGAACCGGATTCGGTGGTACGATCCGTGTACAGGTAACAGTCAGCGGAGGAAAGATCGCAGCCATTGATATTCTGGAGGCATCTGGAGAAACTGCGTCGTATTTTGCGTCAGCTCAGGGTGTGATCAGCAGGATGATCGCCGGAAATACACCGAATGTAGATGCAGTAAGTGGAGCAACCTATTCCTCCAACGGAATTCTCAACGCTGTAAAAAAAGCTCTTAAAGAAGCGATCAATCCGGAGTATGGAAAGAAACCGACACCAACTCCGACAAAGAAACCGACACCAAAGCCAACAGCCACACCGAAACCTACGGCAACGCCGAAACCAACAGCCACACCGAAGCCAACAGAGACGCCGGCAGCAACCCCGACGCCGGAGCCGGACGACCCGGATGTGACGCCGGTTCCTGAAAAACCCAATGTAACTCCAACACCAGGGACAGATGAGCCGGATGCAACACCGGAGCCAACGGAAGCACCGGAACCGGTGGGAATGTACAGAGATGGAACGTATACAGGCTCGGCTTTTGGATATGGAGGAAAAACATATCTGACAATTACGATCTCAGGAGGCCAGATCGTATCCATTGAGCAGACAAATCAGGATACACCGGAATTTTTTGATCCTGCATGGAGCACGATCTATTCTCAGATCATGGCAAACCAGTCGGCGGATGGAATCGATACTGTCAGCGGAGCCACATATTCTTCCGAAGGGATCCTGGACGCTGCACAAAAAGCCCTTGCCCAGGCAAAGAATTAACCGGGTGAACGTTGGAGCAGCTATAAACATCTGAATCTAAGCCAATAATAAGAGGTGAAAGAAACCTCTGGACTTCTTGATTTTTTTTGAAGTTCAGAGGTTTTTTGCTAGGTTTCTGAAATTGCTTCTATAAATCGATAAAAAAATAACAGGAATGTATACAGAATAATATGGAAAATATCAGAAAATATAATCGGTTTAAATAATTTGAAATGCAAATTAGCGGGAATTAACCTGAGAAATACAATAAAATTTTTATTGCACAGGGCAATGTTTTATGTTATGTTTGAATGTGTGTAATTAAAGTTGTTATTAAAATGACAAACAACGCTGAAAGGAGAACAAATATGAGCAGTAAAATTACGATCATCGGAGCAGGAAGTGTAGGAGCAACTATCGCTTATACCTTATCACAGAGGAGTATTGCATCAGAGATCGTTCTGATCGATATTAACAAAGATAAGGCTGAAGGTGAGGTTATGGATATTGAGCAGGGAACCAGTTTCCGTGAGCCGATCTCCATCGTGGCAGGAGATTACCCGGATGCTGTAGATTCTGACATTGTGATCATCACTTCCGGTATTGCCAGAAAACCGGGACAGACTCGCATCGAGCTGACACAGACCAACGTCAACATTATGAAGAGTATTACTCCGGAGATCGTAAAGGTGGCTCCCAAAGCGCTTTATATTATCGTAAGTAATCCATGTGATATTATGACTTATGCATTTGCAAAGCTTTCCGGACTGCCGGAAAATCAGATCCTTGGTTCCGGAACCGCCCTGGATACGGCCCGTCTCCGCTGCAGACTTTCTCAGCACTACGGTGTATCTGAGAAAAACATCCACGCCTATGTATTCGGAGAGCATGGAGATACTTCCTTTGTACCGTGGTCCAGAGCCTTTGTTGCAGGTGCGACCCTTGATGAGTTTGACAAGATCGTTCATGAGGATCAGAAAGATCTGCAGCCACTTGACAGAGAAGAGGTTCTGGAGTATGTTCATACTTCAGGATCAACTGTGATCGCCAAGAAGGGTGCTACATTTTATGCGGTAGCCGTATCTGTTTGCAGACTTTGCTCGCTTCTTCTTGCAGCATCTGATACAATAGTCAGTGTATCAACCATGCTTCACGGAGAGTACGGTGTTGAAGACGTATGTCTTAGTACCATGGCTTCTATCGGACCGGAAGGTGTAAAACGTATCGTTCGTGTTCCGCTGACCGAGGAGGAGACAGAGAAGCTTCATGCAAGCGCCAATGCTCTGAAGGACGTGATCGCACAGATTGATCTTTGATAAATGTCAGAAGCTGTGTAAAGAGGAAAAAGCAGCCTCAGGCAAATTTGAAACAACGGGAGAAAGATAAAAATGGATATTATTCAGGTAATCACACAGGAATTGAAAGTGGAGAAATGGCAGGTAGAAGCCGCAGTCAAATTAATTGACGAAGGCAACACCATCCCATTCATTTCCCGATACAGAAAAGAAGCAACAGGTTACCTTAATGATGAGCAGCTTCGTACACTCTTTGAGAGACTGACGTATCTGAGAAATCTGGAAGATAAGAAGAATCAGGTATTAAAGAGCATCGAAGACCAGGGCAAGCTGACTGAGGAACTGAAGAAACAGATTCTGGATGCCCAGACACTGGTTGTAGTAGAGGACTTATACAGACCATATCGCCCGAAACGTCGTACCCGTGCGACAATTGCCAAAGAGAAAGGGCTGGAACCACTGGCAGATATCATTCTTCTGCAGATGACAGACAAGCCGGTAGAAGAGGAAGCCAAGGCATACGTCTCCGAAGAAAAGGGTGTTAAGAATGTTGCAGAAGCATTGAACGGAGCTAAAGATATTATTGCAGAGCGTATTTCCGATGAGGCAGATTACCGTATTTATCTTCGTAAACTGACTATGGACAAGGGTTCTGTCGCTTCTGCGGCGAAGAAACCGGAAGAAGCTTCTGTTTATGAAATGTATTATGAATTTGAAGAGCCAATC